>ERZ778017.401-NODE-401-length-61471-cov-26.290543_pt1 | contig 61471 bp, 85 predicted proteins | sample MGYA00375747_ERZ778017 | MGnify/ENA primary metagenome ERZ778017 (study PRJEB29350, sample SAMN05509838) | bioreactor metagenome | biome: bioreactor; material: wastewater | place: South Africa: University of Cape Town | collected 2014-03-17 ...
CCCCGGATCGTCCCGCCGATCATGTCGAACACCTGGAGGACGGTGCGGACCAGCTTCAACCACCACGCTTCCTGGTTCTGTACGCTGGCCCCGGCCTGGTCGGTCATGTTCTCATAGGCCGTCGCCGCGGAGCCGGTCAGCCAATTGAAGAACTCCCCGACCGTATTGGCGAGGCCGGTGATGATCGGGCCGATGTCCTCCCAGGCGGCGCGCATCAGATCGCCCAGAGTGGTCGTGTCGTCAATCCCCAGCTTGATTTCGTCCCGGAACAGGGTCAGGGCGGTGATCACGGAGGTGAGGACGATCAGGAATGCGCCCAAGGGGTTCGCGGCGATGGCGGCGTTGAGGGCGATAACGGCGGTGCGGACGGCGTTGAACGCTGCCGCGCCTCCGGCGACGATAGCGAAGCCCGCACCCACCGACAGGAGGACCTTGGCGATGGTGTCCAGGTTATTGCTGATGAACAGGATCGCCTTGGACAGCAGTTCGCTCGCGCCGGTCGCCTCATCGAACTTACCAACCAGGTCCACCACGTTGTTCTGGAGGACTTGGAAGGACTGGCCGATGGTGGGGACGGACTTGGCAAACCGCTCCTCCAGCTCCGTCCGGGCGTTCTTGAAGGCGTCGAAGATGATGTCAGCGCTGATTTTGCCATCCTGACCCATCTGCCGGAGTTCGCCGCGGGTCACGTTCAGCTGCTTGGCGATCACGTCTGCGACGGTCGGCAGCTGTTCCAGGACGGAGTTCAGTTCATCGCCGCGGAGGACGCCCGAGGCGAGGCCCTGGGCCAGCTGGATCATACCAGCTTGAGCCTCGCCCGCGCTCGCGCCGGACATGGCGATGGCTTGGTTCAGCGACTTCGTGAAGTCGATCAGCTCCTGCTGCGACAGGCCCAGGTCCTTCGCGCTGTTGGCCAGTCGGCTGTACGTCTCCACCGTACCCTCCAGGGACTGGCGGGTGGAGTTCGAGACGTCAAGCAGCGACCGATACACCGCCCCGAGGTTCTGGGCTTCAAGGCCCGTCGCCCGGAGTCGGTTCTGGAGGTTGGTGTAGGTGTCCAGCAGGCGCACGAGTTCGCGCGCAGACAGGTACGCGCCCAGGGAGGCCAGGGCGTTCTTGAGGAAGTCCACCCCGCCCGCGGCTCCTCGCCCGGACTTGCCGATGTCCTCCAGGTTTCGCTGAACGACACGCGAGCCTCGTTCAGTGATGACTATGTCAATGCGTTCTTCGGCCACCGTCAGCTCCCCGGGTCCCCGTCAACAACCCTTCCGAACTGTACAACCTGGACGGCTTCTGCCACTGCTTGCTCCACGAAGTTGGCCGGGGCCTGCGCAGAGTAGCCGTCATTCAACCGCTGGGTGTATGGCAAATTGTTCGTCAGGTGAATCTCCTCCCCGTAATTGTACCCGCGAATGACCGATTCAGCTTGGTCGATTGCGGCCTGAGTGTTGGCGGCTTCAGTGCTGCCCGCCTCGCCGGGCGAGTAGGCATCAATCACGGAGGAGGGGGCGGAGCCAATCGCGGCGATCCAGTTGGATCGGGCGCGGCCCGTGTCCACGGGCGTCCCAGACACCACGGCTTGGTCCGCGGCGAGGGCGACCTTGCGAGTGAGCGCGTCAGCGCCCTCCGCGACCTTTCGGCCCCGGAGGGTAATGCGTCTGCTGAACTCACTTAGACTTGGCACGGGCTGCGCTCCACTGTAGATACTTCTGGTCAAGTCGCTGGATGAACCAAACAAAGTCCTCCTGCTGCTCGCCCTCGATCCCGTTGATCATACAATACTCCAGTATGGCCAACAACGGGATAGGTCCCAGGCCCGTGCCGATTTGCCTACATGACGTCAGGTCCAAAAATCCGATGTAGTACAGCTCCGAACCAAGGGTCAACTCCGGGGCGTTCTGTATGCGGTCGGGCAAGGGCATCCCGAACCGCATACACTGCTCGATGATCTTCTGCTCTACTGGGCCTTGCTCGAAGCCGTAGCAGAGGACTTCCCAGAGTTTCCCAGGTCCGTCTCCCGCACCTCATCGCGGAACAGCGCCACGTTGGCGGACTGCTCGCGGAGGTCCACGAACAGGTCCGGCAGGTCCTCGAACAGCTTCAGGACGTTCTCCTTGTTGAAGTCCATCGGCTGGCCGTCCGGGCCTTCCACGTTGATCCAATCCAGCACCACCGTCTCCGCGAACACTTCCTTGTACAGGCGGTCCGCGGTCTTGTTGTCCAGCATCCCGGTCTGGATGGCCTTCTTGTACGGGCGGGTGGCCTTCTCCAGCGCCTTCGAGAAGGCGACGTTGTGGCCCCCGGCACGCGCAATCTTGATGCGGATCGGCTTGCCGTCCGCCGTTTGGCCGTACTCCAGCCAAATGCCGTCCGTTTCCAGGTTCTCGTTGGTCTTGAACAGTTTGTACAGGCTCATTCTCTGTTTCTCCACGTAGGGTGAGGGAAGGGAGGGCCGGAGCCCTCCCCAGGCTCCGTTGATTATACGTCAGCCGCGTTCGGAAGGTAAGGGAATTCATTGAGCAGCAGGGTGTAACCCGCCGCGCTTTCCGCCGCGTCCACCGACAGGGGCAGGGTGATCGGCTGGTCCTGCTCCACGTTCAGGCGTCCGTCGCCCAGGGCGAGCAGCGGGATGTCCCACACCAGACCGGCGTTGTTCTTCACCAAGGCGAAGTCCAGCGTCACGTCCGAGTTGTTGCGCACCGCCTGGACCGCCGCGATGTCCGCGAAGTAGGCCGTGACGTTGCCCGACACCTGGAAGGTGCCCGCGGAAACGTCGAAGGCCCCGAGGACAGCGACCGCCTTGTTGGGCGAGACGTTGTTGTTGATCGTCAGCGTCAGCTCCGTCAGGAAGGCGAACAGCGCGGTGGGGTTCGAGTTGCCCGCGGTCAGCAGGTGCATCTTGATCCGGCTGAAGTCCGAGGAGGTGTTGAAGGCCGGGGCGTCCACGAGGTCGGGACGGGTGCCCGACTTCACGCCCACGGAGCCGTCGCGCTGTTCGTTGTCGGTCGCCACGAAGCTCAGATCAACCGTGACCTTGTCGGCTTGGCGAATCTGGAGGCTCAATTCATTCGGGACCGCGCCCACCAGGTACTCCGACATGGTGCCGTTCGCGTCCTGGCCCAGGGTACGTTCGAGCTGGTAGGTGCGGCGCTTGATCAGGTTGGCATCCCGCTCGTTCTTGATCACGTTGCCGTAGAACAGCTGGATGGTCTTGCCCGCGCCCGTCTCCGCCACCATGGTGCCGGCGGTCTTGTCAAACTCGATGTAGGTGGCCGCGACCGCGCGGATGCGGGCGAAGCCGTTGTTGGCGGCGTTGGTGAACTTGGTCGCCGTCGCGTCCCCGCCGATGAACACCCACTCGCCCACTACAAGACCCAGGGTCGTCAGGTCCTTCGTGCCGGAGGCGCGGAGCAGGCGCGGATAGCTGCCCGACACGTCGATGTTCATTTCAGCGGAGCCGAACTGGAAACCGACCTTGATCAGCTTCGCGGTCGCCGGGGGCGTCTCGTCCACTGCGGTTTGAGTCACCACCACGGTCGTGGCAGTGGAGCTGGCGACGTTCTTCAGGCCGTTGTTCGAGGCCTGACCAAAGCCGGAGGCGAGGGCCAGATCACCGGCGAGGAACTGCGACCCCACCGTGCCCGAGCCCAGGGTGTAGGTCTTGCTGATGCCCGTCACGCCGGAGAAGGGCACGGCGGTTCCGTTGGTCGGGATGTTGCTGGCCTTCTCGCGGATGTCCGCGAAGAAGAAGCCCTGAAGCAGGCGGGTCAGGTTGTTCTGGGTCAGGTCCTGACCGAAACCGCCCGAGGCGTCCAGGTCCGTGGTCACGCCCTTCTTGCGCTGGCGGGACGGGTTGATGGGGTTCCGGGCGACCGTGGTCAGCTGACCACCGAAGTCATTGTAGCCGTTGGGCTCCAGCGGATACCACACCGGCGACACGGGCAGGTTCTTGATCGTGTCCTCCTCCGCATAGCGGAGGCCGGTGACGTTCGAGTCAATCTTGTTAGCCATGGTTGTAACTCCTCAATTCAAGTGGCAAGGGGTTCATCGCAGTTCGTCATACTCGAACTCCACCACCACGTTCATCTGATACCACGCGCCGTCCGGGCCAATCTCCTGGATGCGCGCGTTGCGGAACCAAATGCCGCTCGCGGTGCCTCGCCCCTCGAAGGCGTCCCGGGCGATTATCGCGCATTTTTCAGCAAGAGACAAGCCTTGTCCCCCTGACAGCGGCGTGAAAACTTGTACCGTGATCAGTCCGGGACGGGTAAAGCGGCGACCGCCGGTGGGTCCGAAGGTCGCCTGCCGCGAAGTCGTGTGGCGCAACGTGATTCGGGCATAGGGCTTGTCCGCGGGCGGAGGGTCGCCCGCGTCCACCCCGGGCCATTCCACGCGGATCGGAGCCCCGCCGTTGAGGGCCGGGGTGTCCGCGGTCCACTTCGTGTTGAACAGCCCAAGGATTTCGTCGCGGGCGCTGTCGAAGGTCGGGAGGGTCATTGGCGCACCTGCAATTCATACATGATCGCTTGCCCGTTCGGGTTCAGCGGTTTCACGGCGATGACCTTCCAGACCTCCAGGCCCCGCAGCACCAAGCCTTCGACCTCCGGTGGAGCCGTCAGGCCCTCCGCGGGCATGAGCACCCGCTGGTCGCCCACGCGGATCGTCTGGCCGTCGATGTAGCGTTGCTCATAGTCCAGGAACACCGCCTCAATGGTCTGGTCCGCCGCGACGTTGCCGCCCGGCTTCCAAGGCTTCGCCGGATCGGGAGCGGCCCCGGCGGTGAAGCCCCGGAGGGTCACGGCCTGGCCGTTCTTCTTGATCAGCTTCTTGGCCAGCGCGATAGCGGAGTCAAACCGTGCCATGGATCACCCCCGCAGCAACGTGCCGCCGGAGCGGACAAGGCCCGCGCGGACCAGCTTCTGGTCCGCCGCCGGGTATTTGGGCATCTGGAACACGGCCCCGCCCACGAAGGTGACGGACTCGCTGATGGGTCCGACCGCTTCCGACTTCGACAGGACCGCCGCGCCCGAGGCGTTCCGCTCCGGGTCCGGGTTCAGCTCCGCGGCGAGGGCGCGCAGGGCGTACTCCGCGCAGGCTTCCTTCACCTCCGGCGGGATGTCGTTGATGTAGTAGCGGTCACGGTCCCAGGCGTCCGTCCGGGGCCATTCCGTGGTCTGGTCGCGGCCCAGCCGCTTCTTGCCCACGAAGTTGAACCGCTGGTCAAGGTAGTCGGTCGCGCGGATGACCGCGGCCTCAATCTGAGGGTCCGTGGAGCCCGCGAAGGAGTTGCCCCGGTCGGTGTGGTAGGTCTTGAACTCCTCCCCGCTGATGTAGGCATTCGCCCCGGCGACGGCTCCCGTGTTGTCTTGGACGATCAAGGCCATCACGTCCTCCAGAAGGCTTGATATTTGGCCCGGCGGATCGTCAGGACGTTCCGCACGTGGCTCCGGTTGATCTCATACCAGCTCCGGTTGCCGTAGCCCCGCTGCGGGACCTTCGACTTGAGGCTGGTGCGTTCTACGTGTCCAAACCAACGGGCCGGGTCGCATCCGTGGGTGTTCGAGCACAGGCGGCGATCCTGTAGGACGCCCGCCGCCCCGCCGTTGTAGCTGGACAGGACGAAGGCCCACTGGTCCGTGACCGTTGCGCCCGGGTTCGCGGCGATCCTCCGCCACAGGCTCCGGTTCATTTCCACGATGGCCGTGAGCTGGAAGCCCGGGTCATAGCGGTTCTCCCAGGTCCAGTCGCGGAGGGAGGTGTGGGTGTTGCGCAGTTCGTTGAACACGTTCATGCGTTCGGAGCCGTCCGGGCGATAGGCGACCGTGATCTGACCGAAGCCGAAGCCGTATTCACGATGGGTGCGCAGCTCCGCCCGCGGGTTCCAGCAGCGGGAGTGCGTCAGGCTGATACAGCTTTCCTGCTCCACCAGACCGGCGAGGGTCCAGGGCTCCGGGGCTCGCGGCCAGACCGCCTCCTGCTTCTCAACCAGCACTGGCGCGTACACCTTCGCCCCCGAAGGGATGAAGGTGCGAGCGTCCTGGGCGATGGCGACGGAGCCGAAGGCCCAGCAGAGGACCGCGAAGGCGAAGTGAATCAGGCTTTTGCCCATAGCACCAACCCCAGGAAGATGAAGCAGATGGTCAGGGCGACGGCGAGGACCACGAGGCCCCCCGCCACGGAGCCCTCCCGGGCCTGCGCGAGCCATTCCGATAGGTTCACCTGGGGTAGTACCACACGGGTGATCACAACGGTGATCCCTGCCAGCGCGAGGGCAAACGCTGTCCACTGCGCGAGGGTCACGACCATGGCCGGGTCGATCAGCAGCAACGGGACGATGCTGGCGATGAGCAGGACCCAGGCCGTGAGGTCCAGGAAGGGGGCGAGGCGCTTGCGCAGTCGGGCGAGGAAGCGGGTGACGGCGATGTTCATTGTTGGTTCTCCGGTTGCGATAGGGTACACAGCTGGACGGCGGACCGCGCCCAAGCCTGAAGGGCGGTCAGTTTCCTGATGGCCCGGTCGCCGTCTGCGGCGATTCCCCAGAGAGCTGCCGAAGTCTCTGGCGCAAGTTCGGCTGTTCCGGCTCCATCAGCTCCGCCGGGGGCGGACTCAGCCGCACCGGATCGGGCCGCACCACAAGAGGAGACTTGGAGGCGCAGCCGCTGATTGCCAGACCGCAGATCAGCAATAGTGCGCTCATCCCGCGCCCGGGCGTCCGCTTGCTGTTGGGCGAACTCCGCCCGGAGGTCTGCGACACGCTGTTCATGGGCTTTCTCCTGTTCACGGTTCTTGTCGTTGGCCTCAGCCAGGAGGCGTTCCTGCTCCCGTTCCCGGGCGCGGACCTCCTCCTTGTATTTGTCCATGGCCTCCGCCGCCTCCGCGGTCGCGTCCGCCTTCCCGGAGCCGTAGCCGTAGCCGTAGCCCGCGAGGGCGATCAAGGCGACGGCGAGCAGGACGCCCGCCGCGGCCCAGACCTTGGAGGAGGGGAAGCCGAACACGGGTCAGACCCCGCCCTTGTCCATCCCCTTGATCGGGGCGGTGGGGCCGGACGGAGCCGGAGCGGACTTGCCGCCCATGACCACGTTCTTCGAGTTCTGGCCGTGACGCACGCCAGACTTCGAGGCATTGACCATCTTCGAGGCGGTTGCCTTGGTGGTGCCGGATTTCGCCATGATGTTTCTCCTTCGGAGTTGGTTGGGTTACTGAGCAGCCTTCGCCTTGTCGCGGGTATGGCCCGGGGCGACGGCTTCCACGTCAGCGCGGGTGATGCCAGCAGAGCCATACAGCTTCTCCACGGCGGTCATCGCGGGCTTCCCGTCCTTGGTCCAGTGGGTGTCGTCCGCCGGGTCCAGGCCCAGGACCGCCTTCTGGAGCTTGGTGTTCAGCTCCACGGTCGGCTCCTTCACCGGATCGGTCAGGACCGCCGGTTGTCCGTCCCCATCGGGTACACCCCCGGCTTGCCCGGCTTCGGCTTCGACACCTCCGCCGCTGACAGGTGCCGCGTCACCGGCTTCAGTCCCGCCCCCGTTGGGCTGAACGTCGCTGTGTACCGGCTGTTGGCCGTCCGGCTGGGAGCCTTCTTGAAGATCACGCTGGCCATCGGGCACCTCCTTCAGTGCGGGGTGTCCTTCCGGGTAAGCCTGCCAGTTGCGTTCGAGGAAGCGGGCGTGCAGGGCGACCTCCTCCGCCGGAGCGGTGATGGTCAAGCGGCCCTTCTCGAAGGCGTAGGGCTGACTGCCCAAGCGGATCGTGCGACCCGCGAGGGTTCCGGTCAGGACAAAGGTTGTTTGAATGATGGTGGACATTTGTACGGTTCTCCTGGTAGATTAAGCAAAAAGGGCGGACCGATCCATGACCGGCCCGCCCTTCGGGTACAGCGGGGCAGCGCCCGCCCCGTCGCGGGGCAGCGCCCGCCCCGTCGCGGGGCGAGCCCTTAGTTGAGGATGCCGTCTGCGGCGGCAAGCCCCTTCTCGCTGAACAGCGCCAGGCCGCAGTACCACTTCACGCGCCAGATGTGCTCATCGGAGTCCTCCGACTCGCCCACGTCCACAACCTGAATGCCCGCGGCCTGAGTCGCGGTCAGACCGGCGATGCCGTGGGTGCGCGAACCGTCATCCAGCGTACCAGCGAAGATCGTGGTGGCGTTGGTGCCGGTGCCCTTGGTCTGGTTGGTCGGGATGTAGTCGTTGCGGAAGATCGGGGTGCCCGAGTAGGCCGGAACCTCCGCACCGCTGGGCAGCTCGACAACCTCGTTGATGGACGCACCGCCCAGGGCGCGGAGCAGCGCCTTGTAGCTGCGCAGGGTACGCGCGTGCATGGTCAGGTAGTCCACCTGGCCGTCCTTGTCCACCACGAGGTCCATCAGCTCATCCAGGATGTCGAAGCTGAGGTTGGAGCCGTTCGCGCCTGTGGTCGCTTTCTGACCGGAGGCGCACAGCTGGATCAGGCCCGCGAACTCGTTGCCCGCGCCGGTGCCGTTGATCAGCTGGTCCTGGTACTTGCGGCCAGCGGACTTCGCCTTGGAGGCGATCTGGACAGCGGTCTGGTCGTTGCCGTCGCCGGAGCGGGTAGCCTGGATCAGGCCGTTCACTTCGGCGTCACCCATGATGGTGGTGAGGTTGGAGTTGACCTTGGTGAAGGTCGCAGCGGCCTTACCAGCACCCGCGCCGGAGAAGGTCGTGCCGACACCGGCCATGATGACGTCGCCAAGGACGTTCTCGCGGTTGTACGCGAGGCTGTTGCCTTCGATGGAGTCGAAGGGCAGCACGTCGAACATGCGGTTGACGGTGATGATGTTTTCGATCACGCCAGCAACCAGTTCGTCCTGGGCCAGCTTGGCGCTTTCGGCAAGGGTAACAGAAGCCATGATTGGCCCTCCTTCAGAAGTTGATGACTCAAGCGGTTTTCAGCCGTGCCGGATCACCCGGTGTTCCGTCGCGGCCCGCGGAATCACTCCTGTGGGCCTTCGCCTCTGGCTATACAACCAAAAGTGACGTCAGTATAGTACCAAGTTGCGAAAAAGGGAAGCCCCCTGGCCAAACTTGGGGGCCTCCCCGATCCGTCACGCCCGACCGCGGCCCGCCTTGAACTGACCCTTGGCGAGGCCCTGGGCGATCTTTTCGTTGGCGGTCAGGACCTTGCCCTGCTGGCGCGGAGGCGTCTGACCACCACGCGGAGGCATGCCGCCGCCCGCCGGGGCTTCCGACTCGAACAGGCGGCCATACTTCTCGTTGGCCTTCATTTCGCTGACCAGCTCGCGGATGGTCATGGGCTGGCCGGTCACGCCCGAGTAACGCTGGTCACCCTGGGCATCGACCACGAACACCTTGAATTCACCGTCCTGCTCGACAACCTTGACCTGGTTCTTGATGAACGGCAGCAGGAGTTCCGGGACGCCCTTCAGCTCCGCAACGGCGGCAGTGGCGGCGTTCTCGACCAGGAGCCCATACAGCTGGTTCTGGAGGGCTTCGGCGCGGGCTCCGGCCTTCTTCAGGTCCTTCGCGTGCGCATCGGCCAGCTCCTGGCGAACCTTGTCCAGATTCAGCTTGGCTTCGCCGCCCTTGGCCAGCTGGTCCTGGAACTCAGCCAGCTTCGCGGTGATGTTGGCCTTGATTTCCTCCGGCGTCGCACCGAAGTCAGCCAGCGGGGTCAGGTCCACGGAGGTCTTGGCCTTCGCTTCGGCGCGAGCGGCCTTGAGGGAGCGGTTCAGGCCAGTCACGGCCTCCACGATCCCCTTGTGGGCTTCGTCCGGGACGAACTTGCCATCATCGCCCTGCTTGTAGATTCCCCGGAATTGTTCCGGGACCTTGTCGATGGAATCGACCGGAGTGAATTCAAAGTCCATAATTGTATCCTCATTGTCGGCGGATCACCCGCCAGTGTTGTGCCTCACGCACGGTTCATATTGTAGCCTCAGAACTTTTCAGGGTCAAGGCCAGCCTTGCGGAAGGCGTCCGGCTTGCGCTCCGCGAGTTGGGACAGGGTCAGCTCGTTGCCGGCCCGATCCACGAATTGATCCACGTTCAGCCCGCCCTCCCGGAACAGCTTGGCCTTGGTCTTGCCCAGGACCTCATCCTGGAAGCCCGCGGGCTGACGCTTCAAGAAGTCCTGATATGTGGTCGCCGCCGGAACCCGGCCCACGTTCTCCGCGGCCCAAGCCTTCCTGATGTCCTGGATCGGCTTGCCCTGCTCCTTCGCCATCCGGCGGAAGTCGATTTCACGCTTGGCGCGGGTCCGGGTGTCCGTCACGGTCGGGCGATTGCCCAAGAGGCCCACGCCGTCGATGTAGGCGACCATCACCGACCGGCAGTTGAAGTGGGCCGGGGGCTTCGCGTCCTTGGGCTGGAGCAGGGGGATGTCCGCGGGCAGCTCATTGTCGCCCACGGGGCTCCCGTGGCCGTCCCGGGCGCGGCATACAGCCGTGGTCCGACCGTCCAGCGTGCTCACCCAGACCTTCGCCGTGATGATGTCGCTGTTGGCGTCCCAGACGTAGCCCCGCGCGGTGTTGGACACGTGGTTCACCGCGGTGCGGACGATCCCCTGGGCGTCCCGCCGGGTCATCGACAAGATGCCGTCCGCATAGGCGTTCTTGCGCGTCCCGACCACCCGCCGCACGATGTCGTCAATGGGCTCCCCGTTCGTCATCCCGAGCTGAAGGGCCGTGGTCAGCCGCTGCTGGTCCACCGCCTCCAGGGTGCTGAACCAGTCCCGGAGGAACCGGCCCTGGAACGGGCGGGAGGTGGCGATGGCCCGGAGCTGGTCCGCGTTCACCGCCATGAATCCCACCTCAATCGTGATGGAGGACTGTAGCAGGTCGATTTCGGCCTGGCCTTCGAGGACGGCGAGCTGCCCAAGTTCGTCCCGCACCAGGGTCTTGTACTCCGCGAGGGCCGCGGCCCGGGCTCCGCGGATGTCCGTGAGCAGGGCCTTCCAGCGTTCGCCGGTGAAGTCCAGGTCACGGCCCTCGAAGCGGGCGAGCCGGGTGCGCAGGCGTTCGGTCAGGTCGCGGTCCGCCTCCTCCAGGAGCCGGGCGACCCGCTTGGTGACGCCCGCGGTGTAGCGGCGCAGGTCGATTTGGTGACGCAGCGCGGCGTCACGGTAGTTTTCGTTGAAGGTGGGCATCTCACTTCTCCATTTCTTTGGGTCCGTTCATGCCGAAGTGAATACAACGCCCGATCAGCGGCCCGAGGACGATGCTCAGGAGGAGCCAAAGCCCCAAGAAGTGCCAGACGTTCATGACTCGCCTCCAGGATTTCCACCACCTTCGCCACCTTCGCCGCCTTCGCCTTCGCCCTCACCCTTCCCACCTTCGGGCGGGTTCTTCTGGGCCGGGTCCAGGTCCAAGCCAGCGCGGCCCATCGCCTCGCTGATTTCCTCCATCAGCTCCTCCCAGTCCTCATCCTCATCGAAGTCCTCCGGGAGGACCCCGCGCAGGCGGAGGCCGTTCAGGTAGGTCTTGCGGCTGATGTCGCGCTTCTCGCGTGCGACTTGGAGGGCCTGAAGGCCCGGGGCGTCCATTTCCTCCAGGTCATAGTCCTTCACCAGCTCCACGGTGCCGCCGTTCGGCCCGAGGCGGAGCCAGTCCGCGGTGATGTCCAGGGCCTGGGCCAGGGCGTCCTCGAACAGCCCAGTCATCGCACTCAGGTCGCTGGTCGCCTCCGCGCTGTCCAGCGCCCGGGCGGTCGCCGTCTGCCCGCCGGTCTTGCGCTTCAGGAACTCCGCGCCATAGCCCGCCATCTGCTCCTCAAGGTCCTTGAGGTCCGTGCGGCCCGCGGCGATGGCTTGGCCGGTGTGCTCCACGTAGTAGAACCGGCCCGCCGGGTCCGGGTTGTACAGCACCTTGTTCGGCCCTACCACCACCGGGTCCGAGTCCTCCCCAGACGCCCCCGAGCAGGCGAGGATCGGGAAGCGGGAGACGGTGAGGATGTGGCGTTGGTCGGAGGCGGACTGCCAGTGCGCCACGTTGAGGTGAGCCAGGTCCAGGAGCGGGGGCTTGCCCATCATGAAGCCTTGGCGGTCCGCGTAGAAGGTGACCAGCGGGACGTAGTTCAGCCCCGTCGCCCACTCATCCGCCAGCGCCCACTCCTCCTTCTGGGCGTTGGACTTCTTCACCGGCTCCCAGAGCTGGACAAGGCCCGGCTCCAGGACGCGGATGCGGCGCTTGCAGACCTCCGCGAAGCCGTCCTGCTCCATGTAGTGTTCGATGATGCGGACGTGCTGGAGGACTTCGACCCCGTTGATCACCTCCGACCGGGCGAACAGCAGGCACTCCGGCTTGATCATCACCCAGTACGGGCGCAGGCCCTCCCGGCGGTCATCCGCCAGGGTCCGGGGTTGGCCGTCCTCCCGCGGGGCCGGGCGGGGCATGTCGATGAGGACGTGGCAGAGGGCCTTGGCCATGCCTTCGCGGAACCACTGACGGGCGAACACGTCCAGGTTGTTCCCCTGGAGGTCCACGTCAGGCAGGATCGTCTCCTCAATCGCCTTGGGCACGTCCTCGTTGAGCTTGATCGGCTCGCTGAAGGGCTTGCCGCTCAGGGTGTCCAGCGTCTGTTCGACCATGTTGAGGAGGACGGCGGACGCCAGGCGCTCCTGATAGCCCTTGTCCGTCTCCTCCTGGTGGCGGGGCAGGTACGTCTCGCCCGCCTCGCGCATTGCTTCGGTCCCGCCCAGCAGCGTCTCGATGACGTGCCAGCGCGGGAGCATCTGGTCATACGCCCCGCTGGTCGTGGCGGGGCTCTTTGGGTCTTTGTCGGCCATGGTCGGTTCTCCTGGTTCGCGGATTCTCGCCCGAAGGCGAGGACCCGGCAAGTTGTATTACATGTTGCCCTGCTTGACGCCACGCAGCTTCTTGCGGACCCTGTAGCGTATGGCGTCCCCGATATGATCTTCCGCCTCCGTGTTCACGTCATCCAGGTCCTTGTCGTCGCGGGGCAGCACAGGGACCGTCTCAATGGTCTGCTGACACCAGTCGAAGATGAACAGCCCAGGGACCTCGCGCGGTCCCCCGCCCGCCGGAGGCAACGCCCCCTTGAGCAGCTTGCGGATTTGCTCCCAGCCCTGCTTGCGCGAGCCTGGGCCCTTGTCCGCGGGCGTCCAGCGCACACCCTTCTTCTCCATGTCCCCGGCGATGCTGTTGCCGTTCTCCACGTCGAAGATGGAGGAGTCAGCGGGGCCGGGCTTGACCCGACCTTCCAGCGCCCAATCATCCTCCCGGTCCTTCACCCCTTGGGCGACTTCGGAGGCGAGCATGCGGACGCCCTCGTTGCGGGTCCCGTTCCAGCCGTACCACTCCTGGATCAGGTACAGATCGCCCCTCACCTTCCCGTACACGCGCCCGTTCCACTCGAACGGCTCGCCATTCGACTCCGCCCACCACAGGACGGCGAAGGGCTTGGAGCTGCCCCAGTCGAAGCTGCGGTCAATCTTCCACCGCTTCGGGATCACCGACAACGGGACGGAGGGCACCACGTGTACGTCCCCGCGGTAGATGTCGTCAAACATCCCCCCGGCGATGATGTCCCAGGAGCCGTGGAGCCAGGCGGCGAGTTCGGAGGGGTTCCGGGCCGCGGCTCGAATCTTGCTGATGTACTCCGGGTCAGCGTGGAGCAGGATTTGGTTCTCATAGATGGACCCGTGGATGGCGACCCGGGGCGGCTCGCGCTCGCCGTCGCGCATCGCGTCCAGGATCACCCGACCGCGCATGTGGGGGAGGCGGAAGCGGGCCTTGACCCAGTTGTGGCCGGGGCCGTAGGGGTTGGTGGTCGCCCGGTAGCAGCGGGGCATCCCCGGCTTCGTGGAGCGGCAGCAGGACATCATGACGGTGTAGCACTTGTCATCGGCCCAGTTGCAGAGTTCTTCCCAGCCAATCCACGGATAGGCGTGGCCGTGGTAGTTCCAATAATCCTCCGGCGACTTCATGTGACGCAGCAGCAGCTCCTCGCCGTCCGGGAAGGTCCACTTGTGCTCCACCTTGTTGTACTTGGCCCCCGGGAAGATGCGCTTGAACCACTTGTTGGTCTTGTTGATCACGTCCGACAACTGGGGGTAGGTCTGACGGAACAAGATGCCCCGCCACTCCGACCCGTAGCCCTTCCCCACGTGCTGGAGGAAGTCCATCAGCAGGCAGTCGGTCTTGCCCGGGCCGCGCGTCCCCTCATACAGCACCTCGAAGATCGGGTGCGCCATGAGGAAGGCGAGCTGCGACCCGTACTGCGGGCACCAGGTCGCCTCCGACTCCTTCCCCGTCTCCGGGTCCACGTAGTAGCCCCGCAGCTCGCCGGGCTCCGCCTCGCGCCACTCAATCGGGTAGTCCGGGCGGGCGGCGACGGCGACCGCCTTGCTCACTTCGGTCTGGGCGAACATCAGCTGCCCTCCCCGGTCGGACGGCCCACGGTCCCGCGGGCGAGGTCCCCAAACTGGTTCTGCCAGTCGTTGATCGTGGCCGGAGCCCCCGGGACGATCAGCACCCCGCCGGTGCCCGAGGCGGTCATGCTGGCCGCGTCCTTCCCGTCCTTGAACTCCGCACGGTGGGCGCGGAGCATCATGGCCATCAGCGAATCGCTGTACACCCGCTCATAGGTGATGATCTCATCCTTGAACTTCCCGCCGATGATCGGGCGCTCCACGCCGTCCCGCGCCCGCTTCAGGGCCGGGGCAAACATGTTCTCGTCAATGAAGGCTTGCAGCGCGTCCTCGAAGGCTTCGGCAAACTCCGGGTCACGCTTCAGGTGGTCATACAAAGTGGTGATGGAGACGCCCACCGCCTCCGCGCAAAGGGCGCGGCACCCCTTCAGCTCCGGGTGCGACCGGAACAGGTCCAGGAACTGCTGCTTGCGGTCCGAGGTGAAGGGCACCATCGGCTTCCGCTGAAGTTTTTCAATCGGGCGCATCACGCTCCCCTCTCAGTGTACTGTTCGTCAATCGCGCGTCACGCGGCGATCCGTCCCCGGCCTCACGCCCAAGGACATCCTTGCCGCGAGTATAGCGTGAGGTTGTACGTTAGCCAAGGGCGAGGGTCGCGCCCGCGGGAGTCGATGAGCCCAGGTGTATGCTGGAGCGGATTGCCCAAGCAGGCACGCGGCGTCCTCCGCTTAGGTTCGAGGGGTCGCGCTTCACTTCCACGTCCGAAAAAGTAAAAAGTCAAGCGGGCAAAAAGGCCATATAAAACAGCCCTTTATAGATAGATAGATAGATAGATACTTAACTTACTTAACTTACTTACCTTAACCCCCTGGGAGCCCTTCGGACAGCAGAAAGCCTCAACAAGGATTCTCTTGGGCCGGTCCGCCGGGTCGATTTGTCGGGAGAATTTATTTCAGGTAAGAATCCCAAGTAACCTAAGCGCAAGATGCGGGAACCCCAGCCCCGTATGGCTTAGACCATAGCTTGACTTCTTTACTTCTTCGAGCATGAACCCAAGCGCACATTTCTATCCCAAGCGCACTACCCGAAGCTGACGGAGGAGACGCGGCGAACCACGATGACGGGAAGGCTTCGCGGCCCGGGGCCTTCGACTTCGACCAGGATGCGAGGCCCGAGCCCGCGGGACCGCCCAAACGGGGCGTTGCGGCGGTGAGTCCCCGCGGCGAGGTAGGGGGCGGCAAGTTCGTTCGGGTCTGAGCCCGGCGGGACCCGTTCCAGGACGCGGCCCTTGATCCAGAGTCCGTGAGTGTTCTGCCAGCGTACCCGGTCGCCCTTGTACAGTCTCACGTCCCGCCTCCTCCGGCCTTCGCCGCGAGGGCGGCGTTGAACCGTTCCGCGAAGGCGATGCCGTTGACATGGGCCGGGTCCGCCTCATCGCTCATCAGGTGTCGGGCGGCGAGTTCCGCGAGGAGGTCCGCCGGGTCGCAGCCGTCCGCGACGGCGTGTTGAAGGGCTTGGTCCAGGCGTTCGAGGTGTAGGTGCTTCATCTCACAGGACCCTCGTGATGCCCAGGACCTTCCGACCGAACCAGCCCACGTACTCCTCTGTCCAGTCGTCCAGGGCGCGTTGGAACTCGCTGAGGATGTGGCGGTGATCGTCCGGGTGTAGGGTCCTGACAACGTAGTATTCCAGGTGCTCCGCCCGCCAGCCCAGGGTCACTTCGAGGTAGCGGCCCGCGGCGGGGTCGTGGACCAGGTAGTGTAGGATGGGCTCGCCGCCGTCAATGTAGATCGTCTCCACCACGGCCAGCTTCTCCTCCGGGTGGCGGCGGACGTACTCCACGCAGTTCTCGTGGCAGCGGAAGTTGAACATGCCTTGGACCGGCTCCGGCTTCACCATCGTGAAGCGGGCGCGGAGGCGGCGGCAGATGCGCTCTTGGGCTCGCTTGAGCAGGCGTTGCTTCATCAATCATTCTCCATCTTGTCAAATACCAGTTGATCAATCCGCTCGCGCTCCGCGTCCGTCAGCTTCCGCTCCAGCCAGGGGGCGGGGCGTCCGCGGCGGTCGCGGACTTCCCATTCACCGCACCCGCCTTCCGCCGGGTAGCAGTATTCAGGCGGGCCGCTCACCTTCGCGGGCACGTAGGGTTCCCAGTAGGTGACCACGATGAGGCAGGGGATGCCCGCCACGCGGTCCTCGAACTCAGCCAGTGACATAGTTCAGTCCCTTACCACGGAAAGGTCCAGGCCCTGGAGGAAGAAGCCCAACTTGTCATTCACGGCCCGTTCGATTTCCTTGCGGATCGTCGCGGCCCGTTTCCGCTTCTCCGTGTACAAGCTGTACGTGATCCGGTTCCCCCAGACGCTATCGCGCACGCTGATTCCGATGCTGGGGCGGTTCAGACACGTGCTGTACTTGTCGGAGGTCTTGCGGATCGTCGTGAAGTGGAGGTCGTTCACCACGAGGTTCAGCGAGTTCTCCCCGATCACCTCCAGTTCCTTCGACTCGAACTTGTCGGCAGCTCCGATGATCCCGGAGCCGTCCGCAATTTCCACGTAGTAGTGCTTGATCAGTCTCTTCATGATTCAGTTCCTTGACGGTATGGAAGGGAGCCGGACCCAGTGATCAGTCCCGGCTTCATTGTCGCAGAGTCGCCACAGCGTGCCGTCCTCGCACTCAACAACCACCTGGCGGACCAGGTAGCCGTCGCGGGTCGTGCCCACGGAGGAGGTCATGGACCGCACGCGGCGGTCGGGCGGGGTGTTGGGCGGGGTCATGCTCCGCCCTCCTTCGCCCAGGGGCAGTTCGGGGCCGTGTGGCCTTCCCCTCCGCACAGGGCGCAGGACTTCAGGGCCGCGCGGACTTCGCCCGGGACCTCGTTGAGCAGCTGGATCGCGTTGGCGTCCAGGGCGCTCGCGCCCCAGTTGAACTTCGGCAGGGCCTCCTCGAACAGGCGAGCGGCCCGGGCGAGGGTCGCCTGGGCGTCCGCCGGTCCGGGAACCTCCAGGAAGTGGCGGAAGATGTCCGCGGCGAGGCGGGCCGCTCCTTCCCGAGTCACTTGGACATAGCCGTGGTCACTCGTGATCTGGAGGCAGTAGCCCCGGGCGTCTCCGCCATAGAACCCGGTCAGCTGGTAGCCTTCCCGGGGGCGGTTGATCAGTTCGGTGCTCATCCTTCACCTCCCGGGGCGTTGCTCAGGGCTTCGTCCAGCTCGCGGCGGTCGATGGTCACCCCGACCTCCTCCAGCATGTCCGCGGCGAGTTCGAGGAGGGACGCCCGGGCGCGGGCTTCCGATCCGCCCAGGGGGTCGTTCACGTGTTCCGCGCAGTCGCGGAGGTCGTTGAGTGTGTTCTCCCAACGGCAGTAGCTCATGTTGGCCATGGCGGGCTCCTTTTCTACAAGGTTACAGGATGATCTGCTTGACCATCGTCAGCAGGCGGTCGAAGTCGCGGGTGAAGTGGGCGATCTTCAGGCCGGACTTGTTCGGGTGGTAGCACAGGCCCTCCGGGGTCGCCATTTCAGCGTAGTGGATGGAGTGGACCTGGTTCCAGCTCAGGGTCGCCGGGTTCCAGACTTCCGCCCGGGCGAAGGACTGGAACTCGTAGCTGTCGGACTTGATCGTGAGGCGCACCTTGAAGTCGCCCAGGGACAGGACGCGGCGGGCGGTCACGTCCTGGCGACCTTCGTTGATGGTCTCCTCCAGGAGGTTGGTCTTGGGGGCGATCTTGCTCATGTTGGTGTTCTCCATTTCTGATTGATGTGAAGAAAGTATAGTGGCGGGACCCGAAGAAGTAAAGCCCCGCCGGGGGTCGGTCACTCCTCCAGCACCGCGATCCGCTGGACAACGGTTTGGGCCTGGCCGCGGTACTCCGCGTGCTCCTTCACGGTGGCCTTGATCTTCAGCTCCTCGCCTTCCTCCGCGTAGAAGGCCCCGGACTTCGACACGAGGCAGGCCCCGGTCGCGCGGTCGATCATCGTGATGATGTGGACCGTCTCGATGCCGTAGCCGTTCCAGGCGTCACGGGCGAAGGTGTAGCGGCGCACCACGGTCACGTCGAAGGTCATGCGCTTCTTCGGCTCGCCCACGTACAGGTCGGGCTTCGGCTTCGGCAGGGCGAGGTGCGGGACCCGGCGGGCGACCTCCTGGGCGGTCAGGCGCATCAGGCCACCTTCCTCGAAGTCCGGGAGGGTGTCGATCAACCAGCTGATGTAGCCCCGCGGAGCCTCGTGGAACTCCTTGCCCGCGTAGGGTCCGAAGGCGAACTTGCCGCCCAGGACGGTCTGGCGCTTCTCCTCCTCCTCAGCGGCCCGTTCCGCGGCCCAGCGGTCCTCGCGCTCCTTCCGCTCGCGCTCCCGGCGCTCCAGCTCCGCGGCGTTGGCGCGGTGAATCGCGTTCATTTCCTCGCGCAGGGAGTCGCGGGAGGTCGTGAGCTTCAGGCCCATGCGCTCAGAGGCTTCCTGGGCCTTCTCGAAGGCTTCGTCAGGGTCCTGGCTCAGGTTCTTCACGTGGTAGCTGCGGACCTCGAAGGAGCCCTGATACACGCCATTCACCACGGCGTTGCCCATGGGGCCAGGACCCGGGACGGCCTTCAGCTCCGTCTCGCGGAGGGTGAAGAAGCAGCCCAGCTCCCCGACTCCGATGAACAGGGTGGGGACGAAGGTGGAGGGGTTCAGGGTGCGGTTGTGGATGTTGTACATGATCAGGCTCCTTTTCTTGGGTGGGGGAGGGCCTGAGCCCTCCCGTGTCGATCACAGCTGGCCGAACTTCCAGAGGGTCTGGCGACCTCCGCGAGGTCCGAAGCCGATCAGCTCCAGGGAGCCGTCTGCGCGGAGGACCAGCATGTTGATCCGGCGGATCGCGCGGTCACCGGCGAAGGAGCGGGCCGCGGAGGTCTTGGCCTGCTGGAGGGTCGGCAGCTTCATGCGGTTCTGGACATCGCCCAGCGAGGCGAGCTGTTCCATGTCGATCAGTTCGCGGGCAGCGTGGGTCTGGGGCGGGAGGATCAGGCTCATTTCAGTTCTCCATTTCTACAAGTTGTTCAACGTGAAGAAAGTATAGTGCCAATCACCCGAAGAAGTAAAGCCCCCTCAGACAACTTTTTTCGATTCACGGCAACTTGTGGCGGTCCCGACAGGGCGCACAGACTCCTCCCACCAGCCTCCCACTCCATTCGCCACACAGGTCACAGTCGCCCGGCTCCCCGGGCGGAATCTTCGCCGCGGCCTCCGCGATCCGGGCCACTTCGCGGTCCGTGTCGTGGAGGATGCGGTCATTGCTCAAGTCGATTTCGTCAGCCAATCTTGGGTTCTCCTTCAGGGTTGCCCCGGAGGACGTTCAGGGCGCTCATGAGGCAGATGATCTGGCGGCGGCAGTCCTCCAGGCTGGTGTGAACGGCTTGCGCCCCCTCCGGCTTCGACCAGCCCCGCTCCTTCGCCAGGTCATACACGGTGCGGGTGTCCCGGGCCATGGAGTATCCCCAGGGAATCGGGACGCCCGCCCGGCGATAGTAACCCTCAAGAATGGCGACGTCAAAGGACGGCCCCTGGGCCCAGACCCGCTTCAGGTCCGGGTACTTGCCCAACCAGCTGGCGAGGTCGGTCAGCGCGGAGCGCATCGCCTTCGGCGGGCGCTTGGGCTGGAGTCCGCCCTGGTCCCGCCAGAACTGGACCGTGGAGGCATCGACCTCGCCGCCCAGCATCAGGGCGCTGTGGAGGTCCACGTCCACCTCGAACAGGTCCGGCTTCACCAATCCGGTTCGGCTGTTGAACGGGATCGCCCCGACCTGAATGACCCCGGCGTTGGGGCCGGTCGCCATCGTTTCCAGGTCGATCATCACGCTGTCCATCGTGTTGTCGTCACTCATGTCACTTCTCCTTCTTCAGTTTGATCTCATTGAATCGTACAAACTCTTGCCACACGGGGCATTCCTGGACCGACTCGCCGCCCTCCACCACTTCGCAGTAGGGCACGGCCTCCGTCCGGTTGAGGCAGTTACAGTGGCGGCAGTCGCCGGTCCCATAGTGCGACTCCCACTGCTCCACGGCGATGAAGTAGCCCGAGCAGCGACCGCCTCCGAAGCGGTGCGGGAACCGATAGGCCCCGCAGGTGCAGACGTACTCCCCGCGGCGGGGTTTCCGGCGGGCCATCAGCGGAATTGATAGGGGTCGCTGAGGGGTTCGCCCAGGTCAAGGCGCGGTCCGCGGCGATCCGGTCCGCTGACGTAGCTGACCCCGACCTGTCCGACCCGCTCATGGACCTCGTTGCGCACTCCCGGCAGCGGCGGTTCGCCTTCCGTCACGCGGTCGATGTACCCTTGGGCACGGGCCAGGTTCAGCTCCGACCGGCGGCGGGCGTCCCGCTCCGCCTCCAGCTCCTTGCGGAACACCTCCCGCTCCTTGTCCAGCGACCGGCGGGCCTCGTTGCGCTCGCCTTCGAGGCGTCCGGCGATCCCTTCCAGCTCCGCGATCCGGGCCGCGGCCTTGTCCAGAGCGGCTTGGAGGTTCGAGGCGACGATGTCCCGGGCCTTGAGCTGGTGATCCAGCCATTCGCGGAAGGTCGCCCCGAGGACGGAGGGCTGACCGTCCGCTCCGTCGCCGCGGTTGTACAACATCATGGCGAAGTTGCCGATGTCCACGGGGTCGCCCTTCTCCAGGTGATCCAGCAGCATCACCGCGAGGGTGTCCAGTTGACACTGGTCGGGGTCGTGCCAACCGCCCCGGCCCTCCGCCCGCTTCTTCTCCAGCTTGCGGCGCATCGCGTCCGCGAAGTCAGCCACGCCTTGGTTGTCGATGAACTCAGCAGCGGCGTCCGTCATGTCGATATGTTCCATGTCTGTTCTCCGTTTCTGTCGGGTTGTCAATCTTCGTCAGGCAGTCGCCATTCGTCCTTCTTCACCTTCTTCATCTTCGCCTTGCCCAACCAGTTCGAGGAGGCGAGGTGGAGGGCGTAGTCATGACACACCACCTGCCCGTCGATCAGGCCGAAGTTCTCCGGCTTCAGGTCGGTGAAGAAGTCGGGCAGCTCCTTCGGCAGTTCGCCGTGGGGCAGGGGTCGCGTCCGCTCCTGGATCAGGACGATACCACAGGGGCTGATGCGGCGACACGGGGCGAACCAGCGCGCCCAGGGGGTGAATTGGACCTCGTGCCACATCTGCCATTCCGCGACATTCTGGAAGGACTGTGCGGTGGTTTCGACCTTAGCCACAAGGGCGGTTTGTCCGTGGAGGGCATACACCTGGCGGGCGACTCCGAACCCCAGGCGGTCGCCCAAGAAGGTCCTGATGAAGTCGTTTTTCACCACGCTGCCCCACTGTTCGTGATCAAGTTCCAAGGGGTGTTTCTCCGGTAGGGGTTGTTGGTCGAAACCCGGGGCCATCATTCCGGGCCAGGTGATCGGTCCCGACTCCGGCGGCGGGGCGGCGGGCGTCCGCCTGAACAGGCTCCGCAGCCAGCTCAGAACTCGCTCATGATCCATATTCTCACTCCTTCGGTCTTGCGCATCTTGAATCGGAGGTTCTTGGCCTCCTGACAGGCGCGGGCGTAGCCCGTCACCTTCTTGGTTTGAAGGGAACCTCCCGGAACGATCCAGCACAGCTCCCAATCCCGGTTCTCCTTCAAGTTCCGGCCCTCATCCTGTCCACCGTCTCCTTGCCCAGGACCCGCTCCAGCTCCTCCCAGGAGGTCGCCCGCGAGCCGTCGCCGGTCGGGATGCCTTGGGCCGTCTCGCGCTGGTCCACGATAGCCTCCACGATAGCCTGGCGGAACAGGGCGAAGGCGAGAAGGCGGAGGCCCCCGTGGATCGCCGCGTCAAGGTTCACCGGCGGCAACCGCTCCGCCTTGGGCTTGTACGTCCCGTTGGGGCGCTTGTTCGGGTCTTGGTTCATGGCGTCAGCCCTCCCTCACGCAGAGGTCGATGATCAGCAGGTTGAAGCGGTCCGGGTCGCGCTCCTCGCGGATCGCCTCCCAGTGCCCGCCTTCGATCCGGCGCAGCTCCAGGTGGTAGTTCCCGGGCTCGCCCAGGAAGGCGAGCTGGTACGCTTCCCCGGTCCAGGCGGCGCGCTCCGGGTAGATGAGCTGGGTGGGCGAGTCCTTCACGATGTTCCCGCCCAGGCCCCGTCCGTGGAGTTCGCTCAGGAAGTCGCCCACGTAGGCTTCGACTTGGTCAAATGGTATCATGATCAGTCCTCGAAGGCCCCGCGGGCGGTTTGGCGTTGAATCTCTGCGAAGTGGCGCACGAGGCGAGCCCGGCGGAACTCCACCTGGCGGGCGACCGGGGTGCCGTTCAGAACTTCGTCCGCGGTGTGGCGCCCATACACGCTGTCCCGGTAGTTGCGGACCTCCTCCGGCTTCGCGGAGGGGATCGCGGCGGCAATCGCCTCGAAGGCCACGGCCCAAGCCTTGCGCGCGGCCTCCTCGCCCTTCTTCTGGGCGTAGGTTCCGAAGAAGCCGTGGCCTGGGTTGTTGGTCTCAATCATCGTTCGTCTCCGTGTCATCAGGGATTGTCGTCATCCGGCTTCGGGAGGAGGGCGAGCAGCGCCCGGCGTCTCCACCACGGGAGTTCCTTCAGCTGGAGCGGTCGCGGCCCCGGGATCGCCAAGGCCGGTGAGCCGAACCGATGAGCCAGCGTGTCAAAGTGGCGGCGCAGATCGGCTTCCAGGTAGTCCTCCACAAAATACTCCCGGCGCTGGACCCGGCAGCGGACCCGCTCCGAGGCGAGGACGCCCCGGGCGATGTCCAGGAACTCCTCCCAGTCCGCGACCGGAAGGCGTTGCCGGTACTCCTCGAACAGAACGGCCAGAGCCGCTTCGTCCAGGTCTTTCACAGCTGACCTCCGTGGAGTTCCCCGAGGCGCTGATTCAGCCACGCGACCTCCCTGGGCAGGAGCTGTTCCTGGTGGTCCACGAGGTAGCGCAGGCGGCGCAACTGTTCCTGGTTCTCGTTGGACAGCTTCGCCACGTTGCTTTCGAGGCGCTTCAGCTTCGCGGGTACGTCCTTGGCGAGTTCCGCCATCAGCCGGCACTCCTCCCCGAAGGCGCGGATGGCGTCCCGGGACGCGGCCACGGGGTCGATGTTGTCCCCGTAGTTGTTGCCCAGGTACTCCGCGCAAGCGGCTCCCGCCGTCCCGATCAGCTGGAGGAGGTGCTGTTGGCTCGCGCACTGGCCCGGGTCGATGTCCGTGGAGGACTTCAAGCCGGGGCGCTTCTGGCTGTACACGAGGACCGTCACTTGGTACTTGCGGGGGTCCTCCGGGTTGCGCCCGAGGCGGGCCTGGACGCCCTGGATGGTAGTGGTCATGCCGGTTCTCCTTCGCACAGGGGGTTGGCTTTCCAGAAGGCGCGCAGCTCGCGGCCCAGGTAGATGTTCACGCCGTCCTGGCCCTCGAAGAAGCCCCCGGCCCGGAAGGTCGGCACCACGGCGTCCTGCGCCCCGGCGGCGATCCCGTCCGCGGATTGAGCCCAGTTCAGGGCTTGATCGGCGGAGTCGAAACCCTGCGCCGTGAAGAAGCTGCCGGAGTCGCTGATGATGTAGAACTTGTCCAACTCCATTTCCAGACCGCTTCCGGGGTCCAGGAAGGTTTCCACGTGCTGCATCTTCCCAGTCGGGCTCCGTCCCCAGGCGCGGTCGCGGTTCACGCTCATCTTGTAGTCCACCACGGTCTGGAGGTCCACGTTCAGCTTCTCCGCGACCTGGGCGAGCATGATGAACACGTCCGCGCACTCCTTCTGGAGTTCCTGGACCAACTCCTGGTCCATGTCCGCGACCGGGACGGCGGCGACGGTAGCGAGGCCCGCGACCAGCTCCGCCACCTCCACGTTCATCCGCGCGGCGACTTCCGCGGGGTGCTTCGGGCCGAAGGTGTCGTCAGCCCAGCGGGTGATTGATTCTTGGGTTTCCATATTCAGTTGGTTCTCCGAGGTTCGCAAACAATAGTCTTGCCCAGGGGCCGCGACGGGTCTTGGCGGCACTCCAGGCGCTCAAACCGGGACGGGTCCGGCTTTCCTGCCTCCGCCGGTACGGTGACGCGGACCGGCGGGGCGAGACGGGGCGAGAAGCTGCCGACCTGCGCCCGGCGGACCGTCTCCTGGGCAGAGTACAGGGGGCGATCCTCCGCTTGCGCCTGCGTGGCGAGCGGCAGCAGGACGGCCAGGGCGAGGGTCATCAGTCTCATGATCGGGCTCCTTCGGTTCGGGGTCAGTGAAGAAAGTATAGTCACGGACCCCGAAGAAGTAAAGTGGTCAGTGCTTCGAGGCCGTCATGGACTGGAGGAGGTCGCCCAAGGAGGGGCGGGCGTCCTCCGCCTCGCGCTTGCTCAGGAAGGCGCAGCCGTGGTCATCCAGATAGCTCGCGTCCAGCTCCCACTCGCCCAGCTCCTCCATCGGGAGGTCCGCGGCGTTCATGAGCACCGGCCAGGCCCGGCTCATCTGCTCCTGGGCGTCCCGCCCGAGTTCGTTCAGTCGCTCCTGAAACTCGCGTTCCAGCTCCGCCTTCTGGGCGTGGGCTTGTTGGTGGATGCCGTGGACGGCCCGGGCGGCGGTCAGGGCGTCTCCGGTGAGACGGATGGTGGTCTTGCGGCTCATAGCGGTTCTCCGGTGATCTGTTCGCCCAAGGACACGATGGTGTCCATCAGGAAGTTCTGCATGGTGCGGGTTTCATCGTACAGCTGGTGGCGGAGGTGGATGAACTCCTCAATCAGCGTCCCGGCCAGCATCTTGGTCCCCATCATCAAGGTGCGCTTGCTGATGTAGATTTTGCCCTCATGCGCCCGGCCCAGGACCTCCTCGCCCAGGAACTCGCTGACAACGATCGGGTACTCCTGGACGGCGAAGCCCAGCCGCTCGCAGAAGCCCGCGGCCTTCTCCAGCCGGGTCCGTTCCAGCTCGCTCAGGCGCATCGGGGTCGCCTCCTCGTGGAGCTGGTCCATGATCCAGACCTGCGAAGCCTTCAGCGCGGAGCGGGACAGCGAGGAGTCGAAGCTGCGGGCGAGTTCGGAGACGGTCGCCAGGAAGGGCTTGGACGGCTCCACGCCCTCGAACTCCAGCGCATGCTCGAAGGTCGCCTTGGGCGCGGTGACGGCCTTCTTGATCAGGGGAGCCTGTTGGGACTCGCAGAGCCCGCGACGGACGGCGGCGCTGATGTCCCAGGACCACTTGATGGTCCGATCCTCCGTCAGGTCCACCTTCTTCTGGATGTTGTAGGTGAACTGCGAGGGGTTGTCCAGCCGGTAGGCTCGCACGCCCCGGTAGTACACGAAGTGCGACGGGCCGGGATGGATGTGGACGGCCTCGTGGCGCTCCAGAGGCTCGCTGGACAGGATGATGTCGGAGCGGGAGGCCCAGACATCCAGGAACTTCTCGCCCCGGACCACAATCACGGTTTCGTCCGCGGCGACTTCCGGGACCTCGCTGGCCTCGAACACTTCGCCCCGTTCGTCCATCGTGTTGCAGTACAGCTCGCGGAAGGCTTGCCACACTTCCCAGGTCTTGCCGACCTCCGTGGTGAAGCCCAGACGGCGGTTGTTCATCGTGACCACGTTGAAGTCATCGACCCGGACGCGATCCCGCTTGATGCCGAACTCCAGCTTGCGCTTCCCGGCGTGAATGGTGATGTCGCAGCCCTCGCGGAGGAGGATGGCGATGGCGTACTTGAGGCCGGTCCCGAAGAAGCCGATGGCCCCGGGGTTCTCCTTCGAGCTGACCCCGAAGGTGGTGATGGACTTGGGGTCGATGACGCCCTTGTTGCGGAAGATGATCACGTTGTGACTCCTTTTCTCAGGGTTGTTGAAACAGAATCTTACTCCACCCACACTCGCTCATAGCGGTCCGGGAGGGCTCCACACGATCCGGGGGAGCCGTCCGCGTTCACCACGCGCACACACTCCCGGGTCAGGTAGCTGATATGAACCTCCGGGCGGTCCAGATAGTCCGCAAAGGCCCCCGCCAGGCCCCAGAGCAGCAGGACGGCGAAGGCGAGCGGAGCAGCCCAGCGGGCGTGGTCACGCAACCTCGTCAGCGTCCCAAGCATAGCCCCGAAGGCGATTGACTTCAAACTCGAATCGCAACGGGCTTCGCGCAGCAAGTCCTCGTGCGACTTCTTGCGGTTTTGCGCCGCGCGGGATCGGGTGCCCGTGTATGCGGCGGAAGGCTTCTTGTAGTTCATGATGGGTCAGCTCCTTTCCAATCTCGAATCGCGGCGTCAGTATCTGGGGTTGGTTCATTTCTCAACTCGTGTGAAGAAGTATAGCGGGTCAATCCGAAGAAGTAAAGCGGTTCAGGTCAATTCCAGCGCGCGGCGGATTTCCCGCCGGACCTGAAGGCGGGCGTTGAGGGCCGCGCGGTGGTCGGAGGAAGTCCGCGAGCACGTAACCATCAGGGGCTTCCCCCTCACGGTGAAGCGGACCTTGTAGTGTCTCCGGCCCAGCTCCACCGTGTAGGCGATCCCCGCCCCCTCCAGCTCCCGCTTCGTTGCTTCCAGCGTCTCGCTCATGGGGGCGTCCTCAGAACGGGGGCTTGTCCGACTTCGGGCCGTCCTTCAGAGGCTCCTGGGTCGGTTCGACCTTGGGCCACTCGAACGGGCCGCCAAAGTTCTTGTCCCAGTGCGCCCGGACCTGCTCCAGCGGGGGGAGGTGGTACATGTACACGCGCTTCTTGATCATCACCTCGAAGCCGTGTTCATTGGTCCATGGAATCTCCGCCATTTCCTGCTTCGACTGCGGCCAGCCGTCCGGGAAGGCCCGGGCAAGCCACTTGCCGAAGCCGGTGCGGCTCATGCGGAAGTTCCGGCCCTGGTCGCGGAGGTCGTTCACGTAGTCGTCATACAAGCTGTCCTTCACCACCTTGTTCCGCCAGTCCTGGTCGGTCTTGAGCAACCGGCCCTCCCACAGCTTCTCATACATCCACTGGGTTTCCGGCGACATGCTCATGATCTTCTGGTCCTGCAGCGCCCGGGTCTGGGGGACCTGGCGAACCTCGAAGGCGCTCAGGTCATAGGTCAGGAGGAAGTGGAGCAGGTGCTCAAGTCCTCCGTTGTCCAGATCGTCCTTGATGCGCTTGAAATAGGCGTGGTCCTGCTTGTGGCCTTCGCCCACCTCCATGACGAAGAACCGGCGTTCATCCAGACCCGCGGGCACCACCCAATCTTCGTTCGAGGCGAGGACCAGGTGGACATAGTTCGGGGCCGCTTCCGCATCCACGCCCTTGCCCTCGATCACCAGGTGTTCTTCGGTCACGAGGGTCTTGAGCACGCTTTCGTGCTTCTTGTCTCCGGCGAAGAAAGCCTCATCACCGAACAGCAGGACGGTATCGCGGAGGTGGGCGTTGAAGGAGCCCACCAGGTGCTTCGAGTCGCTGACTTGGAGGTAGTGACGCCCGAACATCGCGCCCAGGACCTTGGCGAAGAAGGACTTGCCGGTGCCGCGGCGACCGCGGAGGACCACGGCCACTTCGCCCGGGCCGTCCGGGTGCTGGACCGTCCGCGCCATCCACCCGACCAGGTAGTGGTAGTGCTCCGGGTTCCCTGAGCAGACGTTGTCGCGGACGTGGTTCAGGAAGGGCATGTGCTTCTCGCCCGGGAGGGAGTCGCACGCGAACCCGCGCCAGAGGTTGTAGGCTTCTTCGACCTCCTGCCCGGGGGCAAACACGATGGTCTCATATTGGCGGCGCTGGGGGTGATCAATCCAGAAGGCTCCCGCGGCCTTCTCGATGGGCTTGCCCTCCTCCGAGTGCCCAACCACTACCTTGATGTGGCGGTAGCGGTTGCGGAAGTCCTCGAAGGACTGCTTGCTGATTTTGGTCCGCTTCATCGCCGGGTCCCAGACCTCGCTGATGATGCGGCACTTCCCGCCGATGTCCGCGATGACGGCGTGCTTCTCGTTGAGCTTGCGCAGCCAAGGGTCCACCGCCTCCTCGTGGGCACGTTCGATCTGCCGCAGGGCGTAGCCTTCCCAGTTCGGCTTGTCTCTGACGCTCGCGGCGATTTCGTTGGAGCCCGTGATCACCGCGAAGATCATTTCATCAGGGACCTCCGCCCGCACGAGGTCGCAGCAGACCTTGAACAGGGCTTCCGACCGGGAGGGGTACTTGGTCGGGTCCAGCGGGTCCTGCCCAGTAGCAATCAGCGCCAGCACGTGGTCGCTGATAGCCTTCCCGTGCTCATGGGCCCACTCCCGCAGCTCCTCCGTCCCGATGTCCGGGACGTTGCCCGTGATCTTCACCTTCGGACGGCCCCCGGCCAGGCCCTGCTCCGCCATCTGGACTCGAACCGCGGGGGTGAATTGTTCGATGGGGTAGCTGGCCTCATTCCACTCCACGAGACGGGCGAGGGTCGGCTGGCGACCCTTCTTGACCTTCTTCGCGGTGGGCATGTTGATCGTGCCCGGGAGGCGCATGATGCGGTCCACGTTGTGGCAGTGGTCCGCCTGAAACACCTTCTCCAGCTGGATGTTGTACGCTTCCAGCTCCTGAGCCTTCGCCACCGATCCGGCGATGTCCAGCTTGTCGGACGGGTTCAGACGCCAAAAGCCCTGATAGCCCCCGCCCGAGTCGATGATGACCGTGGGCTTGGGCGTGTAGGACTGGAGCAGCTTCAGCGCCCGCGCCCGCTCCTCCTCGAAGTCCTCCCCGGCTCGCGGGTCGATGTCCACGTGAAGCCACGCGAGGCGGGCCATGTCCTCCTTCGAGGCTTTCACGTCCATCGCCCGGCGGACCGGGTTCACGTGGAAGTACAGGTTGCGCTTGCCCTGATGTCCTTCGATCCACTCCGCGGCCTTCTGCCAGCGGTCGGGCATGAATGTGACCGTCTCCGTTTTCCCGTCCGGGATGATGGCCGTCAGGACCCACGGCCCCTCCGGGCACCACTTCTTCAGGAAATCGATTGCGTCCTTGGTCTTGTGTTTCGGCAGTTCCGCCATCGTTAATTCCCCCACCGCTTGCGATTCATCTCACCTGCCCGTTCCTTCATACCCGCGGCGATCTTCGCCCGGGCCTCCGGTGAACAGACAGTCCTTTCCCGGTAGCCGTCCTGCGCCATGCGCTGACGGCCCAATTCAGCTTGTCGCTGTTTCCGCTTCGGGTCGCCCTCCCAAGCCTTGCGCTGCGCCGGGGACAGTATCTGGCGGACCTCCGGCGAAATCGAGTCAGGGACCTTCCCGCCCGCGGTGAGGTTGAAGCCTTGCGGATACATACTGGCGTGTTGCCCAATCCAGAAGATTTCACGGGCGTTCAGGTTCTCCGGCTCCGCGATTTCGAGCAGCTGGAACTCCAGGGCCTCCGGTCCTTCGGTCGCAACGATTTCGCGCAGATAACGGTTGGTGTCGCCCTTGCGGTGACGTTCCCAGCGTTCTTCCACGTTCCGGGCTTGCCCCACGTATTTCCGCCCGGATGGTTTATGGCTGATCAAGTAGATGCCGCAGGTCTTATCAAAACCCCCAGTGTTCGCGCAGGCGCTCCACGGGGGCGTTCCCACTTTCCATTTGAATCAGCCAGAGGCGAGCGCAGCCCAGAGCGGCGGCGATTTCGCGCTGGGTCTTACCCGAGCGGCGGCGGAACAGCAAGCAGACCTCGTGGGGCTTCAGTTGTCCGAGGTGCTGGCGCGGTTGATCGTCCAGGCGGCGGTCCGCTTCCCATTCACGGTAGCGGTCCGGGTGCACCCCGTACTCCTTCGCGGCCTCAATTTGGTTGAGGCCCTTGCGGCGGCGGTGTAGCAGTAGGCTTTCGCCTTTGGTTGGTGTCACTGTAGCAGACATGTACAAATCTCCTTGGTTCTTGGAAGGCGTGTCCAACGCGCGACACAGACCTCATACAGGCGTTCTCGCGGAACCCGGCCCAGCATAGCAGCGGCCACCGCTCCATCGAATAGCAACCACTCCGTCTCCCCGACCTTCAGCAGGAGGAAGGCCCGGCCCCCGGCCCTGCGGCGGCGGGTCAGCCAGGTCCTCTGCTGGCGGGTGAAGTGGTCCACTCGAAGCGGTCCGCCCCTGGGCGGCCAGCGTTCAGCGAACTTCAATTCAATCCAGCCCTGGTTGTAGTTCACATCCGGGGTCCCGGGCACAATGGGGTTCTCCACGCGCACCGGGTCCAGCGACCGGATGACGGGGCGGAGGGAGTCCCACATTGCGGCTTCAGACATCTACCCACCTCACTTCGATGTTGTAACGGCGGGCGACTTCCAAAGCCTCATCAATGCGTTGATTCCACTCAGCAACCCACCCCGGATCGCGGCCCGAGTAGTCGATGCACGGGAAGGCGACCCGCTTCACGCCCGCCTTCCCCGCGGCTTCCATACAGTTCGGGCAGCAGGGAAAAGAAGTATAGAGCGTGAAGCCATCCGCAGGCGAGCCTAAAAAGTTGAGTGCGTTGACCTCTGCGTGAACAACGTGCTGGTACTTGTACCCGCGGTCAGCGTACAGCTCCGGCGAATCATCGTGCCCGGGCGGGAAGCCGTTGAACCCGGTCGAAGCCACGCTGTTGTTGGGCCGAACCAGGACGGCTCCGACCTTCGTGGAAGGGTCCTTGCTCCAGCCCGCGACGTGTTGGGCCAGCCCAACATAGCGGCGGTCCCGGCGGTCTTGACGTTCGCTCATTTCACCTCCTCCTTCAGCAAAACCTTCTGGGCGACGTTCCCGAGGAAGTAACCGCCCAGCAGGAGCCAGGTCAAGGACTCGAAGGCGTCCACCGGCAACTTGCCCATATACAGGAGCCAGACCAGGACCGCCTCCCAGATCATCGCCGCCCAGAACTTCCGGGAGGTCCAGCGCACGGCGATGTCGTTCATATCAGCCCCTTCTCGTTGGCGATCCATTCGGTGACGGTCAGGGTCGCCGTGCGGCCATTCTTCTCGACCGCGCGGACCTGTGACTTGGGCATCCAGACTTCCTCCTCACCGCCGTGGTCGATGAGGTATGCCTTGTCTGTCTCGTGCTTGATGACCACTTCGAGGTCCACGGTGTTGTCGTTGCTGCGGCGCATGTTCACTCCTTCTTCAATCGTGCGGCTTCGGAAGCCCGGCGTTGTTGCTCAAGAAGCCTAGCCCGAGTCCGCTGTTGGTATTCCGGGTCATTCTCCCACTTCGCTTTCGCTGAGGAGACGGCCCGGGCCTGATTTTCCTTCAAAACCTTCTTCATCTGGCTGCGGTAGTCCTCGTCAGTCCTCCAGCGGCGCTCCGTACCCCTCCGGATAAGTTCCCGAGTCTCCTGGCAAGGAGCCCCCGGAGCGTGTCCCCCGGGTTCCCGGTTGAATCCATGCGGGGCGAGGGTCCCAAGGCGGGCGATGTGGTAGCGCTCGCGCTCATCCAGCAGCTCCGGCGGACACACTTCCAAGACCTCGAAGCGAAAGGCATCCCGTCCATACCGGCTCAGGGCCTTCTCCAGGTGAGAGCGGGGCTTGCGAGTCGCCCCGTGCTCCTTCCAGCGGCGGTCGATGTCCCGGGATTGCCCCACGTAGCCCCGCCCGGAGGCGATGTGCGTGATCAGGTAGATGCCGCAGGTCACTGAGGAGCCTCCCCGTTGAAGCCCATGGAGTGGCCCCAGCTCTGCCCAATCTCCACGTCCACCTTTGACGGGAGTTCGAGCGGCGTGCACGTCCTCATGATATGGGCGGCTTCCGCGGCCTCCTTCATGTCGTGTACGCTGAAGGCGATCTCATCGTGGACCTGGATGATGATGTCCAGTCCGGCTTCCGCGCAGGCCACCATCGCCATCTTTGTCTGGTCCGCGGAGGAGCCCTGAATCAGCCGGTTCAGCCCCTTGTGGGTCCAGTCATAGTTCCCGTCCTTGTCCTTCGGGAAGCGGCAACGGCGACCGCTCAGGGTCGTGATGTAGCCCACGGCCTTCGCCCGGGCTTCGCAAGCCTTCGCCAGCTTCTTGATGAACGGCACCTTGTGGTCGAAGGTGTCCAGGAGGGCCTGACCCTCCGGCCCCGCGGCCTCGAACCTCCGCGCCCCTTCCGCGACCAGGCGCTGACCCTCCGGGCTGTTCACGTCGAACAGCTGGAAGCGGGGGCCACGCACGGCCATCATAGTCGGGAGCCCGAGCTTGCGGCACATCTTCGCCCCGCCCATCCCGTAGGACAGGCCCAGGTAGATTTCCTTGGCGTCCTTGCGCTTGATCCCCGCCATGTCCGCCATCATCTGGTGGTTGTCGTTGTTCGGGTCGTTGCGGTACTTGTCCCGGGCTTCGATAGCGGACAGCCAGGCTTGGTGCCCAATCAGGTCCTTCGCCAAGCAGGCGTAGTGGACCGCCATGCGCGGCTCCTGCTGGCTGTAGTCGTTGGACGCCCAGTGTTGGCCTTCCTCCGGGAGGTAGATGGCCCGCCACATCATGGCGAACTCATCCCGAGCCGGTTGCTGCTGGAGGTTCGGGTGTTCGCTGGACAGTCGCCCGTAGGCAGCGCCCGCGGTCCCGTCGCTTTCGTCATCCTTCTGGCGGCGGAGCTGGTTGAACGTCCCGTGGAGGCGACCGTTCACCATGTGGTCCCGGACGGAGCTGGCGAAGGTCGTGCGCAGCTTGTTCACCTTCCGGGCGCGTTCGAGGAGGTCCGCCACGGGGTGGTCGATTGAGCCCAGCAGCTCCTTGTCGATGTTGGGCTTGCCCTGGGAGGTCTTGTTCAGCTTGATGCCGATGTGTTCGAGGGCGGGGGCGATCACCTCCGGCTTCCAGACATCGCCCACGGCGATCCGGTGGCCGGTGATCGACCGGACTTGGGCCAGGGCCTCCGTCTCCTTCTCCAGCGCCCAACGCTCAATCATGTCCAGGCGGTCGCAGTCGATTCGGACGCCCCGGCGGCGAAGGCCCGTGAGGATCGGGAGCAGCTTGGACTCCAGATTGTACACGCCCCAGAGGTCCTGCTCATCAATCTCCCGCTCCTGACGGCGGAGGATGTTCAGAGGCAGGCGCGTGTCCTCCTCCGCGTACTTCCCGACAAACTTGGCCGGGAGCATCCACATGTCCTTCTTCGGGTCAATCCCATAATCGACCGCGGCGGCGCGCAGCAGGGCTTCGTCCTTGCCGTGGAAGCCCCACCGCTCCGCGATAGCTTGCATGCTGTAGCTGTCGTGGAGTTCGCAGATCAGCGGGTCAGCGATCTGGATGTCACGGAAGTAGCGGACCCGCTCGAACTCGATGCCGTCCCCGGCGAGGAAGTCCAGGTCATACGGGAGGTTGGCCCCCACGAGGTCGCCGGTGAACACCTTTGCCTGGGCGCGGAGGTAGGCCAGCACGCCCTCCAGCGGGAGGTTGCCCCCGCCTTCGTGTCTGATGGGCAAGTACCCGCCCGGGCCGTCCTCGATTGCGAAGCTGATGCCGGTGATGTAGCTGTTCGGGCGACGGCCCGCCCCCGGCCCGAGTTTGCGCAGGTCCGGGTCCCGCGTCTCGCAGTCGATGGCGACCCGCTTGGCCCCCTCCCACGAGGGGAGGGTGCTGAGGTCCGGGGCCACCCAGTCGCTGGAGACGGTCGTGAACAGGGGTGGTTGGAGGTATGACATCAGGCTCCGACCTCCGCAATCATCTTGCGCAGGAGGTTCAGGGCCGCGGTCAGCTCCGGGTCGGACTCCCAGAAGGTGAGGATGCGGACCACTTCGGCTTCGTCCTCCGTCAGCCCGTTCGCGGCGGCGAAGGCGTCCGGGGTAATGACCACGGGGGCGGAGCGGGGCAGCAGGACCCCGTTGCGGTACAGGTCCTGGACCTTCTCCACGTAGTGGATCGCCTTCTCAAGGTCCTGGCGCGGGTCCTCGTGCTTCTTGCGGTTGCGGGTCGCGTACTTGGTCGCGCAGCCTTCGGTGTAGCGGAGGCCGTTCAGCTCCACGTAGTCCCAATGTTCATACTTTCCGTTTTTGTAGTGGTCTCCCCCAACTTGGCGCTCATTTGGATTCATCTTGTTTCTCCTTGCAACGGTCCCCGTGCCAACGCCCGAAAGACACTAGGTTGAATACCCCTCCGCAATGCGGACAGGCGGTGAATTTGTCCAGGCCTGGAGGACGTTTCCCGAACATCGGATTGTCCTGACCGAACATCTTGAATGCTCTACCCTTGCGGGCCTTATCTTTGCAATTATCCTCGTTGGTCCCGAGGAATAGGTGGTCTGGGTTCACGCAAGCAGGATTGTCGCACTTATGGAGTACATGCGCACCTTTCGGAATAGTTCCGTGCTTCAGCAACCAGGCCTCCCTGGACGCTATCTTGCCGAAGAAAGCGCCATAACCCTTTCCATTCATGCGAGCCCCTTTCCAGACCCAACAACCAAGCCCTTCATCGTAGTTCTCAGCGAACACGCGGCTGGTTTTTCGCACGCTCATCTTGTAACTCCTTCATCAGTTCCCGGAGCCGGAGTGTCTGCTGGCGGTACAAGTACCCAAAACACCCGTGCTCCCCGTTCATCATATCCGTGTGGACCTTGCGGAGGTGCGCAGCGAGTTCTTCCACCGTGTCGAAGGCGTAGAACTTCAGCTGCGGGTCCTCCGCCCAATCACGTCGCAGCTTCTCCAAGTCCATCGCGCACCACCTCCTCGAAGAAGTCCGAGAGACGGCGATGCGGCTGTTGCTTCGCGGCCACGTAGAAGGCACGGACGGGTTCGGGCAGGCTACCCTCCAGGCCCCGCTTCTCCGTCACCGCCTCGCATGCCCTCCGCATGGCCGTGACCGCTTCGTTGCCCAGGGCTTCTTCCTCCCGGCACCACAGCCACAGTTCGAGGGTGTCCACGGCCTTCAACCAGTCCTCCTCGTCAGGGAGAAGGCCCGGGAGCAGGCCCAGGGTCGCCAGCACGCGGCGTTCCGCCTCCTCATACACCTTCCCGAGTTCGGAGTTGGTCCACTTCGCCGGGGCCGGAAGGTCGCCCAACCAACGCTCCGCGCAGTCGTGCCACTGGACCGCCTTGATCAGGTTCAGCGACGGGTGCGGGTGGAGCAGCAGCAGGAGGCTCACGGCCCCGTAGCTGTGCTGGGCGATGTTGTACTGACCGTGGTGCGGGACGATGTGGCACCGGCGAACCGTCCCGGCCTCCCGGGTCGCGGCGATCCGGGTCAGGAGCGGGCGGGCGGCGCGGCGGTTCAGCTCCTCCGCCTCGCGCTCCTCGTCATGAATCTTGCTCATCAGGCTTCCCATTGTTGCGTCTCCTCACTCATACGCCACGCCATCGTCCATCGCCCGGGCCTTGCGGGCCTCGAAGGCGGCGCGGCGGCGTTCGATCCACTCCACCCCGGCCAGCTTCCAGTCGGTGGCGGCGACGTTGTCCAGCTCCGCCAAGGCGGCGTCGAAGCGGGAGGGGTTGGAGGTCTGCTTGAAAGCCTTGTGGGCCTTCATCATCGGGATCGCCACGCGACGGAAGAACGGGTCACGGAAGCCCACGGCGTCCGGCTCGCTCAGGAACATCATCAGCTCCTGGTTCCACTCCTCCGGGTCCGTGGACATCAGCGGGTACGGCTCCGCGATCCCCGCGGCGTAGGGGTCGGGCGTCTCCTTCCCGGTCATCGGGTTGGCGGCGAGGTCCGCGAGCGGGGCGACCTTGTCCAGCACCTCCTCATAGGCATGGAAGTTGGCGCTGACTTGGCGGTAGATGCCTTGTTCAACCCCGACACTCCGGGCGACGTACTCATGGAGGTAGCTGAAGTGGACCGCGTTGGCCCCGTAGGCTCCCCAGATCAGGTCGTTGGAGCGGTTGGTCACGGTCATGTCCAGGCGACCGTCGCAGGCGATCTGGAAAATGGCCTGAAGGTTGCACGGGAGGTCCTTGCCTTGGCGGCCCAGGTCCGCGTCCGCGTCCCACATCGACAGGACCTGGCGGCGGTCATCGCGGTTCTCCTTCAGGGCGGCGATGATCTTGGGCAGCTGGTCCTCGAAGAAGTGCTGGCGCCAGCGGAAGCCGTAGGCCCCGTGGAAGGTCAGGCCGTCATCCGAGTAGCTGCGCATGCGATCCACGAAGCGGGCGACGTACTCCACGTCATTGCGTCCGCCCAGCATCCAGAGGCTTTCCATCAGGTGGAAGAAGGGGTTGGCGTCCCGTTCCGCCCAGAACAGCACGCGCTCCGCCGGGCGGAGGTACACGGTGGTGACTGGTTCCGGGAACATGAACACGGGGCCGTTGCGCGAGTCGCGGCGGACGCCCTCGAAGGACAGTTGATACAGGGCCTCCGGGAGGGCCTGTTGTACGTTGCGGGTCTTGATGACTTTCATTTGTCGTTCTCCGTTTCTTGAAACATTTTGCGTTGATATGACCGGCGGCGCATTTCCTCAGAGGAGGTTTGAGCAGCCATTTTGCGTAGTCGGTCGGTTTGTAGCCGTCCCGCTTGACTCCAGACTTCTTTGCCGGGGTCGCTGGTTTCCGTCCAGGTTGCCCGTCCGAGCTTCCCGGCTGCGTGTTGGGCCTTGGCGCGTTCGCTCAGCAACCGCCGGTGTTCCGGGTCCGAGACGCGGCGGGAGGCTCCCGCACGCATCTTCTCCTTCGCGGCTTCGTTGAAAACCCTCCCCCGGCCATGCCCCCGGGCGTGTTCTTCCGGGCTCATCAACTCCAAGTTCTCCGGGCGGTTGTCCGTCTTGTCTCCATTGATGTGGTGTACCACTTCGCTCCGAGACAGGGGGCGTCCAAGCAATCGTTCCATCACGGCACGGTGCTGTCGGACCCATGTGCCGTTCCGCTTCTCCATAACGTAGCCCCAAGTTGAGCACACGTAGGTTGAGCCGTCAGGAGTTGGTTTCTTCATAGCGTGGTTGCCTTCCTCCAGTCATATTTCGCGCGCATCTTGCCTTCTCCTTTGCGCACCCGTTCTATCTTATCGAACTCGCACAAAGAGTGTTCAATATCCCGCATCTCAAACCGCGGATTCACGTCACAAGGCTCCCCGAAGGTCGCGTTGAAGCCCGGCTCATCCAGGTCGTTGAGGTCCTTCATCAGCTCGAACATCTCACCGTTGGTCTGCTCCGGGCGGGGCTTCGCGGCGAGGTCGCGCCCATACAGGCGGTTCAGTCCGCGGATCGCGCCCGGACCGGCGTTGGCCCACGTGTAGATGTCCGGGGCGTTGCGCAGGTAGCGGGTGTGGCGGAGGTCGGTCACCACCTCATAGGCCATGAACGGCCCCCAGCCGATGTAGCGGGGCTCCTGGAACTTCGCCCAGACCTGTTCGAGGCGGTTGAAGGAGCGGAGGATGCCGGGTTGCGTCTCCAGCATCCGCTGCCACTCCTCGCGGTCCTCCCAGAGACGGCCCAGGACGATCTCAGCGATGTAGCGGTGCTTGGTCCAGCTGTACCACTCCTTGGAGGGGTCGGACTCCGCGCGGATCATGTAGGCTCCGGTGTACACCTTATCGCCGCGGACGGCGCGGTGCTCCAGAGCGGTCGTGAGCCAGGAGGGATCGAAGTCAGGGTTGTCGGGCCACTGCTTGGTCTGGATCAGCTCCGCGAGGGTATCCGGCCAGTTGATGTAACGGGCGATGGCGAGCATGAACCAAAGGTGCGGGTGATCCGCGTAGGGCTGGCGGATGTTCTGGTCAATCCAGATCGTCACGGTGTCCAGCTCGCGGAAGATGTTACAGAACCGCCCATCACGCAGAACCGGGTCCGCGGTCCAGGGTCCAGGCTTCCCGGCCTTGCGGTCCAGGTAGATGTCGTGGCGAGCCTTCATGAAGGCGGCGATGTCGTTGAGGCGAGGTGTGTTCACGGTTTGAGTCCCCCTAATGGTCCGGCCTTCAGCCCAAGTTCTCGATGACGGCCTTGATGTCCTTCAGGGCCGTTTCCCAGTGGATGTCACGGACCGTCTCGCCGTCCGCCAGGGCCTTGTCGCGGACCCGGGCGATGGTGCGGTGCTTGTCGGCCACCTGGTCCTCCTTGATGGGCTTCCCGCCGTTGCGCTCCTGGATGCGCTTCAGGCAGACTTCGAGCGGCGTGTCCAGGAAGGCCCAGATCATTCCGCCGTTCGCCTTCGACCACTCCTGCCACGGACCGTAGATGGTGCTGACCACCACGCCCTCGAACAGGACCGCCTTCACGTCCGGGTCCCGCCCAACCAGCTCCGCAACGGCCTTGGCCGCGGCTTGGGTCTTGATCCGGTCCAGACCGGCGGTGGTCGCTCCGGCGGCGGCGGGGGTGTAGTCCCCGATGATGGCGATGCCGTCCGGGGCATACGTCACCGGGATCGGCTTGTGGTCCGGGACGATGACGTTGATGACGCGGCAAAGCGGATCGCGGGCCAGGCAGCGCAGCAGGGTGGTCTTGCCGGAGCCGTTACAGCCCCGCACGTTGATGTACTTCATATTGGTTCTCCATTTCAGTTGAAAACGGCGGAGCCGGAGCCCCGCCTGGGTTGCTCAGTCAATCTGCGTGATCGGGATGATCTTGCGCTCGCCGCCGTCCTCCTCCGGCGGGGTCGGTTCCACGATCTTCTTGAAGTCGGGCGAGCGCAGAGCCTTCGCCGCCCCGAACAGTTCCGAACCGCAGCGGGGCTTGCCCTCGTTGTCGTCCGCGCAGTGGAGACAGCCGGTGGGGGCGCACTCCTTGACCTCCTGGAAGGGCTGGCCCAGATCGGTCCGGGTGAACATCGGGACACGCTGGCCGTGGCACTGGTCCGCGGTGATCATTTCACGGCCCATCGAAAGCCAGGCCGGTTCGCCGGTTCCGGGCTTCCCGCGGCGGTACTCATAGCACGTCGCGTAGGTCATGCCCAGCTCCGTCGCCCACTTCCGGTACAGCTGGTGGGCTTCGACCCGGTACGGCTCCGCGATGGTCTTTTGGGCTCCGGCCTGGTTCTCCGTGAACAGGTCCATGAAGGCTTTGGTGCGCTCCGGCCCGAACCGCTTGTGGAGGCGTTCGATCATCGCCGGTGCCCAGCTGTAGCCCGCTTCCACAAACTTCACGATCACGTGGTTGTTGCCGACCGCGGCCAGGCGCTCGAACAGGTGGCGGATGTCGTCATGGGTGACGATCCCCGGGACCACCGGATTGACCTGAATGGAAGTGTAGATGCCCTGACGGCGCAGCTCCGCGATTTCGTCAATATGGTCCTGGAGGGAAATGGCCCCGGGGGACAGCTTGTGCCAATCGCGGTCGTTGCCGGTGTTCAGCGACTTCTGGGCGTAGCTGTAGGGGTTCCGCTTCAGGAGGTCGATGGCCCAGGACGGGTAGCTGAGACGGCTCAGGAAGAAGATGGGCAGGCCCAACTCCACGAAGGCTTCCGCCCCCTGCTGGGTGTTGTGGTACACGTCCTCAATCGGCAGGAAGGGGTCCGTGAAGCTGGAGAAGTAGCCCGCGGCGGAGGTCCGGGACTTCGAGAGCATGTTGCGGACCTGCTCGCCGTAGTTCACCGGGACGCTGATGAGGCCGGTGCCGCGGTAGCCCCGGAACCCGCTGTTGACGTAGCAGAAGGCGCAACCCACGGTGCAGTAGCCCCCATAAGGCTCCGTCAGGATCGCCTCGCTGAAGCAGGGGCGGGCGCGGGAGCCTCGCTTGTCGTTGTGCTTGTCCTGATACCAGCCCTGAAGGGGCTTGGCGTTCGGGATGCGGATGTGCGGGAGGTAGGTGACGTCATTGAAGCCAAGATACACCTTGACCTCCTTCTTGTCGTCATCCTTCGCGTTGCGGACCATCCCCACCTTCGCCATGCGGAACTTCGCGCGCATGCCGGTCAGCGGGTCATCCTCCTCCTCGATTGGGCCCAGGAACTCCCGTTGGTTCGGGTCCGGGCGCATGAAATACTTGTAAGCCTCCTGAGCGGCTTCGCCGGTTTCCTCATTCAGCCATGCTGCGTGGTCCATATGATTCTCCTCATTACGTGTGAAAAAGTCTAGCGCCTTCCTCCGAAGAAGTAAAGCCCCTGGAGTTGGTTACTGCTTCGCCCTTCGGCGGTTGGACTCGATGGTTGCTTGTCGTATTTTCTCCCGCTTCTCCGGCGAAGCCGTCGCCCACCATTCCTTCGCGGCATTTCCCCGTCGCCCACGCTGTTCGGGAGTCCATGGACACCTCCTGTCTCGCCCCTTTTTCACCATGTCTTTCATGTTATCCGAAACGGTCCCGAGAAACAAATGAGAAGGGTTCACGCAACCAGGGTTGTCGCACTTATGGCAAACGTGAAGCCCCTCCGGTATCGGACCCAGATAAATCTCCCAGGACAGTCTGGAGGCTACCCAAAGCCGTCCGTTGATTTGGACAGTTCCGTAACCCTGAGTTTGTTTATGGCCTGTCCATTCCCAACAACCTGTTTCCGGGTCCTCCCGATACCTCCGGCGGAACTCCTCCGCCGGGTCCTTCGGTTTCCGTGTATATTGTCCGGTAGGCATACAATTATGAGCCGATATTCCAAAATACCACAGGGCCTTCGATAGCGTCTAGCACCCCCGGTTTCTCCAAATAAGCCCAAGCCTTGGCGTCATACCAGTCGTTACAGGGGAAAGGCACCCTTACGTTTTTCGCCGCGTCCGCGTACCCGTAGCCCTCGTCAATGAACTTGATCCGGTCGCCCAAGGTCAGGCCCGCGGCCTTCTCGATGTACTCCCGGGTGGCGTCCTGGCTCCGCGAGTATCCCATGTGAAGGATGACGTTGTAGTTGCGGAGCAGGCCAGCCTCCTCGAAGCCCTTGAGCACCCCGGCGGCGACCGTCCCCGAGCTGATACTGATGACCAGGGTCCCGGAGCCCGGGAGGTGCGGGGCGGTGCGGACGGCCTCCGCGGCGTTCTCCGTGATCGACTCCGGGAGCTTCAGGGCGTTCGGCATCAGGTAGCTGTCGTGGTAGTTCTCCCGCAGGTGCTTCTTGGCCGTATGATACAGGATCGCGGAGCGGCCCGCCGGGATGTCCACGAGGTCCGCCCCGAGCTGGCGAGCGTGCTGCTGTTGGACGCGCGGGGCGTCCGCTGCTCCGTCGCGCTTGAAGCGGGGCCAGTAGTCCACGGCCTGTTTCCCGAGCTGCTGGCAGACGTAGGCAACCGCCCAGCCCGCCTTCGAGTGGTACGTGTCCAGACAGCCGATGGTGGTCTCAGGCCGGTTCTTGATATGGGCGACCACTCCGCGAATCTTGCTGAAGGACGGACCCGGGAGCGGGGCGCATAGGTCCTCCCGCTTCACGAGGATCGGGACCCCGTTGAGCTCGTAGGTTTCGACCGGGGTGTTGTTGACGATCATCTCACTGCTCCTTGGGCATGTGGTGGAGGAAGGCGCGGGCGGCGGAACAGCGACCTGCCCAGGGTTCGAGGCCGGTGTTGATCTCGCGGATGTCATTCCAGAGCGGGTAGTGCCCATTCATGTGAGACTTCCACTTACACAGGACCGTCTCGACCTCCTGGATGTTCACGGGGCGGTCGCCCAGGGGCGGGGCGGCGAGGTCCGCGAACCGCCCAATCAGGTAGTCTGCGACCCCGGACAGGATCGCCTCGCGCTTGGGCTTCGCGTTCTCCGGGTACTTGTGAGCCTCGCGCTGCTCCCACAGCATCATCGCGGCCTTCTCCGGGTCCTTGAACATGAACACGGCGGCGTTGTCGAAGTCCACCGGGACCTCCATCACCCGGTCCATCATGTCCGCGATCTTGAAGCCGATCCACGGACCGAAGCCGTTGTGCTCCTGGGCGCGGGCGGAGACGGTGCGGAAGGGCAGGCGCTCATCCTCCGTCGCCCGGGCTCCCACGTACAGGGCCATGTTCTCCGGGCGGTCGCCGTAGCGGGCCTGGAGGGAGGTCACGGAGTCCACGGCGATCTTGGCCCTGTAGTGGCGGCGCTCATGCCCACGAGGCCAGCGACCACCGGCGGGCGTCTCCTCCTCGTTGCGGGCGGCGACCATCATCCAGTGCCAGAACTCCTCGCCCTCCTTCTCACTCAGGAAGGAGGCGACCCCGGCGTGGTAGTAGCACCAATAACCAAGGAGCCAGCGGCAGAGCTGCGGCACGGAGAAGTCCCCCGCCTGCTCCGCCCGAACCAGGGCCGTGTAGATGGGGTCCAGATCGCCGGTGGTGATCAGGTGGCGGCCAAACGTCTCGATGTCCAACCGCGGGTAGTTTCTGCTCATAGTCTTTTCTCACAAGTATGCGTGACTGATTTTCCCGGACAGGTCCTTCAGGATGTCCCAATCATAGAATTGGCGACTGAAGGAAGGCTCCATGCGGACTTCTTTGTTGACGTGAATACGGGAATGGACCGTCAGCCACTTGCTGTCGCCGTCCTCCGTGATCACAACGTGAATCCACGGAGGTAGCTTGAAGGGCTCCATTCTGTATCCCCGCTCCGCCGGGTACTCCACCCGGCGGAGCAGGTAGTCATAGGTGCGCTCCGAGGCTCCCATGACCCTTGCCTCAGCCAACCAGGCGGGTCTGGCGGGCGTCAGCCTTCGGGGCGGACTTCAGCGGCTTGTGGGCCGGGATCGCGTGGCCTTCAGGGACCACGATGTGGAACCGCTCAGTGCCGTCCGCGGCGAAGGCGGAGCGGACCCCGTAGCCCTTCAGCTTCATGTCCCAACCGAAGCCGGAGCGCACGGTGGCTTCGGTCCAGGGCTTGTTGCCGCCACTCAGGGCTTCGATCAGTTCAGCCATGGTCGCACCGTTCGGGCGGGACAGCATGTCCAGGAGCATGGCCTGCTTCGAGCCCTCGCGGCAGGGGATCGGGGCGTGGCCCGGGGCGGCCAGGTTGGTGCCGCGCGGGGCGCGGGCCTTCTTCTCCTCCGCGGACTTCGGAGCCTTCTGGGCCTTCGGAGCAGCGACGGGGGCGGGGGTTGCGGTTTCGTTCACGGTTTCGACCTTCTGGGGTTCGGCCTGCGCCTCAGCCTCAACTTCCGGGTGCGCTTCGGCATAACGCTGAAGCACCTTCCAGGTGCGGGACACGGCGGTGGTCTTGTCTGCGAATCGGCGGACGTTCGGGACGGCCTCGCCGTTGCGGAAGGTGCCGATGACTTCGTTGTACAGCTCGACCAGGGCCGGGCCGGACAGCTCGCTCAGGGAGGCTTCGGTGTAGGCGACGTTGTTGAAGTTGATGGCGTTCATGGTAGGCTCCTTTTCTGGGGTTGAGGTGCGATCTTGTTCGACCGTGAGAGAATCTTAACCCCAGTCCCCGAAGAAGTAAAGTGGTTTGACTAAACTTTTTCAGGTCCCGGTCCGAAGGCCAACAACCGTTGGACGGCGGAGGGCGAACCGTTGTACAACTTCTTCCCAGAAGGCCCGGGCGGCGTCCTCGTGCCCAGGCTTCCTGTACCAATGGTTGCGCCCCGAGGTGTGCGGAACCACAGCGACCTCGAAGCCCCAGCGATCATCCGCAAACCACTGGTGGAAGTCCAGGTGCTGGGCCGGATAGCCGAAAGCCTCTGCGACGTTCCGCCCAACGAGGATGACGTGCCGACCGCCCAACAAGGGCTTCATCGCGGCTGCGGCAATCCCCGCGTCCCGGGCGGGCCACTTGTCGTCCCGCTTCCAGCGCCCCGGGAAGGTGTGGAGCAGGTTGGTGCGGTCGAAGGTCTTGAGGTAGTCCTTGGGCGATAGGCCCGCCAGCTCCGCCAGACGCCCTCCCGCGGAGGACCGCGGGAGGGGAGCCAGGGGCCGGTCGGGGTCCGTGTTAGGTCCGGGTGCTTGGCCGATCAGCAGGGACTTGTTCATCTTCGGGTTCCTCCATTTCTTCTTGCGTGACGTTCAGGTTGATGGTCCGCTCCGGGACCGGGATGGCCCATTCAGCAAGGCGCATCCCGGTCATGAGGAGGAACCCGGCGGCGATCAGCAAGACCGCCTTCAGGCTCAGTTCTTTCACTCGCACTCCCTCCGTCCGGTGGCCGGGTCGATGCGGCACTGGCTTGCCGGCTCCTCCGCCGGGGCGTCCGCTTCGGGCTCGCCGCCGTCATCCTTCACCACGAGGATGCCCGACCGCTTCCCGCCCAGACGGAAGGTGGTGCAGCCCTTCGCCCCGCCTTCCCAGGCGCTCACGTACACGTTCTTGAAGTCCTCCCAGCTGATGTCGGAAGGCACGTTGCAGGTCTTGCTCACCGCGGAATCGACCCGCTGGGCCGCGACGGTCAGGGCGGCGACGTGCTCCTGGACGGTGACGCGGGAGCAGGCCTTGCCGCGGACCCCGAACACGCGGGCACCGTAGTCCTCCACCGTCTCCACCCGCGGGCCGCTGAACTCGATCACGGTGCGGTCGAAGCTGTAGGCGAACACCGGCTCAATCCCGGAGCTGACGTTGTCGGCGCACAGGCTGATGGTCCCGGTCGGGGCGATGGAAGTGAGGTGGGAGTTGCGGATGCCGTATTTGGCGATGGCGTCCCGCACGTCCTCGCGGAGGGTCTTGATGAACTGGCCCTGAAGGTACTTGTCCTTGTCGAACTTCGGGAAGGAGCCCTTGACCTTGGCGATGTGGGCGCTGGCCAGGTAGGACTCATCACGCAGCGTGTCCAGCACCTCCGCCTCGAAGGCGAGGAAGGCGGGCGAACCGTACTCATGGCCCAGGGCTTCGGCAGCGTTGGCCAGGCCGGTGATCCCGAGGCCCATGCGGCGCTTGTCCTTGGCTTCCTGCTTCTGCTGCGGCAGCGGGTAGATCGCGCGATCAACCACGTTGTCCATCGCGCGGACCACCTGCGGGATGTCCTCGCGGTACTGGTCCCAGTCGAAGGCGTAGCGGCCCGCCCCGTCCTTGAAGATGTACTTGACCAGGTTGAAGGAGCCCAACAAGCAGGCACCGTAGGGCGGGAGCGGTTGCTCACCGCAGGGGTTCGTGGCGGCGATGGTCTCGCAGTACCAGAGGTTGTTCATGCGGTTGATCGCGTCGATGAACAGCACCCCGGGCTCCGCCCAATCCCAGGTCCCGCGCATGATCGCGTCCCACAGCGCCCGGGCGTCCACTTCGCGGTAGGTCCGGCCCTCGAAGGTGAGGGGGAACGGCTCGCCGGAGGCGACGCGCTCCATGAACTTGTCGGTGATGGCGACGGAGACGTTGAAGCCGGTCAGCTTCAGGGTCTGCTGAAGGGACATGACCAACTGCTGCTTCTGGGCTCCCTCCGGGAGTTCGGCCACGAGGTCCCAGAGCGGCTGAACGTCCTTCCCTGGCTGCTTGGCGTGAATGAACTCCTCGATGTCGGGATGGTCCACGCGCATCACCCCCATCTGGGCTCCGCGGCGATGGCCGGAGGAGGCGACGCACTTGCAGATCGCGTCGAAGATGTGCATGAAGCTGATGGGGCCGGAGGAGTGGGACTGGAGCTTACGGATCAGGTCGCCGCGAGGACGGAGGGTGCTGAAGTCATAGCCGATCCCGCCGCCCATCCGCATCGTGGCTGCGGCTTCCGCGGCCCGGACCATGATGGAGCCTTCACCGTCCACGAAGCTGTCGTTGATCGTCCCGGAGACATAGCAGTTGTAGGGTGTGACTTGGCGGGTGGAGCCCATCGCGGACTGGATGCGGCCCGCCGGGAGGAAGCGCATGCCCAGGAGGGCGTCCCGGAAGTCCGCGAAGTGCTGGTCATCGTCCTTCAGGGCCGCGGCGATCCGGTTCATGGCCTCGCGGAAGGACTCGCCGCTGCCGCGGTACTTCTGGGCGTGTAGTTCTTGTGAGTAGGGTACTTGAGGACCGTGCATTTTGCGAGTCTCCTTGAAGGGTTGAGGGCTTTCTATCATATCGTTGCTCCTGTTCTTGGGCTACATCATAACGAGGTCGATGCGTTCCGCGGCCCGGGTAATGGCGGTGTACAACCATTCCTTCCGGTCCTTCCCGTACCACTCGTCAAACAGCAGGACGTTGTTCCACTGGGAGCCCTGCGACTTGTGGACGGTGAGCGCATAGCCATAGTCGAACTCCTCCGCGTCCTTCCGCTCCCAATACTCCGGCTTGTTTCCGTGGAAGTAGTGGGGGTGGGCGCTGACTTCGACCTTCGCGCCGTCCTCGCCTTCGATGTCCATGATGACATAATCGCCGTCGAAGATCGTGTCACGGCGGACCTTCCAGAGCTGGCCGTTGAGCAGGCCCACCTCGTGGTTGTTGCGGAGGCACACCAGCTTGTCACCTTCCTGCGGCAGGGCGTTCGTCCGCCCGAGGAGTTCCCGGGTACGTCCGTTGCTCGTGATTCTCGTGGCGTTCCTGCCAACGAGGAGCTGGTCAGTGGACAGTACCATGTCCCGGAGTTCTTCGCGTGGCAGGCGGCCATAGGGAATCACGCGGCTGGCACCGTAGTCGCCGGGGCGGAGCACGCGGCCCTCGCGGACCTCCTTGGACATCCAGATGATCGGGTTGTCCTGGGCCTGGCGGTGAATCTCCGTGAGCAGGATGTCGGGCTTGTTCTTGAAGAAGGGGGTGCCGCCCACGGGCGGGAGCTGTCCCGGATCGCCCAGGGCGAGGATCGGGCAACCGAAGCTGAGCAAGTCCTCCCCCATCTGCTCGTCAATCATGGAATACTCATCCACCACGAGCAGCGCGGCCTCGAACAGGGGCGACTCCGTGTTGAGCTGGAACATCGGGCGGGCGAGGTTGATCTGCTCCGCCTTGATCGCCGCATCGACCTTCTCCACGAGGGTTTCCGGGACGGGCTTGTGGGTGAGGAGCCGCGCCCGCTCCGCTTGGAGTTCCTTCAGGCGCTGCTGCGACTTGTCCTTGGGCGTGTAGATGAGCTTGTGAATGGTACTCACGTTGGTCGCCCCGGATTTCGTGAGGACGTGAGCGGCCTTGCCCGTGTAGGCGGCGAAGTACACGGGACCATTGACGGTCGCGGCGAGGTGTTTGGCCAGGGTGGTCTTGCCGGTTCCGGCGTACCCGGCGAGCTGGAACACGGGCTTGTCCCGGGTCTTGAGCCAACGCCCAACCCGGTCCAGCGCGGTCTGCTGTTGCGGACTCCACATGATGATCGTTCTCCGTTTCTGATGAAAAGAAGGGGGCCCCGAAGGCCCCCTGAAGGTACGGCCCGAGGGGGCGGGCCGTCCGGGTCGGTCCTCCCGGTAGATCAGAACACCGGCTTGCCGCCGCCTGCGCCCTGGGCTTCTTCGTCCGCGGAGCCCGGAGCCTGCGACTCATAGGCAGCGCGGGCCTCGCCCTGCTCGATCATCGACTTGATGTTCACAGCGGCCTGGAACAGCGGGTCATCGGGCAGGAGGCGAGCCTGCTGGGCGTTCTCGCCGTCGAAGGCGACGGCATCCCAGTTGAAGAACTGGCCCTTGTTGTTCTTCTCGCTCACGGTCTTGAGGCGATAGCGGTGGGCGAACAGCGGAGCCGGAATGCGGCGACCGTCCGGCAGCGGAATCTGGATGGTCTTGGCCTTGGTCATCCAGCCCTTGTACTTCTTGATCTTCGTGGAGCTGAAGGCCAGGACCGCTTCCGAGGCGTTGCCGTCATCATCCAGCGCGATGCCGTACACATAGAAGGTTTCGATCAGCTCGTTGCCGTCCGGGGTGTTGTACTTGCCATACTCCGCGGACGCGGCCTTGGCGTGGTTCACCAGATCGCTGTTGACTTCGTGGACGCCCACGAAACCGCCGCCCGCATCGCGGGGCTTCCACTCCACGTACACGTGCTGGGTGGTCGCCGGGACGAAGGCGATGCCCTTCTTGCCGTCCCAGACTTCGCTGGTCACGGTGTTCAGGATCATGCCCTGGCGCAGGCTGTCGTTCTCCTGGAGCTGCGGGCTGAGGGCCTGAAGAATCTGGAGGAACGGGATGCTGTAGTCATCGCTGGTCTGGTTCTCGAAACCCGCGCCCGCGTAGTCGGCATATGCGCCATACTCCGCCATTGCGGTGTTCTGTTCCTTCACTGCGACATCGGTGGTCTTGCTATCGGTCTTGGCCATGGTGTGGCTCCTTCGGTTCAATGTGAGCGGGTCGATTGGGCCCCCGGTCGAATAGCCCTGCCGTCTCACCGGCTGTACCCGCTGTCACCCGCGGGGCGGTTCGGTCGGGAGGAAGGCCCGGGGCCGTCCTCCGGCATTCTGGTCACACTTCGATCTTGGACACGCGCTGACGATGGACCCCGAACAGGTCCAGGGGGACTTCCTCGCCTTCACGCAGCTTCTCGCGGACGAAAGCGGCAAGGGTCGAAGGATGGACGCTGGCGTTGTCGTCCACCTCGAACTCGTCCGCGAGACGCTGGCGCAGTTCGTCAGCCTTCTCGTCCTCGCCCTTGCCGAAGGCGACGGCGACCACGCGCTTGATCATCGCGGCGTGGCTGTGCTGCTTGAGCCAGGCGAAGGCGAGCGGGGCCTTGGCCTTCGGGATGCTGGCGCGGATCGTCTCGTCAATCTTGATCTTCAGGCCGGTGGTGGTCTTGAACTCACCAATGCCGATCTGGTCCATGAGTTCGGGCACCTGGCGCTCCGCGATGTCGCGGAGTTCTTCGCGGGCCTTGTTGAGCTGGGCTTCGAGGTCTGCGACCTTCGACTGGGCAGCGGCCTGTTGTTCGGCCAGCTGAGTGAGTTGGCTCAGTTCGCCACCGGCGGTCTGAGGTTGGACATAGTCCAGGTATGCGTTTTCACTTGACATGTGGTTCTCCGTTTCTTCGGTGAGGGGGTATTCCGATAACGCTGAAGAAGTATAGCCGGTCAATCGGAAGAAGTAAAGAGGCCCGAGGCGTCCACCGCGATGTAGCGTTGGTCCTTGCCGCTCCACTGGAGCAGGGACACGTCCCCGTCATTGGCGTCTGCGGCAATGGCGACGGCGAACCCGATCAGGACCGGATTGCCCACGAGCAGGAGGTGGTCCCCCGGCCCGAAGTCGGCCAGCTTCTCCTTCAGCTCATCAATGATGGGCTCCGGGCGGAACGGGGCCGCGGTCGGGCTGAGCAGGAACACCAGCTCACCGAACTCCTCCGCCGGGGCGAGGTTGAATTTGGGCTCGAACCGCTGCTTGTCGCGGTCCCAGCGGTGTTGGTTCTGTACAACAAATACACGGCTCATAGTAGTCTCACAACCAGTCTTTGAGGCGGTCGCCGGTGATCTGGCTCGCCACGTTGAATTTGTTCCTCAACGCTTCCACCACCTTCTCATCCACGGAGTCCTCAGCCACGAGGTCGATGTACAGCACGCTGTTGGTCTGTCCGATCCGGTGGGCGCGGTCCTCCGACTGAAGGCGGTCGATCAGCTTGAAGCTGTTGGAATAATAAATGACAGTCTTGGCTGCCGTCAAGGTCAAACCCGTCGCCCCCGCCGCGGGGTTGCCCACGAACACGCGGGCCTGTTCCTCCGGCGGGACGGCCTCCCGCCCAACCACCTGTCCGTTGTGGTACAGGGGGCGCTCGCCCTGGAACCGGGCCTTGGCGTCCGCCCGCTCATCATCGTTCACCAGCCCGTCATAGCGGACCGCGCTGATGCCGCGCTCGCGGAGGGCGTCCATGATCAGGGTGATGTCCATCTGGAACCGGGCCCAGACGATCACCTTGTGCTGGGACTCCTCGATCAGCTCACAGAGCAGGTCCAGGCGACGGTTCGGCCCCGGGATTGTGTACACGGGTTCCGCTTCATCGTCGGTCGGGAGGTAGCCGCAGGTGATCTGCTGGAGGCGGAGGAGCCGGGTGATGGCGAGGGCGGCGATGACCGGGGTGGTGCCCTCCGCGCCCAGGTCAGGGGCGTCTCCGCAGTCGGGGCAGGGGTAGATGAAGCCGTCAAACTCCACCTCACGTTTGCCCAAGCAGGTCGGGCAGGCGTCCGGCGACGGCTCCGCGGCGACCGCTTCCGCGTCCCGCTCAATCCCGCCCGTCTCCAGCCACACTATGTACTCGTCACGCAACTGGCGATACAGCTTGCCCTGCTCCGGGGTCATCGGGAAGAACCGCTTGCTGTACAGCTTCGGCGGGAGGTCCAGCACGTCATCCTTCGTCACGCGGGAGGAGACGGGCTGGAGAAGGCTGTTCAGGGCGTCCAGGCGGCGATAGCCCACCAGCACGTCATACTCGTTGCCATCGTTCTTCTTGGTCTTGGGGTTGAAGGCGGTCGGGTTCCAGCCCTTCTTCCAGATGCCGAAGTGCTGCTTGAACTCCGTGAAGGTCCCCAGCTGGTTCTTGTTCCAGTAGTCGTCAATCAAGAACTTGATCTGGCTGTAGGCGTCGAAGGGTCCCTGAGCAATCGGAGTCCCGGTCAAGACCCGCCTGAATGGCGCGTACTTCGCGGAGCGGAGAATGGACTTGGTGCGCTCCGCGGTCGGGGTCTTGATGTGGTGCGCCTCATCCAGGACGTACAGGAGGCGGCGCTTGTCGAAGAAGTCACTCAGCGCCCGCTTCCCGGAGGCGGTCATGAAGGCTTCATAGCTGATGGTGAGCCAGGCGAAGCCCTTGTGCTCGATGACGGCCTTGACCGCCTGCTTGTGCCACTTGGTGTCGGCCTTCGGGCTCTGGTAGTGGAAGGCCCGGACGTGCTTGATCACCTCATCGGGTACGTGGTCCGGGATTTCCTTCTCAACCCAGTTGCGGTGCACGCCGTTCGGGGCGACCACCAGCACGCCGTCGATGAGCCCGCGGAGCCAGAGCCAGCAGGCGGTGTCGATGGTCAGCTTGGACTTGCCGGTGCCCTGTTCCCAGAAGATCGCGCGGGCTTCTTCTTCGCGGGAGCGCAACCACTCCTCACGCTGGTGGTTGAAGGGTTCGGTCTTGAAGGGGTATTCCATAGGGTGGCTCCATTTCTCATAGTGATGCCCGGAAGTATAGCCCAGCTGGGCGGCGAAGGCGAGCGGAGAATCACGTGCGCTTGGGATGTGGGCCCAACGCTCGACTTCGTGTGCGGAAGAAGTATGAAGTGGAGTAGGCAGGGAAGCCCAGAGGGGCTGGGGGTTTATATATTCTTCTTCTTCTTCTTCTTAACTTACTTAACTTACTTACCTTAAACCCCCGGACGGCCTCCGAACAGCAGGAACGGTCGCAGGTCGCCTCCCTGGGCAGGGGGTCCCGGCGATTTATCGGGCGAAGTAGAACTGAACTGGAGAAAGTGAAGTAACCTAAGCGCAGGAGGGCCGGAGCTGTTACGGCGCTGGGCTTTCGATGGCGCTTGGGGTCTATACTTCTTCAGGTGTGAAGGTAAGTAGCCCAAGCGCATCCTCATTTCTGGAACCACTCATTGAGCCCGAGGAGGAGCAAGCTGACCAGCCCCGAGAAGAAGATGCCCAGGAGGGCGACGGTGCCCTTGCGCTTCAAGTCCTCGCCGGACTCGCGCCACTGCCGGAGGTGTTGGAAGTCCCGTTGCATCGCAAACGGGTCGGACGTGTCCACCCCGAGCTGCATCAACGTCTGCTTGACCGCTTCGGCCACTACGTCATTCAGCTCCGAGTGGGACATGGCCACGGTTTCCGCGGCTCGCTTCGCGGCGTCCTCCACGGATAGTTTCGCCGCCCGGGTCGCAGCCGCAACGGCGATGTCTTCGACTTGCTCCGGGGTCAGGGGCATATCGGGGTCCTCGCACCAAGATGATCTTGGGCCGTATTCTACGGAACCCAAGACAACTTGGCAAATTTTAGACGGCCAACCCAGTCGCGTCCACCCAGGCGGAGCCCGTGGACCATATCGGCTTGCCCAGGGTGGTGTCGAAGTATTGGCCCCCGATCAGGGCGGCGCTCGCCGCCGGGCGGTTCGCGGTCGTGCCGTAGCCGCGGAGGAACTTCCACGCGCTGCCGTCATACCAGTAGGTGCTGTTGGTATCCTCCACGGAAATGGTCCACCCCTTCTTCGGCACGAAGAACTCCCAGGCCGTCGCCGCGCTCGAATAACGCGCGATCCGTTGGCCCTGACCAGACCAGTTCGTGCCGGTCGGGCTCGCCGGGAGCACGTACACGTCCCCGTCCGCGGGCGAAGCCGGTTGGGCGGTCGTGGTCGCGGACTTCGCGTGGCCCATGAGAAGGCCGTCCACCGCCCGGAGGAAAGACATGAACTGGTTGTAGTGCTGGTCCCCCAGCGCGCCGTTCACCATGATGCCCAAGTTCGGGCCGTTACTGATAGCCATCACAAACCTCCAAGATAGTTTCCAAGATTGTTCCCGAGTCCGGCCCGATCCACATACCAATCATGGGACTGGTAGCTGTCCAGACCGTCGCGGACCGCCGTGACCTTGATCCGGTTCCGGCCCGCGGTGTTCTCCGTCGCCTCGTTGGTCCAGGTCCAGCTAGTGCCGGTCAGGCCCGGCTCCGACTTCAAGAGCGTGCTGCCGTTGGCCGCGTAGATGTCCACGCGGTAGGTCACCCCCGGCTCCGGGCCGATGTTCGCCGCGGCGTGGTCGATAATTGGACGGACCACCTGCTGGGTCCGGTCGCGGTGCGCCCAAGATAGGCTCAGACCTCCGAGGATAGCCGAAGGATACTGGAGACTGTTCACCCGGAAGTTCCCGGGAGCGTAGGGGCGCGCGAAACGGCCCACCAGCGCCTTCGAGTCCTCCGGCGCAACGGACAGGTCCAGAATGCCGACCCCGGACCGGCCCAGGCCCTTCGCGGCGATGGTCTCGCCGCTGTTATACTCAAGCCGGTCGCGCACGCGGGCGTCCTCAGCGAACCAAAACCGCGCCCCAGCTGCGTGTTCCGCGCAGACGGTATCCAAGCACCCCCGACCCACCGTCACGATCCCGTTCACCAGGTCGATAGTGTCCACGCGCACGATTTCGTTGTCAATCAACGCATAGGTCCCCGTCCGCGCAAATTCGGTGCGGGAGGACAGATTGGACAGCTGGATGGAGGTCTGTATGGGCGTGATCGCGTTCGTCAGCGTAGCGTGCGCCGCGGGGTCGCCGGTGGCCGCGTAGGCGTAGGACCCGCCCGTGGGCTTCGTCCACAGTTCATAGTTCTGGAGGTACTGGGCAGGCTCGCCCATCAGGCCGATCAGGAAGGCGGAGGTGTTGTCCAGCGCCTGGAAGTCGCCCGAGGGCAGACCGTTCGCCAAGTCCCAATAGTTCGCCTCCTCCAGACGGCGGAGGGCGAACGGGTTGGGCGCTTGAACCGGGTCCACCCAGCCTGAGCCCTGGTCGCCCATGTAGGTGGAGGACGGAAGGCCGAACATGTCCTCAACCGCATCCACCACGATTTCGCCGCTGGTCAGCTCGCCGTAGTTCACCCCGAGGACGCGGAACACGATGTCCACGAGGCTGTGCTCATCCCAGGAGAAGCGGAACACGTCCCCCAGGGTCAGGTTCCATGCGTTCCGGTTCACCCGGATGCGGATGCGTGCGAAGGGGGTGGACTTCTGGCGGAGGTCGCGCATGGCCAGCTTCGCGGCGTTCGCCGCCGTGTCAATCCCGGGATAGTTCACCGTCTGGCTCACTACGCCCTGTTGGGCTTGAATCGCTGCGAGGTCCTGGACGGTCACGGAATCGTCCTCAGTGGAGCCTTGCGGACGGTAGGTCACCACGATCTCATTCACAATTTCCGCGTAGCCCGGGCGCTCGAAGGACTCCAGCCGGATCGTGTTGGACTCGTTGAACAGCGGGAGGTTCGCCACCACGTAGTCCTCGCGGATCAGCTTCACCACGAACTGACCATTGTCGGGTCGCGTGTACAACATTCCGTTACAGTGTCCCAGCACCGTGTATATGAAGGACTCTATGGAGTCCTGCTTGGTCATTATCATCGACACGCCCAAGCCTTCCGCGTGAAGTGTGTCCGCCGCAGCGCGAAAGGCGGCGTCATCCAGGGCGTTGATCGGGTATCCCATCCCCCAGTCCGGGTTCGTCAGCGTCTCATAGATCACGTGCGCGGGGTTCGCGGAGCCGTTGATGTCTGCCTTCTCCGGGTACCAAGCCTTTCCCGGGAGGCGCTTCACCTTCAGCACCCAGGCCTTCGGGTAGGGCGACATGGCGCACATATACACCTTCCGCAGGACCAGCGAAAGGACGCCCCGGAAGGCCGGGATCACGGTGCCGAGTTTTGATTGGAGGTAACTGTTGCGGCCCTGGTTCGATTCCCCCATCATGATGTCCACGTAGCCCTGGACACCCCCCTCCTTCTTCTCGCCGCCGAACAGCTCCGGGTTGTTGATGTAGATTTGCTGCGAGGCCGTCACGTTCCCGCTCCAGGCGGTTCGGTCGCCCACTACAATTTCCTGGACGGAATCGACCGGCCCGTGACAGATCACGAGGTGGGCACCAAGATAATACTTGTACCCAATTGTTACACTAGATTTGCTGCCCACGGGCCTTCTCCACTACTTGTAGTGCCATGTGATCGCCGGTCGCCTCCAGCTCCTCCGCCGGGATGCCCTCGTGGACGAAGCGGCCCCAATCCAGCCCGTGTCGGGCGGCGAAGGCGCGCATGCCGCGGGAGCAGTAGCCCAAGGCGCGGGCGTGTTCGACCCGGACCATCACTGGCTCGTTGTTCATCACTTGCCGCCGTCTGTCTTGACGGGACTGCTGGCCAAGTCCCCGTACCATACCACGTTCGGGCTCTTCACGGTAACGGTCCCGAACACAACCGGGATCGGTCGCCCAGGCTCCGCGGTTGGAAATTGGAAGTCCTCCAACGAAGCGGGTTTGGGGGGGGCCTGCTTCGGGGCGAGGGCCATCGCCGCGTATGCCGCAACGACGAAGATGATCAGATACACAGCCCATCCCATGATGGGGTCCTCCTCAAAAGATCGGGGTGCCGTTCATCGGGTTCTTCTTCGGGTAGAACGGCTGACCCCCATAGTTGTCCACGTTATTGAACTTGTTGTGGCATGTATTCAGGGTGTGGTCGCACCCGGGATAGGCCCGGACCGTCGCATTGGCGGGTATCCCGGCCAACGGGAGGGTGAGTGTGATCGTCTGACCCACGTGCGCGATGATGAACCGCCGTTCCAGGACCTCCGCCACTTCCCAATCCACGTAGCCCCCGGCGAAGTAGCCGTCAGCGAAGGAGGAGAAGGCCGGTGACAGGAGGTCCCGCCCCGAGACGCCCGTGAGGGTCGCGTCCACCCGGAAGTCCGCGGAGGACTTCCCGCAAGCGGCCCCGTACAGGACGTGGGGGCAGGTGGTCTGGTACATCCGGCGGAGGGTCGGGCGGCGCAGCGACGTGAACACCGGCTCCAGCCACACTTCGGCCTTGCGCTCCAAGAACTTCACATTGACCACTCGCCCGACCCACGGGACGGCGAGCTGTGCGTCACCCTCGTGATACCGCTGAATGGTGAGTTGGACGATGTCGGTGGGCGGCGATCCACGGAACTGGTCCAGGAAGCTGATGCCCTTATCCATCGTCAGCGTCAGGTTGCTCCGGGACATTTCCTGGTTCTGCTCGAAGGCCCCGCGCTTGATCTGGACGGAGTTGTAAGTCACTCCGTCCACCACCTTGTCTTCATCCGCTGAGGTGTAGCGCCAGTATTGCGCGCCCCGGGCGAACAGGTACAATTCGACCGGGTAGGCTTCAAACAGGCTCCGCTCGCGTGCGTCATACGTCATGGTTGGATCTCCATCATGCGGACCGTACATTCAAGGACCCGGTTGGAGTTCCACTGAAGTTCTACACGATCCGCGTCCAGGCGCTTCAGGCCCAGGAAGCTGATTTGGCGGATGCGATTGGCGTTGATGTTGATCGGGGCGTCCAGACCGATCACCGCCGTGTCCGTCCCGGAGGCCGTCGCCGCATTGATCGTCCGCAGCAGCCACGTTCCGTCATCCAGGAGGATGCCGATGTGGGTGCGCTCCGGCGCAAATTCGCGGTAGTCGTCAGCATACACCTCGATGTTCTGGGTCAGCTCGCCGGTCTGGGCGACCCTCATGTTGTTCTCGAAGGTCGGAACCCAGAACGGGCGCAGGCGTCCCGCACGCCGGTGAAGGAACTTGCGGAAGTTCCAGATGTCCTGGAGTCCCTGCAGCAAGAACTTGTAGGGGCGTCCAATTCGCGTGTAGGTCCAGGGCGAATAGAAGCTGGCCCCCGCCGCGGTCCCGTAGTCCACGACATCAACCCGGGCTTGAAGGCTGTCCGTCAGCGCCTCGCCATTCTTCAGCGCCTCGTCAAAATACACGTCATACCCGAGGAACTGCGTGGGGGCCGCGGGCGGGTCCAGGTCGATGTTGTCGCTGAACTCATAGGTCATTTCCAGTGAACCGTTGTAGCCCGAGGTTGCCCGCGAGACGTTGCCGACAATCCGCCCAAGGCGCACGGGCACGATCCAGGGGTTGGTGAAGGTTTCGGCCAGCGGTCGGTTCAGCGTCAAAGTCCCGGCGGAAACGATACCCACGTCAGCGGTCGCGCTCTTGCGGTTGGACTCCCGGATCATGATCAGCGCGCCGTCCCGGTAGTCGGAGGCGGTCGTGTCGATGTTGATCACGGTCGTGCCCGCAAGCAGGGTTCCGACCTGTTGGGCCTCAGACCAGAGGGCGACGGCCCAACGGCGAGTCAACCAACCATACACCAGGTTCTCCGCCCGGGCCATTTCCCGGTACGGGATCGGATAGGTGACGTTGAAGGACTGGCGGGGCTTCTTGCGCAGGCGCACCCGCTGCTCCGACCCATCATTGGTCGTGAGCACGTCCGTTTTCCACTCCAGGACCTCCTTGGCGGGAGCCTCGAAGATGTACGGCAGTGCGACGATACGCGAGCCCAGCACGCGGAGGTCGCCGTCATCCACCGTCCCATCCCAATCAAAATGGAAGATGGCGTTGATGTCCGGCGGGCCGTCCGTGGTGACGGTCAGCTGATAGGTCTTGGTCTCCAGAGCTGCCCAGGTCGCGGGCGGGACGGCCCCCACAAGGGAAATACCACCGCCGTTCTGAACTTGGATATTCTGGAGTTGTCGGCTGTTGAAAAAGCCGTTCCAAACCTCGATTGCGAACTGCTGTTCACTCACGAGGTTGCCCACGTTGATGTTCGAGGGCCGTATGTGGATGCGGTTGTAGTAGTCGTCCAGGAAGGTCGGCATGCGCCAGCCCGTCGAAACCTCCCCGGCTTCGCTGATGGGAAGGTTGTTCTGGACGGAGCCGAAGCCGTCCGCGGTTCGCTCCCATGGCGTTCCGGGCGGGCTTTGATCGTCCCACGCATAGAAATCCAGCCCGACCGCCCAATCAGGGGTCGGGGCTCGCAGGGTATCCAGCCCCACGAAGGCTTGCGTGGTGATCACTGCCATATCAAGTCACCTTCTTGTATGCGATTCCCCGTTGGACGGACCGCCCGCCCTTCTGGTACCATGGAAACACTTTCCACGTCTCCGACCCCAGCGTGAACTCCTCCCCGGGCTGATACAGGGTCATGTCCATGTAGCGCAGGCCCGGCATGACTCCGACCGGGTTCAGGTACTCATCGTTGCGGTTGACCGACACGATCTGGGGCAGGAGAATCCCGACCCCGTTCATGGGGTTCGGAGACATCGACATCAATACTTTATCGTGAACCGCCCCACCTTGGCAAGCCTGACCTGTCTGGGTGTAGGTCGGGCGGCGCGAGGATTGACACCAGTTGTTGAAGGAGTCGAACTGAGCCCGGAGGAAGGACCCGGATTTGGTACTTGCGAAGGAGTCCGTGTAGCCTGCCGCCCTGAAGGGGACCTCCTCCAGAGAATAGCTCGTGTTCTCCACGTCCGATCCCAGCCAAGTGCCGCTTCCGGTAGTGGTTGCCGGGTGCTCGCCCCCGGTGGCGTAGAAGAACCGCCCCCCGCCCGGGGCCGCGGAGTTAAACAAGTCCAGGGCTCCGAAGCCCAGGCGCTGGAAGATAGTGGATGCCACCTCCAGCTCCAGGTAGATGGTCTTGCTGTCCGGCGCAAACAAGTGGTAGGACGGGAACGGCCCGAAATAGATGGGCAGCGGAAGATTGGCGTGCGCCTGGTCCCCGCCCCAGGTCGAAGTGCGCAGCGGATAGCCGGGCTGGCGGTCCCAAGTCGCCCCGGCGCTGTAGCCGTCCGAACCGTTGATGGCAATCCCGTATCGCCCGGAGGCGCTGGAGCCGTTGATGATGATCGTTTCGTTCTGGTAGCTGCGCAAATTGACGTAGGACGCCCCCTTGCTCAGACATAGCTCGCGCCCGGAGCCCGCCGCCGCATCGCGGTTCACGGTCCAACCCTGGGCCGCGGCGAAGTCGCGCAGCTTGATCAACATGTCGTTCGGTCCGGTCGCGGACCCAGTTTCATAAGCCATGATTCAATTCTCCCTCAATCCATCGACAGCGCCCAGTGCTCGTGGATCGTGTTGCGGTAAGCATTCTGGAACACCACGTGAGTCTTGCCGTTGAACACGGTCGTGTTCTCCGCGCTGTTTTGGTACCCGCTGATTGCAAACGTCCCCTCCAGCTCCCCGAGGACTTGGGCAGGCGACCGCTGAATCAGCACGCAAGGCTGAAGAATATACCCGCCGCCCAAGCACTCGCGGTAGGGGCGCAGGCCCGAGGACCACTGGCCGTTCATGCAGTGAGGCCAGACGTTGCGCAAACCGGCGTTGTTGATGTTGACGTTGTATGGAGGCGAGCTGCTAACGGTCGGACCGCCTACGCCCTCGCTGTTGGACGAAACATAGGCTGAACGGTTGCCGTGGTAGTTCCACGCCCCTTCCGGGCTGCGCAGGTAAAGGGTCGCCCAGTTCGTTTCGCCTTCCGGGTAGTTCTGAGTGCCCGGCCCGGGATACACGCCGTGGGTGAAGCTCACGTATGAATAACGCCACTCCGCGGACCGGGAGGTGTCGCTGATGGGGCAGAGCGAACCCCCGACTGCGAGCGGGTACGGGTATTGATTGGGCGTAGCATACGGGAGGATGAAACCAAGATAGCCTCCCTCATAGTTCGTGCCGACCTTGACACAGAACCGGAAGGAGCGGCCCGAAGCCACCATCCAGTACGGCATGGTGGTGTTCCACAGCGGGACCATCGGGGTTGCCCGAGTGTATTGCGCCCCGTAGCCCGGGAGGGCTCCCGGTTGGTTGAACCAGGAAGGCTCGTTGGCGTCATAGCCCGTGTACCCGTTCATGAACAGGTTGTACCAACCCGCTGCGCTGTCGTACTCCGCCCGGATGCCGGTGTAGATTTCGTCCAGACCCGAGTTGCCCCGGGCCTTTAGGATGACCTCCGACCCAAAGTGGTTGGCCACCGTCTCATCCGCTTCGAGCAGGAGGAGTTCCTGCCACCCGATGTAGCTCACCGCCTGAGTCGCGTCCCAGATGATCTTCCAATACAGGTGCGAACCGGGAATGCCGGGCACGGCGAAGTCCCGCCGCTCCCCGGCGGACCAGTTCGGCGCGTTCGAGACGGTCAGGGCCGTAGTCCAGGCGGTTCCGTCATCCGAGTATTGGAGCCGGAAGGACTTGGGGGCATAGCTCGCGTAGCTGGTCCCGATGGGGGCCTTGATGCGCACGGTCTTGACTTCGCGCGCCTGTCGCAGTTTCCATTGACCATAGCTGCTCCCGGCGGAGAAGCCTGAGTTGGTGTACCAGAAGGACTCCGAACCGTTCGAGGCAGGATTGTTCGTGTTCAGCGACCGCGGATCATAGCGGAAGGTGTGGATTTGTTTCCGACCGTTACCCGTGAAGGAGTCCGGGAGGCTGGTGGCGTACGTGTCGATGTTGTCCCGGCGGACACGCAGCGCCTGCCAAGCCTGACCCGCCAACACCAGTGCCGCGTTCGTGGTAAGAAAGGCGATGATCTTGCTGAAGAAGTCCTCAAAGTTCGTCGCGGTTCCGATTTCGTTTGCCATGTCTCATCCTCAACCGTTGTTCACAACCTGGCGGACCGCGCCAGCGTTGCGTTGGATCACGTTCAGCAGGACCCGCTCGCCCGAGGAGCTGGTCAGGTAGTCCTGCATCAGGTTCGGGTCGATCACGTTCACAACCCGGATCGCGGACCCACCGCCCTGCTGCCCCTCGCCACCGCCCTGACGCGCTTCGTCCCGCTCCTGGGCCGGAGTACGGACAGACACCTGTTCGCCAGGCGTAGCACGGAAGGCGACCAGCTGCGAGTCCGTCCCGCCCGTCCCGCCCACGGTGAAGTCCCCGCCGAAGGCAAAGCCGGGCGTCTGGGCGATGATCTGGGCGACGTTCGCAGCCGCCACCGCGCCGGTCGCCGCCGCAAGGGCGTAGTTGGCCGGGGGCGGAGCGGAGGCGAGGGCCTTCTGAACCGCCAGCACGCCGTCAATGGTCGCAGTGGTGATCGCCGCGGCCTTACCGATGGCCGCCAACTTCTTGTTCTCCGACCGGGACAGCCCGGACAGAGTGGAGAAGAAGTTGCGCTGGGTGGACAGGTTCTGCTCAGTGATCTGGGCCTGAACCCGAGCCTTCAATTGCTGCGCGGTCTGCTCGCTGATGAGGTCGGCTTGCCGCATCTCATCAATCCGCGCGTACATCTGCTCATACTGCGACAACATCGCCTGCTGGGCTTCGACCGTACCCGCGAGAAGGTCCGCGTTGGACTCCACCAGGAACTGGTTTGCCTGGGCCTGCGTGATCGCTCCCGCGGCCAGCAGTTCGTTGATCGCCGTGAGCTGGGCGGTGAACTCCTGCTGGGGTCCGAGGATAGCCTGAAGGACCTGGTTGCGGGTTTCCGCCGCCCGGGTTTCCGCCTGAATCAGGGTCAGCTTCTCGCGGAGCTGCTTCAGCTCCTGGTCCCCGAGGATGATGCCCTGATAGCGCAGGTCCTGTTCGATGTAGCGCAACTGCTGTTCGACCTCGCGCTGCTCCGAGGTGAGGCGCAGCAGCTCGCGCTCCTCCTCCAGCTGACGGTTGATCGCGCCCATCGGGTCCAGGGCGTCCTTCAGCTGCTCCTCGATCAGCGCCAGGACCTGGGCCTTGCGCTCCGCGGTGATCAGGCCCGCGCGCTCCGCTTTGTCGAGCAAGGCGAGGGCGTTGGCGTACTCCTGCTGAGCCGCCCAGACACGGTCATAGGACCCGACCAGCTGGTTGAGTTCGTCCTGAAGTTTCTTGAGGGCCTTGGCCGCCTCCTCATCGCCTTTCCCGGAGGTCCGGCGACCACCCCCGCCGCCACCCAGGTTCGGCGTCTCGACTTGAGCCGCGGCGACCCGCTCCTTGGAAATGTCGCGGGCGCGTTCGATCCAGCTGTCCAGCATCGCCTCCAGCCCGCTTTCGGATTGGGCGAGGACTTCCTGGCGGAAGCCTTCCTCAAAGTTCGTGCCGATGTTGGCGCCAACGGCCTTCCAACCCTCGATGTTGCTGGTCACCGCGGCCTTCAGGCCGTCCACGTCAAGGTCCACCGCGGCCTTCAGGGCGTTCCCGAGCTGGCGGAAGTTGTTCATGAGGGCGTCGATGACGGAGCCCACGACATTGAGAACCCCGCGCATCACACCCCGGATCGTCCCGCCGATCATGTCGAACACCTGGAGGACGGTGCGGACCAGCT
>ERZ778017.402-NODE-402-length-61382-cov-6.597600_pt1 | contig 61382 bp, 25 predicted proteins | sample MGYA00375747_ERZ778017 | MGnify/ENA primary metagenome ERZ778017 (study PRJEB29350, sample SAMN05509838) | bioreactor metagenome | biome: bioreactor; material: wastewater | place: South Africa: University of Cape Town | collected 2014-03-17 ...
AATGACTTTTTTAGGTGATTGAGTTTGTTGCAAACTCCATTCTTGTAAGTTTTGGTATTCGAGATAGTTAGCTCCACCAATCATAAACACTAATGCTTCGTTATATGATTGTCTCTTTGGAGGTTTGGAGTGGCCACCTCTTGATTTAGGATCCAAGTACAAGTAATTATCTGTATGTTGAATCGAGGTGTTTTGAGCATTTTGTGGATTCATGATAGCTTCAACGATATTGGTGACTGGTAATTGTTTCTTTTCGGGAATGAAGTTTTTGATTTTGGAAGCAATACTGGTTAATCCCTCAGAAATCTTCCCTTCAGTTAACCCATATAATTTTGATGATAACCCACTCAATAATGCCGATGAGTTGTTGTTTGAATAGGCATTTTGACTGCTTGTAGCATCATTCAATGCTATGTGCGACAAGTTTGTTAACTGTTTGAACTTTTGAATATAGTTGAATGCAGAAATATCAACCTCAGGGTATTTATCTGCAAACACTTTTTTCACTCGATTAACGTATTCATCTGACAAGTTTGTAAGTAGAGATAATATCAAGAATGTTCTTAATTTGTCAATAGCTGTATCTCTTGTAGTTGTGGTTCCGAGCAATTCAAAGTATTCCTGTTGTGTTTTAGGATCGTTGCAGTTTTGTTCAATTTCAAAAAACTTATCCAAGCTTCTTGCCTGTAACTCATTAATTAAAGCTGCGAGAATATCCATGTGCATGTCTAAAGTCGACTTTCTTGCAGTTAATTCTGGTAATGCCTCCACGGCTTGTTGAATATGTGATGTGTTGGTGGTTGCGTTAGGATCAATATCGTTAAGTGATGAAATCCCCGTTTTGTTGGTCAATTCTTGTGCATCCTTCTTGTACAAATTCAATTCCGTATCAGCATGTTCAACAACGTCAGGGAATGGTAATTGCGAGTATTTGGACCAAAAGAAATCCTTTGGATCAACATCATAACTTTTAGTAGTTGGCTTGGAGTCATTGTCCTTACCGTATTTCAAGATTTTAATAGTGTTTCTTTGTAATTGGAATACATCACTTACCATACATTGGTAGATCCAAGAATGACTAAACATAGAAGCCAAGTCAATATTCCGGTCTAACAAAATGACTACAGGACGCTGGTGTATTGACTGAGAGGATTGACGTGAATTATTGTAATATTCACGCAATTTTATGTCCAATTGCGTAGCCACGAATTCGGCTGGTCCACCCTGCGGAGCTCTAATGATGGGGAACGAATTCAACGTTATAATTGATGCCAATAACCCGTCAGCAATTACGTCGACTAACTTGTGGATTTGGTCTTCGTCAATGTCTGGGCTGTTGAATTTGGAAAAAATTTTTGGCATGTCCAACGAAAACAAATTGGGCTCGGTAACAATAAAGTCCAAGTATTGATCATAGACCTGCTTAATCTTGTATGCCTTTCCTGAAATAGACACCTTCTTTGCAAATTCCTCCAAGACTGTTCTATCGATGGACGAGGTGAAGTTGATATAGAAGTTATCGTACTTGTCATGGGACAAATCGTCAATTATAATCAAGATATTGTCGATGGTGGGTTCTACAAAGTAAATCACTGGAACATCGGGCAAACTCGATCTTTTGCTCGTGATCAACGAGTGCACCGTAATACCGCATCGTAAGAGATCGTTGACCCGCAAAACTGACGACACAATTGCTCGAGACTTCTTATCCAAAACGAGGGCCTTCCAAATAATTTCTTCATTTTTGGATGCCAAAGTTAAATCAGCATCACCTTCTTTATTCAAGTGAAGAACACGTTCCAAATTGGCAATCTGGCGGTCTCGCAAACTCAAATCCCCGCTCAATGACATTTTGCTGTTGTACTATATACGGTATTTATTTGTATTCGTGTTACTAGGCATTTTGTGTTTGTGGATCTCGTACTGCAGGTACGACAATTCCTAACACGACAGGTTTGCAAAAGGTCGTCTTTTCACGACATTGTACCGGGCTGTTACATTCGGGCTCAAGGTGTTGTTCGGTGCGTATTTTGGGCGTATGCTTTCTGCAAGTCCATGAATAGTTTATCGACGTGAAAATTTACTACTCTTATTTTTTGAGTACAGGCTACGAACATCTGAAGATGTTTCAGCAGATACGGACGATGCGAAGGTGTGATAATGTCATTGACATTTCGGCATTGATATCGCTAATAGACGTGCTCGTCGTACAACTACATTATAAATAGATTTCTTAGAGTTCTCTATATATACTAATGGTACATTTTGCTACGGTGTGGTACCGTATTGGCAATGGGGACAAGCTATAGTGACTTTGTCTCCAATTGGAAAGATTCTTTGGATTGACGTATTGTAGCACTTAGAACAGCGATTTCGTTGCTGGTTGTGTGTATGCAATGTCCAAAGATTACCTCTGGTCGACAGAATGAATTAAATGGTGTGAAAATTACAAGATGGTGTTAGCTGTCACTCCGGTACTCTACAATTCCTCTTAGCACTTTGATTTTTCCGTAAATCTCGTGGTCAATGGTGTTTCCGTCCTGCTTTACATCTTTCAGTTTGTTCTTGTGTTCTGTACCTGGCTCTGGCCAAACACAGTTGAATTTCAATCGACCACATTCAGTACATTTTGGCCTTGTTTCGCAACATCTTTTCTTCCTAGATCTGCATGTCAAGCATCCCATTCGTGATCTTTTGGCCAGTGGTTTAGTACCACCTGCTAGGCTTTTCGTAGTGCTTTTGTGGTCAGATTTTGTAGGTTTGGTGCTAGCCCGACGGGAAGAACCAGATGCTTTTGGAACTTTCTGATCTAATGGATCATTGATTGGAACTCCTGGACCTGTCAATCCCACTATATCTTGTCTTGGTTCCCAAGGCAGATCCTGGATGTTATATTCAGGGTAAGACTGAAATGCACTATCTTGATCTTGATTATAGTCATATGAATAAGGAAATTGTTGTGGTTGGAGGTTTTGTGGAGGAATTGTAGTAGTTGATGCCACAGTAGGTTTCATTGGCTGTCGATCGTACGTCTGTGGTCTATAGTTTGAAGTTGAATCATTAGAGAACTGTGAGAGGGTCGACAGCACCTGCGTAGTACTTAAAACTTGTATGTTCGATGGAAGGATAGAATTCGACATTGTCTGGCCATTTGTATTTAAGTTTAGTGATAATGAAGAAATTGGAGGAACGACTTGAGAAATAGTAGGTGAACCTGCTGGATTTATTTGACTTTCGTTCAGATTATTATCATTATCGTAACCAGGCCAGTCATTCATCAGAACTCATAAACTGAACTCCACGAAGATAACTACAAACAATAGTCGTGGTCTTGGACAAAATGAAGGCAAATTTGGTAACAGTGTATTATTCTTAATTCCGTCCGTTATTTCTGTGAAGAAAAGCACTTCAGGAACCAGCTTTTGGTAGAAGAGTGAACTCAGATCACGTTGGTATAATGAACTAATGCAAAATGCACCCTTGGGAAGTAACAGTACCAAAACAAAACAAGAGCAACTGTCAAGTTCTTTGGATGACTCCCAGTGAACCCAATGATATCAAGTAGATTGTACTACACAATTTTTTGTTGAGGATAGTTTAGTATATAAATCACTATTAGAATGCTTTGTAGAAAAATAATTTTTAGGATCATAAAAAATATTTTAATCTAAAAAATTTGCCGAGAGTAGTTAAATTTTGTGCAATGGGAGATTTTACGCAACCCTTTAACGTAGACGAGCTTATACTCGTGTTCGTGAAATTGTCGTGCTACACAGAAATTCTAACATCAATTGGTGGGTTTTGAAAAATTGCTTGCATAAAAATACGAATAGAATATTTGCAGAGAATAATATGTCTACAAAATAATGCAACTTTAGGAAAATATTCCGTCCGGTTACACTGCCTATTCCATAAGTCATATCCGTAGATTGGATAATTAGGTTAAAAAAAACATCTGGTGTTTCCATCTCTCGTAAACATCACACGCACGTCTAGGTAAGGTACTGTTCACTAAGTTTAGTTCTTAACTTGGAACCAGAATTTCCTCCTTCTGGTAACCCATCACGCATATAATTGTTGTCTATCTACAACCGCTAATCATGGGTTATTGATGTCATATGAATTTCATTTCACTTCCTGACCATCAAACGTTGCGCTAGCGAAGAATAAATTGATCCAAATAGACGTGTGCTTCAATTTGTTGAACTAGTAATCAGGTGGCAGTTCGTGAGGTTTCATAGCAACAACTGCTCGTGTAACAAGTTAGTTGGGTTGCAAACGAATCTTGCATCCAGGAATGCTTTAACGGAATTTCCCAGCGAGACGCTGTAAATATTAATGGGTGCATCACATGATACGACCCTAGCATGTGCAGTAACTTACACCAGCAATACCAATATCAGATTGTGTGTTTGGCCCTCGAACTCTTTCAATAGTGCTATCTAGCTATGGTTCGAAAATGATCAAGATATCTCCGCTTAATTCTGGGCTTCTCCGAAAACGAGCCGCTACCATTAATTTTTGGGGACCATTATAACCAAATGCACCTCCCCAACTTAAAACCTTAAATTGAAACAATAGTTGTCGGACTGTATATAACATACGGGCGTTTCAACATATCACCGACACTAACATATAGGAATAATGCAGAGATTTATTTAGATACACAGATAACAATGAACTCAACTATCCTTTGCGACAGTTATGTAGGGAAAAAATTTCCTGAACAGGTTTTTCCTTTAAATCCAAAATTTTCTTGCATTTAATAGTTGGGTATGTTTTTCCACGACTACTAAACAAAATCACATGTGTACCAGTATTGGATAGGAATCACTCGCCTAAGTACCATTACAATATCGATAATAGAAGCTTTTATGTGAAGTCGAGATCCCTACTTGACTACGCCATTTTTAGGACAAACTTTGAAATATAATCTAAGCACCACAGAGATGGGAATATTGGTCATAGTATATCACTTTAAGTTCGTAATGTCGGAAGCGGATGACGATTGTCGTTTAAGCAGAAACCACAAATTCAACATTATGAACGTGGACTCATATATGTTTAAAAAATAATGGTTGTAGATGAACACATCGATATCGTGATTTAAATTACCCCTACAGCATATCTACCACGAGCTTATTATCAGCTGCCGATCATAAGTTAGGAATAGTACTATTTGGTACTGATGTGGAGTATTGGTTTTGGAATGTTATGAAACAGGCTTGAAGACGTGAAAAATGCGTCCACTGTATTCCATCAAACCGCACCAAAAATTTTCAGTGCATTTTGATGTATTTTTTCCTTTAAAAGTTTAAGCGCGTTGAAGGTAAATGGAAAAACACATACACTCAACAGGTTATGGAAGTTTGTTTGAAAGAAGAATTTCTAATTTGTTAGTAATAGTATAATATTCATACAACAATAAATTTAGCCGCCCTGCATAACAAGAAGGTTGTATTTTCTAACAAAATGTGACATTTGCTCATTGGATAAAGTTGTGGATAAAATTCTGCTGGTTGAATTTTTCTCTAACATTAAATAAAAAATAATCGCTAATTCTTATTAAGTAAATAATAGCTATTTACTTAAAAATATCCTTTGTATTGGCTCCTCTTTTTTTAGAAATAGGTGCAAGTGACGTTCACTTCATGTACAACATGGAGGTAAAGTGTATTGATAAGGTATTGTGAAATCGTCAAATTTTGAAAAGCCTTGATTTTAGTCTCGTAGACAAGACTGTAACCATAATAAACTTTCAGTTTTCAAAAGTTTTCATTGCTTTTAGTGCCACTTGAGCACAAGCTTTGAATCTGCTTATCAGGAACACGTTTATGTATGCTGTGCATGCATTAATTGATTTACAAGACAATATTGACCGATACGGAATTAACCCTAGTCAGTCGATCATTCTCAGAACTATGTGTGAAGTTCCCACATTCAGGAAACGTCACGAATGTATCCATACGTCCATGCATCGAACTTTATCTTTTTGGTGTTTGCGATCTTGCCGCATTAGAAGATATTCGTATACACAAGAAGAAACATTATTACATTCTTCAATTGGCAAAGGCTGGTCGTAACTACATATATGTATTAAATTGCCAAGACTTGCTCACATTGACATCATCAATTTAGTCTAGTAATATTTTCATTTGCAAAAACGTACATTACTCAGAGAAGCATAGGTAATGTGTAACCTTTCACATAGAGTTTATAAATGCTTGATGTGGATGTAGCTACTAAACTCCTAAATGAATACAAAGAACTCAAATGGGATGTACCTTGTTTTACCGTTTCACTTCAATACCAGTTTCACACCTTGGTTTGGTCTTATTTAAATAATATGTCCAAGCATGGCCAGGCACATAATGAAACACAGTATCCCCCAACAAGGCACACGTGTATTTCATCATGTGGAATTATACTCACGTGTGCATTGATCAACTACTGTATCGATCGAGTGCTTAGACCTAGGTTGATAAATCCGGTTCTTGGGTCCCAACTCTAGTCCCAGACAGTTTATTGCAAAATAGACAATACTAGCTTAACATTAATTTGCAGGCAGTATCTACAATGTCACAATGCGTCATTATAGTAATATGTATTATTTTACCCAACATACATGGGGTTTATTCTTTTCTACCTAAACCAAAAAATTTTGTAGGTTGTCTGAGCATTTCTATTACATGCTAGAGGGGAAGCCGGAAAGTGCTAATTTCAATTATTATATTTTCGCAGGTGTTCATTTGTCCTGTCGATTCTATTCTATCTATTACATGTTCGTTTTGCATTTTTGTATCGTTATTGCTTGATTTATTATACACGTTATATACTAGGGTCTTGTTTCTATGAGAATATTGGTTACTACATCATTCCTGGCATTCCTGGCATACCTGGCATTCCTCCTGGTCCCCCTGGTCCCCCTGGTCCCCCTGGTCCCCCTGGTCCTCCTGGTCCTCCTGGTCCTCCTTCCTTCAATGATGAACGACCAGCTTTTAATAATTCGTCACATAATAACAAGTTAGATGCAATGCCTGTAGCAGCAGAAATAGCGTTTCTGAACACTCTGTACGAGTCCCAAATTCCCTCTATAGTTGGATCCATAGGTTCCCCAGATTGTAAGTCAACTCCAACCACTCTATCATCAAGGATTTCATCTTGACAGTTGGAAATTGTATCTAATGAATCGAGACCAGCATTGGTGGCTAATGTTTTTGGAACAATTAAACATGCTTCGGCAAATGCTTTTATTCCTGATTTGTTTCTTCCTTTCAAGAACTTCTTCGATTCAGTAGAGTTCAAAAGATGATGGTTAGCACTTAACCAAAATGCTCCTGCTCCAGGTAATATGGCTTCATCTTTTAATACATTTGCAACTTGTCTCAACCCATCTCTGATTGCGTCTTTGGTTTGTTGCAAAATATGGTTGTTAGATCCCTTGATAAGAATTGTGGCAGACTTTGGATCCATGTTGTGAGTGACATATGTGAATTTATCTTCACCAATGGAGTTTTCATAAACTAACCCTGAATATCCAAGAATTTCTGGTGATAAATCGTCCACCGAGTTTTGAGCTTCACCACCACAAATCAATTGAAGTCTCTCCATATTTCTTCTTTTAGCTCTTCTTAATGCAAGAATTCCGTTTTTGGCTAGAACGTCAAGGGACATAGGGTCAATACCTTTTTGGTTTATGATAACAAATGATTTATTGGAGTTTAACGGACAAACCTCATTCTTCAAATCAATAATTTTCTTCAATTTTTCATCGACAAACTTTCTTTCCGATTGAACTAATTTCTCTCTTTGTTCAGCTGATGAGTAAAAGAATCCGGAATTAACTTCAGTTTTTTCGTATTCTAATGAAACATTCAAAATTAATACATATGCATTTTCCAATCTTCTTGGCATGTCTGGATGTCTGGCACCATGGTCCAATACTAACCCTTTTATTAATTCGGTATCTCTAGCATTACCATGTTGCATTGTCATAATTTCCACCATGTGTAAATCAAGCTTTCTCCCTTCACCAGATTTTTGTACTTGCAAAACTGCATCGGTAACAATTGGCGTCAAAACATCAGTCAATTCACTGTTAACTTTGGTGGCCAAGGCAGTACGAGCAATTTGTAATAAAAACTCTCTGTCAAAACTGGAAGGCTTTTGCTTGAAAACATCCAAAAATTTCAAAGTTTCTTCTCTTGCAACTTCAAATCCATCTACGATCACTCTAGGATGTACACCTTCACCAATAAATCTGTCTGCTTGTTTCAACAATTCCCCTACTAACAAAATTACCGTAGTGGTACCATCACCACAGATCTCATCCTGAGCAGTAGCAGCTCTGGCAATCATCACAGCAGTAGGATGTTGAATTTGCATTTCAGTCAACAACACTTTACCATCCTTAGTTAACTTTAATCCACCAGATCCATCAACTAACAATTTTAACGTTCCTTTAGGGCCCAAATTAGAAGCCAACACCAGCTGTAACCCTTGTGCGGCAGCAATGTTAACCTGTAAAGCTTGAGCTCTTCTCAAAGACTCTGCCTTTGGATTGAGCAACTGAATAGATGATGACATTTTATGACGCTATCTCCCTATGGCTACTTGTTACAACTATGCTATATTCTTCCATACTATTGAATTTTTTTCGCAGACAAACTGTGTTACCCGGACCCCGATTCCTTATATCAATTTTTGAATCAAACAAACCCAGGCAAATTTGAGGCTGGGAATTGTGAACAAGTAGCAGATGCGTTACGAGTATTACAATTGAGTATGGATGTTGTGCTAAATAGAATATTTCAACATGTAAGTTCCGTTTTTTTGCGCCATGTAAAAAAATGAGACGGCCCAGTATAGATTTACTTTTGCACATCTGGTAGCTCGGTTCGAATCTTGACAAGGTTCAATTGCAGCGAGAAGAGCACTGTAGAGTGTGATACGCGTATATCCAACTCGGGACAGAATCTGTCTCACTTGGCTCTCTTTCCACATCAGATTTAAAAAAGTATGGACGAGTCCGGAGTCGAACCGGAGACCTTTCGCATGCTAAGCGAACGCGCTACCAACTACGCCACACGCCCTGTAATAAAATGGTCCCTAGCAGGATCGAACTGCTGATCTTGGCGTTATTAGCACCACGCCTTAACCAACTGGGCCAAGGGACCGTTTTCTGATTGTTATCTTCTAAGCTTCGTTGTACGAAAATATTGGTTTTGTCAAACTAATCAAAATACGCCTAAATTTGCCATTGCATCCGTAGCTTTGTCTTCTTTGCAATATCCAATTTACAAGTATTACAAGTATCTAGATATTACCTTTTTTGACTAATTACCTGAAAAGCAATCAACTTTGATGTTTTTGACCGTGCAAAACCTGTACTCAACCTCCAGATTTACGACTGATGGCCATTCATTGGGCATTACAAGAAGCATTTTAGTGAGTTTACTAAACTAGTTTACCCAAAATACGACCAGTATAACTAAAATGATTTTTGGTCTTACTTTGATTAATTTCTGGAATTTCTCAATAAAATTAATTTTTCAACCTTTAATTTTATTTAAATAGAAAAAACCTCTTTTTATGCATTACACCATGGAAGAACCCTTCAAACAGTTAATATTTATACCAGCTAGGGAAAATCTCATCAAGTTCCATGACGAAAGAGAACAAGTTATTAGAATCTGTCGTGACATTAATTCCTATTCGAAAAAATTGATCTTTTCATGCCACAGAATTACAAAGAAACAGATTGACAACTCGATTCAAAAGCAAATAGACGATTACCTCAACATCCTTGCTGATAAACTACTGCAAATCAACGAGGTCACTCGTAGTTGCAACTTTGCGAATTACAAGTCCACGATATCCAATGCCATTGAAGAAATGATTGAGGGTTTTACCTTCTTGTTTTACATCATCAATGAAAAATTGCTCACATATCAACAACTATTAAGTATTGTGGATCGTTTGATTAGCAAATCATGGAATTCTTGTCTAGAGCTCTTTGTTGACCACGAGAGCGAGATTAATATCACATCAGAATTCATATTTGAGGGAGATTATTTTATGGGTATATTCGACTTGACAGGTGAAATCATGCGATGCTCAATATCAAATCTTATAGACGACGACACTAAATCGATTAATCCGCTGGTGATCAAAAACCTCCAATTTTTACAATCAATAAACCGAAACTTGTCTGATTTGTTCTTGATATATCCAAACCTAAATGTAAATAAGGGTCAGTTCAACATTAGCTTCAATAGCAAGGGCTGTGGTGCGATCAAGAAGAAAATGGAAGTGTTGAAGCAATCTTTGGATAAAGTCCAAACGACGGTTTGTGATATCTCTATTCGGAGCCAGGAGTTCCCTGGAAATTGTGTTCTTGAAGACTACCTTTAGATTCCATTAAGTATCATTGTTTAAAATGTACTACAATACGGTACCACAATACACTACTTGATACAAATCATCATGCTGTTTTATTGAGCTGTACATGAACTACTTGGTCTCGTGTTCGACTAGTGTTGCTTTATGTCGGGGGTTGTTAATTCTATTAAATACCTTAATGCATAGAGTAACGAGCCAACGGCCTTCGTAGACAAATCATAATCACTATGAAGATGCTTCTGTGATTCTTGGGATTGCTCCACCAGGCGAGGATTCGGTTCTGGCAGTCAAGATCTCGCAACCGTCTTCAGTAACCAATAACATTTGTTCAAATTGGGCAGAATATTTACCGTCTTGGGTAACAGCAGTCCAGTTATCTGGCCAGGTAGCATCCTTGTATGTTCCCGCACATAACATAGGTTCAATAGTGAATACCATACCTGGCTTAGCAATCCCAACGGCTTTGTTTTTGGCATAATGAGGAATGTTAGGCTGACAATGGAAAAGAACACCAATTCCATGACCACAGTAGGTTCTAACCACAGAGCAGTTGTTCTCATGGGCATGTTTCTCAATGATGTTTCCTAACTCTCTGAAAGCAATACCTGGCTTGACATGTTTGATGGCCAAATCAAGACATTCTCTAGTAGTTTCAACCAAGTTGACGGTCTCAGGATCGGCTTTAGCCTTTTCACCTACGTAGTAAGTTTCGTTCAAATCAGAGTGAAATCCAAGGTAGAAAATTGTTACATCCAAGTTCACAATATCTCCATCTTGCAACTTGTATTTATCAGGAATACCATGGCAAATGACTTCGTTTACAGAAGTACACATAGATTTAGGGAAATTGTAGTAATTCAATGGTGATGGGTATGCGTTCCGTTTCATACATTCTTTGTGCAAAATAGCATCTAACTCGTCGGTGGTAATGCCCGGTTTGATGTGGCTAGCAGTGATATCCAACACTTCTCTAGAAATTTTCGCAACTTTCCGTATCTTTTCAATGTCCTTATCTGGCCACTGGGGAATTTTACCTATTCTGTCGTTCTTGATTTCTGAGATTGGTTTACCATGTTGGGCATAATCTGGCAATTTAATATGCTTTGGAATAGTTCTTCTTGGTGTCAAAGGGTACACTGGTCGTAAGCTACCGGTATAGTTGTAGTTTGGAAAAGGGTTGTACTCTTTTTCCCCAGTTTCACTAGCATGGATGGCTTTGTGCTGCAGCCATGACGATCTAAAACATGTCTGGTTACAGAAAACATTAGAAATCCCTTCTTTCAAACAAACAGGGCATTTCAATGCCGAGTCTGTAGGCTTTCCACAAGTTACTGATGCGCATACACTTGTCATGGTCAAGTTTGAGGAGGAACGATATATGGCCTGTGATGACTTGAAAATTTTATTCGCACTAATACACAAGATACTTACTACGAAATACTGATTGCAAAATTGCGATATATAAATGTATGCAACGAACACCAGCGAGTCGGAGAGTTGGCTATTGAGACGTTACTGTTTCATATGGGAGTTTTCCAGTTCGAAAACTCCATTTTCACAATTAACCTTCTACACTCACCTTATCTATACAAGCAGTGTTCATGCCAGGTCATTTTCTGGAAGAGACTCTGGACCAAAGCCGTAGGGCAACAATTCGTTGATGTTGGACTTGTAGAACTTATCGCCGCTGTTGTTGAACATGTAGATCGGGATATCGGCCCCGAATTCTCTGATGAATTGTCGACAGATCCCACAAGGACTGATAGGGTCGGGTGTATCTGCCGCAATTGCAATCACTTTGAACTTGCGATGGCCATCGACCTGGTTGTTAGTAAAAGAAGTACATTTCCGCTAGAATTGCAAAATGAGCTCATCTAGCGCGGGAGCCTCCTTGTATCGTATCTTTGACGACAAACTCGCGATATACATACAACTGCTCTGGTGATGGCCGACCTTTCGGCACAAATAGCACCACCGTAGCTAGCATTTTCTACATTGGCACCAGGAACAAATTCTCCTGACTCGGTGAGTAAAGTACATCCCACCCTAGACGTTAGTATGCCACCTCTTCACTGTAGAATACGGGAAAATGTGCTTACCTAAACTTGGAATATGGACAATATGCTTTTGATCTGGCTAAACTGTTAGTGTAGTTAACGACATGGCATTACGATAGACGTACCTTCCAATGCAGCCCTCTTTAGCTGAAGGAATACTTCATCTGAAACCTCAGAATGGTCTGTAGCAAACTTGGTATTCACCATTGTTCATGTAAAAAGGTGTTTCTCCAGTTATTCACTTGACGATTTTTCTCCAGGATTTTGCAATCAATGTCAAAAGTGCCAATATGCCAATTTCACGAAAATAGCCATAAAACACAGAAATTCACTAGATGCCGAACAACAGCATAGGTAATAGTTCTTGCAGTTGTCCAAGTCCATCTGTTAAGGTATGTGACGTAACCTGTTCTCATTCACTCAACACTCAATCACTACGGCTGACAAAAAAGGAATAGAATGCACGTCGACGTTAAATGCTAAGAAAGAGTCACTCGCACTTTAAGTTTACACTCCATTCGTGATGTCTACAGATTGAGCTTGTACTGTTCCAGTTTTACCCAGCTTTGCTTCAGCAAAGCCGGTTGCCATACACGTTCCAAGCTGCGAGACCAGAAAACAACCATTACGAAGCCAAAATTCACTCCAAAATCAAACATACCTATATACCGATACACGTCTAGAGCCTGGATACGAGCATGTATCCCCTAGTGGTGCTGGAAAGCGGATGGAGAATGGCTGCAAAATGCTATTTGGATCGTGTGCCAAAAACCATATCGGCATTCGGCCTCTAAAACGGTGAAAATGAGCACTTTTTAGAGAAATCAAGCCGAATCTAAGAAATCACCACCAGAACTCTAACACTCCCGTCTCAGTCAACCAACAGTACAGCAGGAGAAACCTCCTTCCGTTTGATAAAGTATCGCATCACGTGACACAGCAGTAAAATTTACACTTCCAACGATCAAGCCAACGAAACACATCCGCAGCTAATCACCGCCTAGTCTGCCTTCCGTGCAAAACTACACGAAGCACTCACATGAAAACGACCGCCAAACTGTTCCTTGACTAAACCAAATTGGTCGGATGGTAATATCACGTGATACGTCACATGACGTACATTTATGATTATCTCGAGGTGGCAAGAGAATTACACCAGCTCCAGGTGACAGAAACAATAAACCACACACAATGTCGACATTGGAAGAGCTTGAAACCAACCAAACGGACGACGTCATTGACCAAGAAATCTTAAGTTTGTCGACAGACGATATCATCAACCGCACCAAGTTGTTGGACAATGACATCAAAGTCATGAAGTCAGAATCGACGAGATTGACCCACGAAAAGTCGGTGATGTTGGAAAGAATCAAAGATAACCAAGAGAAGATCAACAATAACAAGCAGTTGCCATATTTGGTAGGGAATGTTGTGGAATTGTTGGACTTGGATGCCGAGAAAGAGGCCAGTGAGCAAGGAGCCAACGTCGACTTAGATGCTGCTAGAAGTGGGAAATCTGCTGTTATCAAGACTTCTACGAGACAGACGATTTTCTTGCCGTTAATTGGGCTTGTGGATCCATCTAAATTGAAGCCTAATGACTTGATTGGAGTCAACAAAGATTCCTATTTGATCTTGGACACATTACCATCAGAATACGATTCTCGGGTTAAGGCGATGGAAGTTGACGAAAAACCCACCGAAGATTATAGTGATATTGGTGGTTTGGATAAGCAGATTGAAGAGTTGATCGAGGCTGTGGTGTTGCCAATGAAGCAAGCAGAGAAGTTCCAAAACTTGGGTATTAAACCTCCAAAGGGGGCATTGATGTATGGTCCTCCAGGTACTGGGAAAACGTTATTAGCAAGAGCATGTGCGGCACAGTCCGGGGCTACATTTTTGAAGTTGGCTGCTCCACAATTGGTACAAATGTTCATCGGGGATGGTGCCAAGTTGGTGAGAGATGCGTTTGCATTGGCTAAAGAAAAGGCTCCTACTATTATATTCATCGATGAATTAGATGCTATAGGGACTAAAAGATTCGACTCTGACAAATCCGGTGACAGAGAAGTCCAAAGAACCATGTTGGAATTGTTGAATCAATTGGATGGGTTTGGAAGTGATGACCGTGTTAAAGTGTTAGCTGCAACCAATAGAGTTGACACGTTAGACCCAGCGTTATTAAGATCAGGTAGATTGGACAGAAAAATCGAGTTCCCATTACCAAGTGAAGAGGCCAGAGAGTCGGTCTTGAAAATTCACGCAAGAAAATTGAACTGCGATAACAATTCCGTGAACTGGAGGGAGTTGGCAAGATCGACCGACGAGTTCAACGGTGCACAGTTGAAGGCGGTGACCGTGGAGGCAGGTATGATTGCATTAAGAAATGGTAAGTCCATAATAAAGCACGAAGATTTTGTCGACGCAATCAGTGAAGTTCAAGCTAGAAAGTCCAAGAGTTCCAATTTCTACGCATAGATATGTACATTAATATTTACAACAAGTTGAAAAGCAAAATTACAAAATAGTAACTAAATTACGAAATCGTGTATTGTGTAGACATGTAAATGCCGTATCGCAGTCTAAAACGTCGACGTAACACTAAGACAACTAATGTCTATAATGCAGAAATGTATGCTAGCCAGTAGAACAATTTTTCGTAAACATCTTCAACAGTGGGTCGACCAAAGCATCTAATTTTGCAGAAAATGCCCAAATCGGTGCAATTGCCAATTCCACCCAGCACCAACTTAGGTGCAACTTGTAATCACGAACATTTACAGTTTCTCAGTGCAGCCTCAAACACCATAAACCCTCTCAAATCCCCGAGACACTACACATTATAGAGGGCCAGGCAACAGCTCCACAGCATCTCAACGGACCAACTGCACAATCGACCGGTACTAGTATACCTCGTAATTCCCAGCTGCTCTATTTCTTACCACGGGCCAATTCTTCTCTCAATTTTTGACTGAACTCGTCCAGGTTGTCTTCGTCGTCCCAATCTTGGTCCCACAAGTTGTCACCGTTGACCTTGCCGTCCCAATTGCTGTCCTCAGGAAAGTCTTCAAATTCGTCATCCTCCTCCAACGTCTTGATAACGTTATCTTCAACAGGTTTTTCCGACATTTCTACTCGCAAACAGTTATATACCCTTCAAACAACCTAAAAAATCAACACAAACCACCGGTTACGCTGATGCTTAAACTTGTAACTTGACTGTTCTTTTGACGATCGCAGTGAGGCCGGTGCCACCATTATAAATCGGGAAATATTCGCCAGATCACACGACCCATCAAATTTTTCCCACCATCTCTAATGTAACACTACACACAAGCAATTGATCTAGTGAGTACCAGAAGCTTTATAAAGAATTTTATAAAGACAAGTCTCACACACGCTTTACTATGAAAGAGGTGGTTGTTGATATTGCGCCCAAGTGCATCAAGGGCCTTGATTTTGGCGCCATGTCTGCGAAGGAGATTGTGGGCCAGTCTGAGGTCGAGGTGCAGACTAGGGATCTTTATGATTTGGACAAGGGGCGTACTCCCAAGGCCAATGGGGCGTTGGACACAAAGATGGGGATCTCGTCCAACTCGAGCGAATGTGCTACTTGTCACGGTAACTTAGCCTCGTGCCACGGTCACTTTGGCCACATCAAGTTGGCGCTACCAGTTTTCCACGTTGGGTACTTCAAGTCGATCATAACGGTGTTGCAGTGTATATGTAAGAACTGTGGGTCTGTTTTGCTTGACGAGAGTAGCAAGCGGTCGTTTTTGGCAGACTTGCGTCGGCCAAATATTGATAATTTGCGGAGAATGAAGATTTTGAAAAAGGTTGTGGATCAGTGTAAAAAACAAAGACGGTGTTTGAAGTGTAATCATATCAATGGGGTAGTGAAGAAGGCTGCCAGCGGTGCGGGGCCTGCTGCGCTCAAAATTGTCCATGACACATTCAGATGGATAGGAAAGAAGCGGGCTCCAGAAAAGGAACTTTGGGACCAAGAATTCGATGAAGTTTTCCAAAGAAACCCAGAATTGGAGAAATATGCCAAAAGAGTACATGACGATTTAAACCCATTAAAAGTGCTAAATTTGTTTAAACAAATATCGCCATCTGACTGTGAGTTTTTCGGTATAGATAGTGCCAGGGGAGGGAGACCAGAGATGTATTTATGGAGATATTTGCCAGCTCCACCAGTGTGTATTAGACCATCGGTGATGATGGATGCACAATCTAACGAAGATGATTTGACGGTAAAATTAACAGAAATTGTTTGGACGTCGTCGTTAATTAAGGCAGGTATCGAAAAAGGTATATCAATCAACAATTTAATGGAGCAATGGGATTATTTGCAATTATCAGTTGCAATGTATATTAATTCTGATTCTGCTAACCCTGCCCTTTTACCATCCTCAGGTGGTAGTGGTACCAAATCTACCAAGCCTATAAGAGGTTTCTGTCAAAGATTGAAAGGTAAGCAAGGTAGATTCAGAGGTAATTTATCAGGTAAAAGAGTGGATTTTTCAGCCAGAACCGTCATTTCACCTGACCCTAATTTGAAGATCGATGAAGTGGCAGTTCCTGACAGAGTCGCTAAGATTTTGACATATCCTGAAAGATGTACCAGATACAACCGGAAGAAGTTGCAAAGATTAATTCTTAACGGTCCAGATATACACCCAGGGGCCAACTATATCATGAAACAGAATGAACAAGCGAAAAGAAACTTAAGATTTGGTGATAGAGTCAAGTTGGCTAAAAACTTACAATTCGGTGACATTGTAGAAAGACACATAGAAGACGGGGATGTTGTGTTATTCAACAGACAGCCTTCATTGCATAGATTATCGATTTTATCCCATTATGCCAAAATCAGACCGTGGAGAACTTTCCGGTTAAATGAGTGTGTCTGTACTCCATATAATGCAGATTTTGATGGTGATGAAATGAACTTGCATGTTCCGCAAACTGAAGAAGCAAGAGCTGAGGCAATTAACTTGATGGGAGTCAAGAACAATTTATTGACTCCTAAATCTGGTGAACCTATTATTGCGGCAACACAAGATTTTATTACTGGATCGTATTTGATTTCACATAAAGATTCGTTCTTTGACAGAGCCAATTTGGTTCAACTTCTTTGCATGATGTCGGATGCAAACGTTCAATTCGATATCCCTCCTCCAGCCATTTTCAAACCAGTCATGTTGTGGACTGGTAAACAAGTGTTCTCATTATTAATTAAACCAAACAAAGCATCTAACGTAGTTATTAATTTGGACGCGAAAAACAAAACCTTCATAAAACCTGAAAACGGATTTCCTAATGAAATGTCTCCAAACGATGGTTTCGTAGTCATTAGAGGTTCGAATATTCTTTCTGGTGTCATGGATAAATCCGTTTTAGGTGATGGGAAGAAACACTCTGTCTTTTACACAATTTTGAGAGATTATGTACCACAAGAAGCAGCAACGGCAATGAATCGTATGGCTAAATTATGTGCCAGGTTCTTGGGTAACAGAGGGTTTTCTATTGGTATTAATGATGTTACTCCAGGTCTGGAATTGAAGAAGACTAAAGAATTGATGGTTGAAACTGCTTATTTGGAATGTGACCAGTTGATTGACCAATATAATAGAGGTAAGTTAGAAACGCAACCGGGTTGTAATGAAGAACAAACTTTGGAAGCAAAAATTGGTGGTTTGTTGTCCAAGGTCAGAGAACAAGTCGGGGAAGTTTGTATTAGAGAATTGGATTCACGTAATGCTCCGTTAATTATGGCAACCTGTGGTTCTAAAGGTTCTACATTGAATGTGTCGCAAATGGTGGCAGTTGTCGGGCAACAGATTATTGCTGGTAATCGTGTTCCTGATGGTTTCCAAGATAGATCATTGCCACATTTCACGAAAAATTCCAAGACACCACAATCTAAAGGTTTCGTGAGAAATTCTTTCTTTAGTGGTTTAACTCCACCAGAGTTCCTTTTCCACGCTATTTCTGGTAGAGAAGGTTTAGTCGATACTGCGGTCAAGACAGCTGAAACAGGTTATATGTCTAGAAGATTGATGAAATCATTGGAAGATTTGTCTGCACAATATGATAATACTGTTCGTAACTCATCTAACGGTATTGTTCAATTCACATATGGTGGAGACGGTTTGGATCCATTTGATATGGAAGGTGATGCTCAGCCTGTTAACTTCAAACGTCAATGGGATCATGCATTCAACATTACCTTTGATGTGAACGAAAAAGGATTGTACCCATACGAAATCATTGAACAAGTTGATGCCGAATTAAACCCACTCATTGACAGATTGATCAGACATGATAACTTAGGAAACGTTCTTGATAAAGAAGATTATGAAAAAATCGAATACATTGATCAAGATGATGCTGAAAGAGAGTATTATAGATCGATTAAGAACTTCACCACACAAAAAGCAGAAGAATTGGCTAGATACAGAGAAGGAAAGGGATTACGTGCTCTCTTCACTAAACCAAGTGATACCGATGACTATATCATGGACGAAGATGACGAAGCATCTTTGAATGCAGTTAATCAGTTATTGAAGATTTCGAGTAAGTCAATTAAGACCTTCTTACAACAATGTTTATACAAGTACAATAGGGCTAAAGTTGAACCGGGTACAGCAGTTGGTGCTATTGGTGCACAATCGATCGGGGAACCAGGTACGCAAATGACATTAAAGACTTTCCACTTTGCTGGGGTTGCATCGATGAACGTTACATTGGGGGTTCCACGTATTAAAGAAATTATTAATGCTTCGAAAGTCATTTCGACGCCAATTATCAATTCTGTTTTAGTCAATGACGATGATGAAATTGCGGCTAGAGTTGTCAAAGGTAGAATTGAAAAGACGTTGTTGAAGGATGTTGGGTTTTACATCGAAGATGTTTATAAGAACCATATGGCCTACTTATCTATTAAAATAGATTTAGACACCATCGAGAAATTACAATTGGAATTGACAATTGATAATATTGCTCAAGCTATTTATAACGCACCAAAACTCAAGATCCAACCGGGAGATGTCAGTGTCAGTGGTAAAGATCGTATCAACGTTCTAGTCACACTTCGAGAAACAAAGACAGAATCATTGAAAAATACTGATACAAGTAAGGTTAATGCGTTATTCTTTAGAATGCAACAATTAAAGAGAGCATTACCAGACATTTGTATCAAGGGATTGCCCAACATTTTCCGTGCAGTTATCAATATCAGAGAGGACAGTAAGAAGGAACTTTTAGTTGAAGGGTATGGTTTGAAAGAGGTGATGAGTACTGATGGTATTGTTGGTACCAAAACCACCACTAACCACGTTCTTGAAGTGTTTGAAGTTTTAGGTATTGAGGCTGCAAGATCATCCATCATCAAGGAAATCGATTACACCATGAGTAATCACGGTATGAGTGTCGATCCTCGTCATATTCAATTGTTAGGAGATGTCATGACGTACAAGGGAGAAGTGTTGGGGATTACAAGATTTGGTCTCAGTAAGATGAGAGACTCTGTGTTACAACTAGCATCGTTCGAAAAAACAACCGACCACTTGTTCGATGCTGCCTTCTTCATGAAGAACGACAAGATCGAAGGTGTATCTGAATGCATCATTTTGGGTCAAACCATGAGTATTGGTACTGGGGCATTCAAATTGGTCAAGGCATCAAACTACGATGCGAAAGTGTTGACCAGAAAACCAACATTGTTCGACTCCTTGTGCGAAACCCCTACAGTCGCAGCATCAGCATAAACAACAGCATACCACATTTATCTGCATTTACTTCCAACTCTACCACTCTACTGCCCTACCATCGGCCATCTCATCAGAGTCGGCGCTACCACCTCGCACCTCGCGATCATTTCGCGATATCTCAATTAGCAAATGTATAGTAGAAAATAGGATTACAATAGATCATGAGTTTAGATTCCATATACAGCTACGTCCACGTCAACGATAGCAACCAGGTGATATACCTGAGCAAGTGGCAGTATTTGCCTATACCGTTTGATGACATTGACACCGATGCGTTATTTGATGCTGCCTCCAACAAGTTCCCACAACTACTACTAGAAGAAGACGAGGAAGACGCAGCATTGCCAGTAAACTCTTCCAGCCGAGGTGCAATGGCGTACAAGAATGACAGAACGCTCCGTGAACGAGTCTGGACAGACTTAGGACTAGAGAAGTTTACCGGGCATAGTACTGATGATATGGTCGACAGAACAATGCTTCAACCATTGTATACATCTCATGATGAAAGCCACCGCGAAGACAGTGGGTTCAGAAGTCGAGCCACGTTTCGTAATAGTCATAATACCAATGTTCCAATGGCAGCAATTGCCGATTTTCTTTCTAATGGGCTAGCCCAAGATGCTGTTTCCACAACGTTTATGTCGCCCGATATCAACGACTCGTCCATATACCACGGAGTGGACTTTTCGATCAACTCGAATGATTTGAGCCATAACACATTTTTGAACGTACGTTCTTCATCTCACAACCATCAGGCACAAAATTATAATTCGCATCAGTTCCAGCCTCCACCACAACCTCATCACCAGCAACAATCATCGCATCTGCAACAGCAACCGCTCATCCAGACCCCGAGAATCGGCCGAACTCGCCAGGCAAGTGCCGATCGGAATTTTCAAACACCAATCACGAAAATTATGCGATAATCAACCGGTGTGAAATGGCTACAATGTACTATAGTGTACGATATTCTGGTAATAGCGTACTTTATTAACTATTCATGTCCATAACTAATTATACAATGGGAGAATTAAAAGTCACCAACAGTTGCCCCACCGGTTAGTTCTGTTTTATCTTGATTTTTCCAATCTCGATTTGTGTCCTCAACTCCAAAAGTTGCTGCCGGCGTTTTTCTGATTTCTTGTACCGGTTTTTGATCCTGATGCCCGCCAAAACAAATTTAGCTACCACTTTGAAAGTAAGTTTGGGTTTAGTTGTGGTAGAAGTGTAGTCGGGATATATTCCACACTTGACAAAGTTATCGATTTCACTGTGTAAAAGCCGATTGGAATTCTTAATAGACCCCATAATAAACGAATGCATCACTTGCAAGTCATTGGAATTGTACATAATATCTTTCATCCTAGCCTTGTAGTAAATAAGTTCGTTCTGCAATTGTTTGGTCACCAACGAATCCTTGGTTGACGGATTAGACTTTTTCAAAGTTTCTAGTTCTTTTTGCAATTGAAGTTTTTCGAATATGACCTTAGACAACTCATCAGTGTTCTTGATATTTAAATTCTCAAACTTCTCATGTAAAGCTTTTTCTTGCTGAAGCTTTTCAATCATACCATTCATGGAGGATGACCTTTCAGAAATAGTGGTTATTGCTTCATTCAATTCTTGTACCTTAGCTTCGAGTTTTTTCTTCTCAACATTGGTGGATTCGAGCTTGTTTCTGGATTCGGAATTATTCAGTTCCAAAGCACTTTTTTCTGCTTCGAGCAATGATATCTTTTGTTGTAATTCTGAATTTCTTGTACGATTTTCAGCTAATTGCTTATCTGCGTTGTCTTTGGCCCTGATTGCTTCTTGTAGTTGAAGCTCGAGTAAACTTTGAATAGCAGATCCATCTCGAGTCTCTGATTTACGTCTTTGGCTTAGTTCCAAGTCTCTCAATTTAGCATTGAGATCGTTGTGCTCCATTCCTTTTTCTCTCCGGAGATCATCAATTTCAAGTTCTAATTTTCTAATCCGTATCTCGTCGGCAGAGTTGTTCGACTTCTTTGCATTGGACTCTCTAACCAATTTATCCCTTTCAAATTCCAAACCAGCTATTTTTTCTTCCAAATTCTTAATTACAAAGTCCTTAGTTTGTAATTCATCGTTCAAATGATAATCTCGACTATAAGTATTCTTTTGTTGAAGTGATCTCTTAAGTTGTAGATTTTCATTGAACAACCTATCAACTTCAGAATTCAAATGCGAGCTATTTTGTTGTTGGTTTTCGCTCACTGATCTCCTTAATCTTTCAACGTCAAGATTAACTAAATCCAATTTCCCTTTCAAGGTTCGATTTTCTTCTTCCAATCTCTGGTTATTTTTTTGAAGTCTATCGTTGTTTTCTAGCAAGAATGTAGATTTATCAAAAGCCGTTGTTCTCGATTTGGATTCAAGCATTTTGTTTTCGTTCTCCAAGGTAGAAATCCGTATTTGCTGTAACGAAATTTCTTGTTCGAGTGCTTTACCCTTCATTAATGACTCGTCCAACTTGCTTTTTAAATCTTCATATTCTGTTTCATAAAATTTGAGTCTATCAGTCAACTCAGCAAAGTTGTCATCATTTTGATTAGAAAGTTGAAGTTTTGTGCTTTCCAATTCCGATTTTAATGTTGAAATCTGGAGTTTTAATGCTGACCCTTCCTCAATATATCTATCTATTACATCCTGAGAATGCAATGAACTCTTCAGCTTAATCAACTCGTTAATTTGAGTCCTGAGATCGTTTTCTTCGTTATGGCTCTGTTGTAACTCAAATTGTAAAGACTCGATCTTGTTTCTTAAAGTTCTATTCAATGTTTCATTATCAGCCACGTGTTCTTCTTGACTTTTTAAAGTCTGATCTCTTTTATTTATTTCCCTGTTTGCAACATTCAATTTGTTAGTTAAATGAGAAATTTCCGATTTCAAATTTGAAATTTCCAATTTGTAGTCACGTTGATGGGAATCAAGACTTTGAAACTCATTTTCAATGGCTTTATATTTCGATTTCCAGAATGAAACATCACCATTTGTCTTATTTAAATCCTGAATTTCAGACTCCAACTGCTTTATATGAGCTTCAGCTTGGTGTAACTTTTTCTGAATCAGGTATGTATCATCCTCTCTTGATCTTGTAGTCTGGGATAATTCAAGATTTGCGCGTGATAACCTGTCATTTTCAACCTTTAATTGACTGAATTCTCGCTTCAAATTTTCCAATTCCTGTAATGTCTGTTGACTTTGCAACTTCAATTCATGTTGCTGTGATAACTTCAATTGTAAGTCCTCAATTTGTTGATTCTTCAACTTGATGGCAGATGCAGAAGACTCAATTTCGCCATCTTTAATAGCCAATGTAGCAACTCTTTGATTTAATTCACGAATTTCTTGGTCTTTCAGATGAAGTGAGTGTTCAAGATCATTAATTTTATTTTCCATACTTCGTATGTAATCGTCTTTGGATTGAAGCTGATGAAGTAGGTTATCATTTTCGCGGTCATTTGAGCTGAAATGTTTCAATTGAGCATTTAGATCATGGATTTGTTGGTCTCTGGATCTGAGTTCATCCACTAGTCTGTCGTCGGTTCGTGATATCTCGTTTAATTTGGATTTGTGTTCTAGTATTTCTTGTTCCTTATTGTGCAATTCTTGGTCTTTATTATGTAGTCTCTGTATCAATTGTGCGTATTCTGAATTCTGCAGTTGGTCTAGATTCTGAAGTCTCTGTTTATACTCCAGAATCTCGTGATCTTTCAATTTCAATTCATGGATATATCTGTCGATTTGGTCGGAATTTTCCTTGTTTGATTGTGATTCTTGCAATTCAGCAATTTGCTGTTGTGCTTTGACTAATTGCTGCTGTAAATTTATGGTGTCAGCAAACAATTTTTTCTTTTCTTGTGGAGTTTCGTTCAAAATCCGTTGCAATGTGAGCACCTTCAATCGTAACATATAGTTCTCAGAATCCAACGATTTTAACTTATCTTCTTGCTCTTTGATAGACGAAAACCCATTGACAAATTGCGGTTGTTTATAGTGTAAAAAATGCAGTTCATGATCTCCTTGAGTATGGTTTCCTGTGGTCGATAATGGAGCCCGATCAGTCATCATACCAACATCTGTGGTGTTGTCAAACGTCGAATCGGCATCAGATCGTAACATCATGTGTGAATCTTCTGGAATCAGTGGAAATAATGGTCTTGATTCATGTGTTTCAACAGTTTCCACCATTACTTCACCGTTGTTTACTGAACGCGACCGTTTGCCTATAGGCGTAAACTCATGCTTTCCACTGGTACCCCCGTTCTTAACGGGAGTACGTACTAGCTTAGACATGGAAAACATCGTGGACTTGTGTGTCTCGGGTTTTGTGCTGCTGTTGTCGTTTTTGAACTACAAGTAACGGATATGTTTACGTTTGTTGCATCGCGTACACAAACATCACAGGTGGTAGCGCGGAAATTTTCAAAATTCCTGTCAAAAAGAGATCGAAAATCTGTAAGCGAAAAATCAACAAAACGTACAGGAAAACGGGTGGTGCGAATGGTAGCGCCGGTTTACACCATGGATCAACGATTTGATAAATTAACATTGTCTAAAGATAAGTCTATAAAGGGTGATGCTGGAGTGGTGGCTATGTTGCAGTTTTGCCGACGCAAATTACAATTGGGATATCGAAATTTTGAAGTTTTCTAGTGCCTGGAGTGCTGAGCCCGACTGGATAGCTTCCCTGGCCAACTTCACACCTTCGACCCACGAGTCGGCAATTCCTGCTACCACTGCAAGTGCAGCACTGTTTAGAAGGATGTAGTCAACGATAGGGTGGTTATTTTCTGGTTTTATTTGGAACTCTTTGGTGTCTTGACGTAATATGTGGAGTAAGGTTTCAGCATTTTGCTCAGGAGTTCCCGATCTAACCGCGGATAATGGGTGTTCTGGCAAGTCGAAATCTCTGGGAATCATCATACCTTTCGTTATGCTTCCGTCTTGCTCCACCATCCAGTACCGGGTGACTCCTATAGGAGAAATTTCGTCTAGCCCCACATCTCCGTACACCACCATGGTTCGCTTGTGGACTTTGGACTGTTGTGCTAGTTCGCTGGCTGCTTTAGCGTATGCCTCTCCCAATTTTTCGCTATTGACTCCCAAGATTCTCGCACTCAACGGTATAGGATTAATCAATGGGCCCAAGATGTTAAAAATTGTAGGAATACCCAATTCCGATCTGATTTTGGCAACTTTGCCCATAGCAGGATGGAATGCTGGAGCAAATAAGAAGCAGAAATTGGAAGTTTTCACGATTTCTGGTGTTGTCATGGCATTAACGTTCATCAAATCAACCCCCAAACATTTCAAAAGATCTCCTGATCCTGATGTACTAGTAGATGCCTTTCCCCCGTGTTTGCACACCGGCAACCCCATACCAGCAGCAACAATCGCTGCTGATGTAGACACATTAAACGTATTCTGACCATCACCACCAGTTCCAACAATATCAATGTAGCCAGCACTATCGACAACACTCGGATCGATGGAATCAGAAAACTCCAACACGGTGTTAGCAGCAGCAGCAATAAACTCAGGCTCCTGATCCAATCCACGTAACTTTAATGCCGTCAAAAACGACGCTATCTCGACTTCATTAGGAATCCCACGAAAAATGCATCGTAAAACTGTCGACAAATCACCAGCTGTCAAGTTGGGTGGTTCTAGAAACAACGACTTGATGTATGGAGCCAATACGTTCTTACCACTGGGGCTCGACATTGTACGGTGGTATTTGTGGTGGTTATCAAATTTGGTGGATTCCTGTTTACAATGTGATGAATTTTCTAGTGTGAAAAATTTGTGAAATCTACTAGATTAGTCATAGAAAGTATAGATTGATTTATATTACAATTTTTGTATAGACACGGTGATATTTGGACTTATGGTCCCGGTTCTATGTAGATCAAGGTTGTTCGACGCTAAGTGCAAGCGATATTTCTTTGTCAGAATCAACGTACGAATCGCAAATACACCATATCGACAACTGATGATTTCCTCCATTGGGAATGGTCAACTGGAGCTTGACGTCTTGCTCTTGTTTGTTCATTGTAGTCTTTTTGATCGCATACAATTGTTTCGTTTCAAAGTCTCCAATTACCACCCACCATGATTCCAACTTGGGCTTTAGGTACTTGGCACTCACCACTTGTAGATCCTCGACTTCTTCGTCTCTCGTCAATGTCACCACGATCTCATGTGGTTCGTTTGCAACTACCGGTCCATTGCTCAAATCGAGTTTGTAGGTGGCCTCAATATTTGGGTATTTGTTGACAAACTCGGCGATCTGCTGCAATTGTACTCCTTCCATTTGTAACAAATCATCTCGTTCTTCGTCTTCAAGCGTCATGATATCATAGACCGTCTCGACATTGTATTTTGTAGCTCTGGAAAGAATGCCGTTGTTGATGTTTGGTAACTGTTTCAATGGGGTGTCTCGGTTCCACACACCTTGTACAATCATCTGTGAAATATCCATGACATTCAACGCATTCAAGTAGCCCTCACTCGATAAAGTATCAACACAAGCATACACTATGGGCAATACTTTCTCGATAATTTTGTTACAATCGTTCGCTAAATCAATGGGTAACTTGATTCGTGAAAAGTATGCTTGCAATAATATGAACGTTTTCAAAACTCCTGATTCATAGTCCTCATCAATTTTGATCGGTACTTGGTGGTACACCTTGCTTAATGCAGCTTCTTCGTTATCTCTAATTGGGATATCTTCAAACTCACTGGCAGATGCGATACAATAGAGTAATCCTTTCAATTTTGTCTTGTTATCCAAGGAATTGAACCCTCTCATAGTCTTGAATGATACACTATAATGAGCTGCGATCATTGAGGTATTTGTTGGCTCAAGTTCGTCCTGTTCCTCATCACTGTCTTCATCCTCATTTTCTTCGTCAGGATCATTGAAATCAACTAGCTTAGCTTCCACCAAATCATTCAACGTCGTTTCAACTAGTTCAGACAAGTATTCTGAAATACCAGAATGTGTCGTTGTCTTCACATCATAAAAACTAGGATTGAGTTGAAGTCTTCTGTAGAAATATGTAAATGTAATCCAATCAATACAATCTTGTCTGGTCTTGAATGTACGTGTACTAATTTCGTACATGAATGAATCATGTATCCAATTGTTTAAACCACTCTCAATAGGCAAACCTTCAACGAAAAACTTTTTGTAGAAATTCAATTTGGCGTGGTTGCTGAATATTAATACATTTCCTTCATTGTTCAAATCATCCTTGCAGCATCCAACCATTTCCAACATTTCATTGATTGAATAGTCAACCTTACGATGTTCCTTGCCATCATATTCCTGAGTTCCAAGAATAACTACATTACTTGCTGTTGGGCTAAAGTAGCAACTGTCTTTGGTGCAAAGCAAGATACTCAACAAGTTATTTTGAAATAATCGTTTGACAATTAATCGATCAATTGGATTCATGTCAGGATGGAAATATCCAACTCCACTTGCTAAGCATTCTCTCAAGACTAAATCGGTCACTTTGTTCAAGTATAGAGATAACTCTTCTTCGCTGACTTCCAAAAGGTGCCAATTGTCACTGGCAGCTTTTTGAATGTATTCATTAGCCACATCCACACAATCCTTTCTAGTCGACACAAAAACAATAGATCTACCTTGTTTGTTCGACTTTAGATAAACGTATGAAGGATCGATTAATGATGCAGTTGACATAGTCTTACCAACTGGACTACTCTGTAAACGAATTTCCTTAATTCTGTTAAATCTGTTTTCAGGACTGAAATTGAAACAATCCTGTTTCGAGCATCCAATCCATTCCCCAAAATCACGACCATTAGCCAATGGAGTTGATAATGCAACGATTCTCATTTCCCTTTCTAATTGTGCCGCAATAAACTTCATTCGCGCAATAATCGTCTCATATTTTGTACCTTGAGATCCATTACCTACACTGTGGACATCATCGATAACAAACAAATCAACAGCTTGAATCACCTTTCTTTGTCTCCACCTCCTTGATATTGCATCAAAATTCTCTGGAGTACTTAAAATCAAATGGCTTGAGTTCATCGTTGCCAAATCATTCGAAAGTTCGCCAGTTAAACTACCAACCACTTTATCTAGATGTTGGTATTTCTTACTCCATAATTTAGTTAGTTCATCAACGGTTTCTTGGACTGGGTTGATATAAACAATTCTACCTCTGTTTTCTTTCCAGTTTTTCAAGATTGCCAATTCTGCACAAGCTGTCTTACCACCACCTTTAGAAAGTCCAATAAAAACATTGTTATGCATCTTGTATAAATTGGCAAATACTTGTGACTGATACTTGTTGAAGTAATCAAAGTCAAACGTTTTCACAAGCTCTTCGTCTTTCAAACTGGCAGTTGAAATATTCTGTAAGCTCAGAACCTCTGTGAATGCTGGGAACTGCTTAGGAACTTTTATATCATTTAACATTAAAGGAAGCTTCCACTCACTGTGTAGCCATTTTTCACTAATGAAGGTGACAAAGTAGGTTGGCTCTAATGGTTGTAATATTGGAATGAAAAATTCCAACAAATGCTCTTTGCCGATATATTTTCGAGAAACAGTAAAAGTGTCGAAGTATAAAATGTTTTCACCATTACAATCTTCAACGATAACCATAAACGATTCGGATCCTCCGTGAAGCGATGTGTTCCAGTTCCATTGAGGCAATATCTCAAGCAGGACACGCAAAAGACTTGGAGTAATAGGCTGAACATAGTAACCAAGATTTAACTTTGGGAACTGCTTAAGAAGTTCATATGCTCGATGGCTACTTCCTTTAAAGTTCAATGCTTCTGCTAGTTCCGATGCATCCAAATTACAGTAGCTGACAAATGGCAAATGTGAGTTTTCCGTGGTTCTGATAATTTCTTTGGGAACTGTACTTCCAAACTGCCTGAATGGCGAGTTACTCAACCACATTCTTCGTTCTACCATCTTGCACAAGTTAAGGGTCACCTTTGATAAAGACGACCATTTCTTTTGTAATGCGATTTCATGCATAGCCCGTAACAACCTACCAGCAGATTGCGTGATATACACCATATCAGCCATTAATGCAAAACCATCCAAAGTTAACCTGGATATGTAGGTTTGTAATAATACATTGACTTTGGCTAACGGGTCTGACGGACTTTCTTTAATTGGAATTGGGCATTTCTCAACAAGTTTTGAGATTTCAAGCCTCTCTTCTTGTCTAACTGGAATGTATTTGAATTCCCCAGAAGAAGAAAATATCTTCAATATTTCGATTTCGGACATCCATGGTTTTAACAGCGTGTTAAACATGTTCATCGTGCTATAATTGATGTAAAAGTATGATGAAATTCTACCTAACTCTGTAGGTTTAATTTCCCCAGAATCAGAATCATAAGTTACCAATTGATTCTGATGTAGAATTGATAAAGCAGAATGCACAAGATCGCATCTTTTCCAATAGAGTGCCTTATCATCAGCATATTCTGCACCAACATGATATAATCCAGGAGATCTTAGCATTCGAATATACAAATAGGTATACCCTAACCATGTTATGGCCTCTTCTCTCGTACGAACTGTTCCTAAAACGATTTCCCCGTTTAATGTATCAACCAATTTGCCAATTAGTTGTGATTCGATAGGAAGTTGTTGGTTTAAGATTGCCAAGTAGTACTGGATTTCTTCTTGTGACGTAATTATAACCCCTTCACCGCTCTTGTCGTACCTAGGTCTCCCAGCTCTTCCTAACATTTGCAAGATATCTTGTGGAGACAATTGTACCCACGACCCAATGGATGGCGAATAGGTTTCGGTTCCCTTGATGATAACAGTATGAGCTGGTAAATTCACACCCCATGCCAAAGTTGCTGTTGAAACCAATACTTGTACATGCCCCTGTGCAAATAGATCTTCAACCACACTCCTTTCACCTTTGTTCAAACCAGCGTGATGAATACCAATTCCACTTGGTATTATGTCCTTGAGGTTTCGGTTGGTCATATCTTCTGCTTCTTGCTTCAAAATTTCAATTGATCCTGGATTGGAAATCACTTGTCTTTCTTCCAGATTCAATTTATCTCGGAGCCATTTCGCTGTTTTGTATGTATCATTTCTAGAATGGACAAAAATAATTAATTGGTGCTTGTTGTCCAAACATTCAACTAGCTTATCAAAGCATGCTTCGTTCATTGCATTAATTTTTTTAATGGCCTTCTTCTCCTTTATTCCAATATATTGTTGTTGTAAAGGGCACGGTCTATATGATGCATCAAAGTAAAATAAACCTTTCTGTAAATCTACTTTAAGGAATTTGGCAACGTCTTCAAAATTTGGAAGTGTTGCTGAAAGCCCTACCAACCTCACTGGTTCATTCGTCCTTTCCTCTTTTCTAATGGTCCGACTGACAATACTCTCCAAGACTGAACCTCTTTCATCGTGTAAAAGATGAATTTCATCGATTATAATTAATCGAGTTAAATTTGTATACTCGGAATTCTTTCTTGTTATAATATCCCATTTCTCAGGGGTAGTCACTATAATTTGTGTTTCTGATATTTGTTGCTTGGTCAACGACGAGTCACCTGTAAGCTCATTGACAACCACACCAAAAGTTGGTGTTAATCTTCTTTGGAATTCTCTCATTTGTTCCTGGACTAAAGCTTTCAATGGTGCTATGTATACGATTTTAAATTGCTTCAAGTCGATTTTTCCCGTTTCATTTCTGTAGTTTGAAATTGCCTTTAAGACTGTCAACATGGCAACATTCGTCTTACCAGCACCTGTTGGAGCACAAATTAATAGATTGTTATTAGTTCCAAAAGCTTCTGGGAAAACTCTTGATTGAATCCTATTAAAATGTGTAGTCTCGTTGCTGGGAAATGCTTCTTGTGCCCATTTTGGTAACTCGGTAACGGGAACAAGTTTTTCATCTACTTTTGGTGGTTGCGGTGGTGGGATGTGAATCAGGTCGTATAGTTTCTTATTTTGTTGGTAGGAACCTTCTGGGAGTTTGATCTTATTCTTGGTCATCAAGTGGGATCCTTGATCGAATGTCATGGAATTGAGGTCTATTATGCGAGGTTGCCTGATGTGCGTTTGTTTAAGTTTTTTATTTGCCGAATGATCATCATTACTTTCGTCGAGTGATCTTTTGCTACTAGATATATCGTTTTGATTTGATAATTCAAGGAGAAGTTCTTCAAGGTGTAGAGATTTCATTTCCTCGGTTATAGAACTCTTATCGTCATGTTGCAACCATTTCGTTTTGAAAACTAACTTCCACCTGTTCTCTATTAAAAATGTTACGAGGTCTAAGTGGTCGTACTCGAACAAATCCAACAACTCGTTTTCAACATCTCTATCTGGTAGATTTAAATCTGATAAATATCTTTGCGTATCTTTTGTTTTTGCCTCTACAATTGCTTGGTCCTCGTCTTTTAGATATTTCGATACCTTCCTTTGAAGGTAAAATTCATCGATATCATGAACAGAAACTTGCAGCTGTGTTTTCTCATCCAGCTTTTGCACTATCACCTCTTCAGTATTGAGACTGTCTGGCTGCTGTGTTTCGGTGTTGTCATCAATTTGTGGTGATTCATGATCTATTTCTTCCTGGTTCCCCAGCTCAATGTTATCATTATCGTCGTCTCCATCAAACTCAATTGCAACTTCGTGGCCATCTTGCGCTTCTTCGTCTACTTGCATGTTGTAATCTGTAATGTTCTTTGCCAAATTCATCAACTCGTTGAATATTAAATCTGATACTTCAACATCCAAAAGTTCAAGAATTTGATGTTTTTTATCTTTGGTTTGAAGATCTTCATTCTTCAAGATTTCTAATACCGCATCTGCGGCAGATAGTATAGTATCATGACTTGAATCTGGAAATAGTGTTCGGATTTCACTCATTATTAAGTCAAACACATGGGCAGTTTGCTCATTTGTAGGATAGTACAGAATGCTCTCCAATGATGAATTGGAAATGTAATTATACTGGGTACGTCTAGATTGTGGTTTTGGAGCTGCTTCTATTGTTTCTTTTATTGGTTCCTGAGGTTTATCTTTGACTACTCTTGAACCAATATCGTGAACTGATATTTGCCCTGCCAAAGATGTGGGATTGGAGTCATCTTCGTCGCGTCTTCGGCGTTCTGATCGTATCACCTTATTGGACATAGCATCGTAGCTATATTGTTTGTTGAAGTCTGGATTGCCAGACATGATGCTGCTGGGTTTGGTTACAATTAAGTAAAAAGCGTGATTGTGGTGGTCAACCTCATCGGATATTGTATGTAAAAAATGGCGGTGGTGCCAAAGTGGGTGCGGTAAATTTAGGGGGTGGTGCAGTGAGGCATCGTGCTAGAGGCGGCGGTAGAAAAACTATTCCTGGTACGAGGATGCCGCTAGACTAACAGTGCGATACTACTAATGCTGGCGATGCTCCTGATGCTAGCGATGCTATTGATGCTACTGATGCTAGCGATGCTACAGGTGTAGTGAGTCTATGATAATATGTATTTGTGAGTACAATTTTCGGCTGGTGTCGTGATAATCTACTAGCAAGAAACTGCGGACAAAATGGTAGTAATAATAATATACTATATGATTTGAAATACTATTTCAATTGGATGTATGAAGTTTAGTAAACTTTGTTTAAGAAAGTTTTGTTCTTGAAGTCCCAAGAGTCATCAGAAATTCTTCCTCTCAAGACAGGAATTTCCGATCCTGGAACGTAAACATCTTCGAATAAGATGTCCATCTTGGCTTCTGGTGGAGAATCAGCTTCAGCAAGGGCAACTTGTTCGTCGACGTATTTTCTTGCGGCTTTGTCGTAAGATTTGATTTCTTCTTCGGTAGCGATTTCCAACTCCAACAATTTCTGTTTCAATCCGGCAATTGGATCGTTTCTAGATCTCATGTGTTGAACTTCTTCTCTGGTTCTGTAAGTGGTACCAGGGTCGGACATGGAGTGACCACCGTATCTATAAGTTTCGTATTCCAACACTAATGGACCGTTACCTTGAGCAGCCCAGTCCTTAGCGAATTTGGATGCTTGGTAAGTAGCCAAAATATCCATACCATTGACCTTAAGACCAGGAATGTATTGACCTCTCTTGTGGTATTCAACCAAAGCCGACGATCTGGCAGCAGCAGTACCCATACCGTACTTGTTGTTTTCACAGGCAAAGATACATGGCAAGTTCCACAACTTGGCCATGTTGTATGCTTCAAACACTTGACCTTGGTTGGCAGCCCCGTCACCGTAAAGAGCAAAACAGGCGTTTTGCTCGTTTCTGTATTTGTGAGCAAATGCTAACCCAGCACCCAATGGAACCTGGGCCCCGACAATACCGTTACCCCCGTAGAAGTTTGGTGCAAACATGTGCATCGAACCCCCTTTACCGTATGAAACACCCGATCTCTTCCCCATCAATTCTCCTAAAATACTTTGCACTGAAGCTCCTCTGGTGTAAGCAAAACCGTGACATCTGTAGGAAGTAATAATGGTGTCTTGTGGAACCACAGCATACTCAATCCCTACGGCAATGGCTTCTTGACCTACAGACAAGTGACAGAACCCCCGGATTTTTTTGGCCTTATATAAAGCGTCAGCTGCCATTTCCATTCTTCTGATGACAATCATGTCTTTGTACATCTTCAATAAGGTGTCCTTTTCAGTTTCGAATTCCAATTCTGGTCCATCAATCATGTATCCTTCGAAGGAGGAAGCAGGCAATTGGATTTGTACCAAGTCGTTAGTCGATGTGGCAAGACATCTTGTGGCACCACCCACCCTTGCCAATGAACGAATTGCACTAGTACGTAACATTGAACTTTGATTGGAAATTATATGGGTAAATTGATAAATTTTAGTATGTTTTATACACGGGAGGAACCATTCCGATGGAAATTAACCTCCGGGAGGTGGACTCGGGTGGTAGCGCCGCGGGGATATTTTGCGGTCCTGCTCTGCGGTGGTGCTTGGCTTATATGGAGGTTTGGGAGTTGGGAAATTTTGACAGATGGAAAGCCCAATAAGGGTGGTAATGCATATGGGTTGGCCGGGAGCTCTATTTGAGCAGAACAGTGGAGACGGTAAGGGATAAACCGAATACTGGGCAATTCGCGTATTTTGTCCCACGGGACTCGAGCGAATGGAGCTGTCTTGTGGTGAAAATGTGCACTGGTGGGGCTAGTGTTTGGGAAAATGGTAGCAGTTGTGCTCCGATACTCCACAAGTGGGTCTTTCTCGGGTGGTGCAGTAGTGCCGGCAAGATGCGACTTAATGGGAGTAATGCAACTAATGGGAGTAATGCAACTAATGGGAGTAATGCAACTAATGGGAGTAACGCAACTAATGGGGGTAACGCAACAAGAACCTACCCTACACAGTTTCTTCACGTTGACCGTTTAAGTTTTTGGCGTAAATATGCACGTCCTGGACCCTGGGTACATAATGAGTGCTAGCAGCCATGTCAGCGATCGGACGCAGCATAATGCTCCCTAAGCTATCGCCGGGAGCGTAATGAAAACATGATATTCTACTGTCAGTTTTGTACGACGACCATTCCCCCTGGACAAGTTTCTGTTCGTCCCGGAACGTTGTTCAAATACTAGCATCCCCGAGAATACATTTAAACGGGGTTCGGTCTAAAAATCATGTCTCACACAAGTATGCTGTTAACTGAAGTGGCGCATATTGTGTGTCATAAAGCACATTTGAGCTTTTTATCGATAGCATTTGCAACCTATTAGCTTTTTTTTTTTTTTTTTAACTAAAATGCATTTATTGCGTTATATACGTAAAGTATAAAAGAACTATATACTCATTTAGTCTGGAAGGGAAAATAAATTAAAACCCACCGTAATGTTTTATATTATTCAATTTTTATTTTTACATTTTTAAAAATCAACTCAAATACCTCCGTAAGTTGTAAAATAGCGAACCCAATTGGACACCGTTTCGTCAGACGAATCAATTGATTTGTCTGATTGTACTAGTCGTAGGTGGTATATTCTGTAACAACAATGGAGGTATTGGTTCATTTTTAAATGGTGTATATCGGATTGTTTAAGTTGACTGTCATTTTTTTAAAATTAAAGCAATAATTTACTGATGTAATCAACAATAAGTAGATGTTAACTAACATGTGTTATTATAATCTTTACAACCAGTAAAGACCATTCTAGCATAACATGTCTATTGTCTGAATTACTGACTTCAGCATATAGGATGTTAATTGTTAAGATGTTAACATAACAATAGTTAAAATCTCATGCTTTGACAACATTAAGACAACAATAACAAGTCACTACATGTGTATAGGTGCTTCATTCATTGATTGTTTAATACATCTTCTTAATTTGAGGAGATGTTAATTGTCAAAATATTCTGAGGTGATTGCAGACAAACCAACCTCGATACCTTGAGACTGCGGGATAGTAGCCAATTCACCATTCTTGCCACTTTCACCAGTATGCCTGTCTGTTATGGCATTAAGTGTGATTACCATTACAATGAGTATGAATGTAAGAAATGTACTGATCATTAGAGTGCCTTTCCAGAAAATCATGTCAGCTACTTTATTGTAACGTGTATTTTCTTTAACATCATTATGTTCATTGCAGTCTAACCCTGCATAGCTCTTTTCTAGGTCTATAACTGATTCGTTTGTCTCTAGAATCATTTCGTTAATAATAGTCTGATATATAAATTTCCGATAACCTCACTCTCTTAGCTAGTGGTAGGCGGCATTAATTGATATGCAGGATCGTTGGCGGCGCCATAGCTTTTTGGGTGGTAATTCTCAAATTTATCGTATGGCGCAGTCTGCAACACGTTTTTACGATCACAAAAATTAGCTAAACTTTATTTCGTCGGTTCGAGTTTCACGTTGTATAAATCTCAAATTTCAAATAGTGCAGTGGCTAATACTATTTTTTAGGCAAAATGTCGACGGTTCGAATCCTAGTATCTAAAATTTTTCATCTACTGTTATCTTTCATTTCAACAGCTTGCGATTTCCATCTCCTACCTTTCAAAGTAGCCATTTTTGCATTGTTAATACACGAAACACCTCAACTTTGCAGTGCTTACAATTGGAGAGTTGTTCAACTATACTAAAACAATTTCTAGGTTCGTCATTTTAGAAGTTTACAAATCTGAATCGAAACTAAGGGGCTACCGACAGTATTGCACACCTGATATCTGTGGAATGCTGAGTTACCCCACAAATCTAGCTTGTCGCCGTAAATTTGTCTGGCCATAACGTACAACACAGTATTTATTCAAGATTCTACATAGAAACAGCCAACAGTATGACTGTCACAAGGTTGGCACAAAATGTGCCACTACTGAGACTAGGTCCCTACGGTAGATGCTAGTGTACTACATTTCCGCTTATCTTTCGAATACATTTCTAGCACCAGTATTTACCACATTCAAGTGGAAATTATTCCCCTACCCATATCCAGTCAAATTTTATTAAGCAGTACCAGATTGTGTATTCTAGGTGTATATCTCTACACAACATAGTGAAACAAGTTGCACCGCCTTGGGAGTATAGAATGACATGTATTGTGAGATTTCTCTGTTGTGGTAGTTTCCCGAATATTTTCATGTTTCATGTTGATTACAGAATTAACATGGTTTCAAATTACGAGTTGAAACGTATATAAGCGTGTTTATGTGTTATTAAGGTAGTAGATCTTTGTTGAAGTGACAGATTTTTACATTTGTATTTTTATGCAGCCATGAGTTGGATAAGGATTAGAAGAAAGAAGAATATCTCACTTGTAATCGACGAAATTTCTCCGTTGGCTTCCCTGGGGTTTCCCAGCATGATTGGTAATGAGCAATTAAGCCCAACTGTGAGCAACTCGTCACAAGGCTGGGGAAATCCAGATTCAAACGTTAAAATTCACCGTGGTCCGAGGATATCTCCATACTTTGTTTCCCAAATGGCTTACAAGCTGAATTATTCTCAGGTAAAATGTTTTGTTTGTATGGAACTCTTAGGGACAAGGCTAGTAAATGAATGTGTCATTCCGTTGATTTGTGGGTCGCTAGTCCATGAACAATGTTTGGTTCAGATTGTGGAATGTAATTCTGAAAATTATAATAATGGGTCATTTCCAAAATGCTATTGCAGCTCTACTTGTGACCAAAAGATAGTTCCAAAGAATAGCTCTGTTCTTGATTCTATATTGTTGTCGCTTTCTATCACTGAAAAGACTAATCCTAATTTTTCCACATTATCTAAAACCTTATTACCCCCAATTCCCCCCAAACCTGGAAAATGCTCTACTCAACTGATTGTTTCCCCTAAAAACCTGACAAAACAGATCCATCTTGCTCAAAAACGTCCATCCGTCCTGTTTGATGAGAAATCCATCAAGGAAAATTCTCCAGTTGTTACATTTAATACCATCGAGTATACTCAAAAACTGCTAACTAGTCCGGAACCCCAGATTGATGACTTGTGGATAAACCAGCTAAAAAGTTCTCGCCTGGTCGACCCATTGAAGCTGCCATATTTCGGTAATGATTATTTGAAGTCAGCATCTTTACCTACACTTACCGAAAGAACTGAATCTCCTACTCTACACCCTACAAACTCAAATATCGATTACGATAAATGGGAACCATTACCGAATCCTGAAAACCACAACGACAATTCATTACGAAAAAATCGATTACCTTCAATTGTTAGTACAGAGTCTCGAGAAACAGACTCTTTTGTAGATAGGAACAATTCAGTTTCGAAATCTGTGTTTTCGTCAAGACTTTCTACGTCGACAATAGACACCATAACTGCTAAAATTGAGTCATACAAAAATATCCCATTGGATACATTGAAGAATCGGTTCATCAAGTACTTACTAGATAACTGTTCAAAATTCAGCTACACTCAATTAATTCAATCAGGCAGTCTCCGGCTAGTCGATAGTTTATTGATCAGTTATGATAATTGCAAATGGCACGAGCGTATCGTATATTTATTTGAGAACTGTCTTGCAATATGGAATGAAAAGTGTCCAGTACTAATAAACATATACGATGTTTCAATCGCCTTGCCATCACCTTCAATTTTGCAATTGAAGTTCACGAAGGATGTCCAAGAAATCTCACTTAGGTGTCATGTCTTCTCAGTAATTGAAAAATGGGTTGTAGCAATATCAGACCGATCATTTGATTTCCCAGCGGAAATAATGTCTTCAACGATTGAACTAGATGTTCTTGAGAATGCCCAAACTATCTGTAAATTTAACTCCAACGCTAGCATTGTCTTGACAAACTCTACTAAAGAAAGTACTATTGATAAACCAGGGAAAAGAGTCAAATCATTTAGCATGGAACAGAGGGAAAGTTTTCCTTCTTTATCCATTAATTCTAACAAGGTAGATAGTCACTTAAGATCCAAAACCTTCGACAGTAATTATGACAGCCAATTAGCAGTTTCAGATGATACAGAAGCACCATCTGATACGGATGTTGATTCCGATCAAGAACTTATTGATCAACTTGTTCTTCAGCACACAAAATCTCATGATAAGTGGCAAGATTTGATCAAGAATATCGATGATTGTATACCCAAGCAAAAGTTGTGACTTAACAACATCTAAATTCCGCTACAAATAATTAGTATCTTCGGTGTTTTAGCTCTATATATACGTAGCACAATCATACCCTCCATACCGAAAGACATCAGTTGTCCCCAGAACCACTATATCTATCAATTTCACATAGAATTCGATGTGTCCACATCTCTCTTTCTTGTCTCGATCTGGTCATAAATACGATACTTTTACCGGTTACACCCAATCTTGCTATCATTTTACTCAAACCTGGATTTTTTACCGGATTATCTAGTTCGGTAGCCACCTTACCTTTACCTTTAATCAGTCTCTTCTTTCCGAACCACAATGTGAAACAACGAGCATGCTCCTCTTCTGATGACTTCCACCCATCCGCATATACTCGTGGAAGAGGACGCTGTTCTGGATGCTTGTGGTCTAGGATATCCAGTCTATCTAGTAGTTCAAATGATGTAGTAATACCAGAGTAAACATAACATCTTGAAATTGGAATTGTGATATAGTGTTTGAATATTGCTTGCTTTTTCCACTTACCAGTAAGTTTAGAACGTTTGAATGTACGATACAATATCAAATAGCCAGGTACCAATACAGCATAGTACTGGTTAAAATCTGCATGCTTCTTTGTCTTTTGGTACAAGAATCCATTCACAAGAATGCATCTCGATAGAGCCATTGCATCTATATTGTGCAAGGTAGGATTTGCAATGGAGTTTGCAATCTCGTTGAACTCGAGATTCAGTCCAGCATTTGAGTCATCAAATTCAGTGATACCTAGTTTCTTTAGATTTTGCATTTTGGTATCTATGCTGGTGCATAAATCGCTTTTCTTTCTGAGGCTCCAGTAAGTTTTTAATTCTGTAAGCCGTGATACCCATTCATCTCGAATTCTTGTATTGGGTGCAATCAATTTAACTCTGTTTCCATTATACATTATTATCTCCAAGCCAGAATCCACGATAAAATTATCATCAATTAAATTTGGATTTGAATGCCAAAGTAAGCACTTCAATATTTTTTGTGCTATGGTAATGTCCTCGACTGGGATTGGAGTAACATCTTTTACTAATGAAAGGTTTATTAAACCTTCAGCTTTGATGATTTGTTGTACCCTTCGATCGTACTCTCCACAGGCTAATCGATCATTTCGTTCAAACCCATTACTATTCAACCAAGTTATATGATTATTTTCATCTAAAGGATAAGGAGAGTGTTCATAAATTTCGGGTAATTTGTTGGATATGTCATCTAAATTGCTGTCGCTTTTTAGAAACTCATTCTCAGGCGAAGGAGGTGTGGCTTTATAGTACGTTGCAAAGAACAACAAGTTGTCTGAAGTGTGAAAATACAGAACTTTATGAAAAGATCTAAAAAACGAACCTTGCTTTCCAGACATATTAGTAATTCGAGATAAAAATCCTTCAATTGGAGTTGGTTCTGGTAGAGTCTTGGTACCACATTTCACTTCTATTGGAGCATGTCCCATCTCACGAACTTCCAATATGTACGAATTCTTAAGCAACAAATTTTGAATGTAAAACACCTCGCTATTATTAACCACCCATTCCAATCTATCATACTTTTTGTAACAAAACCATGGCTGATTGATATTCTTGATATAATCAGTAACTGAAGTAATGTTCCTTTTCTTTAATTCTCCTTGGATGAATGTTTTCAAGTGTTGGATTAAAGGAGAATATTCAATCGAATAACCAGATTCCAATTCACGAATTTTCATGTTCTTCTGCGGCAACAACGTCTTGTAAATAATCAAGCTAGGGACCGAAACATGTAATGTTAATGACAGTTCGGGAGCAGTAATAACAAACCCATCTGAAAACTCAATTCCTAATGCCTGTTTTAAGGTGAATAGCCATCTGAGAGCAGTGATTTGATTATGACATTTAAAGATGTAGACCTTTGTCCTACTCTTTCCTGGCACAACAATACTAATTGATTTATCAAGCTCACTATAAAATTGAACTTGAATGTTCAGTCGTAGGTAAATTGTGCAAGTAGGGTCTTTTTCAGTACCACTTGGGTCAATGTCATAAAGCTGTAGCACAATTGGTTCATGTGGGTTGTCAGTTTTCCTCAAGACGACATAATATTCTTTCCATCGTTCTCGTACGTATGAATCACAATATTCATTTTCTGTGAAAGGATGTGCTTTTTGTTCTCCAACAAGTCCTTTTACCAAAACTAACATTTCGGTAATCTTAAGTATTTCTCCAGAACGGAAATTCTTTAACAACCGTAGGAATACTTTATTTCGAAAATCGTTCTTATAATACCTCTTCTTGTGCTGTTTTTGAGACGACTTTCTACGTCCCCAAAGGTTCTGGAATAATCGAAATTGGTTGTTGTATATAGTCACATCATCTACATTGTCCATAGGTTCTGGCTTTGCAATGCTAATTCCTGAAGTTCTGCTGGTCCGCTTCGAGACCAGGGAGCCCCATTTGACTGCAAGATTTGGTGTCGAGCTTTCAACCGAAACGCTACGTGTTAACGACTCCCTGGATTTTATTGATGGCAGCTTTGACGTTTCTGATTTGGCGTATCGATTTCCATCATCTCTTTTGATTCCATCTTCATTTGACGGAGTCAGAAAGGAGACTTCAAGAGGAGTATGTTGCACGTCTGTTTCATAACTATCAAAATGAATAAGTGGGATGTTTTGTAATCGATTTATTTCATCATTTGATTTCCGAACTCCGTCTTCAGAATGTACCTTCTCGAGCTTATCGATTTCAAAACCAGTTTGGGAATTCGCTTTCTCGGAAAAGTCTTCTATTCTTGTTGCCTTTGTTGGCATGTTGGCAGGCAGCTCTATAGTCTTGTGGGTTAGCTGTGTATGAGGTACCTCAATATTGTAACTTTCATATTCCTTCTTCGGATAAACACTTCGGTCAGCATCGCTTTTAGTATTGATGGTACTAGTTAGATAGTGAGGAAGTATTACCATTTCACCGTCCTTTGACAGTTGAGGGGCTTTGTCATCTTTCTCTTGGGTTGCAATTGGTGTATTTTCAGGCTCACAAATCTCGTCTTTCAGCGAGGACTCCCAAACGGCCGGTATGGGCATTAAGTTCCCTATCTTGTTTTGTGTTTTATTTCCATTTGCAGAAGCAATAAGGTGCGAGGTCACTATCGTTTTCTCAGAATCACGGCTGTCCGATACATCGCTTTCTTTGCAATCAGAGATGCTTGTATTATGACTTACCTCGTCATCGAATGGTCCTGATAGGAATTTCGGCATCACGATTGTAGTTTCTGTTTGAAACTGTTCATTGAGCGTATCAATATAAGACTTCAAGTGTGTGTCACTCTGATGATCTACTCTTTCCTGATTCTGCTGGTGGTTTTTGATATTCAAAAAACTTGTCTGGGTCGAACTGACATTCTCCTGTTCTGACGATAGTTGGTCCAAAGCAACATTGGACTTGCCGTTAGTGAAATTTGACGGAATGTCAACAGAGAATCCGTTAGTTTCTATCGTAGTACAAACATCGTCATCAGTATTTAGGTCATGATCCGATTCAGGTTCAGTATCTGATTCAGTGCTACTATTTATCTCTGACGCTAGCATCTGCTGAAGGAGATTCAAAACGCTTTTGGAGTTGCCCACTGAGTATTTTGCAGTAAATGAACTATCATGCCTTGAAGAGTTATACCCTGTAGAAGTCAAGTACTTCATCTGACGTCGTATTATATTCTTAACAAACCGAGTATGACTCTTGAAGAACCCACTAGACTCATCGTGCAACCAAATGTGTGGTATTGGTCCAAGAAACACAACCTTAGTATGATGGTGAAGCAACTGGGGCAGAACATACGTCAACTTGAACCCGGTGTAACTATCTATCGGTATCTCAATTACATTTTCGGCCATTACTGAACTGTGGTGGTGCGGGCTAGGTCAATCGCATCGGATTTGCGCCAAGTTGCTACAATCACAATTTGTATTTGAGAATCTGTGTACCAAGAATCTTATCGCGTTTGCATACTACAAATATTATCAATATCACACCATAATAAATAGGCTTGTGGTGCACCTTTACCAGTTTGTATAATATCAACAGTATTGTGTTTCATCACCACAATTTGGTGCACGAGTTAGCAGTTAGCAAATTTTGGTTATGGTTGCAATACAATGTTTTTAGGAAAATCGTAATTTTGTCGTATATTGTGTAGCTATCTAGATTATATCCTCGTCATTGATCCCAATCTGGATGCCCTCGGTGTTCATATTGTCTGGTGGTGTCACAGATGGTATGGCTTCGAGGGCTATGAAAACTAACCCGATAATAAATATAATGAGACTGGCAAATATTCTGAAAATCGAAGCTCCATTGATCATGGACCCAATTAAAGTGTAGACTAATTGTTAGTATGATAAATTTGGCCCACGGGATGATATTCCGAGACAATTGTCGTGACTATTTCCCATTACTCATGCTATACATACATATTCCTCTCCCGATAAAACTAAACAAAAACGACCCGTAGGAGTACGCCTCTGGAGGCACCTTGAACTCCAATAATCCAATAATCGCACCAAACGCTATAATATAGAGTCCAACCAAAAACGATTGAATTCCGTTGAACAATTGAGAAAGCCCTGACAATACTGATAATCCACTAACTACAAGGTTGGCGATTTTGAACGCCCCATTCAAGTCGGAACCTCCTAAGCTTTCAAAGTTCATCTTGTTGTCGAGTTTATCACCTTAGACTAGTCTATTTTACAATGTTTTGCAATTGCAATTATACACAATGGTAACAGACACTAGCCTGGCTTTGTTGATTTGAACACCCTACACTTATCAAACCTGCGCTACCATGTGTGTGATTTTGATACCAAATCAATCAAATATGACTTTGGGAATGGTGGTATGGAGTGTTACTATGATTGGTAGATTTGAGGAGTGGATTGAGTCGCAGTTATGTTCATTGCTGTTGGGTGTGTTTCTGTTTGCACTGTTAGGCTCTACTTAAAATGATTGCAAAAATGGTACAGGAATAGATGTAGGGTATTCTGCCACAGTGAGACTTTTACAACACTAGAAAGTCTTTGAATTGTGAAATGAATGGATATGGTTTTAATGAATCTAAAATTCTGAGTATTTCAATTCGAATGTTTGGAATATTTTTGTAAAAGTGGACTTTTTCTGAAAATTTGTTAATTCAAACTTTTTTCATGGAACCTTGTCTTTTCAATTAAACGCACTTCAAAGCAAAACTAAGTAATAATCAAAAAGCAACTTATGAACAAAACACACACACTGAGCTGATGTATATGGCAATGAGTAAAGTAACTTGAAATTTAAACCAAAAAAAAAAAGCACGACCTCGGTGAGGATCGAACTCACGATCTTGAGATTAACAGTCTCACGCCTTAACCAGCTTGGCCACGAAGTCAATTTTCAATTGCACAAAAAATTGGTATTCAATACGAGTTTAGCGTTATAGTCTGATTTAGCCAACAATACGGCCACTAGCCCAGAGGAACACGTAATACAATAAAATTAAGTTAATTCCATCATTTGGAAAAGGTTTAGAATGAATATTAAATTTCTGTCTCAGTTATTGATATTTTCCAAGCTAACCAAAACATTCAAAAATAATTCTTCCAAAACATTGCAGGCAGCTCTTGACAGCGGCCTTGGATGTTTCAAATACAAGAAATAACACAGGTTTCAGAAACCCAAGTAACTAATATACGCTGTCTTTAGGAAAGTTGTTGGGTACAATGACCACTGAACATTTCTAGGATATGCGACGAGCGAACAGTTAGTCTTTCGATTTCCAAATGGCCATAAATTCACCCCTGTCAACTCCCAGACCAGATTCTACATATCCTTTCCAAAGCTACTGTCATTTCAATTAACGAGTAGGTGAACTAAGCAATTCGAAACACACAAAAACAAGAAATACAGAAACAAAGCTTTAAAAAGCTGGCAGAACAAATGAAAAGCAATCAAAATTACCAAATGAAATTTTCAATGACCTTGGTACACATCACCACCTTGAATGGCTTTCGATTGTACTCCATAAAAATGGAAAAAGAAATGCGATTTCTGTGGATCGAACACAGGACCTTCAGATCTTCAGTCTGACGCTCTCCCAACTGAGCTAAAGCCGCCTCTTTCGTGTTTGTATCAAATATTACAAAGTGATAAAAACTAAAATGTTTGCGGCACGTGATTTACAGCATGTTTATCACGCTGACAAAATTTATTTTACAGAAACAAGTCCCAAAACAACACATCTTTTAGTCAACATGGCGATGGTACAACTAGAGGAAGATAGGGTAAACAAGATCAACGAGTTGTGCCAGTTGCTTAATGACCCATTGCTCAGTTTTTCCGATGTCGTGAAACCTTCTTTCAAGCACCCAGCATCGTTTCAATCCATCATCGGAGAGTCGGATGAAACTGTTAAACACTTCATAAACAAACAAATAGAGATTGCGCTTCATCGACCCAAAAGAAAGGCTTCAGAAGATCAAGATTTCGTGAAAAGACGAGATACAGCATCGTTTAAGTTATTGTCTACCAACAAGCAACAAAATGAGTTTTTAAACAAGGATATACGTGATCTTGAAGTGTTATCTGTACCCGAAAACTATCCAACAAAACCCCATACTGTTTCTTCTCTAGCAGAACTTTACTATCTTACACAAACATTGCCATTAAATAAACTTTTACCTGGTCCTCATAAAGTATTGATGACAGACAATTACGAATCTGCGTTGTTAGAAGGTAAAATTGCAGTGTTATACTCGAGAATTGAGGAATTGAAGAGACAAGGGAAATGGTCGCTTCGTCAGCCATTGAAATTTTATGACCCATTTGTGTATATAAAGAAGAATAAGAAACACCCAGTTCATGGTACTCTGTTATTGCAAGAAGCCAAATGGTTAGCAGCAGATTTTAAAGAAACAGCCAAATTCAAAAAAGCATGTTGCGTGCACATTGCTCAAGCTGTTCAAGATTACTGGACATATGGAGATGTAATGTGCGTGAAAAGGAAACCAATAGTGCATCTTCCTATTCAAACAGAACAAACAGATCAAAGTAGTGATACACCTGCTGAAATTAAGAATGATCCTGACGAAATGGAAATTGATAGTGTACAGAACGAGGCCGAAAAGGAGCCAGAGGACATTAAAGTTGATGTTGCAGAAGATATTGTAGATCCTATAAAACAAGACGGTCCTCCTGAAGCTACAGCGGAATTACGGGATGAAGTTCAAGTAAAAGTAGAACAAAGTGATCCTCCAACAATTGATACAAAGTTGTTACTTGAGCCGGGTTCTCAACAGGAAGACTTTGTACCAACTTTCCCTACATTCACAGAACCTAAGGAGGGCCATACTGGCCCTTTCAAACTCCATGTAAATATGGACGATTTAAAGAAAATTGACCAATCAATTATCAAAAACTTGCCTAAATTCACCGCATTCGACGAACAAGAAACTAGTGCGAATTTATCAGAGTCACCAATGGCAGCAGTTTCCCGTCTCATTCACCCATTTGATACGGAAGATGAATGGTACAAAATTGTTGTCAAAGATGCCGAAAGTTTGAAAGCGAAAAAGTCAAAAGGACCACCAGAATACCAAAAAGGGTTATTTGGATTCCAGTCTCATCGTCGTTTCAATTTCCTCAAACCACCAAAGCCTCCAGCGATCAAGAATATAGAATATAGATCTCCAACTATTTGGTTGCCCAAGGATGACAAGTACTTGATTCATTATATCGCAGAGTTTTGCTTTAACTGGGACTTGATTTCAGAATGCTTATCTGCAACTACAGCCAGTATGAAGAAGTATGAATCAAATATAGAACGTCGGACTCCTTGGCAATGTTTTGAAAGATATATCCAATTGAACGAGAAATTCCAATTCAGCGATATGAGAGGAACATATGCATATCACGCACAACAGTGGTTAGAACAAGCGCACAAAACACAGCTGACTACTAAACGAAGAATAAGTCCATTAGGTGTTGGCACCGAATCAATACAGAGGGGACACCGGAAGTTGAGATGGGCTTCAATGTTTGATGCCATGCGCAAATCAATGAAGAAACGGGAAATCGCCCAATCCAAACTCAACTACAGAAGAACAACCAATAGTGAATACACCAATCAAACTAACTCATCATCTAATGGAACATCATCTGCACCAGGTTCAAATACACCTAACGCTACGCCAGTTAGTAATGGAAATGGAGGAGTCAATAGTCCACAGTTCAACGGTACCAAACGGTCAACTGAGCCTGTAGCTACTCCAGGAGAACTTTCTAAGTTGAAATACGAGAATGATAAGTCTTCGAGAAAAGCATACAATGATCAAGCTGCGACAAGATACAGAATGATGGCAGCTGTGGCACAACAGAAACAGCAAAGTCCTTCTGCAATGAGTCAATCATCATCTGGGTCTGGAACTATATCATCCCAACATCCTGGAAGTAACGCTAATGCGAGCGTACCTATTGACAAAGCAAATGTGCAAGCAAACCGTGGTTCGAAACCAATGCAACTGGGCCAAATCCCTGTCAACAAGATCCCAACTAATCCTAATGGCACACCTTATACTCCAGAGCAATTGCAACAACTACTACAATTACAAAAGCAAAAGAGATTAATGCAACAGAAACAACAAATGAATGCTTCACAGATTCCACCAAACTCGAGTAATCCAAAATTAGTTCCAGGTTCATCAGGAAGCAAACCAGTTGGTAATGTAGCAAACCCTGGCCAATCAAATCAAGTACCTAGGCAAAATCCAGGTGCTCAGCCCAACAACGCTTCGAAACCTAGAATACATTTTGCACCAGCGCAAGTATCTGCCATCATTAATTCAATCCAAACCAAAAATCCATCATTAAGCAAAGACCAAGTGACAAAGTTGGCAGCGACGTATTTGGCCAACTTGCAACAACAGCAGCAAAACAGGTTAAATCAGAACAGAATGAACTTGCAGCAACTGCAACAAAATTCCAATGCACAAACATCCCAGGGGGCACTACAGCCAGCACAAATGATGCAACAGAGATCCAACTCACAAAACTACAGATCGGCACCACAAGGACAGCTTAAGCAAGGACAGGTAGCCAACCTAACTGCACAGGAAAGATCACAGCTCCAGATGCTTAAAGCCACAAGAACAGCACAACAGCAGTTACAGCAACAACAGCTCCAACAGCAAATGCTCAGACAACAGTCGTCACCTCAGCTGCAAATGCTGTACCCAGAAGCCTCACCATTAATGGACGACTTGACTACGTTGCAGGGTGTTGGAAACATGTCACCAAATTCCAGCACCTCCAACTTACAATCGTCGCAGGGATCAGCATCTGACACACCCAACTCCAGAAACTCTAATACCTAGCCGGAGCCACCATGCACTGAATAAACTATACATTAAACAGTGCAAAAGTATGTAGGTAGCATTTGTAATATAGACGAATTTCGATTTTTTACATTAAAAACCAGTAGAACCAACTGTCATCGATAACGAGCACCAGCTCCGTGTCTCTAGTTCCCAACTTGCTCCAAAACAGAGTTTTTGGCATCTTTATTTTCACCATAGTAAAACGACCTGGTAATATATATAAACGGTTTTTCGCAGCATTACACAATATTTGCAACTTCTTTTACAAAACGCTAGAGCCATCAATGGAGCGAACGTACCCAGCAAACCTCAAGGAGGTTCTTGGTGCTACTCCACTACTCCACCTTCTTCCAGTTCAAGAAACAGTGCCATGTATTGCCCCTACCGGTATTGGTACGTCTATGGACGCGGCGGTTACTGAGTCCAACAGGAAGTTGATCCGGGCCATAAATGCTGATCCAGAGCGATTTGACGACTTTGCAAAGAAAGTTAGCGACGAAGTAGCACAATTTGACTCCGAGGACTTACGGGAGTTGAAATTTCCCTATTTTCACGCCTCAAATTCGGCATCTGCCTCCCAGAACGAGTCTTTATCTCGCCTACATCAAGCCATCTACGATGCTGCCGATCCAATTGGCGTCGACGAAATCGTTTCTCCCAGCACCAGTGAAACGGCGGCGACATATGAAGTGTCTCGTTTGAGTGTTCGTAAGAAGTATAATCGCCAGAGTATACAGCATCACAATGAGAAATATCGATCAAAGTTCTTGAAGGAGTACGAAATGGGAAATACCGCCAACGTAAATTTGAAACAAATAAAGCGACCTTTAGAAGAAGATGTCCATCTTGCGACTAATAAAGTTCAGAAAACGACTTCAGCACAGCGAGATGCATTCGATCGAATATGTGATAAACTATTCCACATCAATTCCTTGGTGGGATTGTACCTGGATGAAAATACAGATAATGCAGCATACTGGATCCAGTCAGACGGCAAGTACTTGGTGACAATGGAAATAATGGTGATGTATCATGACTGTCTTCTCAAATTGATGGTAGATCCTAAAATAGATACTATAGATATAGACCAAATTACAAGAGTCCAAAAGCTCATGTGGCGATCGCTTCTAGAATTGAAGGAATTCAACTCAGATGAATTGCACAATATGCTAGGGCAAGGAACTACCAATACTCAAGCCATTGTCCTGATTTTCGACGATATCCTACTGTCTACACTTGCTGCCAAAATAATGCTTGTAATATTAAATGGTCGATTAAATAACAAATCGATATATATTGATGAATACCTCATGTCGGTTGTTGACTTGATAAATTCTTTGCATCACGATATCCTTATCAGGTTGTCGACAAAGGTGTTCACTTCCGAGGTAGTGAATGTTTTAAAACCAAAATTCTATTGTTTGACTGAGGATTTCAAAAGCATTCTACAGCTGATATCAACATACTTGTCCAATTATACTGTTGAAGAAAGTGTGCTTACGAGATTAGAGTACCTCTCTATGGAGATTATATATGCGGATTTGAATCGACGAGAGGATAGTTCTTTGGTGACGATCTCTTCGTTTGAAAATTTAAAAGCAAGTGCCTGCGACTTGATCTTGCAAATCTTCACTTACTATCCTGATCAACGTGACTTTATACTAAATGAGATAATAATTGGCTTTGATAGGTTGTCCACCTCGAGGTTATATGGAAGACAATTCAAAACGTTGCAAGGAAACAAAGTTCAACTAATATCTGCATTACTCGTTAGTATGGTTGAAAACTTACCTTACAAAAAACTATCCGAATTTAAATCAGAAAACCTAAAGGATGATGTCTTATCACACACTTCAGAATTGTCCAGCAGCATATTGACAGGAGTCAATAATTTTGTGAACCAAATCACATCGTTTTTACTTTCGAAGTTTTCCAGAAATCCTGAAATGAAGACAATTATAGAAATAATGTTGGAAGACTTACTTGTTTTGCTTCCATACCCTGAATGGGCTGGTTCGGAGGTACTACTCGTGGGTTTTATGAGAACGCTTATCTTAACGATTCAAAACCAAAATTTTCAAAATATCGAAATCCACCTCTTTGATTTCCTAGGAAAAATTTGTGAGAGCTTGGTAGATATTAGAAAATCATCTACGGTCCTTGAACTTTCTACTGCAACGGAATTTGCAGAATTTCAATCTAATTTGGAGTCAGTTTTTGGCCATATTCATAAGCAGGCAAAAAAGAATTCTAGATATAACCTGGCTGCAAAGTTTTTGGCTATTAAACAGATAGTAGAATTGAAAAAAATGGAAAATCATGTTGATAAAACTGATCTGCAATTAGCTGGCTTGAACTCTGAATCTGAAAATGCAACTGCAAACAATGAGATTATTCATACTATTCAACAGATTCATTCATTTCTTGTCAAAATACTTCTTGATGAGTCTGATATTTCTTTAACCGGTTTAAATTTAAAGTCACAGTATATCGAATTCATCTTGCGAGGAGATTTATTTTCATTGTATGAAACCTTCCTCAACTTGTTGAGCAAAAGTTTGGAAAGTCCAAAGATAAAAACCAAAAGTAAAGCAATTAGAACATTATCTATGTTAGTAGATAAAGATACTGACATTCTTGGTTCACAAAGAATCCAAGAATCGGTTTCATTGCGGCTTTCTGACAATTCCCTGTCAGTACGAGATGCGGTAATTGATTTGTTTGGAAAGATTGTTGATTTTAAACCTGAGCTTTTACAAAATTTCTATAAACCAATTTGTGAATGCATCAATGATCCGAGTGTACAAGTCAGGAAACGTGTGATTAAACTAATGGGAGGGATGTTTGACAGTTTGGATTCAAACAAGGCCAAAGTGTATGTATCGGCAAAGTTGCTCATGGGATTGTATGATGAAGAAGACTCAGTAATTGATTTAATCAAGCCATTGCTTGTACAGATTTGGTTTGATAAGGAAGATACATCCAATTTGAAAGTACTTGTCGATATCGTTGGACTTGGGGGGAAAATCTTGAAAGCTTTTGAAGAGTTTTTAACTAAAGATTTGATTAAGAATCAAAGGGACACATTGGAGCATGTAACAATTTTATTACTAGATGATATTCATGATATGACAAACCACAGTGAAATTGAAAAGAGCTTAAAGTTGATTTCAACATTTGTTAAGAGTGATACAAGTTTAATCAATCAGGAACAGTTGATATCATTACAATCATTTTTGGTTGAAGAAAAGAATGAGGGTGATATAACGTTCTACAATTTAGAGATTCTTAAACATGTACTTCCTGAAATAAATTCACTACGCCCTGATTATTTACAATCAGTACAGACTTTCTTGATACAAAATCTTGCAAAATTTAGTATCAAAGAACTAAATGAAGCAATGCCATGCATTTGGCGCCTTTGTCAAATGAAAAGGAACACGTTGAGATTGGCAAATGCATGTGTATCTTGTATGAAAATGTTAAGACCATTTATTGAGAAAAAGAGTTTACCGGAACCAAACCCAAGATTGGAGAAACTTATTCACTTGTTAGGAAGTTTTGGTACCCATTGCAAATTTGAAGAATTCCGTGAACTATTTTTGAAATCATCGCTTGGCCTCAAAGAAAAAGAGTCCATTGTCAGTGGTATAATCAAGTATTTACTCTACTTTTGTGAAGGAGATGGGAGAGTCAAAAATGCTGCCATTAAAAACGTAATGAATGTTTGTAATACACACCCAAAATTCTTCATGTCTGATCCCATTCTTCACATTTTTGATAATGAATTTGAAAAATGCAATCCTATAATAATTCACAGTATAATCAAAGGATTGTTGAAGTTCCTTGTACTGGAAGAGAACTATTCCGAGAAACAAAATGGAACAAGTAAAAAGATGTCAAATAAACTTAAACTTGATATTGATGTGTTTCATGGAAATTCTAAGTCATATATGACAGATGGTATCTGTGCTGGATTAGTACAGAGATACATTGACAGAATACTTGAGTTATGTCTCCATGACAACAACACCCTCTCATTTTCATGTGTTGAATTTCTACAATTGGTAATACAGCAAGGGTTTGCCAACCCTAGAACTTGCATTCCAACAGTAATCGCTTTAGAGGCCAGTGATAACCGCAGAATCAGAAATATAGCAGTCAACCTTCATTCCGAATTATATGAGAAGCACGAGTCGTTAACTGATACGAGTTATTTTGAGGGAACCAAGTTAGCAATGAAGTATGCTAAGAACAACCTTCTGTCTTTTTTTGAAAAGGACAGTTTCATTGCAGACTTATATGGGGTTGTTAAGTCCAATTATTCCTCTAGGAAAAAGTTCATTCAGTCGATCATAAAGTTTGTTCAAGTAAGGTCAGACACACAAGAACCCAAGGAACAAAGAGATGAAGTAATATGGATTTGCCTCAACCTTGGTAGTACGAATTTCTATAGTTTGGAAGAAGTGTTGAGGATAATCAACCGAATTGATGTTGTTTTGGAAGATGAAGGAGTTGAGATATCTGAACAATTGAACAACGAAGACCTCTCTGAATTAAAGGAATCGGAAGAATTCGATAGCCAGGTTTATTTTGCACAATCATTTCTTGCGATTTTGCAATTGCGAGACGTCTTAGTCACCAACTATGGAATCACAACCAACCAAATTGAAAGCTTTCGGCCACACAAAGTCGATAGCGAGCTTCGACAGCAAGCTAAAACGATTAGTGAGAAAAAGAAGTTTATCGTTGATGTGGAAAACGATCCCATTGACTACATTGTTCAGTATCTACAAGCGATCAAAGATTATCTATAGCATTGAAGAAAAGTTAATAAGCATACATAATGTACAAAGTATATTACAAGGATCACAAGCGAGTTACATGGCCAATGATGTAGACTCAACAATGACAGAATCACAACTGGTCAGTCTCTCTTGACATGTTTTTGATCAGTTTAGGTAAGACAAACCCATCGTGAGGAACTTTCATCTCGCTAAGTCTGGTACCAAAGATCATACCGTTTTCTGAGCTTGTCATCAAGTCGACACACGAAGCGTTTTCCAAAGATTGGTTTTTCGGTATCCTGATAGTTGATATTGGTGGCAGTGGAGGAGGTGGTGACGCAGGTTTTGGTGCAGCTATTGTATGTCGTTTACGTTCTCTATGTTTTCGAGAATTGGGTTTGTAGACTCCGTTTGATTTATAGTTTTTCAATGATGTCAGCCCCGAATCTCGCAAGCGGTCAGGCTGGGTTTTGACAATTCTTGGTGGTTGGATTGGGTCTATCACTAGCAAGTAACCATTATTGAGGTACAATTTGATGACGGGCCCGTATTTCTGTCTATTTTCCCTCTTTCTATTAGCCCGTATAGTTTCTAGAGGCAAGGTGTATTCTTTGTCCCCGTCGCTAGCGTCAAGGTTTGCCTTGATATCGTGTGCGAGCTGATCCGATCGCCGTTTCCAGCTGTCGTATTTCCGCAACGAGTTCTCAATCTCCAGCACCGTGAGATCTTTTTTCTCCACCAATTCGTCATAGTCTCGTACATCATTAATGCTACATATACTAGGCAAGTGTCGCACCCAGTCGTACTGATTTAGTAGGTTCAATTGGGTTTGAAGATTATCGACCTCGGAAAGAATCCGGAGTCTGTCTTCGTTCGCCATGACTCTTTCGTCCTTCTTCATCTTTTTGTGGAACATCATAAACACGTCATCTGGCAACGGGTCGGCGACCTTTCGTTGGACCCGACCGTCATCACCAAGGCGTATCTCCGTCAAATTCGACGCCTTCTGCACCTGGCTAGTGTCAGGAAGCTGACAATCCTGCGAATGACAATATACGTTAACAAAATCACTAGGTTTCTTAACAGTTATCACCACGTCCCGGTACACCAACTTGTTGATATTGTCAAAGTTGAAAAGCGTGGCCCTCTTGTCGTTACGACCGTCTTTTGACCGCAATTTTCGGCCTCCTCCATCGTTTTCACCGCCACTTCCCTTGTCGCGACCAGCACCAGTGCCGGATCCGCCCATAACGTTGATTATGGCTGGGTGTATTTCCGATGAAATTCTCACCTACATAGGGCGATTTTTCATCCGCGAGAAAATGACAGAGATTACCACCGTAAAACCCACCGTGACCAATTGACGACGGTTTGCCGGGAAACACCATGATTAACCGACGTAGAGAGAAAGCCGTTGGCCACCACACCAACCTGCCCGATTTGCACCCGGTTTCGACCACTCCGTACCCAGAAAACTCCCTGCCCAATACCACCTCATTCACCGTCAACTGGCCGTTTATCAAGGGCCTAGTGGTGACGTGGTTGGTGCTAGTCCATTACTTTGAACGGTCCCATGTCAAACACACAATCAAAGCGTGCCGGTGGAACAAATGGGAACAATGGGACCATGATAATCCTCCCCACAGAGTGGTGTTGATAGCAGATCCCCAGATTGTCGACGAGTACTCGTATCCTGATAAGCCGTGGGCGGTGCAATGGTTGATGAGAACGTTTGCCGATAATTATCTCCATCGAAACTACATGTTTGCGTCGCATCTACTCGACCCTGATACCACGTTCTTTTTGGGGGACTTGTTCGACGGAGGAAGAGAATGGGACGACCGCCGGTGGTTCAAAGAGTACAAGCGGTACAAGAGGTTGTTCCCGTCAAAAGTGGGAAGAAGAACGTACGATTCTATCCCCGGAAACCACGACATTGGGTTCCACACCGTGCACCGGAATGTAAGCGAACGGTTCAGCCAGTACTTTGGAAACTTGAACGATTACGTAGAAATCGGAAACCACTCTATTGTGATGCTCGACACGATTTCAATGTCGAATTCCGACCCCGACATCGCGGCCGAGTCCATCGAGTTTCTCGAGCAAATCAATTCTAAACTAACCCCACAGTTTCCTCGAGTACTTCTTGTCCATGTGCCATTTTACCGGTTTCCTGACACGCAAGTGTGTGGCCCACTTCGAGAGAAGAAAGATAAACCGTTCCCACTTCAACGGGGGAACCAGTACCAGACGGTAATCGAATACGAAATCTCGCAACGAGTGTTGTCGGTGGTCCATCCAGATGTCATCTTTGCTGGAGACGACCACGACTACTGCGATATTCAACAGCCGTACACGTACGATAACGAAAACAAGATTGCCAGAGAAATCGCCGTGAAGTCGGCCGCGATGTCTTCGGGAATCAAGTACCCAGCAATCCAATTGTTGTCCCTCAATAACCCAACAGACTCGCCCTCGTTGGTTCAACAAGAAACGTTCCAGACCCACATGTGCTACATGCCCACACCAATGTTGTCGATTGGGGTGTATTTCGTGGTGGTTTTGGTCCTGCTTGCATTTGTAGTATTACGATATTTATACCCACGAAAATTGTACATTTACATGAAAAGAGTCACCCAAGTCATCTCGAATCCGACAAACGGATGGGCTCGCAACAAGTTTCAGCACCATCTTGACTTTGATACCGAGCGAAACGTTGCGTCTTTTACTTTGCATTTACTGATAGTTTTCATTATCCCCATTTTCATTCTATACCTCTATATTACAAATGTATAGTGCAATGACAATGGATGCCACGAGATTACCCTTTAATACTGAAGAATCTCTCGATATAGCTGGAGTTGAAATCTCCTCTCTTGGAAACGTACTGCTTGATGGTGTAAGGCTTCAATTGGGCCAATTGTCCTTCAGTAACCAACGAGTTGATCAAATCGGCTTGCACCGTGAACAAATTGGCAATCTCCTTCAAAAGCAGGAAGTTCTCTGACAACTCTTCAATTTGCCATTTGTCTATAGATGATTGGTACCGAATGACATCTTTTGTAAGAACAATCCCACCAGTCGAATCAACAACAAATTTCTTATAATGCTCTAATAATTGATTGAGAAGGTTCATACCAATCTTGATTAAAACACTATTCAAGTTGGTGCTGTTCAACGAATGGCGAAGTTGTAAGTGAATGTTGTCCAAAAACTCGCTAACAGACTCACAAGCTTCCGTGTCTTCGCCAATAACGTCAGTGAGAAAGTCCTTCTTCTTTTGCTTGGACAACAAGTAGGCAATTCTTGTGGCAATCATGTCTAAAGTTTCGTTGAGAATAATGTTCAACGAGGTTTCGCATCGTTTGATATAAGTATTGGTGAGGTTCGTCATTCTGTTCTTAATATTGGGAGAATTCAATGCACATGGTAAAATGATTTTCTTGATACATGAAGAAATAAGATAGAGTATATCACTTACCACCGGGAAGACTGAAGTGTATTCCAAATCGATTTCTCCAGCAGAGTTGGTTTTGGAAAACGTGTTCTCGTGTTTGACTTGATCGTAGCAAACTTCCAACGCTCCACCAACGTAAAGTTTCCCAAAATCAAACAAGACAATCTCGAGGATTTCAAGCGAGTATTCTGGAGATTTATTTGGACATAATTCGAGCATTCTTGCAATCGATTCAACCGATGATTTCAATACCGTTTCCACAATGCTCAAGTTCAACTTGCCATGGTCGTTAAAATCAGGGTCCAAGGTGTTGTCGTAATCTGAGTTTCGACTAGTAGCTGGTAATTTTGCTTTCATGGAACTGACATATGATTTAAACTGGTTCAATCTTCGCCTTTCCATGGATTGGTGTTCAGCTACCGACGACTTGAACTCGGCATTTTCCAATTGTGTCAACTTTTCCGTCAAATAGCCATTTGATAACGGTTTCTCGTGAAACGAGTTGAACTTGTGCACATAGTTGTAAATTAAATCTTCGAGGTTCTTCTTTTCTCTGCTGAAATACACCGAATCGTAGGTGTACTCCACAAACAAATCATAAAACGATTGATTCAAAATCGTCACCAATTCGTTCTCCTTGTCAAATTCGTTAGTCGTCAAGAATTCCTTCATGTCTTTGGAAAAATCTCCCACCATGATGTGTAGGGCATGCAATATTCGAACATGCGCGAGGGTGCTGATGGACAACGAGTATTGCAAAATAGCATTGATTCTGGTCTGGATGATCTGGGCATAAACTCTTTGTATGAAAGTCTTCAAAACTTCAATCGGCTCCTGAAACACCTGGAGCACGATTCTTGTCTGGCCCTTTATAGCCACTTTGAGCCGGTCCAACAACATTTGTGTGCCGTCGTCTCGCACTGCTTCGACATAGTTAGGGTCCGACAACTTCACCCACAATGCCTCGTTATCGATGATGTTGTTGTTGTCTTCGTCACCAGTTTCTCCTATCAATATGTCGTTATTATTGATGAAAGTCTGAACCACACTAGTTCCTCCGTTGAACTCGTACAATATCGACGCAATCTCCTTCATCATCTCGAAGTTGTTATCTTCAGAAGCCACCTCGAACTTTCTCAACAACTGCGTTTCCATGGTTTCGGCGAATTTCTGAATCACCTCCACGGTTTTCGTCGTTCGTGATAGCTCAGGAGATTCGATTTTCTTGCTCAATATTAACAACTTCGCCACCGTCTGGGCGCACTTGATCTTGTCTTCATACTTTTTCGACACTCGTAAACTCTCGAGTGGCTCATACTTCTCCTTGGTGTAAAACCCATGATATGCTCTAATCAAAAAAATCGTCACCATCGATCGGTCCCGGGAATTGGTGATTCGGTTCAACGAATCCCCCAACGGATTAAGTCTTGACGTGACCAGACTGATCTTGACGTCCAACCCTTCGAACTTTTCGTTGGTATCGTCAATTCTCGACGATAGATTCATGATGTTGTGGGAGTGCTTCAGGTCAAATTTGTCTGATTCACGCTCGTGGTAATTCTGGTGGTCGTTTGCTTCCACAGACAACTTTTTCAATTCCCGCAACGTCGACTCAAACGTCCGGATGTACGGTTTTGGATCAAGATACTCCAACTTGTTGACTTCGGCTCCTTTGAGAAAATGGTCTTTGGACAATTCCTCGATGAAGTCGCTGACAGACATCCCACCAAGGAAGTTTTCCAAGCTCAAAAGCTTCCTGATGTCGTCGTCCAAATCATAGATCGAAAAGCTCATGCCAGCAGTCCCCGTCCCGTGGTGTTTTCTTATCGCTCGTTGTTCTTGTGGTCGCAGTGGTTAATTTCCCTCGGCGCTACCATGTACAGGTTTGTGCCCGTTTCTTACCAAGGATACGAGTTGTGGATCTGTCTGGCTCCAGAAAGCATTGCCCCAGTGCAACTGTCAGTGTGGTCAAGTTTGGCGGAAATTGGACAAGATTTATCGTACCAAGTATAGTTTTGGCGCAGTTTCTCGTGTGCTTAGGCGGGCGCCGCCGTGGCTCTGGCCAGGGTTCGCGCTGCGGCGTCCTGGAATCGCCCATTTAAACCCAGCATTTTATTTATTAAAGCAGTAATTTATTTGCTTTAAGCAGTAATTTATTTACCCATCTTTAAGCAGTAATCGTACTAGCACATACCGTGAACCCCCATTGGCGTGCTGTAGTCCAGTTAGCTAGTACGAAAAACACACACTGTCACTCGCTTCAACCTCTTTATTTCCCTGTAACCAATGGGCCTCAAGCTGGTGTTTGATTCCGTGACTACAATCAACAACAATACCGCCGGCTACCTATTCACCACGTCCTTGGAGCCAGACTTGCTTGACTTTCTCCGGGACGATTTCAATTTCGAGGTGAGTTTGCGCCTAGTCAATGACCTTCAACAGCAGTTGCGGATCTCGAAAATCAGAGACTTTAATCAACGTTGTAAATCGCTAGTTTTGAAGTTGTTTACTAACGTGGTGTTAAATTACATAGTCAGTTTGTTGGAGTCAATAGATTTTGATCCGTGGAGGCCGTTAGATTTACAGTACAATCAGTTTGGCAAGCCATTTTTGATGGTAAATGGCACGGTTTTGCAGTTCAATTCGTCATCATCAAACGATATAATGTCAATTGTAGTATTAATGAATAGCGGAGGAAGTGCTGTTGGAATTGACTTGTCGCACTCAAGACAAAATGTTTCTACCACGAAGTTTATTGACGAATTTGCACCCATTTTCGACGACGTAGAGTTGACGTACTTGCAAAGTATTTCCAACATCCAGCAGCAATATATTGCATTCAATCATATCTGGACTTTGAAGGAGGCATTCACTAAACTATTGGGCTCGGGACTTAACATAGATTTGTGCCAATTCTTCTTTTCAATAAAGAAACCGGTGGAGTTAGCTGAACCAGAAATGGGTAACGATTTGATTAGTGAGTACTCACTTGAGTGGAATGATCAAATTGGCATTAACGTTGATAAATTAGCGGCTCAAGAGAACAAGTTCTTGGTATCGCTACCAAGTAAACGGTTTACATGTGTTTCCTCAGTTTTAAGAACTGGTGAGGAATTGCCGGTGATAGTTTCAATTATTCACCAGCACGACAAGTTGAAGATACGAAGCTACAACATCAGAATGTTGAAAGTTATAAGTTCAAGTTAATTGAATTGTCTATAAATCAAAATTTTACATAAATCACATTACACGTTTAAATCAACATGGCACCAGCAGCGGCAGCAATTGCCATACCAACCTTTCCGGCACCTTCGATGTTTGCGGCACCTGAACTAGAAGAGCCACCAGAGGCAGAAGAACCCCCAGAAGCAGAGGATCCTGAAGAGCCAGATCTGGTGGCAGAACCAGAAGAACCAGAGCCTGAGCCTGAACCAGCAGAACCAGAGGCCATAGGGACCATACCGTTGGAAGAACCAGATTCTTCAGAACCAGATTCTTCGGAACCGGAAGCGGCAGCACCAGAAGCAGCAGCACCAGATTCTTCGGAACCGGAAGCAGCAGCACCAGAGGCACCAGCGCCTGAAGCAGCAGCAGTACCAGAGGCACCAGCAGCACCGGAAGCACCAGCAGCACCGGAAGCACCAGCAGCACCAGAGGCCTCAGCTCCACCAGAAGCAGCAGCACCGGAAGCTCCAGCAGCACCGGAAGCAGCAGCACCGGAAGCAGCTCCACCAGTAGCAGAAGCTCCACCACCAATGGCACTTTCAGCAGCACCGACAGCAGCACCGGCACCAGAAGTAGCAGCTCCACCAGCAGCACCAGCAACAGAAGCAATGGCACCACCAGCAGCACCAGCACCAGAGGTAGCAGCGGCAAAAGCAGAGTTTACGATTTCTTCAGCACCCAATACTGAAGTCACAAAGGCTAAAGGTAAAACTGTAGTGGAGTATCTCATTTTATGAATATTATATTAGTGGTTAATTATTGAAAGTCAATGCCAAAGTTGAAAATCGGCTACACTTTTATATTGCAAAAGCCGTTTCAAATTGAAATGGAATTCCGCAGTGTGAATTCCACCATAGCCATAATCAACCTGAAATAGGACTATATTATGGTGAACACAAAAACCATACAATAGCTGCAAAGTTGAATACACGAAGTACGACTATATTGCGGAGCAAGATTTGACTACAAAGAAGAACAAAGAAAGTTTGTCGCACCGCGTATTTGACCGTTCCAATTTCTCCAGTTTTGACTACGACAATTACAAAGCTCCCAGTATCACAACTGCCCACTGAGCTGGTGTCAACGCTCCCTACCATTGAGCTATCACATCTGGAACAAAGTTGGTTGAATCAGGCACCATTTGCTGTACGGTATATAACTCAAGAGCTGCCTGTACCGTTTTCTGCCATTACATCATGATGTTGTAATGTACTATATATTAGAGTTTCACAATACAACCACTACAGTATACATTCATTGGACGATTGCTCTGCCCACATACCACGGTAATACCACGTCCACGCCCGGTGTATACATTACTAGAGGCGTTTCAGAAACAATTGTGGCTATAAATCAGCCTCGAGCCACGGCCCGTGGAGGATATGGTGGTCCGGTTTCAGGCACAGCCTATAGCATGTGTATGCATTGTACCTGAGTCAAGGGGCATACGCGTGCTAAAGATGTGTCAACGTGCGTCTAAAGTTCCAGTCCTGATGACTTAGCCACGGCTTACGCCTGATTGAGCAAATGTTTTATCCCTTTTGGGCCCCGGCGAACTACAACACGTATTACACGAATTACACGTATTACACGTATTACACGTATTACACGTATTACACGTATTACACGTATTACACGTA
>ERZ778017.403-NODE-403-length-61374-cov-27.581353_pt1 | contig 61374 bp, 55 predicted proteins | sample MGYA00375747_ERZ778017 | MGnify/ENA primary metagenome ERZ778017 (study PRJEB29350, sample SAMN05509838) | bioreactor metagenome | biome: bioreactor; material: wastewater | place: South Africa: University of Cape Town | collected 2014-03-17 ...
AGCCACGACTGGCCGGGCAATATACGCGAACTGCGCACCTTCGCGCGCAACTTCGTCATGGGCCTGACGCGCATCGCGCAAGGCTCTGCCCGCGGCGCGGAGCCGCAAAGCCTGCGCGAAATGGTCGCCCGCTTCGAACGCGCGGTGATCGAGGATGCGCTACGCGACGCAAAGGGACAGGTGGACGAGGTGCAGCAACGATTGTCCCTGCCGCGCAAGACGCTCTACGACCGGCTGACGAAATACGGTCTCCGGGCCAAGGACTATCGCCGGTGAGGCGGCGCGATTATCGTTCACAATAGGCGGCAACCTGCGACATATAGTGTTTCGGCTGGTGTCGGCCAAAACGCCGGTGCAGAGCTTGGTGTGTGCAACAGGGGCTGGAAGGGGCTGTCGTGAATCCCGATGACATAGCGCTGGACGTGAATTTCAGAAACCGACCGGCAAATGCGCGGGGCATTCGTATTGCCACGATCAGATTCGGTATCGCGTTCTGGGTTTTTGTCATGATCGTGGCGGCATTCATCATCGGCGCGACGAGCGACGTCTCACGATCCTTCCTGCTATACAGATTTGTAGATTTTGTATCGCTCTCGGCATTGGCGCTTGGCCTGTCCTACCTCATCTTCATGCTGCACGAGCGATCGGTGCGACGTCGTACTTCGGAGGACTCGTTACCTCTCCTGATGATCGCGGCCTTTTTTCTATCAGTTATGCTGGCTGCACTATGGGCAGGTTTCCATGCATTATACCCCGCAATCGCGGCGATTCTGCATCTCGCACCAATGCGCACGACGGACCTCACGGTCTATTTTGGAGCGGCATGGGCGATTTTCTTCGCCTGGGGCTGTCTGTTCGTCGCGTTGATCTATGCGTTCGAGTTGAACGACCGCAAGGTGCGTCTCGCCGCCATACGGGAAGAGGCGCTGAGCGCCCAGATGCGCGCGCTGCGCTATCAGATAAATCCGCATTTCCTGTTCAATACGCTCAATTCGATTGCCGGGCTGATCGAAGAAGGTGCCGCTACGCAAGCCGAGCGCATGGTGCTTTCCCTCTCCATCTTTCTGCGGACCACATTGGCGCTCGATCCATTCCATGACGTTCCGCTTGCCGACGAAATCGCCCTGCAGCGAGAATATCTGGAGATCGAACGCGAGCGGTTTTCCGACCGCATGAGCTTTTCGATAGCCGCCGACGCCGGTGTGGCCGATGCGTTGGTCCCGAGCCTTATCCTGCAACCACTCATCGAAAATGCTCTCAAGCATGGGGTAGGGACGACCCGCGGCAGGGTGGAAATATTGCTCAGGGCTTGCCGGGAGGGAGATCGGCTGTGCATCGCAATCGAAAATGACATGCCGCGAAATGACGGGGATATGCCGAAGGCGTCGGGTCTGGGGGTCGGCCTTAAGAATGTGACTGAGCGTTTGCGCGCTCGCTTCCAAGGCAACTACGCCATGAAGTCCGGGCCTGTCGGCGAGGGCCGGTTCGGTGTGTCTCTGGAGCTGCCTTGGCGAACGGCATGACGGAATGTGTTGGCTGTCGAGGCAGATTGCGAACGGCGGCCGCGCCATCTGGCGCGGTCCGGACTATCCCGTGAACCCCGCGTTGTCATCGAACGCAAAAATCCATGCCGCTGTGACGTCCAGAACGACGAAATCGCCGGCTGCGTGCTTGCCATATGGCAGCTACGATTCCCCATCTGAGAGTGAACGCGCCGCAATCCGTTACAGGATGTGATGCCTGCTTCGCCCCGGCCACCTCGCCGGAATCTTGGCTATTTTTCCGAACGGACTTCGTTGATAGTCTTACCTGTCCAGCGACGGACGGCGCGGCGCAGGTTGGCGCTGTCGCTGAAACCGACCTTCCAGGCGACATCATCGACGCTCATGCGTGTTGTCTGCAGATATTCGATGGCGAGTTTCCGGCGGACATCGTCGACGATCTCGCCATAGCTCGTGTCTTCGGCGGCCAAACGACGGCGCAGCGTGCGTTCCTGCAGCCCGATTTGTTCGGCGATCGCCGTCATCGAGGGGAAGTGGTTCGGAGCGAGGAGCAGGAGTTGATAGACTTCCCCCGACAGTCCCGATGATATTCGCGATTGGCCGATCAGCCGGTCGCATGTTTCTTCGAGCATCGTTCGCGTCAACCGATTGCCCAGCTCCGGTGTCTGTTCGAGGATGCCGATCGGATAATGCAGCTCATTGGCATCCGCGGCATAGAGGCAGGGGCAGGACAGTTCGCGTTCGTCCTCCGCCGAGCGCGCCTCTTCGGGCAGCGCGAACCGCGCGCGGACCGGGACATTGTCCGATCCCGCCGCATCGCGAATATGGGTATAGGTCATCTTCATCTGTTGGCGGATGAGGAAAGTGCGCACGTCGTTGCTCATCACGTCGCGATAGATTTCCTGAAATTGCCATACTGCGACCTCACCTTCCGTTCGCCAGCCCAGCCGTACAGTGGGGGTGGCGAGCGGCTGGTAGCGTACGGCGAAGTCGAAGAAGTCGCGCATCGTCGGCGAGCACATCAACGCATAACCGTACATCCCATAGGCCGACAGATGCAGTCGCGACCCGATCGCGAAGGCATCCGCGAATCGTGCGCCAGCCGCGACGATATTCTCGCATGCGGTCAGATATTGGCCGATCGAGGTCAGCGTATGCGGATCGCGCACTTCGGCGAGCGTCAACCCCGTCCGGTCAAGTACGGTTGCCGGATCGATTCCGCGCCCGGCGACCGTATCGATGACGGTCGCTAACTTGAACGGGGCGAAGATGCGTTGATTGAGCGAAGGGAAGCCGGCGCGCGGATTGCGGCCAGTCAGCATGCTCTGATCCTCGTCGACGGTCATAGCAGCCCCTTCGTGCGATGCTGTCCTCCAGAGACATAGCGATGTCCGCCAATGCTCTTACCAACGGCTGTGGCAAACCATAAGCATAATGGCAAGCCGGCAACGTCCGGCGGCGGCGATGTCCGTGAGCAAGACAAGAGCAGCAGGGAAGAGGATCATCATGTCGACCAGATTCATTCTTACGGGGAGCCGCGCGCGCATGTTGAGCGGCTCGGCCATCTTCGCGGTCATGCTGGGTGCGGCTACCGCCGCTCAGGCGCAAAGCGCCGGCTCGAAAGATCCGGTGGATGAAAGCGCGGCGGAGAGCGATTCCGAGATCATCGTCACGGGCTCCAGCATTCGCGGGGTCCCGCCCACCGGCTCCGGCCTTATCAGCGTGTCGCGCGATGATGCCAAGTTGATCGGCGCCGCGAGCACCCCCGAACTGCTCGCGACCGTGCCACAGCTCAACAGCTTCAACACCGCTCCGCGCACAAGCAACGGCGGGCTCGGTTCCTTTGCGCCCGGCCTGCGCGGCCTGCCGCCGGCGGCGACCTTGCCGCTGATGAACGGCCATCGCCTGATCTCGGGCAGCACCCAGCAGACAAATCCGGACTATCCGTTCCTGCCCGAACTCGCGATCGAGCGCGTCGAGATCGTCGCCGACGGCGCATCGGCAATCTACGGGTCGGATGCGGTGGCAGGGGTCGTCAATTTCATCACCCGCAAACGCGTGTCGGGCTTCGAGGCCAATGTTCGCTATGGCTTTGCGGACGATTATCATGCCTTCAACGCCGGCGCGATTTTCGGGCATGCCTGGGACAGCGGTTCCTTCGTCGCCGCGTATCAATATTCCGAAAACAGCAACATCACCGGGGCCGACCGCCGGTATCGCTCGCTCGATTTTCGTGCTGCGGGCGGCATCGATACGCGCTCGACCGTCTGCCCGGACGCGAACGTCAATCTGTTCACCGGCACCATCTATGCTGCGCCGAGCCTGACGCCGGGGATCAACACTTGCGATCCGCGCGGACCCGTCGACCTGGTACCGCAGAACCGCACGCACAGCCTTTTCGTGTCGGCGCGGCAGGAGCTCTCCTCCGCGGTCACCGTGTGGGCCGATCTTCTCTATTCGGACCGCAAGGATATTGTCCAGGCGGCATTGCCTGGTCAGACGTTCGTTCTGCTGACGGCGGCCAACCCGTTTTTCCGCCCCCCGCCGGGAACGGGAACGACCTATGAATATGTCGATTTCAGGCCCGACAAGCTAGTTGGCGACGATCATTTCGACCAAAGCTACCGAGTCCGGACGGGGAATGCGACGGCCGGCCTCGACGTCAAGCTGCCCGGCGATTTCAAGGCCAGCGTCTATGGCACCTTCAATTGGTCGCGGAACGACACGTTCCAGCCGGGCATCAACACCACGGCGCTGGCGGCGGCGGCCGCCGGAACGACGGCCGCGACTGCGCTCGACCCGTTCGGTACCGGAACGAGCCCCGCTGTCGTTGCGGCCATCCTCGACAATCCGACCGACTTCACCAATCATCAGCGCACCCGGATCGGCGCGGTGAAAGTCGACGGCCCGCTGGCGGATCTGCCTGGCGGTGCGATCAAGGTTGCGCTCGGCGCCGAATATCGGCGCGAGACCTATGATCAGCGCGGATCGAGTGGCGGCGTTGGCTTCCCCGAAGACCTGAAGCGCAACGTCCAGTCGCTCTACGGCGAGCTGTTTGTGCCGATCGTTGGCGAGGGCAACGCATCGCCGATGCTGCGCAGCCTCACGCTGTCGTTTTCGGGCCGCTACGATCACTACAGCGATTTCGGTTCGACGACCAATCCCAAGGTCGGCCTGACCTGGGAACCGGTCGAAGGGCTGAATTTCCGGGGCAGCTATGGCCGCTCGTTCCGCGCACCGGGGCTGCGCGATCTAGGGTCCACCGTGGGGTCCTACTATGCCGCGGCGGCGCTGGTCGATGCGTTCGGTGCGCGCGACCCGTCGCGCGGGGCGACGCAAGTAAATACAATTCTCCTCTACGGCGGCAATCAGGCGCTCAAGCCCGAAAAGGCGCGGACCTTCTCCTTCGGCGTCGATCTGCGGCCGCGGTTCGCGCCCGATTTCAGCGCGAGCGCGACCTTTTATGATATCAAATATGATGATGTCATCGGAACCCCTTCGGGGCTAGGCGCCGTCCTGTTCAGCGACCCGACCTTCGCATCGCGCGTCATCCGCAATCCGACTGCGGGACAACTGACCGACGCGATCAGCGATACGGTGCCCTTTTTCTACACCTTCGCAGCCGTCCCGGCGATCGGCAACATCCTCGACCTGCGGCAGGGCAATTTCGGCATCCGCAAGACAAACGGGATCGATTTCGACGTGCGCTATCGGCACACGGCGGGTTTGGGCACCCTTTTCGGCGGCATCGCGGGCAATTATATCCTGAAGTATCGCAACCAGCTCTCGCCGACGTCGGCGGTCAGCAACTCGCTCGAGGCCGGGATACCGCGAACCACGCTGCGCACGACATTGGGTATCGCTGCGGGGCCGGTGACGCTTGCCAATTTCGTCAACCATCGCAGCGGCGTGACGGCCGCCTATGCGACGCCAACCGGGTCGAGCCTCTACAAGGCCAAAGGCTATACGACGGTCGATCTGCGACTCTCGCTGAAGCTTCCCGACCTGCCATTTGCCAAGGGAACCGAGGTCGCGCTGCAGATCAACGATCTGTTCGACAAGACGCCGCCCTTCTTCCCGGGCACCGACGGCATCGGCGGCGCCTATAATGCGATCGGGCGTTATGCCGCGATGAGCCTGCGCACATCCTTCTGATGCGGATGGCAGCGCGTCCGTGAGGTCGCGCTGCCGTTCCTTTTGGTCGATGTTCGTGAGCGCGCGCGAAACTCGGCTTCCTTCCGACATGAATAAGGTTCGCCATTCGATGCCAATTGCCAGCAACAGCGCGGCCATCGCGGCTCCCGTCCCGCAGATCCGCCTGTATCTCGAAGAGCTCAAGGCCACGCGCGACCTTGAGTTCGCGCATTATGACGATTTGCACCGCTGGTCGGTGACCGATCTCGAAGGCTTCTGGCGCAGTATCTGGGACTATGACCGGATCGAATCGCGGACGCCCTTCTCCGCGATGCTCGGCGCAGACACGATGCCGGGTGCGCGCTGGTGCGAGGGCGCCGAGGTCAGCTATGCGCGCCATGTTTTCCGCCACGCCGCGGCTGCGGATTCTGCCGGGCAGCCCGCCATCGTGGCGGTGAACGAACGGGGGGAGCAACGAACCCTCGGTTGGGCCGAGCTCAAGCGGCAGAGCGCCTCACTGGCCCTGGAACTGCGCCGGCGCGGGGTAGGGCGGGGCGATCGCGTTGCGGCCTACCTTCCCAATATAGCCGAGGCGGTGGTGGGCCTGCTCGCGTGCGCCAGCCTGGGGGCGATATGGAGCCTTTGCTCGCCCGACATGGGGACCAATGCGGTGCTGGATCGGCTGCGGCAAACCGAGCCCAAGGCGCTCATCGCTGTCGATGGCGTCTTCTACGCTGGCAAAGCCATGGATCGTAGCGCCTGCGTCGCCGAAATTTGCGCCGCACTTCCCTGTATCGAGGCATTGTTCGTCATCGAAAGCGGGTTCGGCGCTGGGGCGGTGTCGGGGGCGGTGGCGTTCGAAGCGGCCATCGCGCGCGACGATGCCGAGGTCGCCGGCTTTGAGCCCGAATGGCTACCCTTCGACCATCCACTGTGGATCCTCTATTCGAGCGGCACAACGGGACTTCCGAAGGCGATCGTGCACGGGCACGGCGGGGTGCTGCTGGCAACCGCCGCGGGGCGACTCCATTTCGATCTCGGACCGAGCTATGAGTCTAATAATTTCGGCGACCGCTTCCACTGGTTCAGCGCCACGGGCTGGGTGATGTGGAACATTCAGGTGGGCGGACTGCTCAGCGGAACGACGATTTGCCTGTTCGACGGATCGCCGAGCGGTACCAAGGCCGAGCCCGACTGGACCCGGCTCTGGCGCTTTGCGGCAGAGGGCGGAGTGACCTGGTTTGGCGCCGGCGCTGCCTTCTTCGCGAGTTGCCGCAAGGCCGGGCTCGACGTCGCCGGACTCGACGGGTTGCACCGGGTGCGCGCGCTCGGCAGCACCGGCTCGCCGCTGCCGCCCGACGTCCAGCGCTGGGGTTCGGCGCAGTTCGCCGCCATCGGACGACCCGATATCTGGTGGTGCAATGTCAGCGGCGGTACCGAGATCGCCGCCGCCTTCCTGGCCGGAAATCCCGAGTTACCCGACACGCCGGGGCGGCTTCAGTGCCGCCACCTCGGCGGCGCCATCGAGGCCTGGGATGAGCGGGGACAGGCTGTGATCGGCGAGGTCGGCGAACTTGTCTGCACCCGTCCCTTCCCCAGCATGCCGCTCTATTTCTGGGGCGACGAAGACGGCAGCCGCTATCGCGACTCCTATTTCGCCGAATGGCCCGGCATATGGCGTCACGGCGACTGGCTCACGATCAGGGCCGACGGCAGTTGCACCATTTCCGGCCGCAGCGACGCAACGATCAACCGCCACGGCCTGCGCATGGGAACCGCCGAAATCTATGCTGCGGTCGAGCGTCTGCCTGAAATCGTCGACACGATGATCATCGACGTCGAGCGTGAAGACGGCGACAGCACGCTCATCATGTTCGTCGTGCCGGCGGAGGGGCGAGCCGTCGACCCTGCGATGGAGCAGGCGATTGCATCGGCCATACGCTCGAGACTCTCGCCGCGCTTCGTTCCCGATCATCTGATCGAGGCACCCGGCATCCCGCACACGCTTTCTGGAAAGAAGCAGGAACTCCCGATCAAGCGGCTGTTCGCCGGATGGCCCGTTACCAAGGTCATCAGCGCCGACGCGACCGCGACGCCTGAGGTCTTGCCTTGGTACATCGATCGGGCACAGCGCTGGAACGGGGCGGGAGACAGGATGTGATAACGCAAATGGTCTGGGAGAGGACGCGATATGGACAATAGGACATTTGCGGAGAGGTCCGACCTGGAACGATCGAAGCCGACCGGGCATCGCGGCCTTGTGCTCGGCATGCTGTGCTTCGTCTATGTGCTGAACTTCCTCGATCGCCAGCTTGTCTCGATCCTCGCCAAGCCGATTCAGGACGGCTTGCACATCACCGACAGCGAACTCGGCCGGATCACCGGTTTCTATTTTGCGCTCTTCTATTGTTTTATCGCGATTCCTGTTGGTTGGCTCGCCGACCGCACCAATCGCGTAAAGGTGCTTTCGATCGCTTGCGGTCTGTGGAGCGCCGCGACCGCGGCATGCGGCATGGCGGCGAACTATGGGCAACTTGTGGCGGCACGTATGGCGGTTGGTGTCGGCGAAGCCGGCGGCGTTCCGCCGTCCTACGCGATCATATCGGACACGTTTCCGCGCGAGCAGCGCGGCACCGCGATGGGCATCTTCAACCTCGGCCCGCCGATCGGTTCGGCGCTCGGGGTCGCGTTCGGCGCGTCGCTCGCGGCCGCCTATGACTGGCGCGCGCCTTTCCTCATCGTCGGCGCGATAGGCGTCGTTACCGCAGTCCTCGTCTATATCATCGTGCCCGAACCCGCGCGCGGCCGCTTCGACCCGCTTCCTGCGGCCGCGGCGGAACCGGCGCACAGCTTCGGGCAGGCGATCCGCGCCTTTTTCGGCAACAGGATATTGACGCTCGCGGCGCTAGCCAGCGGTGCCGCCAATTTCATCACCTATGGCCTCAGCAATTTCGCCACGCTTTTTCTCATGCGCGAAAAGGGCATGACGCTTGAGGAGGTGGCAATATGGTACGCGCTGGCGGTCGGCCTCGGAATGGGGGCGGGCATTTTCGTCTCAGGGCGGCTGATCGACCGGTTCGGCGTTACCAACAAGGCGGCCTATGCGAGCATCCCGGCCTGGTCGCTCGTTCTCGCCTTGCCCTTCTTTCTCGGCTTCGCTGCTGCCGACAGCTGGCAGGTCGCGCTCCCCCTCTTGTTCGTGCCGCTCTTCCTCAATTCCTTTTTCCTCCCTGCCACGGTGACGTTCGTGCAGAGCGAGGTCGATCCGGGCGCGCGCGTGATATCGGGCGCGCTGCTGCTGCTGGTCATGAACCTGATCGGCCTCGGCCTCGGGCCAACTTTCGTCGGCATGGCCAGCGACTTTTTCCGGCCGCAATATGGCGAGCACGCACTCCGCATGGCCTTTTATGCGCTGGCGCCAATGTATCTCGTCGCCGCGCTGCTCTTCGCCTGGCTTGCGCGAATGATCAAACGGTCGTCGCCAGCATCCGGCGAGCCGCGGCAGGCCAGCGATTAGACAAAAATGCGCTTGGCGCGCAGCGGGGGTCGCGCGGCGGACCCGGGCACCGACAAGAAGACGGGAGACAGATATGACGCGGAAATATGGCGCGGCCTTTCTGACGGCCTTGGCGGCCGGATCGCTGGCCCCTGCGACGGCAGCAACAGCGGCGGAAACACCAACGTCCGCAGACGCCGCACGGCGCTGCACCAACCTCGCCCGATTGCGCCTTGCCGACACGACAATCGAAAGCGCGGCGCTTGTTCCGGCAAAGGCCGCCGAGCTTGGCATAGCGGGCGACAAGCCTGGCTATCGAAGCTTCTGCCGCGTGGTTGCGCGCGTGCGCTCGGCGCCGGATTCCGACATTGGCGTCGAGATATGGCTGCCGACCGAGCGATGGGCCGGCGTCTTCCATGGCAATGGCAACGGCGGCTTTGCCGGTGTCCTTGCCGGCGGCTATTCGGGAATGGTCGATGGCCTGCGCCGCGGATTTGCGACGGCGACCACCGATGCCGGAACCGCACCGGCGTCGCCGCTGGAAGGTGAGGCACTCATCGATCACCCCCGCAAATGGAGGGACTGGGGCCGACTTTCGACGCATGTGATGACGATCACCGGGAAGGCGATCACCAAGGCCTTCTACGGCCGCGATGCAAGGCGTGCCTTTTACACCGGATGTTCGACGGGCGGGCAGCAGGGGCTCATCGAATCGCTCTACTATCCTGAAGACTATGACGGGATTCTGGTCGGAGCGCCGGTCATTAACCGCACATGGGGGCACGCCGCGGTGCTCTGGGACTATGCCGCCGCGCACCGCACGCCGGACAGCCTGCTATCCGATGCCAAGCTCAAGCTGCTCAACCGGGCGGCGGTCGCGGCGTGCTGGCGGCAGGGCCATGGCCTGGCGGGCGACCGGTTCGTTTCTGATCCGCTCAGCTGCAAGTTCGACCCAGCGGTTCTGCAATGCAAGGGCGCGGCGGGCGACGCCTGCCTGACCGAAGCCGAGGTTGCAACCGCGCGCGCCTTTTATTCAGGGCCGACGGACCGCGCGGGCAAGCCAAGCTATTTTGGCTGGTTGCCGGGAAGCGAAATGCCCGACACCTTCGGCTGGTCTTTTCTTCAAAAGCCGATCAAGGATCAGCCACCTTTCGGGGCACTGTTCAAATGGGTGTTCGGCGCCGATTGGGACTGGAAGGTTTTTGATTTCGACCGCGACATGCCCGCGGTCGATGCGCCGCTCGACCCGATCGTCAACGACGCGACGCGCGGGAGCCTTGCCCATTTTGCCGCGCGCGGCGGCAAGCTGATTATATTCCACGGCCTCGCCGACACGCTCGTGGCGCCTGGCCAGTCGATCGCATTTTACGATCGTCAGGCGGCAGCCGTCGGCGGCGAAGCCAAGCTTGCCGAAAGCGCACGCCTGTTCCTGGCGCCCGGCGTGATGCATTGCGGTGGCGGAGCCGGCCCCGACAGCTTCAACGCCACGCTCGGTATTCCGGCGCAGCCGCCCTCTTATGGTGCCAGGCATGATCTCTTCTCGGCGCTGATCGACTGGACCGACGGCGGCGATGCGCCCGAGCAGGTTATCGCGACCAAGTTCGCGAGCGATGAGCCCGGCAGGATCGATATGCAACGCCCGCTCTGCGCCTATCCGCAGAAGGCCGAATATCGCGGCTGGGGGTCGACCCTGTCGGCAAGCAGCTTTCGCTGCGTCGCGCCGGACGATCGCTGAGCTTTTCGTTTCCGGTGGAACCGTCGCCTGCCGATAGGAGATAGAGATGCTGAACCGCAGGGAGTTCGCCGGCCTCGCCGTCGCCGGGGCGACCACCTCGCTCTCCGCGACAACGGCAGTGGCAGCGGAAGCGGAAGGTACTATCGCTTATCATGTGCTCGCATCGTCGCATGTCCCCGGCGAGCCGGGCGTCGCCATCTACGCGCCGCCCGGCTATGATGCCGGACGCGCCGAGCCCTATCCGCTGCTGCTGTTGCTTCACGGCGGCAACGGCACCGAGAAGGATCTCGCCTTTTTCAAGACCGTCTTCGACAATGAAATTGCGGCTGGCCGCTTGCCGCCGCTCATCATCGCCACGCCGAGCGGGCGTCGGTCGCTCTATATGGATTTCCGGGATGGGGCGGAGCGATGGGAGAGCTTCATCCTCTTTGATGTTCTGCCTTTCTTGCGCCGCAGCGCTCATGTCTCCCGAGGGCGCGAGCTGACCTTCATCGGCGGATGGTCGATGGGCGGACTTGGCTCCCTGCGCATCGCCTTCAAACACCCTGAGCTTTTCGCTGCGGTGGCAGCATTGGAGCCTGCCGTCGAGCCCGCCGTGGAGTGGAAGGGGGTCGGACCGCATACGCGTTTCTGGAGGCCCGAAGAGGTTCTCCATCCGATATTCGGCAATCCCGTCGACGGCGAATATTGGATGCAAAACAATCCGGCATCGATCGCAAGCCGTGCGCCCGACCGATTGCTCGGCCTCGGCATTTATCTGGAGGTCGGCGACCAGGATATGCTCTATCTTTATGAGGGCGCGGAGTTTCTGCACCGCGTCTTGTTCGACGCCCGGCTCGCACACGAATATCGGCTGGTCCATGGCGCTGAGCATATCGGCCCTTCGCTGCTACCGCGCATGGCGGATGCACTGGGCTTCATTGCGCGCCAGATCGCACCGCCCGGCTGGATTGATCAAAATGTCCTGAACGTCCGCGCCATGCTCGATCGTAGCAAGCGATCGGCCGGGATGCCCGTTGAGCCGATCGACCCTCGGCGCCTGAAGCGTCAATAAACGGTCGACTGATCGTAGCAAACGAAGTGCCGTGTCAATTCTGACCGCACGTCTCAAGATCGAGCCAACAGAAGACGTCAGCCATAGCCGCGAGGCGGCGAGGCTGAGGAAGCTCTCGAATGAGAGAAGGGTCGCACGCTCAGCGTAAAGCGCACGGTGCGGACCGCGGTTGCGACTTTTTACATCGACGGGACGCATCGTTAGGCGCCGCCGCGTGTTGTTCCCCTGTTGGGGTGCGCGATGCGGCGGCCCCGCCGCGCGTCCGGCGCTTTGCACGCGCCCCACAAGAAGGACTGGCGATGACCCGCTTCCGCACGCTTTTTCCGGCTCCCCTTATCTCGCTCCTCGTCGGCGCGGCCCTGACGCTCATTGCGCTTGTGCTTGTTGCAGGGGGGATATGGCTCGCGCTGCTCGGCGGCTCCCTCTATTATCTTGCTACAGGCTCCACGATGCTGGCTGCGGGCCTGCTCCTGATGCGCGGGCGGATGCTTGGCGGCTGGCTTTACGGCGCCGTCATGCTGTTCACGCTGCTCTGGGCGTTCTGGGAAGTGGGCGGCAACGGCTGGGCGCTCGTACCGCGCGTCGTCGCGCCGGCCGTGCTGCTTGTCGCTGTGCTGTTCGCGATGGCCGCGCTGTCGAAGCGGCCCCGGCGCTGGCGATTTGCGCTTGCAGGGAGCGCGCTCGTCCTTCTCCTGCTGGCTGCGGGCGGCGCCACCCTTGGCTGGCTGAATGCATCGCGCCCGCTCGGGCCGTTGCCGACGAGCCGGATGGCGATGACCGATCCGGCGCTGATGCAGGCTGGGGCCGACTGGCCTGCCTATGGCGGCACCGAAAGCGCGCGCCGCTATTCGCCGCTCGCACAGATAACGCCCGCCAATGTCGGCACGCTCAAGCGCGCCTGGATGATCCATAGCGGCGATTTGCCGTCCAGCGCCGCCAAAGGGACCTATGGCGCCGAGAATACGCCGCTTAAAATTGGCGACAGCCTCTACATCTGCACGCCGAAGAATATCGTGATGGCGCTCGACCCGGCGACCGGCAAGCAGCGCTGGCGTTTCGATCCGAAGATTCCCGACGATGCGATCCCCTATACAGCGGCGTGCCGCGGCGTGAGTTATTATGCCGTTCCGACCGCAGCTGACGGTCAGCCCTGCGCGCGGCGGATCATCTTCGGAACGCTTGACGCGCGGCTCTTCGCCCTCGACGCCGCCACCGGCAGACCCTGCCAGGATTTCGGCGCGAACGGTCAGGTCGATACCAAAATCGGCATGGGGAACACGCCCCCCGGCTATGTCTCGATCAACTCGCCACCGACGATCGTGCGCGGGGTCGTGGTGACCGGGCACCAAGTGCTCGACGGGCAGGACCGCTGGGCACCATCGGGTGTGATCCGCGGCTTCGACGCGGTAACCGGCAAGCTCAAATGGGCATGGGACATGATGCATCCCGATTGGGACGGCTATCCTCCCGCAGGCCAAACATGGGCGCGGGGAACCCCGAACATGTGGACGATCGCTTCGGGCGACGAAGCGCTTGGCCTCGTCTATCTGCCGATGGGCAATGCCGCGGCCGATTATTACTCGAGCCTGCGGCGCCCCGCTGAGAATGAATATGCAACCTCGCTCGTCGCGCTCGACGTGACGACGGGCAAGCCCCGCTGGCATTTCCAGGCGGTCAAGAAGGACGTGTGGGATTATGATTTCGGTGCGCAAGCGACGCTGATCGATTTTCCGGGTGCGAACGGAACCGTGCCAGCGATCGTGCTGCCGTCGAAGCAGGGCGACATCTATGTGCTCGATCGGCGAACGGGCAAGCCGCTGACCCCGATCGGGACGATCAGGGCGCCTGGCGGCGGCGTCGAGCCCAAGGATCGCGCGCCGACGCAGATCGTGTCGCTCTGGCACACGCTGCGCAAGCCCGACCTGACGGAAAAGGATATGTGGGGCATGTCGCCGATCGACCAGATGATCTGCCGTATCCAGTTCCGCCAGGCGAGCTACAAGGGCTTTTACACACCTCCCGAAAGCATGCGGCGCTCGATCGAATATCCCGGCTACAATGGCGGCACGGACTGGGGCGGGGTCGCTGTCGATCCCGTGCGCGGGGTGATCGTTGCCAATTATAACGACATGCCTAACTATGTGCGCCTCGTACCGCGGCGGAAAGCAAATGAAATGGGCTGGGCGCCGCGCGATCAGGCCCGCGGCAATATCGGCGGGGCGGAAGGGGCAGGCGATCCCCAAGTCCATACCCCTTATGCGATCGACGTCAACGCCGGATGGCGGCTGCCCTTTACAGGGCTGCTGTGCAAACAGCCCCCCTTTGGCGGCATTCGCGCGATCGACATCGCGACCGGCAAGACGATCTGGGACCGCCCGCTCGGTACCGCCCGCACCAACGGGCCGTTCGGCATCCCCTCGATGCTGCCCGTCACCATCGGCACGCCGAACAATGGCGGCGCCGTGGTGACCGCGAGCGGTCTGGTATTCATCGCCGCCGCCACCGACAATCTGATCCGGGCAATCGACCTCGCTACCGGAAAGACGCTCTGGTCCGACGTCCTTCCCGCCGGCGGCCAGGCAACGCCGATGACATATGAGGCCAATGGCAAACAATATCTGGTCATCTATGCTGGCGGTCATCATTTCATGGAGACACCCGTCGGTGATGAGGTCGTGGCCTATGCGCTGCCCTGATCGCGGGATATGTTGACAGTCAGGCCGTCGATGCTCGTCAGGACGGATCGATGAGTAACGCGCTTTCGCTTCGTCATCTCAAGGCGAATATCGTGCTCTTTGGCGCGCTTTTCGCCAATCTTGGCATCGCTGCGGCCAAATTCGTCGCCGCCGCCATTACCGGGTCCTCATCGATGGCCTCCGAAGGCATTCACTCGCTCGTCGACAGCGGCAATCAGATGTTGCTGCTCTATGGCCAGTGCCGGGCGAGCCGCTCGCCCGATGCCCGCCATCCCTTCGGCTACGGCCGCGAACTCTATTTCTGGGCATTCGTGGTGGCGATCCTCATCTTCGCGGCGGGCGCGGGCATGTCGATCTATGAGGGTTGGATCCATATCCGCGCTCCTGCTCCGCTTCGCGATCCCGCGATAAACTATATCGTACTCGTGATCGCCTTCCTGCTCGAAGGCGCATCTTGGGCGCTGGCCGTGCGGGCTTTCGATGCCGCGCGCGGCGGACGCAGCTGGTGGCAGGCGATCCGGCAGTCGAAGGATCCCGCAGCCTTCATTGTCCTGTTCGAGGATAGCGCGGCGCTTGCCGGGCTCCTCATCGCCGCGGCAGGAGTCTGGCTCAGTCATGCGACCGGCGATGCGCGGATCGATGGGGCCGCATCGATCGCGATCGGCCTCATCCTCGCTGCAGTCGCCGCGCTGCTGGCCCGCGAAGCGAAGGGGCTATTGATCGGTGAAGCCGCCGACCCCGCGCTCATTGCCATGATCCGGCAGATGGTGGGCGCGCGTGCGGGCGTCAGTGCGGTCAACCATGTCCGCACCATTCACACCGCGCCAAAGGCGATATTCGTCGCGGTGAGCGTCGATTTCGAGGATGACTTGCGCATGGGCGACGCAGAGACGCTCATCGCGGCGATCGAGGCCGAGCTCAAGGCGGCCGCACCCGACATCAGCTCCATCTACATCCGGCCTGAACGGCACGAGGATGCGCGGCTGATGCAGTCGGGGTCCGCCCGTGCTACCAACACGGGCAGCGCTCCCCCCGCCCGATAACCGGGGCAAAGGCAGCAGCGACAGGAGGATGAAGTTGCAATATCCGCCCATACGGCACGCTGCGATGGCGTTCGGAAGGCCATAATGATGCCGCTCGACGGGCCGTTCATCGGCCGGACCAAGTGGCTGCTGCGCCAGTTCAGGAAGCAGATATGGGTCCGCGCGGCCATGTTCAGCCTCGCGGCGGTAGCAACAGCGGTGCTCGCCGCGATAGCCGAGCCCCTGATCCCCTATGACTTCAACCTCACCCTGGCGGCAGGATCGGTCGGCAATATCCTCGATATCCTCGCTTCGAGCATGTTGGCGGTCACGACTTTCTCGCTTTCGGTCATGGTGTCGGCCTATTCGGCGGCGGCGGCTAACGTCACCCCGCGGTCGACCAAATTGCTGCTGAGCGATTCCGTCGCGCAAAACACCCTCGCGACCTTCATCGGCAGTTTTCTCTTCAGCATCGTGGGGATCATCGGCCTCGCCGCCGGCTTCTACAGCGACAAGGGCCGCATCATCCTGTTCGGCGCCACGCTTGCCGTCCTGCTCATCATTGCCGGCACCCTGCTGCGCTGGATCGAGCAACTGGGCAAGTTCGGGCGCGTAGGCGACACGATCAAGCGTGTCGAAGAGGCCGCGACAGCGCCTGCGGGGCAATGGGGGAGCCGCCCGCGCCTCGGGGCGCGGCCCTGGACGATGATCCCTTATGGCGCGTCCGAAGTTATGTGCCCGGACGTCGGTTATGTCCGGCACATCGACATGGCCGCGCTCGCCGACATCGCCGCCAATGCCGGCGTTACCATTCATATAGACGTTATCGCGGGATCCTTCGTTCATGCCGCGCGCCCCGTCGCCTACGTGTCGCCGCCCGCGCACGATGACTGCGCCGCCCGGATCGCCAAATGCATTACCATTGGTGCCGATCGCGAATATGATCAGGATCCACGCTTCGGGCTGATCGTGCTCTCCGAAATCGCGTCGCGAGCCTTGTCGCCCGCAGTCAACGACCCGGGCACGGCAATCGAAGTAATCGGTGCCGGCCTGCGCGTCATGCTCGCCTATGGCGATGCACGGTCCGAGCCACAGGAGCCCTGTTTCGAGGGGCTTCACGCCCATGACCTGGCACCGCGCGACCTCTTCGACGATTTCTTCAATCCGATCGCCCGCGACGGTGCGGCACTGGTCGAAGTTCAGATGCGCCTCCAGTTCGCCCTCGAGGCGCTGGCGAGGAACGACCCGGCGCTTTATGAAGACTGCGCGCGGTCACATGCGGCGCTGGCGCTCGGACGGGCGGGCAAGGCCGGGATGTTTGAGCATGACCTCGACCGTCTCAAGGCACGCGCTGCATGGGCCGCCGCCCCGCCCGAAGAATAGAAGCGGTGCAACGGCGGCAGCGGAGGGCGACAAGAAGGGAAGCGACGCGATGAGCCTCGTCATCACGCCCTTTGATGCGGCGGCAATCATGATCGTGCTCGCCGCGGCGCTTGGCTATATCAATCACCGTTTCATCGGCCTGCCGACCAGTATAGGCCTGACAATCATGGGCGCCGTCGCGTCGCTCCTCGTGGTCGCGCTCGACCATTTGCTGTCGGGCCCGTCGGTGGCCGAGGAGATTGTGAAATTTATCGCCGGCATCGATTTCCACGCAGCGCTGATGGACGGAATGCTCTCCTTCCTGCTGTTCGCGGGTGCGCTCCATGTCGACTGGACCGAAATGCGCCGGGGGCGCTGGGCAATATTGGCGCTTTCGACGATCGGCGTCCTTCTTTCGACGGTTCTCGTCGGCGCCGGACTTCACCTGCTTGCCGGCTGGATGGGTATCGCCATACCCCTGATCTGGTGCCTGGTTTTCGGGGCGCTCATCAGCCCCACCGACCCGGTCGCCGTCATGGGTGTCCTGCGCGAAACCGATGTTCCACCCACGCTGCAGGCGACCGTGGCGGGGGAAAGCCTGTTCAACGATGGTGTGGGAGTCGTGATATTCGCGATCCTCCTCGCCGCAGCGGCAAGCGGCGCGCCCCTTTCGCCTCCGCACGCCCTGCGGATGTTCGTGGCCGAGGCGGGCGGCGGGATTCTTCTGGGCCTTGTCATCGGCTGGACAGCCTTCAGGGCCATGCGGTCGATCGATGAGTATAAGACCGAGGTGATGATCAGCCTTGCAGTGGTGATGGGCGGCTACGCTCTTGCCAGCCAGCTGCACGTCAGCGGTCCAGTCGCGATGGCGGTCGCGGGGCTCATCATCGGCAACCACGGCGTCGCGCACGCGATGAGTGACATGACGCGCGATTATCTGCTCAAATTCTGGAGTCTGATCGACGACATTCTGAACGCGCTGCTGTTTCTGCTGATCGGGCTTGAGGTCGTTACCATTCCCTCCGACACGCGGCTTATTCTGCTCGGTATACTCACGATTCCGCTCATATTTGCCGCCCGCTGCCTGTCCGTGCTGGCCCCTCTGGGCGTGATGCGAACCTTGCTCCCGCTGGGCAGGCTGGCGCCGATCACGCTGATCTGGGGCGGGCTGCGCGGCGGCATATCAATCGCCCTCGCACTCGGCCTGCCGGACGGCCCGGAGCGCCCCTATATTCTCGCTGCAACCTATATTGCGGTTCTCTTCTCGGTCATCGTGCAGGGCGGTACGATCGGACGGGCCATCAAATGGCGCGAAGCGCGGTCCTAGAGTCAGGGCGCGACGGTGATAGAGCATCTGGCAGAGCGGGGAATTAGCCCGTTGAGTTCAGCACTATTCAAAGGCGAACTATTTCGCCGACATCCTTTCCCGTCACCATATGCGGAGTGGATAGGGTCCCCGCATGTCCGAGCATTGCCCCTATGCCGTGTTGGCTGGCCGACGCCGTCGGCCTCGGCAGCAGATCGCAAGTGAAAACCGAATTATTCGAGCAGCCTGCCGGCGACTGCAGTGATTGCCTCGCGTCCCTTGATAACGGCATCAGCTTCGAACATTATCGGCTCCGCGACATTGATGTCTCAATTGCAGCGGCCCGCAGGCCGGCGTCACGCTCGTGGAATACACGCTGAAGATCTGCGGGGAAGAACCAGTCGAAGTCGACAGAAACCGCTCGGTCGGCGGATCGATGCTTGACCACATGGTCATTTTCCTTGCGGGGATCGGGGCTTCGGCACACCGTTCGGGTCAAGGTAGGTCGATTAGCAGCACCTCCGCGTCGGTTTCCGCTTCGATCGCAAGCCTGTCTTCCGAAGTGACCGCGGCGCCGTCGCCTTCACGCATTTCGGTTCCGTTGAAGCTGACGATTCCTGCGACGACTTGAACCCAGTAGCCGCGTGTCGGATCGAGCGAGCGCGTGAGGATATCGCCGTCGTCAAGGCGCGCGACGTCCATCACCGCGTCCTGCCGCAGCGTCAACGATTCGCGGCGCGCATCGCCGCTTGCTATCGTGACCCAACGGTTCCGCGCACCGTCGTCGGCAAACGACCTTTGTTCGTAAGAAGGCGCGCCGCCGGCCTCGGCCGGAATGATCCATATCTGGAGCAGATGGGTGGGTTCGTCGGCACTGGGGTTGCGCTCGCTATGCCGGATGCCGGTGCAGGCACTCATCCGCTGCACCTCGCCCGCGCGAATGGTCGCATTGTTGCCCAGATTGTCGCGATGCTCAACGGCGCCTTTCAGGACGATCGTCACGATCTCCATGTCTTGATGGCCGTGCTCGGGGAGGCCAGCGCCGGGGACGACGCGGTCTTCGTTAAGCACGCGAAGAGCCCGGAATCCCATATGCCTGGGGTCGTTATAGTCAGCAAAGGAGAAGCTGTGATGGGCGTCGATCTGACCGCCTTGGTGACGGCCACGCGCGCCGCGATCCCTGAACTGGATCATCTATTTTCTCCTGTGGTGGAGCGCCGCCGCGATGGCGACGCTCCAACCTGTCATTATGCTGCGTCAACGAGGACGATCTCGCTGTCCTCGATCGCTGTCACGCGCAATACGTCCATATCGCTGATCGCGGCGCCATCGCGTGCATTCACGCGAAGGTTGTCGATCTGCACCGCGCCCGTCGCCGGGACGAGGTAGGCCTTGCGGTCCTTGCCGAGCGGATATTCGGCAGTCTCGCCGGCCCGCAGTGTCGCGCCGACGACGCGCGCGTCGGTGCGGATCGGCAGCGCGTCATTGTCATTGTCGTAGCCCGACGCGAGCGTGACGAACTTGCCCGAGCGTTCGCCCTTGGGGAAAGGCTTGGCGCCCCACTGCGGCGCTTCGCCGCTGCGGGTCGGAACGATCCAAATCTGAAAGATCTTCGTGGTAACGTCCTCGAGATTATATTCCGAATGGCGGATACCCGTTCCGGCGCTCATGACCTGCACGTCGCCGGCTTCGGTACGGCCCTTGTTGCCGAGATTGTCCTGATGCGTAATCGCGCCTTCGCGGACATAGGTGATGATTTCCATGTCGCGGTGCGGATGCGGCGGGAAGCCGGTTTGCGGCTGGATCGTGTCGTCATTCCAGACGCGCAAATTGCCCCAGCTGGTGCGCGCGGGATCGTGATAGCCCGCGAACGAGAAATGATGCTTGGCGTCGAGCCAGCCGTGATTGGCGCCTCCAAGGCTGTCAAAAGGGCGAAGTTCGATCATTTTGTGTCTCCAGGGCGCGCCGGGGTGGCTGCCGTTGAGAAGCTTTTAGACATTGCCCGTCATTTGGTTCAGTGGGATAAATTGCATCGAACTGTTCGAGGAAATGGAAAAGTGAACAATCCCGGTACCCCGACGCTGGACCAGCTTCGCATCTTCCTTGCTATCGTCGACACGGGCAGCTTCGCGGCGGCGGGTCGTCAGCTCAATCGCGCGGTTTCGGTGATCAGCTACGGTATTTCCAATCTTGAGGCGCAGCTCGGCCTCACGCTCTTCGAACGCGAGGGAACGCGCAAACCGCAGCTCACCGTCGCGGGCCGCGCGCTGTTGTCGGAAGTACGCGCGATTTCCGTCGGAATCGATGGCCTGCGCGCCAAGGTAAAGGGGATGCTCGACGGCTTGGAGGCCGAGGTCGATCTCGCGGTCGACGTGATGCTGCCGTCCGAAAGGCTCGGCAAGGTGCTGCGTGCCTTTGCAGCCGAGTTCCCGACGGTGCAGCTCCGGCTTCATGTCGAAGCGCTCGGGGCGATTACCGCAATGGTTCTCGATCGTAAGGCGATCCTTGGCATATCGGGGCCGCTGGCCGCCGGGGTCGAGGGGGTCGAATGCATAGCGGCGGGATCGATCCCGATGGTCCCGGTCGCCGCGCCCGACCACCCGCTTAGCCGGATGGAACGTATCCCGCCGGGCGCGGGACGCGACTATACGCAGCTTGTCCTCACCGACCGATCGCGGTTCACCGAGGGGCGCGACTATTCGGTGATGAGCCCCAAGACCTGGCGACTTGCCGATCTCGGCGCCAAGCACGCTTTGCTGCGCGAAGGCATAGGCTGGGGCAATATGCCGCTGCCGATGATCGAGTCCGATCTTGTCACGGGAACGCTGATCCAGCTTGCGATGCCCGATCATCCGGGAGGGACCTATCGCTTTGCGGGCGTCTGGCGCCGTGATACGCCGCCTGGCCCGGCGGCATTGTGGCTGCTCGAACAATTTGTCGAGCTCGGACAGGATGACGCCGAGCTAGCCGGGATGATCGATCTTTAGAGTTTCAGCATTGCCTCGGCTCCAACCATATGGATCGTGCGGGCTGGTCCGGTGTCGCGGATATAAGAGCCGGGGCGAAAGGCGGAGAGCGAGGCGGCGAAGGACAGAAGCGTCGTCGCTTGCCAAGCAACCGAAATTTCCAGCTGGTCGCCGATGTGGCGCGCTTCGCTGCCGCCAGCGGGACGGATGATGTCGCCCGGTATGTCGTAAATGCCATCGCCGGGGCTTTCTCGCCAGAAACGTGCGGCGACGAGTTCGAGCGACGCCCCATCACCAAGGTCGAAATCGACGCTGGGATGGAGGTTGATGATGTTGCGCGGCCCGATCGGCGACAGTTCGCCGAAATATTTGCCCTTCGGGAATAGCGCATTGAAGGTGCCGAGGCTGTCGTCCGTGGCATCGCGGTCGCCGCTGGCGATGTTCGCGCGAAGGCGCAGGCGCGGCTTCAGGGCCGCCTGCGGAAAGCTCCAGCTGGTTTCGGTCGCGAGCGACCAGGCGCGAATATGGTCGCCCGCGAAGTGGCCCCGCTGGAGCATCGCTTCCCAATTCCAGCCCAGGTCGCCGCGGCGTCCGAAGAAGCGTAGCCCGAAAGTGTCGCGCATTTCGCGCCCGGTGCGACTGGCAAAGCGCGCGGCTTCATTGGTATATTCCAGCCAATAGGCGTCGACCCCGATGTCCTTGGCGGGCGCGACGGTCACGTAAAGCCCGTCGAGCCGCCGGGTCGTTGACGTGCGGTCGTCGAAATCGGCGGCACCGATCGCCACGGGGCGGAGATGAAATGCGTCGAGGCGGACCGGGCCAATATCCGCGATTGCGCGCACGCCGTCGAAGGCCTGCGGAATATTGGGGCCATAGCGGATGCCGACAAGCCGCTCTGACCCCAGCGCGACGAGTTCACGCCCGCCGCGCAGCGTCAGCTTGCCGGCCCCGCCGAGCGCGACGCGGACGTCGGCAAAACCCTGCAACAGGTCGATCCCGCTTTCGTCGATCGGGCCCTTGCCCGCGCCGACACCGCGCGCATAGCCGGCGATACCTTGCACGAAGACGCGCGCCGGGCCGGCGTGCAGATCCGCATGCGGCATGACACGCAGCCAGAGATAGCCGTCGTCGGGAGCGGGCGGATCGCCCCAAAGATTGTTGCCGAAGCCCTCGAAGCGCGCCCGTGCTTCGGCGCCAAGGCTCAGATAGGCATCGCCCGTGTCATCGAGCGACACATATTTGGGCTGCCGCCAGCCTTCGCGCGGCACGTCGCGCAGAAGCGACCAATCCTCGTCATAGCGCAAATTGGTCTGCTCGACCGATTGCGCAAAAACCGTTGCGGGCGCGAGCGCGGCGAGGAGCAGGAGGTGCCGCATCAGCGGGTGACGAAATGGCGCACCACTGGTGCCTCGCCGTTCAGAAAGGCAGCGAGCGCGTCCTGCTGCACGCGGTCGGCGTTGGTGACGCGATCATGCTGGCGCAAATGTTCGAGCCAGCTTTCGACGGTGAAGGTTTCCACCACCGTGCCGGGCGCCGCGGTATCCTCGTAAACACCCCAGTGGATCGCGCCGTCGCGGCGGCGAATGCGGCGCATCGCCTGCATTGCGGCGAAGAAGTCGGACAGCTTCGCCGGGTCGACGTGATATTCGATCGTCACCAGCACCGGCCCGCTGTCATGTTCGACCGCGCCGTCGACAAGCGGCGCAGGCCAATGCGACGAGGGCGCAAGATCGAGCGCGCTCGCGCGGTCGAGCGGAAAGCGCCAGGCGAGGATCAGGCTCGCTGCAACGAGCAAAGTGGCGGCGGCAAGCAGGGTCGATGGCACGCCGATGCGCGAGGCGATCGATCCCCACAAGGTCGCGCCCGCCGCCATCGAACCCTGGAAAATGAGCAGGTAGATGGCGAGCGCGCGCGCCTTGACCCAGCCCGGCGAGGTTGCCTGCGCGCCGCCGTTGAGCGACGCCATCATTGCGATCCATGCGAGTCCCGCGACGAACAACGCCGCCGCGGCAGTCGCGAATTGCGCCGTCTGGGACAAGCCCGCCATGGCGATGGCGAGCAGGATCGAGGCGGCGAGAGTGATCGCATTGGCGCCCATTGTGCCGCGCAGCTTTGGCATCAGCATCGCGCCGCCGATCGCGCCCAATCCCATGAAGGTGAGGAGGCCGCCATAGCCAAGCGGGCCGAGCCCGAGGTCGCGGCGCGCGATGATCGGCAGCAGCGCCCAGAGGCCACTGGCGAAGAGGAAGAAGCCGACCGAGCGGACGAGCACGACCTTGAGTTCGGGAGCGCGCAGCGCATAGCGCAAGCCGGCGCGCATCGCGCCGACCATATGCTCGGCGGGCAGGTGCCGATCGGGAGCGACGCGCCGCCAGCGCGCGAGCACCGCCAGGATGCCGAGGATGGAAAGGGAATTGACGGCGAATACTGCGCCCGGCCCGGACGCTGCGATGATCAGGCCGCCGAGCGCGGGGCCGATCGCGCGCGCGATGTTGACGCCCAGCGAATTGAGCGCGACCGCCTGTTGCAGTGCGGGTCCTGGCACGAGTTCGGGGACGATCGCTTGGAAGGCGGGCGCCGAGAAGGCCGCGCCAATCGCGATGGCGGCGGTAAAGGCGAGCAGGATCCGGGCGTCGGTCAGACCCGCGAGCGTCAATGCCGACAGAATTGCCGCGCCGGTTAGGCCGAACAGTTGCGCCCCCATCAGCAGCTTGCGCCGGTCGACGATATCGGCGAGCGCTCCGGCGGGAAGCGCGAGGACGAACATCGGAAAGGTTGTCGCGGCCTGCACCAATGCGACCATCAGCGGATCGGGCGACAGCGAGGTCATCAGCCAGCCCGCTCCGACGTCGTGCATCCAGGTGCCGATGTTCGAGACGACCGTAGCAATCCACAGCGCGCGGAATAGCGGGCTTGCGACCGGACGCGGGGGAGGGGAAGCCGTGTCGGTCATGATTTTTGCGTCCGCAGGATCGCGGCGAGCATCAGGCCGCCGATCAGTCCGACATGTTCGAGGAAAGTATTGCGTTCGTGGAAGCGCGCCATCGGGTCGGCGACCTGCCAGAAGGGATGCGCGATCAGCGTCGCCGCGGCGGTGAACACGCCGAGCGCGCCCGCGCCGAGCCACGCCTGGCGGCCAAGGATGACGAGCAGCGATCCGCCGATGTGGACGAATATAGTTGCGATGACGGTGAGTATCGCGGGTTCGAGCCCAAAATGCCGCGCCTCGCCGAGCGCGCCGTCGAGGTCGAACAATTTGGTGATCCCGCTCGTCCAATAAGGCAAGGTAAGAAGCGCTGCAGCGAGGGTTGAGAAGCCGCGGGTGCCGAGCAGGCGGGCGATGGGGGCGGGCGTGCTCATCGGTCAGACCGCCCAGCAACCGCAGCCGAACGCGCCCCAGAAGCTCTGGACGTCGGCGGCGGGGATATTGGCGCCGAGAGCTGCGGCATGATCGTGGCCGTGGACGGCGCAGGACGAAGCGCAGCCGCAGGCGGCCGCCATCTTTTGCGCGCCTTCGGGCCGGCGATAATGGCCGCCGAAGGTCGCGACCGGCGACCAGTCGGGCATCGGCTTGGGCAGCGCGGGGGCGATCGGGCCATAATCGGCTTCGCCATGCACGATCTTGCCGCCGAGAATGGTCAGCACCGAACGCAAATGCACGATCTCGCTTTCAGCGACGCTGAAATAATCGTCCGACAGCAAGGCGAGATCGGCAAGCTGGCCGGCCTTGATCTGTCCCTTCTTGCCGACCTCGTTCGAGAACCATGTATTTTTTTCGGTCCACATGCGCAGCGCGGTTTCGCGGTCGAGGCGGTTGCGGACGGGATATAGCGTCGTGCCGCCGAGCGTCTTGCCGGTGACGAGCCACGAGAGCGAGACCCACGGGTTGTAACTCGCAACGCGCGTCGCGTCGGTGCCGGCGCCGACGGGGATTCCTGCCTCCATCATCCGCTTGATCGGCGGGGTCGCCTCGGCGGCCTTGGCGCCATAGCGTTCGATGAAATATTCGCCCTGGAACATCATCCGGTGCTGGACCGCAATGCCGCCGCCGAGAGCGGCGATGCGGTCGATGTTGCGCTCACTGATCGTCTCGGCATGGTCGAAGAACCAGTTGAGGCCCTGCAGCGGGATGTCGCGGTTGACCTTTTCGAAGACGTCGAGCGCGCGCCCGATCGTCTGGTCATAGGTCGCGTGGAGCCGCCACGGCCACTTCCGTTCCGCGAGCAAGCGGACGACGGGTTCGAGGTCGCTTTCCATGTTCGCCGGCATGTCGGGCCGCTCAACCCGGAAATCCTCGAAGTCGGCGGCCGAATAGACGAGCATCTCGCCCGCGCCATTGTGACGATAGGTGTCATCGCCGTCGCCGGGTTTGACCTGGGTCGACCAGGTCGCGAAATCCTTGAGCTCTTCCTTCGGCTTTTGCGTGAAGAGGTTGTACGCGATGCGCAGCGTCAACTCGCCATCCTGGTGCAGTTTTTCGATGATCTGGTAATCGTCGGGATAATTCTGGAAGCCGCCGCCCGCGTCGATGACGCTGGTGACCCCCAATGAATTGAGCTCGCGCATGAAGTGCTTCGTCGAGTTGAGCTGATACTCCTCGGGCAACTTCGGACCCTTGGCGAGCGTCGCGTAGAGGATCGTCGCATTGGGCTGCGCCAGCAGCAGGCCGGTCGGGGTTCCGGCGGCGTCGCGGACGATTTCGCCGCCCGGCGGGTTCGGTGTGTCCTTCGTATATCCCACCGCACGCAGCGCCGCGCCGTTGAGCAGCGCGCGGTCATAGAGGTGGAGGATGAACACCGGCGTCTCGGGCGCCGCGGCGTTGATTTCGTCGAGCGTCGGCAGGCGCTTTTCGGCGAACTGATGCTCGGTAAAACCGCCCACGACGCGCACCCATTGCGGCGGCGGGGTGTTTTCCGCCTGGCGTTTCAGCATCGCCATCGCCTCGGCGAGGCTCGGCATGCCGTCCCAGCGCAATTCCATATTATAGTTGAGCCCGCCGCGGATGACGTGGATGTGGCTGTCGATCAGTCCCGGGATCAGACGGCGGCCTTTGGCATCGATGAGGGTTGCATCGGGCCCGGCGGCGGCACGGACCGCCTGCTCGCTGCCGACGCTCAGAAATTTTCCGTCGCGGATCGCGACCGCTTCGGCGACGGGATTGCCCTTGTCGAGCGTGGTCACCTTGGCGTTGACGATGATCAGATCCTTAGGGCTCATGGCGAAGCTTTCCGATGATGAGAGAAGGGCGGTGGTGGCGGCGCCGGCAAGCGCCTGGCGTCGAGTGATCGGGTTCATGCGTCGTGCTCTGTGCGCGGCGCCGGCGTGCCGAGCACCTGGGGGGCACAATCTTCGCGGACGAAGCGGGCCAGTTCGGTGGTATCGGCGAGCCGTTTTACGACGGGGACGATCTGTTCGCCGAGCAGGATTCCGGCGAGGCCGACGAGCGCGACGACCGGAGGAGCGGGAGAACGGACACCGAGCAGGCTGTAGACAAGACCGGCGAGCAGCCCGGCGCCCAGCGAGACGAGATAGATTTTCACGGGGTCCGTCCTCCCTTATTTGCCTCAGGCCTGCACGAAGGCGAGCAGGTCAGGGTTGATGACGTCGGCGTTGACGGTCAGCATGCCGTGGCTGAAGCCCTCATAGATCTTGAGCGTCGCATTGGGCAGGATTTCGGCCTGGAGCACGCCGGCATTCTTGTACGGCACGACCTGATCATCGTCGCCGTGCAGGACGAGCGTCGGGACGTTGATCGCCTTCAAATCGTCGGTCTGGTCGGTTTCCGAAAAGGCCTTGACCCCGTCATAATGCGCCTTTGCGCTGCCCATCATGCCCTGGCGCCACCAATTGTCGATTACGGCAGGAATGACGTTCGCGCCGTCGCGGTTGAAGCCGTAGAAGGGGCCCGAGGGCAAATCGCGGAAGAATTTCGACCGGTTGGCCGCCAGTTCACTGCGGATGCCGTCGAACACTTCGATCGGCAGGCCGCCGGGATAGCGGTCGGTCTTCAGCATGATCGGCGGCACCGCCGACACCAGCACCGCCTTGGCGACGCGGCCCTGCGGAATGCCGTAGCGGGCGACATAGGCTGCGACTTCGCCGCCGCCCGTCGAGTGCCCGATATGAACCGCGTTCCGCAGGTCGAGATGGTCCATCACGGCCGCCGCATCGGCCGCATAATGATCCATGTCATGTCCCTCGCTCACCTGCTGCGACCGGCCATGACCGCGGCGGTCGTGCGCCACGACACGGTAGCCCTTGGCGAGGAAGAAGAGCATCTGGTTGTCCCAGTCGTCCGACGACAGCGGCCAGCCATGATGGAAGACGATCGGCTGCGCGTCCTTCGGACCCCAGTCCTTGTAGAAGATTTGGGTTCCGTCCTTGGTGGTTACATAGCTCATGACAAATTCCCTTCAGCATTTGGATGGAGTGGACCGGAACCAACAACCCTCCGGTCCTGCGGGCAAAATCAGTGGCTGCCCTCGGAGGCGCCGAACATCGTCTTGGCATAGGCAATGCCGAGGCCGTAGGCGCCGCCCCATTTGCGAGCGATGCCGGTGGTCAAGTCATAGGTCTCGGCGCACGCCCAGTCGCGCTGCAGTTCGAGCAGATATTGCAACGAGGTGATCGGCTTCGCGCCGGCCTGCACCATGCGTTCGACGGCGCGCTCATGCGCTTCGGCCGAGATGTCGCCGCTAGCGTCGGTGATGACATAAGCTTCATAGCCCTGTTCAAGCGCCGAGAGTACCGGACCAACGATGCAGACCGAGGTCCAGAGGCCGGCGAACACGAGCCGTTCCTTGCCAATGCGATTGATCTCGCCGATCACCGCGGCGTCTTCCCAGGTGTTCATGCTGGTGCGGTCAAGCAGTGCCTGACCGGGAAAGGCGTCGGTGATCTCGCTGAACATCGGGCCCGAGAAGCTCTTTTCGGCAACCGTGGTCAGGATGGTCGGGACATTGAAGCCGGCGGCGCTATTTGCAACCAGTGCGGCGTTGTTGCGCAGCAGTTCGGGTGCGATCGACTTGGTGGCGAACGCCATCTGCGACTGGAAATCGATGAGGACCAGCGCGTGGTTGCTGGGATCCAGCAGCGCCTTGGCGGGGGTCGGGGTGGCTTTGATCGACATGGTTGGCAATCCTTCTCTGGAAGATCGGTGATCCCGATCGTTCGGGGTGCAGTCGGTCTACGCAGGGGCGACCCTCCCAAACAGTGAGATAAAATTGCCGCTTCCATTCTAAAATATAGAAAAGAAAATCATCGGCGCCGCACGGCGACCAGGGGATGTCATTGGGTTTTCGTCAATCACAGCAACCCGGCGGGCGAGACGGGGCGAGGGCGATTGTGTGGTCGGCTGCGTCAGGCTAGGATGGCGGCATGAAGCAGGGGATGCTTTTTATCGGGCTGGTTGCATTCGCGATCATGCTCATGCTGGCCATATTTTTCGCTGCACGCTTCGGCGATGAGCAGTAGCTTGCCCACCGCTCGGCCGGTTGACCGTGGGGGGCGATAGGTGCGGCAATTTGATATAGGTTAAGTTCGCGCGGCCGGCGCTCCGGCGTTCGCGTTCCGAAGGCTTGCGCAATCATTCCGACCTCGCCATGGATCATGCCCAATCGCGGCGCGGAGACGGCAACCTTTATGGAATCGAAGAAGATCGCGTCGCTCGGACGCGACCGCCGCGCAAGCCGCACTATCGTAGCGCTGCTGGCGCTCGGATTTGTCGCACTGCTCGTTGCTGCCGCGGCGACCTATTGGACCCAGCGCCAGAATGAGGAAATTGCCCAGCGCGTCTCGCACACGCTGCTGGTCGAGGCGCGTCTTGGCGCCTTCGCGAGCGCCAATGAGCGGATGGAAACCGCAAGGCGCGGGCTTTTGTTGACCAACGATCCGCGCTTCGCCGCGATCATGAACAAGGCCGAGGCGGGCGCCCGCGCGCAGCTCGGCGACCTTGGCGCGTTGATCCGGGACAATCCGGAGCAGGTGGCGCGCGTGGCGCGGCTTCGCGACCTCATCGACGCTTATGGCGCCTATAATCGCAAGGCGATCGGCGGCGGCATCGCGGCGCGGCGCGCGGTCGTCGAGGGGTTTGGGAGCGATACGGGGGTCGCTTATGTCCGCGACGTTCGCGGGGTGGTCGATGCCATGATGGCGGACGAACTCGGACTGCTTCGCCAGCGCGAGAGCAAGCAGCGGCGCACGCAGGCGCTATTCAATACTACGTTGCTGATCACCGGGCTGCTCATTCTTGCGGTCGCTGCAATCACGCTTCTTCTGATTCGCCGCAATCTTGTCGACCTTCGCCTGTCGCGCGAACAGCTTCGCCATTTGAACGAAAGCCTCGAGGAGCTTGTCGAAGCGCGTACCGCCGAGCTCAGCCGCGCCAATGCCGAGATCCAGCGCTTCGCCTATATCGTCAGTCACGACCTTCGCTCGCCGCTGGTCAATGTCATGGGCTTTACCGCCGAGCTGGAAGCGGCACGCAAGGCGATCGCCGATTATCTCGCGCGCAGCGAGCAAGGAAATTGGCAGGCGCCCGATCCCGCGACCCGCCTCGCGATCGAGGAAGACCTTCCCGAAGCGATTGGTTTCATCCGCAGTTCCACCCAGAAGATGGACCGGCTCATCAACGCGATCCTCAACCTGTCGCGTCAGGGTCGGCGGTCGCTGGCGCCCGAACGGCTCGATCTTGGGCTCGTCGTCAAGACGATCGCCGACAGCCTCGAGCACCGCATCCAGGAAACGGGGACGCGGCTCGAAATCGGCGATCTGCCGCAGATCGTCAACGACCGGCTCGCCGTCGAACAGATACTCTCGAACCTCATCGAAAATGCGCTCAAATATCTCAAGCCCGGGCGGCCGGGCTTGATCGCCATCAGCGGGCGGAGCGAATATGGGCGGGCGTTCGTCGAGGTGAAGGACAATGGCCGCGGGATCGACCCGCGCGACCATGATCGCATCTTCGACCTTTTCAGAAGGTCGGGAACACAGGACCAGCCCGGCGAGGGCATCGGTCTCGCACACGCCAGGGCGCTTGCCTATCGCCTTGGCGGCACGATCGACGTGCAATCGGCGCTGGACGAGGGATCGATTTTCCGTCTCACATTGCCGGTCGAATGGAAAGGCGGAGAAGAAAATGCCTGAACAACAGCAATCCGTAAATATCGTGATGATCGAGGATGACGAAGGTCATGCCCGGCTGATCGAAAAGAATATCCGCCGCGCGGGCATTTCGAACGCCATCCATCACTTCACCGACGGCACGTCGGCGCTCGACTTTCTCTATGACGCCGAAGAGGGGCCGGCGCGCAACGGTCCAGCGCTCGTCCTTCTCGATCTCAATCTTCCCGACATGAGCGGGACCGATATTCTGGCGCGGCTCAAAGGCGAAGGCAGTTCGCTGCGCCGGACGCCCGTCGTGGTGCTGACCACGACCGACGACAAGGTCGAGATCCAGCGCTGCTATGATCTGGGCTGCAATGTCTACATCACCAAGCCCGTGAATTACGAGAATTTCGCCGATGCGATCCGCCAGCTCGGCCTCTTTCTGTCGGTGATCCAGGTCCCCGATCCCGATCAGGCGTGACGGGAAGGGCTTCGTCGAGCGTGGCGCATATTCTCTATATCGACGATGACGAGGGCATTCGCCGCCTCGTCTCGCGCAATCTCGAACGCGAGGGGTTCACCGTCAGCCTGGCGGCGAGCGGCGCCGAGGGTGTCCTGATGACCCGTGCGGGGCGTTTCGACCTTATCGCGGTCGATCATTATATGCCGGGGCAGGACGGGCTCTCGACGCTCGAAGCGCTGCGCGGCGTCGCGGGCTGTCCGCCGATCGTCTATGTGACGGGTTCGGAGGAGAGCCGCATTGCGGTCGCCGCGCTCAAGGCGGGCGCAGACGATTATGTTGTGAAATCGGTAGGCAGCGATTTCTTCGACCTGCTGGCAAGCACCTTCGGGCAGGTCCTCGAACGCGCCAGCCTCCGCCGCGATCGCGAGCGCGCCGAGGAAGAACTCAGAGCCAGCAACGCGCGGCTCGAGGCGCTGCTGACCGAAGTCAATCATCGCGTCGCGAACAATCTCCAGATGATCATGTCGTTCGTCGCGCTCCAGGCGAAAACGCTTCCCGACCCCGAAGCGCGCGAAGCGCTCAAGAAGACCCAGCAGCGGATCGCGACCGTCGCGCAGGTGAACCGCCGTCTCTACACCAGCAATGACGTCGAATTCGTCGCGATGGACGACTATCTGGAGGGCCTCGCCGTCGACCTCGGCGCCAGCTGGTCGACCGGCGCGGCGCGCCGCGAAGTGCGCGCCCAGGCCGAGCCGTTGCGGATCGCGACCGACAAGGCCGTCGCGCTCGGCATGATCGCCAATGAATGGGTGAGCAATGCCTGCAAATATGCCTATGGGAACGACGAAGACGGCGAAGTGAGGATTATCCTGCGCCTGAGCGGCGAGCGCACGGTCGAACTTAGCGTGGAAGATGATGGCCCCGGCTTTTCAGCCGGCGTCCCGGCACAGGGCACCGGGCTGGGCACAAAGCTCATCGATGCGATCGCGCGCACCCACCGCGCCGAAGTGCATTATGAGCCCTGCCAAGCGGGAGGGCAAGGAATGCGCGCGCGGATCCTGCTGCCGCTCAAGGCTGGCGAACTCAAAGCCCTAAGCCCGTCGCTCGCGTATCGTTGACGGCACGAATGAAAGTCAGGCGCGCGCGTGGACCCTGGCCCGGCTGCGCTCTGCGGTGAGATCGAGCGGTTGCCGAAACCTGCTCTGCACATGAAAAAGCCCGCGCGGCAGCAGCGCGCGGGCTTTCCCAAAGCTCGCCGAGCTCAGTAGCTGTTTTCGAAATCGTCGATTTCGCGCTCGGCTTCATCCTGAGCGCGGCCATATTTTTCCTGAATCTTGCCGGCGAGCACCTTGCGGCTGCCGTTGATCTGGTCGACCTCGTCGTTGGTGAGTTCGCCCCATTTCTTCTGAACATGGCCTTTGACCTGTTCCCAATTACCCTTGATCGTGTCGTTGTTCATGATTGGTCTCCAGTCTATGTGGTCGATCAACGAATGCAGAAAGCCGACTGTTCCGCTGGAATGCCCATTTACCGCTCGCTAAAAGACCTCGCTTAACATGGGTTAAGCACGAGCTTCTCAGGCGGCGTCACGCACTGGTTCGATTAGCGATATGCTTGCCGCGCGCGCAATTGACGCGGGTTGCGCGAGGGGGTGCCAAGCTTGCGGAACCGGGCACACGCGCGGGAAAAGTCGCTGCCCGGCCTGCGTCTGCCTCACCCGATCAGGACTGATCGCGGTGGAGATAGAGGTCGGAGAAGTCCGCCACCGCGATCAGGGCATCGAGATCGGCAATCCGGATCCCGCGACCTTCGCGGACGATCGAACCCGAGCGCTCGAGCGCCTTGAGGGTCCGGTTCACATGCACCGGCGTCAGCCCGAGAACGTCGGCAAGCTGCTCCTGGGTGAGCGGCATTTTGCGCACGTCGAGCCCGCCCCAGTGCGTGTCGTCCAGCCGGAAGTGGAGCTCGCACAAAAGATGGGCGAGCCGCGCGAGTGCGTTGCGGCGCCCGTTGTTGAGCAGCCATTTGCGACCGATCGACGCCTCGATGAGAATATCGACCATGACGGCGCGCGCGATCGCGGGTCGGGCCTGCACGAGCCGCTCGAAATCCGAAATCATGATCACGGTCAGTTCGACGGCGGTGAGCGCCTGCAGATTATGATCGACGATGCGAAGATACATCGACTGGAAATCGAGCGGGTCGCCGGGGATCTTGATCGCGACGATCTCGCGGCCGCCATCGGGGGTCGTCTTCTGGCGGTAAGCAAAGCCCGATCGCAGCACCGGGCAGATATCGGATCGCTCGCCTTCGCGCAGGATATAGTCATTGGGTTCAAGATGCCGCGTGCGATGCGGCAGCGCGGCGATCGCCGCCTGGTCCTCGGTGGACAGGAGGCTGTGGCTGAGCAGCTTGGCCAGAAACACACCCATGCCGGGTGGCGCCTTGTCGCGGTCGAACATTATCAATGCCTTTCCTTGCCGCGGACGCCGCGCGCTCGGCTTATGATGCGCCATCCTCTAGCTGCTATCGCGCAACGCGCAATATCGAGATTGCCGAGCGCGCAGCGCTTCGCGCGGCGGTCGGTCCACGTCGCGCGCCGACGCCGATTGGTGCGTCATTTGCCGCAAGACGTCGCCGGCAAGGGCGGGCGGACCCGTCAGGGTCCTGGTGGGTCTTTTTCTTCGGATGATCGATCGGCGCCGCGAAGCTCCGCCGCCGCAGTCGCGAGGGCGCTGGCGCGCGGCGTGGGATGGATCGCGATAGACGAGCCGGGCTGGAGTACCCCTAGACGCCGATGCTGGCGAGGGCCGCCGCAAGCGCATCGAGGCTAAAGGGCTTGCGTACCACCGCTGCCCCTTCGAAGGCGGACCGGGCAGCGCCGCCGTCGCCGGTCGCGACGACAAAGGGAATATCTGCCTCGCGGAGCGCCTTGCCCACCGCTTCGCTCGTCTCGCCATCGGCAAGATGAACGTCCAGGATCACCGCATCGAAATCGGGCGATGCCAAGCGCGCGAGAGCGCCGGCTACGCTTCCTTCGCAGCCGGCAGGGTCGCAGCCGAGGGCGTCGAGGAAGCCCTCGATCATCATCGCCACCAGCGGGTCGTCCTCGACGATCAATATCCTGCTTGTCATTTGAAGCCCATTGCAAGCTATCCCGCGCTCATAGGCAGCGACGAGAATGAGTCAAATTTGTCAGCGTTCCTCAGGAACTTGCGCAGTGCCTCGATGTTCCGCGCGGCGAGCAAAGAATTCGCGGTCGTGCCGCAGGGCGAGGCGGTGCAAGGCGGCGGACGGGGCGGATGCGCAGCGCATCGAACGCGGTGTCGCACGAATTCGCGCGCAAGATCGCTGGCGAAGCTGTGACTGTCGCCGAACGGGTCCTGCTGCGCTCGCTCTATGATGAGACCGAAATGGCGCCCTGGGTGCTTGCCGCGAAGATGGGGATGACCAGAGGGGCGATCAGCAAGCTCGCCGACCGGCTCATTGCCAAGCGCCTTGTCGAGCGGCGCGAAAATCCCGCCGACAAGCGCGGCCACAGTCTCTCGCTCTCGCTGGCCGGTGCGCAGAAGGTGCGCGCGATTGCTGCGCTCGCCGATACCAATGATGCCGATTTTTTTGCGGTGATGAGCAATGCCGAACGCGCCGAACTGCGCGCCCTTCTGGAGGCGCTGATCGCGCGGCACGGCCTCTCGGCCGCTCCGCTCGACTGAGCGCAAGGATCGTCGAACGAAAGGAAGTGACTATGCACGCCGACCGGATCGCCACCGCCGAATATTGCCTAAAAGCTGCTTATGACGGGCGTCTGAGCTTCCCCGAGATCGTCGGAAAGCTCATCGACGCGGGCTTCGAAGGCTATGATGCCGACTATCGCCGGGCCATGCAGATCTATTATCTCCCCAACGGCGACAGCGTTGAGCTCGCGATGCCGACCTGCTCAAAGGGCGTCGCGGCCCACTTCGATGACGCGCGCATCGCCGCGCTGGTGCGCTGGGCGCAGTCGGACGCGCCCGACTACAGCTATGCTGCTTTCAGTGTGCAGGCCAAGGCGTCGGGCTGCGCCGGCTATCATGTTTCCTTCCCGGGTCGGCGTGTGGTTTATTATGGGCGCAGCGCCGAGACGCATGTCGAATTGTTCGATGGCTGATGCGGGCCGGGCTAACCGTTGACGATGGTGCCGCCGTTCGGGTGCAGCACTTGGCCCGACATATAGCTGCTGTCCTCGCAGGCGAGGAACAGAAAGCAGGGTGCGACCTCATTGGGCTCACCCGGTCGTTTCATCGGCGTGCTCTCGCCAAACGTCGCGACCTTTTCGGCGGGCGCGCCGCCGCGCGGGTTGAGCGGTGTCCAGATCGGCCCCGGCGCGACCGCGTTCACGCGAATGCCCTTGCCGACGAGATTTTCGCTCAGCGACCGGGTGAAGGCGGTGATCGCGCCTTTCGTCGCGCTATAGTCGAGCAGTCCGGCGCTTCCCTGATACATGGTGACGCTGGTGCAGTTGACGATCGCCGAGCCCGCGCGCAGGTGCGGTAGTACCGCCTGAACAAGATAGAACATGCCGAATATATTTGTGGCGAACGTCCGCTCGAGCTGTTCGGCCGAAATGTCGCGGATGTCCTCGGCGGGATGCTGCTCGCCGGCATCGTTCACCAATATGTCGATGCGCCCGAATTTGGCGATCGTCTTGTCCGCGATCATCGCCGCAGCATCTTTCCGCCCGATATCGGCCTTGATGGTCAGGCAGGTTCGTCCCTCGGCCTCGACGATCCTGGCCGTCACTTCGGCATCGCGCGTGTTCGACTTGTAGACGATGGCGATGTCGGCCCCTTCGCGCGCAAAGAGTGCGCAGACCGCGCGGCCGATGCCGCTGTCGCCGCCGGTCACGATCGCGACCTTCCCGGCAAGGCGATCGGAGCCCCGATAGCGCGGTTCCCACTCGGGTTCGCGGTCAAGCGCCGCTTCGCTGTCGTGCAGCGGCGCGGCGATCGACTTGCTGTCGCCTACTTGCTTGCGCAGCTTGGCTGCCGCGATCAGCTTGCCGCGCTTCTCCTTGCTGTTTTCGCCGACCTTTCCGGCTTTGGTTTTGCGGGTCATCCTGCGTTCCTGCATCCGTTCTCCGGTTAAAGCCCCAACCATTGGAAGTGCGCTATGGTTGCGTGCGGCGCGGCGCCACCGGTCGCGGCTCGAATTGCGATGCCGATGCCAGCACTGGACTCACGGCATCGCGCCATCAGGTTGTGATAGAGGACGGCTATCGCTTCTAGGCGAGCCAAAGAGGGAAGGGGCCCAGACCGGCTGCCCCTTTCATCCCGATGCAAACGCGCCCGCCTTTCTAGCCGTGCATCGGTCAGGGGCTCTGGTCCACGGGGAAGCAACCGGCGCGCGGGCCAGCCGTTGGTCGCTCCACCCTACGCCCTTGACTTCGCATCCTTTTGCCCGAAGCTCAATATCAACTGTTGAAAGGGGTAGGCATGGACAAAGCGGTATCGGCTCTTGCCGGGCGGGCGCGACATTGATCGAACTGCGGGGTCAAGGGGCTGCCGGCGCCCCGAGAGGTTGGATATTGGCTCGGCGTGCCCTCGGCATGCTTGCAATGCGGAAGATTTTTCTGACCGGGATCGCCGCGGCAATTTCGGCGGCCGCGCCTTCGTTGGCCGCTCCGCCGCCACCCCCCGGGCAAAGTCAGGTCGATCGCGATGCCGATGTGGCGCGGTCGGCGCGAGAGGCGCTCGACGAAGCGCGCGCGCGCGACGCCGCCGACATGCTCGAAACGCTCGTCGCGCCGCGTCATCACATGCTCGCCATCCTCCCCGCGTGGCACCGCGATCTTGGCCACGCCTATGCTGCGCTCGGCGCGCCCGATGCCGCGCAGGGCCAATATCGGCTCGCCCTGGCCGCGGCCGGCGAGGGCGGGGATGCCGCAGCCGAGGCGGACCTCGCCGCCCTTGTTGCGCGGTCGGGACCAGCCAACCCGGTGCCCGACACGCTCGGGCCCGACGGGGCCAAATATTTCGATCTGCGCTGGGTCGATCGCGGGGGCGGGCAGATCGACTATGGCGCAGCCTTTCTCCTGCCGGCCGACGGCCCCCGCGGGGAAGCTTTCATGCTGGCGACCTATCGCGCCGACTGTGCCGCCTTGCAGGTCCAGATGCTCGCCGGCAGCGAATTTTCCGCGGGCGGCAAGCTGCTGCGCGAATTCGGCCGCGCCGAGCTTGCCTCGCCATCCAATGATCTCGCGCGGCACGCCTTGCAAATGATGTGCCGCCGCGATCCCGCGCTGGCGGTGCGCCGCACGCCCGATATCGACGGGTTGGCCCTGCTCGCGCGCTACCGCGCCCATCGTGAGATGCGCGCGGCGGACGCCGCGCGGGCCGATGCCGGCTCCGTGCTCGACGCGGCGGCATGCCAGGCGCATGTCGAGTTGTTCATCGAGAAAATTGCGGCCGAAGGCCCGGTCTCCGGGCCGAGCTGGCAGATACGCGACTGGTGGGATGTCGCGGCCGAGAATGTCCCCGCGGGCCGTATGGAGGAGGCGGAACTGGCCGCCGCGCAACTCGCCCGGACCGATCCCGATGCGGCGAGCGCTGCGCAGAAGGCCTGCGTCCGCAAGGCAATCGATAGCGGAGAAATCGCGGGCCTTTAGCCGCACCGTCGCATCTGTGGATGGCGCCTTCATCATGGGTTCCAACCAGGATTGAGACGAGCACTGGCCCGGTTCGTTCAGGGGCAGCCATGCTGGCCTACTCTGGTCCAGCAGCTCCGAGCCTCTGCTCGCCCGCTATTTCGAGATGCCTGAACCTTGAGAAAAGCTTTAGAGCTAATTGAAGATATGGAACCCGTTGGCGGTTAGGCGCGACACATGCCGACCTGCTATTTCTCGTATAAATTCCAAGGCCGTCGGCAAATTTGAAGGGGAGTTCTATGAAGGTTGCGATTTTTGGCTCGAGTCTGGCGCTTGCAATTTTCGCGGCGGTCGGCGCCGCCCCTGCAGCCGCGCAGCAGCCCGCTGAACGCGTCGGCGACTGGATTGTCGCGAAGATCGCGGTCTCGGAGGGCGGCAATGTCTGCTCGGCGCTGCGCTCCTATGGAGACGGCTACGCGATGGAAATCCTGCAGGCGAAGGGGTTGCCCGGCCAGCTCATCATGCGCCTCGAAAGTCCGCAGATTACCTACAAACCTGGCCAGACCGGCGAGAATATCGAAGACCCGTTCGGGCTTCAGATCGTGATCGGCGACATCCAGGGCCAGGAAGGCGCCGAAGCCGTGGTACGGCAGGGGCCGCGCGGACTCGGCTTCGTGACCATTCTCAAGCCCGGTGACAATCCGAAATTTTCGCCCATTCGTGCGTTGCGGGCGGGACGCTCGGTTTACGCCTATGTCGGTGCGGTCGGCCAGGAAATGAAGGTGATAGGTCATTACGGTCTCGAGGGCTCGGGCAAGGCGCTCGACGCTCTTCAGCGCTGCGTCGACGGCGAGCCGGGGGCTCCCGCACCTTCACCCGCCGCCCCCGCAGCGCCCGTCGGCAACGGCGCTCCGATTGGACCGCTCGGCATCTTGCCGGGCCATTATGTCGACGTATCGGTAACCTGCGCAAACGCCACCGACATTTTCTATTATGACGGAGCGCGGGTCGGCATGGCGGACTATGACGACAATGGCAATTTCAGCAGAATTCGTGTTCAGCCTGTCGGTAAGGTGACGCGCGAGCAGGGCGGCGCGCTCTTCCTTGAGTCGCTCGATGTTGAACTGCACAAGCTGCCGGGAAACCGGATCAGCCTTACGATTCAGGATGACGGTCCGCCCATGCGGCTCTGCCCGGCGAATGAAATTCCGGCAAAGTACCGCGTCCGTTAGGAAGGGGGGCCGAGCCTTGCCGCGGCGGGCGGGATTATTGCCGCGCTTGAGGGGCCGCCGCCTTACAGGGTGGGGTCATACGAACCGGCCTCGATCATCTGCCGCAGTCGAAGCAGCGCGAGCTTGCCGATGTCGTGCGCATCTTGTTCGAGGAGTTCGAGACCGCGCACGCGCGCGGCACCTCCGACTGGAACCGCAAGGGGCGGATCCTCAAGATCATCCTCTACGGCAGCTATGCGCGCGGCGACTGGGTCGACGATCCGGTGGGCGGCTATCACTCGGACTATGACATTCTCGTCGTCGTCAACAATGAGCGCCTGAACGCGGTAGCTGAGTTCCGATGGTTTCCCGCCTTCATCCGGCGTCAGATATTCCGTTCGGGAAGTTTGATGGCGCTTTATCGGTCACAGATGTTCATAGGAGCGTGCGTCAATATGCACGTCTATTCGACGAATGGGCTAAGGCGGTTGGCCTCCGAAGCCAAGGTTAGGGGACGAATTCGTTACGCCGAACCACGCGTCAATCATCTACAAACGACCGCCAATTTGCGTGCCGTGCAAATTCTGCTTGGACACACGAAGATTGAAGACACGGTGCGGATAGCGGGGCGTCGACGTTGAACATGCTCTGACTCTGGCAGAAGGCATCGAAGCCTAGCAATCCAATGTCGATATCATTGAGAGCGAACGCTATGGCGTGCTTTCGAACCTCCGCTCACTTTATTTGGTCCCCAAGAGCGGACGGTCTCCAACTGGTCAGGTTCGGTCCAGCAGAGTCTGAACGCTTCCGGATTTCTAACTCTCAAACCGGGCGGGCAGCCCCGACCGGCCACCTGAGCATGTGAGCGACGGGTTGCTGGTGCCCGCCTGTTGCCGGACCGGATGGAAGCAGGCCGGCAATGATTTGGAACCGCGTGCTGTAAAGCACGGCGACAACCCCTCCGCGGGGCGAAGGGGCCGCTCCCGCGACTAGGCCGACGCGCCGCCGTCGATGTTCAGCGTGGTTCCGGTGATGTAGGTCGCATCTGGGCCGGCCAGAAACGACACCGCTCCTGCGATCTCCTCGACCCGGCCGTAGCGACCGAGCGGAATGGCACCGATCATCTGCTTCGCGAACTCGCCGTCAGCGGGATTCATATCGGTGTCGATGGGGCCCGGCTGCACGGTGTTGACGAGGATATTGCGCGACGCGAGATCCTTTGCCCAGCCGCGCGCCAGCGCCGCCACTGCCGCTTTGGTCGCGCTGTAGATCGCGGTCGCGGGGAACGCCATCTCGCCCGAGATGCTGCCGATCAGGATAATACGCCCCCCATCGCGCAGGTGCGGCAGCGCCGCGCGCGTGCCGACGTGCAGGCCCTTCACATTGACCCCGAATTGACGGTCATAGCTCTCGTCAGTGTCGTCGGCGACGGTAGAGAATTCGGCGACGCCGGCATTGTGGACAAGGATATCGATCCCGCCTAGCGCGGCCGCTGCCTGTTCGACGCCCGCCCGCTGTGACCCGGGCTGGGAGGCATCGGCCTGAAAGGCAAAGGCGGTGCCGCCCGCGCGCTCGATCGCCGCCACGGTCGCGTCGGCCGCCGCCTTGTTGCCCGAATAGGTGATCGCGATCGCCGCGCCATCGGCCGCGAGGCGCTTGGCGATCGCCGAACCGATACCGCGAGATCCGCCGGTGACGAGCGCTTTTTTGCCCAGAAGTGACATGTAAATTCTCCAATCATGCCCGCGATCACGGCGTCGTGCGCAGTCGGCAAGGCACAAGATGGGTCGTCAATCCAATAGTTCAATATTCCCGAACTATTAAAATTGCGTCGCGGGCCTATATTGTGCCTATGCCCCGCTTCACCCATCCCAGGCTGGAAGATGTGCCGCTCGAACTGGCGCTCCATGCCCTCGCCGATCCCAACCGTCTGGCCATGGTCGGACGCCTGGCCGGCACCGAGCAGCTCAGCTGCACCAACGCTGCCCCGTGCGACTCGATTCCCAAGAGCACGCTGTCGAACCATCTCAAGCTGCTGCGCGCCGCAGGCCTGATCGAGACGACCCAGGCCGGTCGCGAGATGATCAACAGGCTGCGCCGCAAAGAATTCGAGCAACGCTTTCCCGGACTTTTGAACGCAATCCTCGCCAACCGGTCCGCCTAGTGCAACGAGGCGCCGGTGATCGTCGTCGGACGCGGTCGGACCGCTCGCTCGGGGTTGCCCGTCTCGGTTGAACGCTCGCCACGCAGAATGCAGCTTGAGCAGCAGCGATGGCATCAATGGGGCGGGAGATCTGCCGGCCTTGTGTCGCCACCTCGATGATGCAGTTATCGTCGCTTCACCGGGCGACAAGGCGCGGCCGTGCGCCGCTATCGGGCGGTGGGTGCCCGGCTTTTGCGCGGGGGGAGGATCCGTCGGCAAGCTCGATCCAGACGGGGGCATGGTCGCCGGACTTTTTCCAGCCGCGCGGGCGCGTGTCGACGCCTGCGGCCTTCAGCCGCTTCTTCGGACGGTTGAGGAGGAGATGGAGAGGCGCCTCGGCTATCTCATCATCTCTCGCTTTCGCAGTGACGCGCCTCCGGATAATCAGTAGGCTTTCCGGTATGGCTCGACCAATTCGGCTTCGGACGGCCAATGTCCCTGGGGATTTTCGCGGACGATCTCGGCAAGCACCGTCTTGGCCCCTGCCTCGTCGCCAGCGAAGCGGCGTTCCATGGCAATCGCGAATTTGATCGTGCTGTCGCGGCTGTCCTTGAATGCGGCCGGATCGAGCCGGCCCTGCATGATTTGTACCGCCTGATAATAAGTGAAATTCTCGATCAGCTTCAGCCCGGGTTCGATCGCATCGATCGCCGCGCGAGCCTTGGCATGTTCGCCCATCTTGCGATACGCGATATAGGTCCAGTAAGCGGTCGGCACACGCATATCGTCGCGTGCGAAATCGGCGGCGAGCGCAAGGGATTTCGCCATCCCCGATACCGTCGTCGGATAGTCGCCCGTCGCAAAACTCGTCTGCGCGTGATAATAGACAATATTACCGCGATAGGTGCTGATCGTCAGGCCGATCGGGTTGGGCATGCCGTCGGGTTCGAAGCTGTCGGGTACATCGCCCATCAGTTCGAGCGCCTTTTCGTAGTCGGCAAGGGCTTCCTTGAACCTGCGCGCACGGGTCAGATCGCGAGCGCGAAATCGGAAGAGTTTATAACTGTTCGGGAATTTCTCGATCCCGGCGCTGAAAGCGTCGACTGCCTCACAGATGCGGCCTGCATAATCGAGTCGGCGACCATACCAAATGTGGCTGTCCTCGCGGTCGGGCGCGATGCGCAGCGCCGCTTCGGCGATCGCGATGTCCTCATCGAGCATCTTTTGCGTGGCGGCCGAATATTGGGGCACGGTCAGCGGCGTACCGATCAGGCTGGTGGCGCAATTCCCCGCGCCGGCGCCAGGGACGTTCGCCGACGCGGGGGCTGCGGCCAGCAGCAGGGCAAGGGAGAGAGCGGACATGCGGAGGCTCATCCGATCACCTCTCGATAGATGCGGCGGACGTTGGTTCCCATGATCTTTTCGACCGTCGCCGAGGGATAGCCGAGCTTGCGCACCCCATCCCATACGACCTCCATCCGGCGCGGACCATTGAGCTCGTTGATGAACAGCGGCCAATCAGCTTCGTGGAAATTCGCGCCCTCTTCGCGTTTCAGCTCGGCGATATAGGCGTCGGTCATTTCGACGACGCGATGATCGCGGTCGCTGCCGATCGCGACATGGTCGGCGCCCATCACATTGACGGCGTGATCGATGTGACGGAAGTATTCGGGCAGCGCATCGTCGCGTTTCGTTGTCAGGAACGGCCGCATCTGACAGATGCCCGCCACTCCCCCGTTGTCGGCGAGCAGGCGCAGGTTCGCGTCGGTCGTGTTGCGGATATTGCTGTGCACCGCCATGCACGCGGTGTGCGAGACGATGACCGGCACCTTCGACGCGGCGATCGTGTCGGCCATCGTCTGCATGTTCGCATGCGACAGGTCGATCAGTATGCGACGCTCGTTCATTCGGCCGACGAGCTCGTGGCCGAAGTGCGTCAGGCCATTCGCGCCAAGCTCCTTGCATCCGGCGCCCGCCCAATTTTGGTCGTTGTAGGTGATCTGCGCCGACGTCACGCCGAGCTTGCGGAACAGGTCGACATTATCGAGATCGCGGCCGAACTGGGTGCTGTTCTGGAACAGGTAGAACAGTGCGAGTTGCCCGTTCTCGCGCGCGACGTCGATGTCGCTCGCGCTGGTCGCCTTGCGGAACAGTTCGGGATGCTTCGCGATATGCGCGTCATGGTCGAGGACGGCCTGCACGGCTTCGTCATAGGCTTGGCTCTCATAGACCTTGGGGTCGCACAGCGTGATCGTGATGGCGTCGAGCCCGCTCGCGCGCATCTGCTCGATCAGCGCCGCATCATAATCGAAGCGCACCTCGCCCATTGCGTCGAAGGTCAGGGGGCGCCTCGATGCCCAGGCTCCCGCCGCGGGTGCCAGCGCCATCGTGGCCGACAAGGCCGCCCCCGACAGGATGAAATTCCGTCTGTGCATAGCTTCGCCCTCTCCAATTTATCATTGGAAATAAAATAGCGTATCGGAAAATTATTGCAAGCCCGATCGTCGGGCAGTGATCGGGTCGGCGCTAGCCTGTGTTGACCCAGAGCACGACGGCATCTTCTTTGCTCGTCGAATAGACGGCGTGCTGCATGCTGCTGTTGATGTAGATGCTGTCGCCAACCCCCAGAATGGCGGGCTCATAATGCTCGGTCTGGAAGCAGATCTCGCCTTCGAGCACATAGAGGAATTCCTCACCGCTGTGCTGCGACCAGCTCTTGAAGTCTTCAAGGCTGCGTGCCTTGATGGTCGTGACAAAGGGCAGAATCTTCTTGTTCTTGAGCTCAGCGGCAATCAGCCGGTGGCGATAGACTTCGGTTTCCATCAGGCGGCCCGCGCCGTCGATCGTGACGCTTCGCCGTCCAGCCGCGTCCTGGCCTGCATTGCTCGCGAACAATTCCGTGATGTCGATGTCGAACCCCGTCGCGAGTTTCTGAACGACATCGAACGTCGGCGACATCTGGTCATTCTCGATCTTCGACAGCGTCGAGGCCGCCAGCCCGGTGAGGCGCCCTGCATCCTCAAGCGTCATGCCCCGTTCCTTGCGCAACTGGCGCAACCGTTCACCCAGATGGAAGCCTTCGGTTCGAGGTCGCTTCGCATTGCGAACGGCACCCAAGACTTCCGGCTCGTCTCCATTTCTGGGCGGCATAACTCTCCAATCCTCAACTTGCTCGAGATCGCGTGGCATCGGCCAATGAAGGACGGCTGGGGGAAGAGGTCCGGCAAATCGGCCGCGCCACCTATAATGCAGAAATTTCCGATAGGCTACGGAATTGGCATATCCACTAGGCCAATTCCGTATGCCTTGCTCAGAAATAGAGTTCCGATCCGGAGCGGGCCCAATCAGAATTTATACTTGGCGTTTAGATAATAGAAGCCGCCCGCGACCCCGAACACGCTGTGGTTGTCATAGATCAGTCCGGCGCGCGCGCGCGCAGGGCCGCGGTCCGGGGGAAAGATGTTGAACAGGTTGCGAGCGCCGATGCTCAGCTCGACATCCTGAATCCCCGAATAGGTCACTTCGGCGTCGAAAAGCGTGACCGCCTTGCGCGGCAGGAAGCTCGCGCCGTCCAGACGGCGCCAGGCGCCATAATGGATCGCACGCGCCATGAACCCGAAATCGCCGACCTTGGTCGTGGCGGAGAAGTTGCCGCGCCAGCGCGGCGTGCCGCGTTCGAACTCTGTCACAATCGCGGGGCTGAAACCCGGGGGCGGTGCGCCGCGAAGATGCTGTTCGTTATAGTTCACTGCCAGACTGAAGTCAGTCGAGGCATTGTCCGACCAGCTGTGGCGATAGGTGCTGACAAGGTCGAACCCGCGGACGCGCGTATCCATTTCGTTCTGAAAGTAACGGACCTGTTCGATGTCTGCGCCGTTCGGGAAGTTGATCGCCGCGAGCGCGGCGCGCTCGGCTGCGGTCGTGTTGCGCGACGGGGTCAGGAGCAGACGGTCGTCGACGTCGATCTGATAGAAATCGAGGGTCGCGAGGAAGCCGTCGAGGCCTGTGAAGACCATGCCCGCCGACATGTTGAACGAGGTTTCGGGGGTGAGGGGTTTCGATCCGAAAACCTGGGCTGCGGGCGAGCCCGGGACGAGCACCGCGTCGAGGATGAAACCGCCGACGCCGTCGAGCTGCGAAGTAAGGCTGGTTCCGAACACCTGGCCAGCCGCCGGCGCCCGGAAACCGGTGCTAACCGATCCGCGCAGCGCAAAGGCATCGCTCAGTTCGAAGCGGGTCGCTGCCTTGTAGCTGAAATTGTCGCCGAACTGGTCATAATCCTCATAACGAGCGGCCGCCGACAGGTTCCACCAAGGCGTGATGTCCGCATCGACTTCGGCAAAGACCGCATAGCTGTTCGAATCGAAGCTGCCGGCAAATTCGGGAGAGAAGCCTTGGAAGCCGTTCGAGCCGGCGGGCAGATCCTGCAGCGGACCGGTCGTGTAGCTCGCGACGTCGCCTTCGCCAATGACATAGGTTTCCCTGCGGTGGCTGGCACCGGCAAAGAGCAATATGTCCTTGTTCAGTTCATAGGAAACTTCGGCGTCGAACTGGACCTCGCGCTGGGTCAGTGAGCCCGGCTTGAACGAAGTCGGCGACTTGACGCCCATCGAGGCGTTGATCGTGCCGGTGATCGTATAGTCCACCGTGTTGGTGCCATAGCGAGCCGACAGGTCCCAGGTCAGCGGACCGGACTGGTCGCGCAGTCCGACGAGGGCACTGAAATCCTCAAGCTGGCCGCGGAACTCCGGCGTAAAGCCGCCCGGATAAATAAGCGCCAGATTGAACTGCTCGGGGTGCGCCGGTGAAAGATCGAACGCCGAGTTCGCATAGGTGCCGTGACCGTTCAGGCCCCCGGCTGCAAAAGGCTGGCGAAGGCCGAACGTCACTGAGCTCTTGCCGGTCATATAGTTGCCGAACGAATAGAGTTCCAGCTCGTCATTGAGCTCGATCCCGGCATTCCATACCGATTTGAACGCCATGTAGTACGGATCGAGATTTCCTTCAGGATGCTCGGGCACTCCTGGAACGCCAAGAGCCCTTAGCGCTTCTGCGCCCGAATGGGTGGCTTTTCGTGCATAAGCCTTGGCCTGATCGGTGTATTGGGCGGCGAGGTTGAAATAGGCATTGTCCCCGACGGGAACCGCGAAATGGCCCTGAATGTCATAGGTGCGGCCGCCGCTCTCATAATATTCGCCGACCTGACCCATGATCGAGCCGCCGCTCCTTGCCTTCTTCAACTCCATGTTGATCACACCGGCAATCGCGTCCGAACCATATTGAGCGGATGCGCCGTCGCGGAGCACTTCGACGCTCGACAGGGCGATCGGCGGAATGACGTTGAAATCCTGACCCTGCGACCCCGAAGTCGAGGAATGGCCCGTGCCGATCTGGACGATCGAGGCGCGATGCCGGCGCTTGCCGTTCATCAGCAGCAGTACATGGTCGGCCGGCGAGCCGCGCAGCGTGACCGGGCGTACGAACGACGAACCATCATTGCCCTGAAGGCGCTGTGCGTTGAAGGCAGGCACAAGCGTGCGCAGCGCGTCGTTCACGTCGGAATAGCCCGTCGTCGCGATCTGTTCGGACGGAATAATGTCGATGGCCACCGAGCTGTCTGTAACCGAGCGATCCTTGCGGCGGGTGCCGATGACGACGATGTCCCCGCCGTCCTCGCGCGAATCGACCGCATTGCCGTCCGGCGAAGCCGACTGAGCATGCGCCATCGGCGTGATTGCGATTGCGAGCGCTGACGACAGCAACAGACGTGACACTGATTTTGACATTCTTCCCTCCTTTTGACCCATTTCCCCAGCCGGAAACCCGTTGATTTCCGTGTTGCGTCATTAAGTTCAAAAATTTCCTATCATAAAAAATATTGCTCAACCAGCAAAAACTTCCTATGCGAATGAGGAGGGCCGCAATTGCGGTTTCATGGCGCAAGGCGGCGGGAGAAATTTGCTTGGGCGGGAAGGGGAGATTGTCGGCGCTGATCATGGGCGTCTCGCTCTCTAGCTGGGCTGTTGCGGCGCCGGTCGATGGCGAATCGCAGCGGGCGTTGGTCATCCACGCAGGGGCCGTCATCACGATTCCGGGCGAGAAACCGCTCGGACCAACGACGGTAGTGGTGCGCAGCGGGGAGATCGCCGAAATCGTGCCGGGCCATGTCGAGCGGACCGGCGCGAGGGTGGTCGATCTTGAAGGCGCGACTCTGCTGCCCGGTTTGATCGACACGCATGTCCATTTCAGCTTTTCGCCCGAGACGAAACTATGGTCGGCAGCGATCGATACGGCAGAGGATGTCGCCCTGTTTGCATTTTCCAATGCGAAAAAAACGTTGGAGGCGGGTTTTACCACCGTGCGCGATGTCGGATCGGATGGCTATTCGATCCATGCGCTGCGCGATGCGATCAACGAAGGCACTGTCAGCGGTCCGCGAATATTCCTGTCGGGTACCTCGCTGTCGATCGTCGGCGGACATGGCGACATGTCGGGGCTTAACCGCAAGGCGACCGAGGCGCTGTACCCTTATGACTATACCGGCGCCTGTACGGGTGCCGTCGAATGCGCATTGCGCGTGCGCGAAGCGGCGAAATATGGTGCCGACCTGATCAAGATCACCTCGACGGGCGGGATCAATTCGCAGCAGGCTCGCGGGCTCGGCCAGCATCTCAGCGACGAGGAATTGACTGCGATCGTCACCACCGCACACAGCCTCGGCCTGAAGGTCGCGGCGCACGCACATGGAGGAGAGGGTGTCGCGGCCTCGGTGCGCGCCGGCGTCGACTCGATCGAGCACGGAACATATCTCGACGAGGACACCGCAAAGCTGATGGCAGCGCGCGGAACCTGGCTCGTGCCGACGCTCGGCCTGCTCGATGGACGCAAGCAAGCGGATGCCAGTCCGGCGGTGCAAGCGAAGATGGCCGAGGCGCGCCGCGTGGCGGGGCGCAACATCCGCCTCGCGGTCCAGCACAAGGTCAAAGTGGCTTTTGGCACCGACGCCGGCGTATCGCCGCACGGCCAGAATGCGCGCCAGTTCCGCCTGATGGTCGAACAGGGGCCGATGACGCCGATGGCGGCGCTGCGCTCGGCAACGGTCGACGCTGCCGCGCTGCTCGGCCAGTCGGATAAACTCGGTACGATAGAGGTCGGCAAATATGCCGACATGATCGCGGTCGCGGGTGATCCCTATCGCGACATCACGCTGCTCGAACATGTCTTGACCGTCATCAAGGACGGCCGCCTCATCGTTCACGCTAGCGCGGACAAGACCGGATTCAAATAATCTCGATATTACAACGCTTTCAACGGAAACATGAATGAACGTCATTGACAAGCCACTCTCATCTTCTTCGGCTTCAGGGACTTTTGCCGGGGAGATTGCCGACCTCTTCCACAAACTCGGCCTGTCGCTAGCGGCAGACCAGGGATCCGACCTTGCAGTCTATTCGCCGATCGATGGCGCGCCGCTCGCGCTGCTGAAAATGCATCGCGCCGACGATATGGATGCGATGGTTGCCAACGCAGGCACCGCCTTCCTTGCATGGCGGCAGGTGCCCGCGCCGCATCGCGGCGAGCTTGTCCGGCGCTATGGCCAGCTCGTGCGCGAGCATAAGGAAGCGCTGTCCCGGCTCCTGACGATCGAAAATGGCAAGATTCTCACCGAAGCGCGAGGCGAAGTGCAGGAGGTGATCGACATCTGCGAATATGCCGTCGGCCTGTCGCGTCAGCTGTTCGGGTTGACGATCGCATCGGAACGCGCCGAACACCGGCTGACCGAATATTGGCATCCGGTCGGACCGCTCGGGCTCATCTCGGCATTCAACTTCCCTGCTGCGGTCTGGGCATGGGGTACGACCGTCGCGCTCGTCTGCGGCAACAGCGCCATCTGGAAGCCGTCGGAAAAGACGCCGCTGACCGCGCTCGCGTTTGCGAAACTGCTCCAACGGGTCGCGGCCGACTATGAATTCGCGCCCGATCATCTAGTTCAGATCGCGATCGGCGACGCCGAATGCGGTGGGATGATTGCCGATCACCCGGGCGTTTCGATCGTCAGTGCCACGGGTAGCGTGCGCATGGGGCAGGATGTCGGCGTCCGCGTACAGCGCCGCTTCGGGCGTTCGGTGCTCGAACTCGGCGGTAACAACGCCGCGATCGTCGCCCCGAGCGCCGATATCGGGCTGGCGCTGCGCGGAACGATCTTCGCGGCGACGGGCACATGCGGCCAGCGCTGCACGACGCTCCGCCGCCTGATCGTTCACGACAGCATTCACGCCGATTTCGTCAAGCGCCTGGTGGCGGCGGTCGGCAGCCTCGAGATCGGCAGCCCGCTCGACGATGCGACACATGTCGGTCCGCTGATCGACAAGGCGGCGTTCGACGCGATGCAACGCGCGCTCGACCGCGCGCGCAGCGAGGGCGGCACCGTCCACGGCGGCGAACGGATCGAGGTCGCGGGTTTTCCTGGCGCTTACTACGTCCGGCCCGCGGTTGTCGAAATGCCCGCACAAAGCGAGATCGTTTGCGAAGAAACCTTTGCGCCGATCCTCTATGTTCTTTCCTATGCCGACATCGACGACGCGATCGCGCTCCAGAATGGCGTGTCGCAGGGTCTGTCGTCGTGCATCTTCACCTGCGACGTGCGCGAGGCCGAGCGTTTCCAGTCGGCGACGGGCAGCGATTGCGGCATCGTCAACGTCAACATCGGGACGAGCGGTGCCGAAATCGGCGGCGCGTTCGGTGGTGAGAAGGTGACGGGCGGCGGCCGCGTGTCGGGGTCCGATAGCTGGAAGAATTATATGCGCCGCGTTACCGCGACGGTGAACTATTCGACATCGCTCCCCTTGGCGCAGGGCGTAAAGTTCGACCTCGATATCGATTGAAGACACGGATTTTGTTCGGAGAGGATTTATCATGAACCGCAGGCATTTGAAATTGCTGGTATCGGCCGGCCTGTTGATGGTCGCCGCGCCGGGAACGGCGGCTGCGCAGGAGGGCAGCTTTCAGGGCATGTCGCTGCTCGGCGAAAAAATGGTCACCGCCCCCGCGCGCAACGCCAATGTCGCATCGGTCGAGACGCTCGAACGCGCCGCGCGCGATGCAAAGGCAGCGTTCGAGTCCAATATGACCGTCGACAGCGCGACTTGGTACGGCCGCATCCTCTTCTATCAGGGTTATACACGGGAGTCGGCGGCGATATATGATCAGGCGCTGAAGCGCTTCCCCAATTCGGGCAAGCTGCTGCGCCACCGCGCGCATCGCGCGTTCTCGCTGCGCGAGTTCGACAAGTCGATCGAACTGGGGCTGAAGGCGGCAAAGCTCTATGAGAACCAGCCGCTCGAGCGTGAAAAGCCGGGGCCGGACTATTTCCCCGGCGACCCCGACGTGGTCCAATATTATCTCTATTATCATCTCGGGCAGGCCTATTTCGGCAAGCATGATTTCGAAAATGCCGCGAAATGGTTTGCCAGATCGGCCGAAGCCGCGGCCTTCACGCACGATATCGAAGCACGCACCGCCAACACATATTGGGAATATCTGTCGCTCGCGCGCGCTGGCAAGCTCCGCGAGGCGCAGAAGCTGCTCGACGATTATGACCTAACCTTGTTCGAAGTGCATCCGAAGGGCGGTTCGGACACTTATTTCGACGGCATCCAGCTCTTCAAGGGCAACCGCGCCGCCGACAGCTTCTTCAGCGACAAGGATGGCGGCCGCGCCTTCGCGACCGCCGACGGGGTGGCAGCATCGACCGCCTACAGCCTCGCAAATTATTATATTCTGAGCGGCGAGCCCGAAAAAGCGAAGCCTTGGCTCAAGCGATCGATCGCAGTCGATAGCTGGAGCTTCTTCGCGCGCATTCAGGCCGAGGCCGACTGGCTGCTGCTGTTCCCTAACGAAAAGCCCTGACCGAATAGCGCAGGGATAAGCGGCGGACCCGGATGATCGGGCCGGATATCTGGGAGATCGATCTTGCGTAACTGGACCCGCCGCAAACCCCTCGTTCCGCCCGGCGAGCGCAGCGCCGATGCGCTGCCTCCCAGCCTGTCCTGGCCGCAATTGATGGCGATGGGTGTCGGCGCGATCATCGGCACGGGCATCCTCACGCTAATCGGCGTCGGCGTCGATCGCGCGGGGCCGGCGGTGCTGATCTCTTTCATAATCGCGGGTGCGGTCTGTGCCTGCGCCGCGCTCGCTTATGCCGAACTGTCGGCGATGATGCCCGCAGCGGGTAGCGCCTACAGTTACGCCTACGCCGGGTTGGGCGAGGTGTTCGCATGGTGCGTCGGCTGGAGCCTGATCCTCGAATATTCGCTCGTCGTCTCGACCGTCGCGGTCGGCTGGTCAGGCTATGCCTCGCCGCTATTGATAGGGATCGGCTTTCCCGAGCCACTGACGCGCGGCCCCGAGCTTGGCGGACTGGTCAATCTGCCCGCGGTCGCCATTATCGCGGTCGTCACTGGCCTGCTCCTGCTCGGTACGCGCGAAAGCGCGCGCATCAACGCGATCCTTGTCGTCGTGAAGATCGTCACGCTGCTGCTCTTTGTCGGCTATACCTTGCCCTATTTCGACGCCGCAAACCTCGTTCCCTTCATGCCTTATGGCTATGCCGCGCATATCGATGACGAGGGCGTGCAGCGCGGGGTGATGGCGGCGGCCGCGATCATCTTTTTCGCCTTTTACGGCTTCGATGCAATTTCGACCGCGGCCGAAGAAACGAAGCGCCCGGCGCGCGACCTGCCGATAGCGATCGTCGGCTCGATGGTCGTCTGTACGCTAATCTACATGCTTGTCGCCGCGTCGGCGGTCGGAGCCGTGCCCTTCCTGCGTTTCGCCGATAGCCCCGAACCGCTGGCGCTGATCCTGCGTTCGATTGGGCAGGATGGAATTGCCAAGGTCGTCGCGACGACTGCGGTTATCGCGCTGCCGACCGTGCTGCTCGCTTTTCTCTATGGGCAAAGCCGCATTTTCCTCGCAATGGCGCGCGACGGCTTCTTGCCGCACCGCCTTGCTCATATCTCGGGGCGCGGCACGCCGACACGCATCACCCTGCTGACGGCCGTAATCGTGGCGATTCTTGCGGGCATGCTCCCGATCGGAAAGGTCGCGGCGCTTGCCAATGCGGGAACCCTCATCGCGTTTATGGCCGTGGGAACATGCCTGATTTCGCTTCGTCTCCGCGCGCCCGACATGCCGCGGCCTTTCCGCGTCCGGGCCGCTTGGCTCATCGGCATGGCGACCATTGGCGGCTGCCTCTATCTCTTCTCCAGTTTGCCGCTCGAGACGCTGCTATGGTGTCTGGTGTGGAATCTGGTCGGACTAGGCCTCTATGCGATTTTCGGACAACATCGAAGCATGCTGGGCGGAGCGCAGTTCGAAGGTTAAGTGCCCCGCGCGCTTGGCACTCGATCCCAGGCGCCGACGTGCTCAAGCTCGCATTAAGCCTGGAGAGGGAGGGAGGTGCGGTACCTGCCGCAAGCTCACGTTAGCACTATCTCGGATTGAGCTGCGCAAGCCACAGGTCCGATATCGGTCGTACGAGGTGGCAGAGCAACGAATGGTTGCTGGCGCTGCACGATGCGCTCGCGGAGAATGTAGCCGGGCTGGCAGTCGAGAAAGTCGCAGATTCGTGCTACCCTTTGGAAAATTATATGTTCCGATCGACGAAGCGGGGCTGCCTTTGCCAATGCCTGTCGGATGATCGGCACTCTGCCGCCACGTCGCCCAACTGGGAGGCGTGGGGCAATGCGATCATCAAAATCGGCTAAGGATAGCACTGAAAGCTTCGTCCGCGAGCTCTCGCCGCGACCATTACGAGAGCCTGGAGAAGTGGAACCGTGGCTAGCAGAAGCGGTGCTGTTGATCGACAGCCACGCCATGGCCTGCAGCGCTGGCTACAGATGTTACTTCGAGCAAACCTGCCAGCGGCAACTTCACCTGTCCCGATAGCAAGACCGGCGCGCAAACTGATTCTTCCTGCCGGTGATGGCGGAAGGTCTGCGCTTGCGTGAAGCATGTGTCTATCGAGAGAGACGCCGGACAATCGCATCGGGATCGACAAATGCGAGAAGGCGCCCATGCCTGGGCAAGATCTCGAACTCGGCATCGGGAAGCAGCGGCGCCCAATAAGAATGGACGGCCGCAGGGTCAGCCAAGGTGTCGTGCCCTGCGATAAGAACCGACCAGCCGGCTCCGCTTATGCCAGCATCGATTGTTGCGCCGCGCGCAAAATAGAGCTGCTCGCGAACATACCCCTCCAGTCTCCCCGTCGTGAACATCCGGACAGCGCGATAATAGTCGTCGACTACCCGAGCATCTGCGATAGCGGCTTCGTCAGGCGGGCTTCCGCGCATGGATTTCTTGAGACCTGTATGAAGATAGTCCCGCGTTATAGCTCGGGCTAAAAGGCGAGCCGCCGGGAGGATAAGGCCTGGCCTTTGGAGATAGGCCTCCTTGAAAAATCCGAGCACGCCCCAGCGCCGTTTGTCGTGCGCCGACATCGGATCGGGATTGACAAGGACGACCTTGCCGCAGCGATCGGCATAACGCGCTGCAAATGCCATAACCGCCTGCGCCCCTCCACGTGCGACAATGTCCACTCGGTCCAAGCGCAGCGTGTCGAGCACCGTGGCCATGTCATGGGCTGCTGCGGCGAAATGCGCGTCGCCGTCGCTGTCGGAGCTCGTTGGCGCGGGATCGGTCAGGCCGAAGCCCGGGCGGTCGATCGCAAGCACATGATAGCCTTCGTCAAGGAGGCGGGAGACCAAGCGGCGAGGGGGGTGACGCGTCGTCATGCTGCTGTGGACGATGAGCAGCGGGCGCCCCTTGGGGTTGCCATAATCCGAGATGGCAATGCGCCGACCTTCGGCGGAATGGACGATGCGTAGCGGGTCGGCATTCCGGTCGAGCCATCCCATCCGCCCATGGCTGGACTCGACGAGCGCTTGTGTAACTATTGCAATGCTGATCGACCGCGCCAGTTCTGCCGCGCTTGAGACCCCGAGCGTCTGAAAAATGAAATCTGTCTGCTTTTTGACGGTCGCTTCGGAGAGGCCGAGCGCCCGGGCCGCTTGTGCGCGCGTCAATCCTTGCGCGAGCAGGACGGCGATTTGCGCCTGCCTCGGTTTCAAACCCCAACGGTCCACGATTATCGTGGGTGCGGCTTCGTCCGCAGGAAGAACGCCAAATGCCATAAGAGACAATCGGTACAGCAAACCAGGCATCCTCCGTGCGCCACCCTTGGAAAGGGCGGAGGACATTGCCTGGCGGGCGGTCGCGTAGCTGATACGCATCGCAGCGGCAGCGCTCCGGATGTTTCCTTCGCGCAACGTTGCTTCGATGACGCGGGTCTCAAGGCCGGTCATGCCGAACGCCTTGCACACGCGTCGCAGCGGGCCCTCCGGGGTGTCACGCGTGGCAATGATCAGTGCCGCTGTTCCTCGGGCGTCCCGCAGCGGCCCTGCGATCTGCTCGGGCAGATCCCAGCCAAGCGCTTCGCTTCCCGCTACATAGACAAAAAGGGGCGAGCCGGCGGCGCCTCGCGCGCCGTCAACCGTTCGCGCACCGCCCTGACGCTGGACCGTTTGCAGGAGTTCCCAGTCCGTCGCGCGGGCGAGGTCCGCCGCCATTGTGCCCGAGACAGCGAGAATCCTCCGCGAGCCAAGATCGGCTATAGCCAAAGTCACGGCTTCGAGGTCGATGAGCGAGGCAGCGCGAAAAGATTGCGCCGCGTCGAGCGCATGAAAATCGGACTCGATGGCTTCGGGCTCTGTGCGAACCCTGGTCAACAAGCTTTCAGGATCGCTCAGCCATTCGGCCGCGTAATCGACCGCTGCCTCAGCCGGTGACGTCTCATTTTCGCCTCGCATTCAATCGTCAACTTTCAAACTGCCACTCCAGCAAGTGGCGCCCTGAAGTACGGCCTCAGGACGGCATTATGCCTTGAAATTAGAAGGTTGAAGGCAGAATGGCAATTTTTAACCATGCATTTTGAGCGCCACGCGGAGTTCAGCCTTAGTGCAAGCCCAATCGCGGCTGGCATGTTAGCAAACGCTTTTGGAACCGCTGCGTTGCGAACTGCGCTGTCGGCCGCACGCGGCCGGGAGACCTCCTGATTGGGATTGCTTCTGAACCGAAAGGCGAAACGCGGGGCTGTGAGCATCCGCTTCTGTGGGTTTGGGGCTTGAACAGATACTCGACCTCCGGGAGGTTGTCGAAGTTGGTTCCCGCAGGAAATGCGCCCTTCGTGAATCGAACGCCTTGCTCCTCGATGGCAGGTGAGCGCGCGCGCCGGGCACCGGCAAATGTTCGGCAGCGCGCAGCACCGCGCTTCCTTTGCTCGCCTGCAAATTTAAGCGGTCGACTTCCAAAATCCGCGTCCGCTTATCCTCCTTCGCTGGCGAAGGGGGTTTGCCCTCGATACGGCAAGGCCGGACCGTGCGGAAGCGACGGCCCGGCCCTCAGAGCGCCGCGTCGACGCTCCTGCGCTGCTGTTTGCCGGCGGCCGGTCAGCGATTCTGGCGATTCTCGTCGTCGCGGCCGGCTTGGTTGCCGCCCACATTATCGCCCTGATCCTGGCCCGGCTGACGACGGGTCTGATCCTGCTGTTCCTGCTGGCGGTCCTGGCCGGGATTCTGGTTCGGCTGATTGCCGCCCTGCTGATTATTCTGCGCCATGATGGCCTCTCCTACTCGTGTCGCCCCCAGTGGTGGGGGCGCATGGGAGACGCACGGTCGCGGGCATGGTTCCCCTGAAAGATGACTTGAAAACATCAACTTAACTTATGTTATGGAAGAAGTTTCTGAGCATGGAGCCGGAACAAACGGGGCTCGGCAGCGTTGAGCGAGCATCCACTAAGGATAGCGGGCAGGCGCCCCCCAAAAGCGGGAGACATTTCATGTTCAAATGGGCCATTATCTTCGCCGTCGTCGCGCTGATCGCCGCGCTTCTGGGCTTTGGCGGCGTCGCCGGTCTATCGGCCGGCTTTGCGAAAATTCTTCTCGTCATCGGCGTCGTGCTTTTCGTCCTCGCCTTCCTGTTCGGACGCGGTCGCCGAACCTTGCCCTGATCGACGCGGGCGTTGTTTCGGAAAGGGTGGACGATCTTTCATCCACCCTTTCCGAGGGGTGCCGGCGGTCCACGACCCTTTCGGCCGCCGGTGCCCCGAGCCCATGTTCGCGCCGACGGCTGCGCAGAGCGAGAAAGGGGGCCGGCGCGTGCCTGAGCAATCTTTCCACCACCCAGTGACGCCCGATGGCCGCTATTTCGTGGCCCGCAGGCGTCTTTGGTGGATGTCCAGCCCCGACTTGTCGGACAAGAAGCGCGCGCGTCTCGTCGCCGACCTCATGGCGGCGCGGCGCGCGGTGCGCATGGCACGCGAGGACAGGGATGCTGCCGCCATGCGGCGGGCGAGGGCGGCGGTCGATCGCGCGAAGCGGGAGCTCGGCGAGCGCGGACCGGGGTGGTGGCGGGATGGCGCCCCGATCTCAATCGCCGCATGGCGGTCAATACCGACTATGCCGATCGGTTTCGGGCGCTTGGGCTCGACTGACGCCGTCAGGATTTCGCGGTCATCAACGGGGCGGTCGAGCCCCTGTCGAAACGCCCTGATGCGCGACATCGTCGAATATGCCGAAGTTCATGCGCGCGTGACCGGCCGCTCCGCGCCGCTGTCCCCCGAGAAACTCATTCCGCCGATCGTCGAGCTGTTCATCGCGGGCGACCGGGCGTTCATCAAGCAGAGGAAGAAATCATGAGCACCGAAACATTCGAGCGTTTCCTCCGGCTGGAGGCCATATTGAACCGTACCGGCCTGTCGCGCGCGACAATCTATCGGAAGATGGCCGAGGGGAGTTTCCCGAACCGGGTCCGGCTCAGTCCTCGCTGCAACGGTTGGCGCGAGGCCGAAGTCGAAAGATGGCTTGCCAATCCCGCCGCCTATCGTGCGCACAACGAGCCTGCCGAGCCCGCAACCCGCTCCTAGCTCCGGATCCAGCGGCAATTTTTCGGGAGAGCCGAGCGAGGCCGGTCGGCGCGCAGGTTCGTTTCGGCGGGCCGCCGGCTTTGCTTCGGCCTGGCATGAATCCCGATCGATAAGGCTTGCGCTCAGAGAGATTCGCGCCAGCCCTTGCGCTCACTCTTTTTCGGAAAGGCCAGCAGTTCGGCGGAAGGGCGCTCGGGACTTTCGTCGGAACCGGGTTGTGCTGCCGTGCTCGCAAATTGCTCCATCGGGAGGTCATCGCGAAGCCGGCAGAGATAATCCGACCACCACTGGTTCATCCGCACCCGTTCGTCCCAATATGTCGCGCGGTGATAGGCGGCGCGAACGCGATCCTTATCCTTGTGGGGGAGCGCGCGCTCGATGGCGTCGGGATGCCAGAGGCCCGATTCGTTGAGCAAGTACTCGCGGTCGCGCGAAAGCCGTGCGAGGTAATCTCTTCCTTGGAATAGCCGAGCCTGCGTAGCGCAGAATTGAGCGTTCCGTCGTACATCGGCTGGCGGAGACTGCGATAGGAGGGGAACATATATTTGCTCGGATTGCCGATCGCTTTGAGCTGCTCGAAAAGCGCGATAACCTGAGACGACAGGGGCACGACATGCTCCTCCTTCATCTTCATCCGCCCGGCGGGAACGCGCCAGACTCTGGCGCCGATATCGAGTTCGTCCCATTCGCCTTTGCGCAGCTCGCCTGGACGCAGGAAAATATGCGGGATGATCTGCAGCGCGATCCGCGTCTCAGGCCGGCCATCATATCCGTCGATCGCGCGAAGTAGCTGCCCGACGCCCTTGGGATCGAGGATTGCCGCGCGGTGGCGCCGCTGCGGCGTAACGAAGGCGCCCAGGAGCACGTCGGCGGGATCATGCTCGGCGCGCACCGTCGCGCAAGCATAGCGAAATACCCGGCTGGCGAAGGCGCGCAGACGCTGCGCCGTTTCGTGATGGCCGCGCCGTTCGACCAGCGTGATCGAGTCAAGCAGCTGCGCTGCCGTGATCGATGAAATAGGCATACCGCCGATATCGGGATCGAGCAGGTCGCGGTACCAGCGATTTTTTTTTGATCGTCAGCGGCGAACGGCCCTCAAGTTTCATTTTTTCGATGAACTCGTTGGCGACAATCCGGAAGGTGATGATCGCGGCCGCCTTGGATTCGCTCTTCTTGCGGCGGCGATCGACATATTCATCGATGTCATCGGCCAATTTGGCGCGGATTTCGTCGCGTTTCAGGCGTGCCTGATGCAGGCTGACCTCCGGAAATCGCCCAAGGGCAATCTTACGCTCCACGCCGTGATACCGGTATTTGGCCCTCCAGAACAGCGAGCCGGATGGTTGAACGAGAAGAAAAAGGCCTTTCGAACCGGCTACTTTATAGGGCTTGGCCCTGGGTAAGAGGGCGCGAATCTGCGATGTTGAGAGCATATGTGGGGCCACCAATCTGGTTGTCGAAATGGCCCTTCCATTCATGGCCCCTCAGCCCTGAGATGGGGTGGAACAAACGGAGACAATCTGGAATGACCGATAACCACGGTGATAGCAGAAAAACTGCCAAAAATCGATAAAAAGCCTCAGATTTCAGCGCGTTATGTGGTGCCGGCTGTCAGACTCGAACTGACGACCTACCGCTTACAAGGCGGTTGCTCTACCAACTGAGCTAAGCCGGCGCTTTCGCGCCCCTTGCGTCAAATTATGCCAAAGGTCCAGCCCTCGGTGCGTGCGATCGCCGGGGTGAGCGGTGCGGGGGACCAGGGTGCGGCATCGGCGGCAATCGCCCGGAGCCAGGCGGCACTGAGCAGCGCGTCGGCCGCATGGTCGCTGACCGGCCCCGCAAGCCCCGCCGACGGCGAACCGAGCGCCGCGAGCGCGGTGTCAAGCGCGGCGCCGTCGCGGATCTTGCTGCGCCCGGCGGGCACGCCCGCGGCGCGGGCGGCAAGCGCGGTGTAGATTTCGACGAGCAGCGGGCCGCGCGGGGGCGCCGGATCGAGCGGCCAGAGCGGGAGGGCGCCGCCGAGATGGTGGAGCAGCCGCATCCCCGACAGGCTGGCCTTGCCGACCTGCGCTGCACCGACGAGGTTGAAATTGCTCACGCTTGCCGCCTGACGCGTCGCGCGCTGATGCTGTTCGACGATACGCAGCCGTCCTGCGCCACCCTCGAACAAGTCGCCGACATCGCCCTTTGCGTGACGGAAATGGCGGCGGGCCTCCGCATGATTGAGAAAGCCATGCGCCTCGAAATGCGGATCGTCCGCCGCATGGCGCGCGACGAGCGCCCATAGCGCGCGCATATCGGGCGGACTGTCGGGCCATTGGGGGAAATAGGCGTCGCGGTCGGCAAAGGCGAAAGCAGCCGAAAAATCGAAGCCGATCAGCATGTCGGTGCCTTGTGCTGCGACGTCGCAGAGCCAGTCGAATATTTCCGCGCGCGACCAGACATGCCCCGGCCGGACGAGCGCGGGCGCCGCCGCGCCGCTCGCCACGGCGAGTGCTATACCACGCTGGCGCGCGCCGCGGGCGCCCGACCAGTCGATCGCGGCAAAATGGGTGAATGGGCGCATATTTGGCGTGTAGCGCGGCGCGGCGCCTTGCACAAAGGGCCGCCCGGTCCCAAATGCGACCCATGCTGATCGAAACCGAATCGACGCCGAACCCCGCGACGCTCAAATTCCTGCCCGGCCGTCCGGTCATGGAAACGGGAACCCGCGACTTTGCCAGCCCCGAAGAGGCCGAAGCCTCGCCCTTGGCGCAGGCGTTGTTCACCCTCGGCGATGTGAGCGGCGTCTTCTTCGGGCGCGACTTCGTGTCGGTGACGATCGCGCCCGGCGCCGAATGGTCGATGGCGAAGCCCGATGTGCTGGGCATCATCATGGATCATTTCCTGGGCGATATGCCGCTGTTCAACCCGGCGAGCGCCGCGGGGATCAGCGTGCCGGGCGAGGCGGAGGGGGGCTTTGCCGACGATCCTGCCGATGCCGACATCATCGACCAGATCAAGGAATTGATCGAAACGCGCGTCCGCCCCGCGGTCGCCAACGACGGCGGCGACATCGTCTATCGCGGGTTTGACAAGGGCAATGTCTATCTGAAGATGCAGGGCGCCTGCGCCGGCTGTCCCTCGTCGACCGCGACGCTCAAGAACGGGATCGAGTCGCTGCTCAAACATTATGTTCCCGAAGTCACCGCCGTCCACGCGGTCTGATCTGATCCCAGCCACAGGAGTATGTCCCGATGAGCGAGCCGCTTTCCGACAGCGCCCTCGACCAGCTTTTCCGCACCGCGCGTACCTATAACGGCTATCTCGACAAGCCGGTGTCGGACGCACAGCTTCGCGCGATCTGGGATTTGATGAAATTCGGCCCGACGAGCGCGAACAGTCTGCCGGCGCGCATCGTCTGGTGCGTTTCGGACGCCGCCAAGGAAAAGCTCGCCGCGCTGTCGATGCCCGCGAACGCCGAAAAGATATTGAAGGCGCCGGTCACCGCGATCATCGCGATGGACAATGAATTCTACGAACATCTGCCCGAGCTGTTTCCGCACACCGACGCGCGGAGCTGGTTTGCGGGCAATGCGCCGCACGCCGCGACCACCGCGTTCCGCAATTCAAGCCTGCAGGGCGGCTATTTCATCATGGCCGCGCGGGCGCTGGGGCTCGATACCGGGCCGATGTCGGGGTTCAACAACGACGCTGTCGACGCCGCCTTTTTCGCCGATACGCCCAATGTGAAGAGCAATTTCATCTCGACGCTGGGTTATGGCGACCCGGCGAGCATCTTCGACCGCAGCCCGCGGCCGGACTTTGACCGCTTCAACCGCATCGCCTGACGCGCTCCGGCTCGTCATCGATTGTGCCAGCGAGGCCTGCACGGTCGCGCTGATCGATGGCGCGCGCGTGGTCGATGCGCGGCACGAGGTGATCGGACGCGGCCATGCCGAGCGGCTGGTTCCCCTGATCGCCGAACTGCAAGGCGGGGGACGAGCGGCCGGGATATTGGTTGGCTGCGGGCCGGGCAGCTTTGCCGGCGTGCGCATCGGCGTCGCGGCGGCGCGCGCGCTGGGACTGGCCTGGGGCGTTCCCGTGCGGGGCTTTTCGACCCCGGCCCTCGTCGCCGCGGCTGCGGCCGCGCCGATTGCGGCGGCAGGCGGCGCGCTCGTCGTCATGGAGGGCGGGCACGGCCAATGGTTCGTCCAGCCCTTCGACGCCGACCTGACGCCGCGCGGGCCGGTGCAATCGCTGTTGCCCGACGCCGCCATCGCGAACGGGGATGCGTTGATCGTCGGTAATCGCGCTGAAGCCTTTGTGGCGCGCCGCGGCTTCGGCGAGGCGCTGGCGATGCTGCCCGACGCGCGGGCGCTGCCTGCGCTGCCGGCGGAAGCCCTGTTCGACGACCCTCGTCCCATTTACGGGCGGGCGCCCGACGCAAAACCGATGGCGACCCCATGAGCGAGGCGGTGCGGATCGCCACCGCGCGCGTCGCGGACCTGAACGCGGCGATGCGGATCATGGATGCGGCCTTCGATCCCGCCTATGGCGAAGCGTGGAGCGCAGGTCAGTTGCTGACGCTGTTCG
>ERZ778017.404-NODE-404-length-61369-cov-18.023796_pt1 | contig 61369 bp, 81 predicted proteins | sample MGYA00375747_ERZ778017 | MGnify/ENA primary metagenome ERZ778017 (study PRJEB29350, sample SAMN05509838) | bioreactor metagenome | biome: bioreactor; material: wastewater | place: South Africa: University of Cape Town | collected 2014-03-17 ...
TTCCCAGATCCGTTGCACGCCGGGGTGCCGGATGAGCTTCGACCAGAATTCATCGCTGACAAGCGCCTGGTAGCGCGTGTTCGGCGTCAACCGGCCCTTGAGGATCCGGCGCATCGGCATGATGATCGTCTCGTCGATATCGCCGCGCAGATCGTCCGCGGTGATGGTGTCGAGATCCAGTTCGATCGCCGCCGGCTGCGCGATGCCGAATTCTTCGTAGAAGTCGGCGACCTCGGTGGTGCCGTCGGCGTCCAGGATGATGCCCGAGAGCGCACCGAAGCGGTGATACTCGCGGGTGTTCTCGTCGTCATCCTTGAGCGCCTTCTGACGCTCGGCGACGAGTTCCATCGCATTGTCCAGCCGGGTCGCGGTCGGCAGCATCGGATTGAGGAGGTTCTCCACCTCTTTCGAATTGATGCGATCGCGCTGCGCCAGTCGCGGACCTTCAAGCTGGCGCAGAGTGCGGCCCGAGCGGCCCTTGAGCTGCTCGGGAGCGCCGCGTTCGGACGTCGCGACGCGCTCGAGCAGATTGTCTTTGGCGACGAGCGTGACGGTGGTGGTTCGAAGATATTCATCCTCGAAAATACCCATCGTAGCGAGCTGGTTCGGAACGGTGTCGATATCGCCCACCATTTCCGTCATCTCGGTGGCTACGAAATCGTCCGTGCGGAAAATGTCGAGAGCGAGTTCCATCTTAACCTCTTCTGTTTGCCGGCTCGCCGGCGTCCCCAATCAGTAGCGAACGAGCGCGCCGTTCGTGGCGAGCGCGGCCTCGGCGGTGGCCTTCTGCGGGCCGGTGATACCGGCCTTCCAGAAGAGCTTTTTGCCGTTGACCTCGCAGTCGCGCACATGGGCGACAGCGCGGACGTTGGCAGCGGCGTTCGGCTCCGCGCGCGCATAGAGGAACGCCTTCGCGACCTCCGCGCCGGTCGCCGCGGCCGGATCGTGGGGCACATACAGCTTGGTCGCCGTGATCTGCCCGAGCACGGTGCCCGGCTTGAGGTGGTCGACGCCGGTGAAGGCGGCGGCGGCAAGCATGATCTGCTCGCGCGAGCGACGGCCTTCGGCTTCCGAGATGATATGCTCGGCGTCGCGGACCCGGGTGAAGGACTTTACTTTCGGCACGTTCCCAACTCCTTACTTGGCTGCGTTGACTTTGGCCGCGGCGCGCTGCCGAGCGGTCGGTTCCTTGCCCTTGCCGCCTTCCGCGTTGACCTTGGTGGTCGCGCGCTTGCGGGCGGCGCCCTTCTCGCTGGCACCGGCGCCGCCTTCGGCGTTCGCATCGGCGCCGACGTCGATCTTTTTCGTCTTGTCGAGCAGCGCCAGCGCGGCCGGATCGCCGCCGCCCTGCAGCGAGCAGAGACGGCCGATCTTCTCGGCGGAGAAGTCGGTGTCGAGCATCAGCGACACGGCGAGTTCCATGTTCGCCGCGCACGCCGGGTTGATGATGATGCCGGCCCACCGCTTGTTGGTGTCGAGACAGCCCGCCTTGTAATCGGCGGAATTCTTGTTCGCAGCGGGGGCCTGGTCGGCGTTCGGGGCTTCGCCGCCCTCCTCACCTTCACCGCCTTCGTCGCCGTCACCTTCGCCGCCGTCCTGGCCGCCTTCGCCCTCGCCGCCTTCCTCGCCTTCGGGCGCGGGGGTGGGCGTTCCGTCGCCCTCCTCACCTTCGCCGGCGCCGCTATCGTCCTCCTCACCTTCGCCGGGCTTACCGCCATCCTGCGAAGCGATCGTCACGAGCCCGGCGCCCGCGAGGAGGCGGGTGAGGCTGGCGAAACGGGTGGAGGTGTTGCGAGACATGGCGGCCTGTTCCTTTTCGTTACCGGCTGATAGCCGAAATGATCGAACCCCACGCTTGGTGCTTGGATCCGACGTCACTCACGAAACCGATGGCCTTAGCTTGCAGCCCCATATAATCGAGGGCTTCTGTTTCGCGAACACTTTTTTTCGACACCCCCATGTTGCGCGCGACCGTCTCGATGAAGATCTCGCGAATGTCGTCAATCTGCCCCTGAATGTGCGCGAGCGTGTGCTCGGGAAGGGGCTCGGCGGGGTGCGATCGAAACTTTTCCTCACCGGCGCGGATCACCGTCACCTTGATCCCATTCGACTTGAGCTGCTCGCTATAGTCGGCGTGCAAGGTGATGACGCCGACCGAACCGACGCCGCCGGTGCGCGGCACCCAAACCTTGTCCGCCGCGGTCGCCAGCGCATAGGCCGCCGAATAGGCATGGTCCGCGCAGATGGCATAGGTCGGCTTGCCACCGTTCTTGCCGTTGAGCGACCAGATGAGATCAACCAGGTCGAAGAGACCAGCGACGTCACCGCCGCCGCTGTCGATGACGAGCGCCTTCGCGCGAATGCTCGGATCGTTCTCGGCGTCGAGCACCTTCGTTTCGATGCCGTCATAGCCGGTGAAGCCGCTCTCCGGGTCAAGCCCATAGGTGTTCGCGAGCGTCCCTTCGACGGGGATGATCGCAACGCCCTCGGTCTCCTGAAACGTCTTGCCGGAGACGCGGCGCGCCTGGCGGACGCCCGCCTCGTTCCGGCCGGCGTCGGCGAGCATAGCCATCTCTTCGCGGCCATATTCGTTCTCGCCATACTGGATCGCGTTGACCCCGATGCGCTGGTTGAGCGCGGCGATCAGCATCGGCGCGCGGGAGGGGTGCATGCAAAGCGGCTGGTTGAGAAACCGCTGCGCGATGAGCGGTAGATTATGGCTGTGCATCGTCGTTTCCTTCTTCATCGACCACGCCGTCACCGTCGCCGTCGCGCTTGCTGCCCTTCTTGCCCGGCTTCGCATCGCCGGCGTCTGGATCCTCGTTCGCGCTCGTGTCCTCCTGCCCCGGATCCTTCTGGCCCGGGACGGGGATGCCGAGTTGCTTCATAAGGCTGATTTCGATCGCCTTCGTCTGCAAATTCTCGAGAGCGTCGAAGCCCTGCGCGCCGGCGATGCCGTCGAGCGTCTCGGCGCCGAGCGTCCACCGCTCGGTGGCCCCCTTCGCTTCCTTGAGCGGGTCTACCCAGCCCATGCCCGGGCCGATCCAGCGGACGCGCGTGTAAGCTGCGCGCGCCTCGTAGAAGCTCGGGGCGCCTCGAGGAGCCTTGAGGATGCCGAGCGCGAAGGCTTCTTCGATCACGCAATTGGTGATGAGGTTCGCGACATGGCCGCCATACATGCGGCGCTCGAAATCGACGATCAGCATCGCGTTCAAGGCCGAAGCGCGGATGCTCGAATATGTGCTGTCGGTATAGTCGAGCGTGAGGCTCTCGACCGAGATACCGATAGCGCTCGCGAAGTTGCGCAGGAACGCTTTGCGGAAGGCGTCGCTATCGACCAGCGACCCCTTGAGGTTCTCCATGACGAGTTCGTCATTCGGCCCCAGGACCGGGATGCGCTTGTTCCCGACCTTGAGGTCCATCTTGTCGTAGGCGTCAAGCTTGAGATCGAAAACCGACGGGCCGTCATCACTGGACGGCGACAGATATTCCCGCACAACTTGCGGGTCCATAGTGGTTTTGATGTAGGACGAGATGACCGTGTTGACCGCGGCCGATTCCAGAAGCGCACGATCGAGGGTGCCATAATTCTCGAAGGCTTCGAGGCTGGTTACGAGCGGCGAGATGGCGCGATTGAGAGCGGCGCGGCGTTTGATGAACCAGTGGAAAGCCATCGGCCGGCCGTGCTCGGTCTCGCGCGGGATGAATTCCCACTCGTTCGCTTCCTTGCCGCCGTCCGAAGGGTGACGCTTGAGGCAATGGATCCCCGTCATGCGCCCGAGCGGGTCGAGTTCGCGGCCTTCGAAGATCGACCCGTCTTGCTCGTCGCGGTTCGGCGGCGTGCCGATGCGCGCGGGGTCGAGCAGATGGACATAGGTCGCCCATTTGTGGTTGTAGCGGTCGGCACGCTCGCGATCGTAACCGATATAGCCGGCCACCTCCGCATCGCCGCCGACCATCGTGCGGAAGCCCTGCCAGAGGAGGCCGTTGATCTTATAATGGCCCTCGGCATCGCAAAGCATGCGATCATCGTCGCCCCACTCGTTCCACACCGAGGAGACGGCCTGGCGATATTCGAGGCCCCACTCGATATCCTGTTTCAGCCAGCGCAGATCCGGCGTCGCGATCGGGAACATCGACGCGCCAACGACGGTGTGCGCCTTGCGGTCGAGACCGCCGCGGACGAGTTCATTGTTGCGCTCGAGCGCCTGGACATTGCGCAAGGCCGCCTCGCGCCCGAGCTTGACCTCTGCCTTGGCGGAGAGCTTCGGTTGAAAGAGCGCCTGCCCGTTATACGCGCCGAGCCGGGCGAAGGGCTTTGGCATGTAATCGGTCGGCACGCGCATCCGCGGTTTGCCCGTCTCGGGGTGATACCCGACGAGTTGCGGCTCTTTGCTCATCCGATCATCTCCACCCCGATTGCCCGGCCGCCGCCGCCGCCGTTCCGCCGGTCCATCTCGCATTTCGCGGACAGCCATAGGGAGCGAAGCTGGTCGGCGCTGCCGCGCGTATATTCCAAACGGCGGCCTTCCGCCACGACAACCGCGACGTCCCCGCCGGTGGTGAGCGCGATGTATTTCGTCCGAAGGTCGGTGACCATTTCGGCGAGAGCTACGTCATCGAGATCGTCGAACATTGGTCACTCCGGTCGGTTGTTTCGCGCTACGAGGCGGTCGAAGTAATTTTGAGGCTTGGCGGCCTCCATGTCGATAGGCTTATTTTTCGTTTTTGCCTTCTGCTCTTTCTGGACGAGGATCGGCCGCGCCCAAGGCGGCGGCGCCTTCTGCCAGTCGATCTCCTTACGCTCCGGCTGCAATGTGGCGCGCGCGGCATCGCAGTTTACCCAACCGTCCCATGTCTCGTTGCGGCCCTGCACGAGCCACTCGCCGTTGACGAGGCGCTCGGAGCATAGCTCGCGGAAATAGCGGTCCTTCAAATTCACCGGAAGGTGCATGCGCCCCGGTCCCGGGATTTCGATCTTCATCCGCTTGATGATGATCCGCTTGATATCATGGACGTTGAGCGTCCGCTCCCAAGGCGCGCCGTCGAGCGGCTGGCCGTGATCGTCGACCAGGCCGCGGCGCGGCTTGCCGTATAGCTCGCCCTTTATGTGCGCGTCGCCCTTGGTGAGCATGACGCGCCACTCGGGCACCGGATCCTTGTCGCGGGTGTGGATGCTGCGCGCCCACAGGCGAGCATTGAGCGTCACGCTCGCGTTGCCCTCGCCGGGCTGGCCGCCGGTGTCGACGGCGACGCGCGCGATCGGGAGATGATATCGCGGATCTCGGGCGAGCGGATAGCTCTGGTTGAGCACCGCATGTTCGATGATATTCCAGTCGGTGAGCTTGTTCGCCGGGTCGATGTTTTCGAAGCCGGGCCATTGCTTCAGGGAATATCGATCGACGAGCCAGCTCTCCCGGCCGGTGTTCCACCCGATGACGACAACCTCGAAGCGATCGCCCTGGACGTCGACAAAGGCGGTGAGGAATTGCACGCCGTCGGGGACGGTGCCGAGCAGATAATCGGAGCGCAGACGGTTTTTGATGACCGTCCAATCCTCCTGCTTTTCGGCCTCGTCGGTGCCTTCGAACACCTCGCCGAGGGATTTCACCACCACCTCTTTGAACGCGGTGAAATCGAGCGTGTCGTCTGCCGCGAGCTTCGCTATCGCCCACTCCTCGGCAAGCTCCGGCATGTCGACGAACGGCGACATGAAAGCGTGGATCGCAAAGCCCATGATCTTCGTCACGGTGCGCTCGCCGACCACCTGGCCTTTCGCGTTCATCGACTGTTGCGGCTGCAACCACTGGCCGGCGTTGCTCATCTTGAGCCGGCTCTCCTCGCCATGCTCCGCCTTGCAATGCGGGCAGACGAGCTTGACCTCGGCCGCGGCCTGCCGCGCGCGATCGCTGTGCTCGACGCCCTCATATTTGACGAGCAGCTCGGGCAAATTCCAGCGCATGCGGTGGCGAGCATATTGGTTGTAGCTCACCGCCTTCCCGCAACACAGCGCGGGGAAATACCAGTCGTGGCGCGTCCCCATCGAAATGACGTTCGCGACGCCCTCGTCCGGCCCGGCGTCGGGGTGGCTCGCGACATAGAGCAGCGCGCCCGCACCGAATTCACGCTGGCGGTTGCGCAGGAGGGTGAGGATCGCCTTGCGGATCTTCTTCGGATAGCCGTCGATTTCGTCCGCCACGATGAGCGGGGCGGCCTTGCCGCGGGTGGTCGACGGGGTGGCGGCGAGCCAGCGCGCGAGGCTGGTTCCGATGCGCTTGCGGTTGCGCGACTGCCGGCGGTTCTTCCAATTGATCTTCTTCGAGATCTTCTCGTGCTCGGCGAGCATCCACTCGACGCGCTCTTCCACATAATCGTCCACGTCGGCGCGCGTCTGCATATACCAGATGACGTTGCGCGACGGACCATAGATCCAGTTGCGAAGGCAGAGGTTCTCGGCGCCGACAGTCTTACCGGATCGCGCGTTGCCCTGGACCGCCACCACCTCGACGCCGACGATATCGCAAGCGTCCTGGATCCCGGGGACATAGGGGGTGAGGGTGGGAAGCCAGCGGGCTTTCTTGCCGTCCTGGCCTTGGAAATATCGCTCTTTGGTCGCGCACTCGGTTACCGAGATCGCCAGCGGCGGGAGTATCGTGTCGAGGGATTTGCGAAACGCGGCGCGAGCATCGCCGACAAGTTCAAGCGCGCTTAGACTGCCTATTTTGGCTTCGAGCGCCTTTAGGTCGGCTCGGCTTACGTGCTTCATTTGAGGCCCTCGGCTGTTCGACCGGCGGAGGCTCACCCGCGCCGAACAACTTGCTCATCTCACCATGAAGCTTAAAAAGCAATTCCCGGCCCCCGTCGTCGATCGTCGAGCGCACCGCGGCATCGAGAAGCCCGTTCGGGTCGACGGCGTTCGCGAGCCCGCCGAGATAGCCCGAGCAGAGCGAGAACACCTCCGCGGCGAGCGCCGCGACGTCGGCCGCATAGACAAGGTTCCCTTGGTCAATCTCGCGCTTCTGGACCGAGGTCGAAAGCTGGTCATATTTGAGCAGCTCGGACGGCGGGAGAATAACCTCATCCTCGGGTGCCTCTTCCTCGTCCTGGCCGCCGAGCAGCTTGCGGTGACGCTGGTTGCGCTCGGCAGCAACCTTGTCGTCGCGGTGCTCCCATGCGGTGAGGATTTCGAGCGTCGCTTTCGCCGGATAGGAGAGCGCGCCCGTTTTCGGATCCTTGCTCGAGGGCTCGGGGAAATCGGGGATCTGCGCCTTGACGTTGACGAACCTCGCCTTCGTCACCTTCCACAGGTGGGCGAGCATCTCGAGCGATATCTCCTCGCCGGCCTTCGCGCGTTTCAGCGCGCGGGAGAGGTTCTTCCGCCGTTCAAGTTGGAGCGTTCCGACCGTCATGGTTTCACCTTGCGGATCGCGAAGCGCGAGACGACGTGGCGCACGCCGTCCTCGAATTCGATCTGGCACGAGTTCATCGTTCCGCGCGCGATGACGCGGCACCGCTGCCCGAAGCGCTCGGGGAGGTTCGTTCGGATGCGCCAGTAGCGATCGAATATCATTCCGACCTGGCCTCCTGGCAGCGGTCGCGGATCTCTTTGGCCTCGGCGTTGTCGCCATAGTCGCAGTCGCCGCATTTCGCGCAGACGTTGACCGGGACGCTGCAACCGCAATAGCCCTCGCCGCGGCAACCCGCGTTCGCGCCGCCGGTAGATTGCCAGTCGTGGCCGTTCTCCGCGCAGGGGCCGTTGCGGATGGCTCGCTTAATTTCCTCAACGCGCGCTTCGGCGTCCGCGAGTTGATCCTCGAGACTCTTCGGCTTGAAATGGTCGGGGACATTCTGACAGGCGCAATAGTCGTCGCTGCCTCGGCAAGGGCATCGCCGCGCGTTCTCTTCCTGCCATGCCGATCGCCGCGTCATGCTTCGCTCCCCGCGTCCAGAGAGACGATTTTCTCCACGACGGCAAGCTCTTGGCGCAGCGCGGCCGACTTGCCTTCGATCCGATCCATGACGGTCGGCACGAATTCATAGGGGCGCACCCGCTCTTTGCAGATTTCCCATATCGCCGGCACCACGAGCGAGGCGGGCTCATTCGAGAGCAGCGAGACCGAGACCGAGATAAACGCCTCCTGATTTTCAGGAGAGGCCATCACGAGCGCGAGCGCGCAATATGCCGAGACCGCATCGAACAGCGGCACCGGACCCTTAGTGTCGTCGGTATTGCCGCCGGCGAGATCCTCTTGAATGAAGGGGATGAGCACCCGCGCCCATTCGACATGCTCGGGCGTGAGCGCAGCGCGAATCTCTTCGTCGCTGCTATTGTTGCGGACGAGATCGGAAACGTGCTCTCGCGTTAGCTGCCGCCGTCGCTGTAGAGCCGACTGCCTTGGGTCCACTGATATCACGGCCTTGCTCATCACGGTCTCCATCGTAAGAATTGTTGTAGATTTTCGCGAAGTTGGTCGGCGCGAGCGCCCACCCTATGCTCAATCGGAACGGCAGCTTTCTCCCTCCCGACGGTGGCACCTCACCGCGAAGGAACGGCGATCGCTCGACCGCCTTGAAGAAATTATCCATCACCTCGCACGGCTCGACGTCGTGGCTGCTAAAACCGTCGAGACGGGTGAGCACCTTCTTGCGCATGTTCTCATCGAGAGCGACGCAACGAGAGATCCGATATTTGTCTGCCAGCTCATTCCAGCGTTCGTGAAATTGGTCGACCGTTGATAATTTTCGAATTTCGACGCCCGTAGAGTCTAAAGGTTCTTTATGATGGTTCATATGATGGTTTGGGGTCCGCTCTGGACCGGGGGTCGACCGCTCTGGACCGGGGGTCGACCGCTCTGGACCGGGGGTGCCAGCCACAGGGTCCAGAGCGGGCCGGGGGTCAATCAGGTGGAAAAAGTCGGGCTCGGGATCGACCTCTTTCGCGCTCTGGCTGAAATGATCCGCCAGCCGTTTATCCTTGTCCTGGTAGCGATTGATGAATTCGCGAGAGAACACATACATGGTCGAAAGGTCGGCGCGCTGGTGACGGGCGATGATCCCGAGGCTTTCCGCCAGAGCGAGCTTGCGCTTGACGGTGCTTCGTCCCGCTCCACTCTTCTGCTCTATCGTCGAGATAGCAGGCCATGCGAGCCCGCCCTTGTCGGCAAAGTCACCGAGGGTGAACAACACGGCCTTGAAGGCCACGTCGGCGAGCGGATAGTTGAGCACCGCTGATGTGCAATCGACGCTCATTTCGCACCCCCGAAAACGGCATGTTCATAATCGACGACGAAAATGATGCGGGCATCGTCCTCGGGGTGTTTCAACCACCGCAAGATACCGCTGGTTTGCATGCTGTTGAGCAGGAGAAAGCCGGTCTCCTCGTTCAACTCGGCGCGGGTGAAGGCGTCTGCATAGTCGCAAGCTCCCCGGCCTCCCTCCCCGATAGAGTCGGCGAGCATGATGAGGAGAAGCTTTTCCCTCACCGCGCCTAGAAAATTAGACCGCATCGCGGCCGATAAGGCCTGACTGCTCATAGAGGGTTCCCTTCGAAAAGATCGTGTTGGTCGGCGAACATCTGGTGATAATCGGTGTGGTCACCGCCGCGCATCGCCTGATAGTCGCCGTGGAATTTCATCGTGCGCTTGGTGGACTTGCCGTGGCGGTTCTTCGGGACGAGGAGGTCGCACTTGCCGCGCGAGTTGCCGAGAGCGGCCTCGTGGTCCTCAAGGTCTTTTGCCTTCGTCGGCAGTTCCATCCGCTCAAGATAATACTCCTGGCGGTAGAGCAGGCTCACGCTGTCGGCGTCCTCTTCCAGCCGGCCGCTCTCGCGAAGGTCGGCAAGCATCGGCACGCTGTTCGCGCGATCTTCGACCTTGCGGCTAAGCTGCGACAGCACGATCCCGGCGACCTCTTCGCTGTCGATAAGCTTGCGCAGATAGCCGGAGATCGCGTTGACGATTACACGGTCATTCGTGTTGTCGCCGATGAGGCTCTCGGCGGAGAGGAGTTGCAGATAGTCGACGGTGAAGCCCGCCAGCTTGCGACCCTTCGCCGCCCATTTCGCCTTGGCGCGGCGCACGAGCGAACCGATCTGCGCGACGTCGCACCGGCCGATGGAGACGAATTCGATCGGCATCATCTCGACCATCTCGACGACGCGCGCGATTTGCGCCTCTTCCTGTTCGGTTAGGTTGCCCTTGCGCAGCTTGTCGATGGAGATCCGGTAACCGAGCGCGAACGCCATATCGCAGACGACGCGAAGGTCCATTTGCTCGGCGGACATTTCCGCGTGAAGGTAAATCCAAGGATTGCCCGCCGCGGCATAGCCGAGCGCCGACGAAACCGCGGCGACCGTCTTTCCCATGCCCGGGCGGCCGGCGAGGATATTATAGGTTTTCGGCTCAAGGTCGCCGAGCGCCGCGTTGAAATCCGAGATCCACGCATTGTGAAAACCGACGCTGCCGCCTTGCGCGCGCTTCGTCCGGTTCTGGACGCCCTTCACCATGTCGGCGAGGTTGCGCACCTTCATCGGGTCGCGTCCGGCATTCGCATCGCGCAGCTTGACATCGAGGTCCGCGGCGATGACGCCGACGTCCTCCCACTCGTCGCGGATCGCTTCGACCCTCTCAAGCGCATCGTAGAGCGCTTCGCGCGATCGGCGGCGCGCAGCGAGCTCGGCGACTTGCTTCGCGAAGTCATAGACGCCGATGAGGCCGGCGCCCGACCCGGTAAGCTGCGCGAGATAGCCGACGCCGCCGACCGCATGGAGACGAATATCCCCGTCGAATATCGGTTTCAGCGTGACAGGGCTGGCGACCTCGCCGTTGGCGTGGAGGCGCATGATCGCGCGGAAGATATCACCGTGCGGCGTCCAGAAGAAATCTTCCCGCTTCACGAGTTCAATCGCGCGGTCGATCGTCGAATTGTCGATCAGCATCGCGCCGAGGAGCGCGGCTTCCGCTTCCTGATTGGCGAGCATCGGCTCGGTGAGCTGGTCTCGCCGATCGTTCGCAGATTTATATTCGGTGGCCTGTCTGCGCATCGTCAACCACCCCCGAATAGGGGCGTGCCCCCGCCGGAGAGATGCGCGACGCGCCAGCGGATATCGGCGATCGATTCCGGGTCATTGTCGATCAGGATGGAGCGGCGCCCTTCCTTCAATGCGGCGATGCCCGTCGAGCCGGTTCCGGCGAAGGGGTCCAGAATGAGGCCGCCCGGCGGGCAGAGGCCGCGGATCCAGTATGCGAGCATCTCGGTCGGCTTCACCGTCGGGTGGTTCTTCACGTCCGCCATCGTGTCGGCGTCGAATTCCTCGCCCTCTTCGCGCTTCAATCGGCGATGGCATTTCGGGCATTGCTCAAGCACCGAATTTTCGCGGTGACCGCATGCCGAGCAGCGATAGACGCGCTGGCTGTTCGGCGCCTTCGGGCAATAGCAGGCACGCGCACACCAATCGTCGAGATTGTTGAAACCGAATTGCCGGAAGAAGCGCGCGGCGCTTCCGCGATCGTCGAGCGGCGCGGATGCCGGCCGACCGCCGGAGAAGGGGTTGAAGATATTGGCGGTGGTAGCGCTCGGCTCGGTGCCGAGCACCGCGCTCTTCTGCCCCGCCTTCTTCGGGAAAACCGAGACCACCTCGGGGCTCCCGTCGTGAACGAGGTTCGACGGCCACCGCCCCTTGTCGGTGAGTTCCATCGTTATCGTGCCGTCGGCGTCGAAGCGGAAACCGTCGCGCCGCTCGCGCGCCGCCTTCTGGATCTCGCGCATCGCATCGCGCGCGTCGATCGCCGACAGCGGCACGCGCAGCGCGTCGATGTTGATGGCGCCGACGCCGTGCGCGAGCATGTTTTCGAGCATGGTGCCGATCATCGGCTTGCGCGCGAAGCATGCCGGTTCCTTCGCCGGCTTGAACGCGCTGCCATAGCCTTCGAATTCGTCGCTCATATTGTGCGATTTCGGCGAGCCCTGCCCATAGAGCCAATCGAGCATGTCGCGGATTTCGAAGCCCGCATCCTCGATCGCGCATGCGAGGCGGTGGTATCGCGTCGAGTGCGAGAAGGCGACGATATGCCCGCCCGGCTTGAGCAGCTTGAAAGCCTTTTCCCATGTCTCCGGCCGGAACGCGATATCACCGCCATCCCATTTGACGCCGTTGAAACCCCGGCTCTCGCGAGCGTATTTGCCGGTCGGCCCGTTCGATTTCGCCGCCTTCGCGGTATCGCTCCCGAACCGTTCATGGATCGACACGAGATGATAGGGCGGATCGGAGAAGATGAGGTCGACTTGGACGCCCTCGTCGGCGAGCCTGTCCATCACCTCGAGGCAATCCCCCTCCTCAATTCTGACTGTCACGATACGAGGCCCCCCGCGAGCATCCGGTCTCGCCAAGGCCGATCGTGCCCGGGCTTCATCGAAAGAAAATGGTCAAGGATCCCCATCGCCTCCGCGGCGTCGGCTTCGACGGTGTTCCATCCGAGCCGCTGGCAGATCGCGAGGCATTTGATTTTCGCATCGTCGCGCTTGAGGTTCCCGACGCCGAGGAAGTGCTTGCGCCACGTCGCGATATGCACCTGATAGCAGAAATCGCGCAGGCCGTTATCGAAGCACCAAAGTTCGACCGCGGCGCCGAGGGCGACCAGCTTGTAGACGACGCGCATGTCCATCTTCGCCGACATATGTTGCGCCTCAAACACGACGTCGGTGAATTTCCATATCGCGTGCTTCTCGTCGAGGAACGAGCGCAGCGCGGCCATAGGCGGGCCGACCTCCTCGGGCGTATAGGGCAGGGTGAGCGTGCCGAAATGGGGCTTATCCATCCCCACGTCATGCAACGCCCACCCCGTCACGGTCGCCAAGTCGAAGGCGATAACCGTCATCCCTGGGCTTCTCCGGCGTCATCGCCGTCCGCTGCAGGGGCGCCGATATCGTCGGGGATCGGTTCGGTCGGTGCCTTGCCGGTGACGTTCTGGCGGCGCAGCGCGACGACGTTCTCGCTGTCCTCTTCGAATGGCTCGCCTGGCGTGCCTTCGCCAGCGTCGCCGCCCTTCGTGCCGGCTTCCTCGCCGCGCTTCTCTTCGTCAGGCTTTGGAATGCCGCGCGGCTTCGGCCGCACCGCGCCCGGGGTCTCGACATGGATGCTCGCCGGAATGGCCTTGTGCATCTGGTCGACGAGATCGCCGGGGAGGTCGATTTCCTTCGTCTCCTGCGCGGCGATGAGCAGGCCGAAGAAGCCGCGCAACAGCATGACGCGATTGTCGGGCTGTTTCGCGAGCACCGCCTTGAGCATGCGCGCCGAACCGCGGTCGACCCGCAAGGTGTCCAGCGTCTCCCACAGGGTTTTCGCATTCCCGCCGATGCTCTTGGCGTTCTGCTCGATCCCCATGATCTTTTTGACCGTTTCGAGGCCGCCTTCATAGTCGGGACCGTTATGATCCCGGCCGACGCCATCGGTCGTTGCCGTTTTTGCCATCATTTGCTCCTGATACGCGGAGACCGCCGCGCGCGGACAGCCGCTCACCCGAGGTGAACGAGGTGTTTGATAAAATCGACGGAAGAGAGGCGGACGCCGTGCTCGGTCGCGCCCTTGAGCACGATGGCCCGCTCTTCTTCGGTGAGGTTCCCGCGGCGGCGGATATTGCGGACCTCTTCATAGGTCAGCGCGGTCTTTTCGCTCACGGCGACCATGCCGCCGAATCGACCGATCACCATTTCGGCGAGCGTTCCGCCTTCGATTTGTAGGGAAAATGACAATTGATTTGCTCCGATTGGTGGCCTTAGTTGCTTGTCTCATAGGCGCAGACGCCGAAGCTTGGCAATATCCCTTTGTGCAATTTTTACACAATCACCCTTGCGGGCCAATAAACATTGGGCCTAAGAGGGCTTCACCGATTCGAAACCACCAAAGGCCACCGATCGAATTGGACAGACAGCTAAGGAACGAATGAGCACGCTTCTCTTCACCCGAGACCACGGCGACCCCGCCGGACCCGTTGAGGGTTTCTATCTCCACCGCCGCCGCGATTGCGTCGACATGCCTGTCAAGGTGTGGTTCGGCGCGCCGCTCGACGAGGAAGGCAACGAGTGCGAACGGTCGCACCGCTGGCAACTCGCTCTCGCCGGCGACCTCCTCGAGGCGGAGGAATGGGATCGCATCTGGCCCCGGTGCGCTGCGCTGCCGATCGACCAGGCTGAATATGACTATCGCGTCGCCCGCATCAAATATGCCCGCGCCGCCGATCCCGATGATCCGTTCGGCGCGGTCAACGGGCAAGTCGATTTCCTCACCGCGCCGCTACCGTTTGGAGACTGAAATGAGCAAAGGATGGATTGGCGTCGACCTCGACGGGACGCTTGCGCACTATGACGGATGGAAGGGTGTCGATCATATCGGCGAGCCCGTCCCGAAGATGATGGCCCGCGTTCGCCGCTGGCTGCGCGAAGGCCGCGAGGTCCGTATCTTTACTGCCCGGGTGAGCGGCCCGAACGCCGAGGAGGCGCGACAGCATATCAAGGAATGGCTGCGCGAGCATGATCTTCGAGACGGCAGCGACGATCTCCTCGAGGTGACCAATATCAAGGATTTCGCGATGGACGAATTGTGGGACGATCGCGTCGTTCGCGTCGAAGCGAACACCGGGACGGCACTGTGCGCGTCGCCGCGCGGGCTGGACACGCCATGAACGCGAAAACCATCTTGCCCACGGTGCTCGAGAAGATCGTCGCGGAAACGATCGAAGCTAAGGCGGCTGGCGGCAACTGGACGGACGAGAGCATTGCCCGCCGCGCCGCCCGCCTCGCCTATGAAGCCGGCCGCGACGATGAGGCAAAGGCGCTCGGAAATCTCACCGATGCGTGGTTCGCATGCGAGATCCGCGAGCACGCGCGCACCGACTATGCGGCGTGGTGCAGCTATTTCCGGCCCATCATGGCGGCGAGGCTGAAATGAGCGCGGAGCATCTGCAACCAGGTCATAACCGGCCGCCGCTGTCGGAAGAGCTGCTCGCGGATCTGCGCGAAGGCACCGCCCCGCTCGACGAGCGCAAGGCCGCGGTGCTCGCGTCGCTCGATAAGGTCGAGATCCGCGACGAGGAAGATATCGGCCGCGTCGGCGACACCGCGCGCATCATCAAAACGATGCTCGACGTCGTGGAGGAAAAGCGCTCCGGGATCCTGGCGCCAGTCTATCAGGCGCGCGACGCGGTGAACGCCGCGGCCGACGACTGGACCAAGCCGCTTGTCGACGGCCGGCGCGAGCTCGGCGAGAAAGTCGACACCTTCCGCGCCGAGCAGCGGCGCCGCGCGCAGACAGAACGCGACGAGCAGCGCGCAGAGGAACAGCGCCGCGCGCAAGCGGCCGGCATCGAACCGCCGCCGCCGGAGCCGGAGCCCGAGGCGCCTCGCGCGTGGCGCGCGCCGGCGAAGGCCCGCGGCCCGATCGCGCGCGGCGACTATGGCGGCAAGGTCGGCGTTCGCGAGGTGAAAGAGCTTGCGATTGAGGATCTGTCGAAGGTGCCGTCCTTCGTGCTCGACAGCGACCCGGTGAAAGAGGCGATCCTCAAGGTTGCGCGCGCGTTCATCGACAAGGGGGTCAAGGTCGACGGGATCTCGGTCACCACCACCAACAAGACGAATTTTTCATAGGAGCCCCGCATGTCAGACAATCAACAAATCGCCGTTGTCCAGCCTCCCCGCCTCGCGCCGCCGGCCAACCTCGAGGAGCGCTATGGCGTCGATCCCGATCAGTGGGGAGTGCTGGTCGACGCGACATTCCCGGGCGCCAAGACGACACAGGGCGTGTTGATGGCGCTCGCCTATTGCAAGCAACGCAGTCTCGATCCTTTCCGCAAATGCGTCCACATCGTTCCTATCGACGTCACCGACTCCCAAGGGAACAAGCGCACGATCGAAACCGTGTGGCCTGGCATCGGTGAGCTTCGCGTCACCGCGCAGCGCCAAGGCGACTTTGCCGGGTGGGATGCGTGCGAGTTCGGCCCCATGATCGAATTCCGAGGCGAGGCCAGTGTCCAGAAATGGAAGGCCGGCAAGCCGAACGGGTGGGAAAAGGTGCAATGGCTCGGGCCGGTGCCCGAGTGGGCGCAGTTCACCGTATTCAAGATGATCCACGGCCAGAGGATCGCGCTGCCCGGGCCGAAGGTCTATTTCATGGAGACCTATTCCCCGGTCTCGCGATACAATCCCTCACCGAATGAGCGATGGACGCGCGCCCCGCGCCAGATGCTCGAGAAGTGCGCCGAAGCGGCGGCGCTCCGGCGCGCATGGCCCGACGTGTTCGGCGACGAGGCCAGCTTCGAAGAGATGGAAGGCCGTCACCTTCGCGCCGATCATAATGGCGGCGAGCCCTTCACCGCCGAAGAGCAGGCCGACAACCGGGCTGCGGCCGGAGCGCGGCCGACGCGCGCCGATTTCAAGGCGAAGCCGGCCGGCGGCGAGGCAAAGCGCGAAGAGGTGGTCGAGGACGGCCATTTCGAAGAGGTGGACGAAAATGCGGCCGCAAATGGCGAACAAGGCCAGTCGACCCCGGAAAGCGCGGAAAACGGCGCCTCGGATGCGGACGAAAATCTTAAACGCGGCGACGACAAGGCCGGCGAGACGCTGCCGAGCACGCGCGGCCAGTGGGAAGCATGGGTCGACGGCTTCCGCGACAATCTCGACGCGCGCGACACGGTTGACCAGATCGACCGGCTCGTTTCGGCGAACGAGCATCGCCTCGAGGCCGCGCCCGAGGATATTCAGGAGACCCTCTCGAAAGAGGTGAGCGCCAAGCGCGCGCAGCTTTCGAACGGTGCCGGCGACGCTTCGGGCGGCGATGCTGGCGATACATCGAAGCCCGAGGAGTAATACGATGAAAAAGAATGTTGTCGACGAAATGCGCCAGGCGACCGGGATGACCGAGAACGAGGCGCAGTCCGCATATGAAACGGTGGTCCACGCGATGCACGCGACCATCAAAAAGCATGGCGAGCTTCGCATCGCGCCCATCGGCACGCTCAAGAAGAGCTATCGCGCCGAGCGCACCGGCCGCAATCCCGCGACCGGCGAGACGGTGAAGATCGCCGGGAAAGACGTCATCAAATTCAAGATGGCGAAAAACGCCCTCTGACGATCCGGCCACCGATCGTCACCAGAAACAGGAGCCACCTATGAGCCTCGCACCATATCTCGACACACATAAGGCGATAATCGGCACGTCCGGCGCCGGGAAGAGCACCACGGCCCGCGAAGAGGTCGAGCAGCTTTTGAACGACAACCGGCATGTCTGCATCATCGACCCGACAGGGGTATGGTGGGGGCTCCGCTCCGCCGCCGACGGCGAGAGCCCCGGTTTCGATATCGCCGTGTTCGGCGGCGATCATGGCGACGTGCCTATCAGCGCCGGCCAAGGCGGCATCGTCGGCAAGATCATCGCCGGCGGTGTCTCCGCGGTGGTCGACGTCTCCGATATGAGCAGCGCCGATCAGCGCTTTTTCGTGCTCGAGATGCTCGCCGCGATCCGCAAGCATCGAGAGCGCGGCAATTTCCACCTCATCGTGGACGAGGCCGACGAGTTCGCCGCGCAGACGTCACGCGACAGCATCGGTTTCCAGTGCGAGGAGGCACTCGTCTGGACCGCCAAGCGCGGGCGCTTCTTCGGCTATGTCCTCACGATCATCACACAGCGCACCGCCGATATGTCCTGGTCGGTGCTCTCGCAATGTGTGACGATGGTGGTCCATCATTTGATGGCGCCGCAAGATATCGCCGTCGTCGACAAGTATTTGAAGGCGAACGCCGACAAGGAAACGCGGTTGAAGGTGCTCTCCTCCATCCCGAATTTGCAGACGGGTCAACGCTGGATATATTCGCCGAAGCTCAAGGTGCTTGAGGAGGGAATGACCCCTCTGCCGATCACCTTCGATAGCAGCGCGACACCGGCCGCCGGCGAGAGCGTCATCGAGCCGAAGAAACTCGCGGAGATAGACCTCGGCGAAATTCGCGAGCTGCTCGCTCCGCCCAAGCCAGAGCCCGAGGAGGAGAGGGCAGAGACGATCAACCCGGGCGGTGAGCTTCACGACGAAATCAACACGCTGCGCGAGGCGCTGCGCAACGCGGAGAGCGCTCGCGATTTCTGGAAAGGCGACCGCGATATCTGGAAAGAGAAATCGGAGACGTGGAAGAGCATCGCCCATCACCGCGGCTATGTGATGGCGGATATTCGCAAATCCTTGGTCGAGGACGGCTCGGTCTATTCGCTGCCGCAATTGAAGCTGCTCGGGCTCCTCTCTCCCGAGCAAGCCGAAGATCTCGCCGAGATGGAAGCGGAAGAGGCGCTCGAAGAGGTTGTTGTCGAGAGCTATCCTGTCGTTCCGCCGTCGATGCCGCGCCCTCTTCCTATGGACGAGCTTGCCAAGCGGCAGGGCCTCGGCGGCACCGACGTCGCGCCGCGGTGGATCGAAATTCTCGACGCGCTCGCATGGGCGCAATTGCTCCTCAAGATGGATGCAGTCGACCGAGCCGTCGTCGCTTGGATAAAGGGCTGTAGCCCGAAGAGCAGCGGGTTTGAAAACGACCTCGGCGCCATGCGATCGCGGGGGCTGATAACCTATCCGAGCGGCGGCACCGTCGCGCTCACCGACGTCGGCCGCTCGTTCTCGAAACCACCGAAGATGCCGCCGGCCGCCGACCAGCTTCGCAAGGTGGTGAAGGCCGCAATGGACCTCCAAAGCCCGAAGATATTCGAGGCGCTCGAGCAGCACGTCCCGAAGAAGGAAATTTTCGGGATGGTCACCTCCTGGCTCGAGCCTCGCCACGCCGCTCTCTTGGAGGCGGTGAAGGGCTATCAGCTCGCCAGCCGAGAGACGATCGCCGAATTCCTCGGGAAGAGCCCGAAATCGAGCGGCTTTGAGAATGACCTCGGCAAGCTGCGCACGCTTGGCCTGCTCGACTATCCGAAGCCAGGCTATGTCTCCCTCGGCAGGATCCTCGCATGACGCGCGAGGTCTCCGCCGATCACAACTATCTGTGCTGCGGCAAGCCTTGGGGCGGTCCCCATGCGGCAGATTGCGATACCGAGAGCGCCAAGTCCGCGCGCGCTCGTGAAGATGGCAAGCCCTGCCCCGCGATCGCTGCCGGATGGTGTCAGGCGCCGTGGCAATGCGCGCAACCTTGCACCGGCCGTGGAGGGCGCTCGTGGTGACGCGCGATCCCATCGGTGACCAGATGCGCCGGACGCGCGCTCGCACGGCCCTGTGGCGGGCGAGATCGAACCTCCGCGCCATGCGCAAGCCGTCGGTGCTCACCGTGCGGCTGGCGCGCCAACTCGACCATGAAATTCGCATGCTGGACGCGGAGATTTCCGAACACGTCCGCGACCAATGAAGGGATGAAAGCTTGAAACTGAAACCGGCAACCGAAGAGCACGTCATCAAACACGGCCACCTGTTCTGTGGGATCGGCGTTGGCGCGAAGGGCTTCAACCTCGCTCGCCCGCGCGTCGCGAACATCACCGGCCGATTCCAGTGCATCGGCGGGATCGACGTCGACAAGGGGGCGATCCGCAATTTCGAGAAGATGACCGGGTGCAAGGGCACGGTGATGGATCTCTTCGACGAGCCGCAATATCTCGCCTTCCACGGCAAGGCCCCGCCGGCGGAATGGCGCCCCGCGACGCCGCTGGATATCTGGATGGCCTTCGGGTGCGAGACGCCCGACGTCATGTTTTTGTCGGCACCGTGCAAGGGCTTCTCCGGCCTCCTCGCCGCGGCGCAGAGCGCGACCGACAAATACCAGGCGCTCAACGCCCTGACCCTGCGCGGCATCTGGCTCACGCTCGAGGCGTATAAAGACAATCCGATCCCGATCATCCTTTTCGAGAACGTGCCGAGGATCCAGACGCGCGGCCGATGGCTCCTGGATCAGATTATCGCGCTCCTGCGCGCCTATGGCTACAGCGTCAACGAGGACACGCATGATTGCGGCGTGATCGGCGGGCTCGCGCAGAGCCGCAAGCGCTTCCTCCTCATCGCGCGCCACGCGACCAAGGTGCCGGCGTTCGTCTATCAGCCCGAGCACCACCGCCTTCGCGGCGTCGGCGAGGTTATCGGCAAGCTGCCGCTGCCCGGCGACCCGATCGCGGGACCGATGCACCGCGTCCCCGCGCTGCAATGGAAAACTTGGGTTCGCCTCGCGTTCGTTCCGGCCGGCAAAGACTGGCGCGCGCTCAACGACTATGCGGTCACCGCCGATGGTGTTCTGCAGGATTATGGCATCATGCCGGAGCACGGCTTGCGCGACGGGCAACTCGGCGTCTGCGAATGGACCGAAAGCGCGCCGACGCTCACCACCGCGCGCTCTCCCGGGCAGGGTAAGTTCTCGGTCGCCGATCCGCGCGTCGAGGGATTGCACAATGACGGCCTCGGGGTGCGCGAATGGGAGCAAAATGCCCGCGTCGTCGCGGCGGCGAGCCGTCCAGCGAACGGCGCGCATAGCGTTGCGGATCCGCGCGTGGCGGGGATGCGTGAAACCGGCCTCGGCGTGCATCCCTATGACGACAATACCGGCGTGCTCGGCGGCAAGTCCGGCCCGACCAACGGCGCCTATGCGGTGGCGGACGTGCGGGTCGACGGGCACCCGAAGAGCGTCATGCTCGGCGTGCGCAGCATGGAGAACCACGCCCCGGTCATCAAAGGCGACGTCTCGGTGGGGACCGGCCCCTATGCGATCGCAGATCCTTCGCTTGGGCGCGTCGCTCATTCGAACGTCTATCGCGTCGTCTCGTTCGAAGGGACGGGCGTCGCGGTCACCTCGTCGCGCGACACAGCGGTTGCCGACCCGCGCCCTGAAGCAAAGGAAGGATATACCACGACGAAATACAAGGTGACCCCGATGACGGGCGCCAGCCGCGCGGTGATCGGCGCGTCGACCACCGGGGACGGGGCCTTCGCCGTCGCGGATCCTCGCCCGCAATGGGGCAACCAGCGGCACCGCAATATCCTTCGGGTGACCGGAGAGGGGGAGCACGCCGGCACGATCAGCGGCGCGCGGTCGATCACCGGCGGGGCTGGCGTCGTCGCCGACAGCCGGCGCGAGGCGTTCGACAATGGCGGCCATTATGGCGTCGTCGATTGGGAGGGCCAGAGCGGCGCGGTGCCCGGCTTCGCGAAATACGATCGCGGCCGGTGGAGCGTCGCCGAACCGCGCGACGTGTCGATCGAGGGCGAGAGGATCGGCCTGCCCGAGGCGAACGAGCGCCTCGTCTGCCGCATCATCGCAATGGACGAGACATGGCACCGGCCGTTCACGACGCTCGACCTGGCCGCGCTGCAATCGCTGTTCGACCCCGAGGAGGTTTTCGGGTGCGAGGGCGGCGTCTGGTTCCCGCGGGGCGAGTTCTTCGACCTCGATGCGAGCAGCGACGTGATGAAGCGCGAATGGATCGGCAACGCCGTCCCCGGCGCGGCGGCGCGCGGCATGGCGGAGACCATCGGCGAGGCGATCATCCTCGCTCGCATCGGCGAGACCTTCACCCTCTCGTCCAAGGAAATTTGGGTAAAACCGGGGGCGCTCGCGCTCGCGGTCGACAACCAGCAATACGCTTTTCAACTCGACAGCCAGTAAGGAGACGAAAATTGAACCACCCTGTTCGCACCGGCCGCACCACCGAGGAAATGCCCCGGTTCGCGCTCACCATCTATCAGCCGTGGGCGTCGCTCATCATCGCTGGCGCAAAGCCGTTCGAATTCCGGCCCTATCGCCTGCCCGCGAATTATGTCGGACAGCGCATCATCATCCACGCCGCGGGCAAGAAGCTCGACGTGGCGGAGACGCGCGAGACCCTCTCCCGGCTTATGGCCGGCGGCGAGGTGGCGGCGCGGACGTGCCTCGAGCCCGAGCTCGCAATCCCTGTCCTTCAACAGATACTTGACGACGCCGCGCGCGGTTCGGTCATCAACGGCGTGGCGCTCGGCGAAGCGACCTTCGGCGAGGCGGTGCGCGGCCGGGCGATCGCGGACCATTTCGGCTATCGCGTGGGGCAGCACGATACGAATTGGGGGTGGCCGCTCTCCGATATCAAGGCCTGGCCGGAGCCGATCGTCGCGCGCGGGTTTCAGGGCATTTGGCAATGGGGGCGCGAGAAGTGAGCGACAACAGGGAATTCAAGCGCGGGCTCGCGGAAAAGAAGCTCGCTCGTCTCATCGACGCCGAAATCAAAGAGGCGAGCATCGTCGCAACCCCGAACGCGACCAAGGCTCGCGAGATGGCAAAATATTCCGGTCTCTCCGAGCGCGAATGCCTCGGATATCTTCAATATGGGAGGTGGTAATGGTCGAGCGCAGCCCCGAGGAGATCGCCAAGCGCAAGGCCCGCCAGATGGTCAACGCGGAGGTTCGATATGGACGGATGCCCCCGCCCAACGATCTCCCTTGCGTCGATTGCGGCCATATCTTCGAGACCGATGGGAAGCGGCACGAATATGACCATCACCGCGGATATGAGCCGGAGCATTGGCTCGACGTCGAAGCCGTCTGCGTAAAGTGCCACAAAAAGCGCGACGATCCGAAAGCGAACCAAACTCATTGCGTCAATGGGCACGAGTTCACGCCGGAGAACACATACCTCAAGGGGAACGGGTGCCGAGCTTGTCGAACCTGCATGGCCGATCGCGACCGCCGGCGCGGGCCGCGCGGATCGGAGCATTGGAGGAAGGTCAACGCTGCGCGCAAACAGCGCAGATTAGAGAAGAGGAGCGCATAATGGCTGATAAAACGAATATCGAATGGTGCGACAGCACAGCCTCACTGTGGAAGGGATGCACCAAGGTCTCGTGCGGGTGCGATCTCTGCTATGCCGAGACCCTGTTCGGCACCGAGGGCGCCCGTTTCCGCGACACCGTATGGGGACCGGACGGCGACCGCATCTATATCAAGGCCGGATGGGCGACTATTCGCAAATTTCAGCGGCGCGCAGCGAAAAACGGGGGGATTGACCCCGATTTGGGCCGGAAAAGGCGGATTTTCGTCAATTCGGTGTCGGATATCTTCGACAACCACAAATCTATCATCTGGCGCATGGATTTCTGGAATTTGGTGCGGGAATGCCCCGACCTCATCTTCATTCTGGTCACCAAGCGCCCGATCAACGTCAAACGCATGGTTCCGCCCTTTTTTACGGAGATCGCGAGCCGGATCGTGCTGCTCACGAGCGTCGAGAACCAGGAGTTCGCGAATTTGCGCCTCTGGCACCTCGCGCAGTCGCTCGCGCACATTTCCCCGCCGCTCGCGATCGGTGTCAGCTACGAGCCAGCGCTCGAGCGAATAGATTTCACCAAGATCGCGGTCAAAATCCACAATGGCGAAGGGTTTTTCAACGCGATCACCGGCATGCTGTCGCTCAAGGCGCCGAACGGCGACAGGATGGTTATGTCTCGTCCATCTTTCGGGCCTAAGCCGGCCGCACGCTTCCGGCCGCTCGACTGGATCATCATGGGCGGCGAGAGCGGCAAGGGCTTCCGCGACATGGACGAGCTATGGGCCGTCGACACCCGCGCCGCGGTGCGCGCCGAAAACATGAAGCGGCCGGGTGATATCAACCCCTGCGCCTTCTTCTTCAAACAGATGGCCGGCAAGAAGCCCGTTCCGCCGTATCTGCTCACCCGGGAATTTCCCGCGTCGTTTGAAAGGGCCGCATAATGGGAGGGTCGAAACCGTGCGAGGTGACGGGGTGCAAGATCCCCGCGAAGGTCGGGCAGCTTACGTGCCTTCCGCACTGGCGCAGTCTGCCGCAACGGTTGCAGCGCGACGTCAACGAGACGTGGCGCCACTATCGCCGCGCGCACCGGCCGGAGGCGAAGCTCAAGGCCCTCGGTGAATATCGGAAGGCCCGCGACGCGGCGATCTCGTATATCCTCGATCGGGAGAGCGCAGCATCGCAGGCGGAGCTTTTTTGATGGCACTTGAGCATTTCGTTTCGATCTCCGGCGGGAAGGACAGCACGGCGACGGCATGCCTGGCGATAGAGCGGGCGGAGAAGCGCGACATGCGCCTCCGGTTCCTCTTCGCCGACACCGGCAACGAGCACGATATCACGCTCGAGCATGTCGATTACATCGGCCGCACGCTCGGAATCACTATCGAGACCGTGCGCGCCGATTTCACCGACAAGTTCGCGGCCCGGCGCGCTGCGATGCTCCGCGACTGGCCGAATGAGCTTCGCCGAAAGATGCACACGAGCGAGTGCAAGGCGAAATGCGAAGATCTGGCATATGCGGCCAAGGCGCTCGTGCGCGAGGAGTGCGATTGCCCGATCAAGGTCACCCCCGGCCTGCCGATGGATCTTATCGAGCGCGCCGTCGCGTTGATGCAGCCGACCGGCAACCCCTTTCTCGATATGGCGATGCTTCACGGCCGGTTCCCCGGCTCGGCGTCGCGCTTCTGCACCGACGAGTTGAAGCTCGTCCCTATGGACCTCATCAAAACGCGGTCCAGGACCGGGGAGAACGCCGGCCCCATCATCGAATGGGTTGGCGAGCGCGCGGAGGAGAGCGACGCCCGGGCAAAGAAACCGCACATCGAGATAGAGCATTGCGCCTGGCGAACGCCGGCGATCATCTATCGGCCGATCCACGCCCTCACCGCGCTCGAAGTTTTCGAGATCGCGAAGCGCCACGGCCTGAAACCGAACCCGCTCTATCTTATGGGGATGGGGCGCGTCGGGTGCATGCCGTGCATCATGTGCCAGAAGGAAGAGCTTCGACAGATCGCCATCCGATTCCCCGAGCATATCGCTCGTATCGAAGAGTGGGAGCGCATCGTCGGCGGTGTCGCGCGCCATGCTTATTCCCGCCTCCTCGAGGATGAGAATGCCGAGATTATCTCGTCGTTCCTGCCGACGGACAAGCTGCCGCCGGATCGCTTCGGCAACACGCGCGCGGCGATCCGGCGCGCGGTGGAATGGTCGATGACGGGGCGCGGCGGTCGCAATTTCGACCTCTTGGCGGCGATCGAAGCCGACGAATTGGTCACCGAACCGATGAAATGTAGCAGCCGCTACGGTCTATGTGAGTGAAAGGAGCCGAAATTGTCCAATAAAGTCCGAAAAATCACCGTTATCCGCGTCTGCCCCATCAAACGGCAGATGACCAAGATTTTCGTCCTCCGCGACCCGAAGGTGTTCGCGAAGCTGCTCAACGCGACCGCGATCGCGCAAGCCGAGGTGATGAAGGTCGACAACAAGCCGGTGATCCTCGCTGCCGCCGCCGAAACGCCCCCGATGGCGCCGAAATTCCGCATAAAGGGCTTCGGAGAGGTCGCCGGCACCGCAATCCTGCTCGGATATCACGCCGACCGCGGGTGCAACGTCCCCGTCGACCTCAAATGGGCGGCGCGCATGATCGAATGGATCGACGGATGAGCGGCGAGGGCTCTTTCATAGCGGGCGGGATTCCCTTTTCGCTCAACTCGCCAGGCAGCGAGATCATCGTCACCTCGGGGCCTCCGAGCGACGAGGCAATCGAGGTGGTGGCGAGACGCATGTGCGATTTCCGCGGCCTCAACCCCGACGCGACGGATTATGGATATACCGACCAATTCGGCCCCCATGATAAGCACCAATTCCTCATCCGAAACGGATCGCGCAAGATGATGAAAACCCGCCTCGAGAAGAATTGGCGGCGCTTCTACTATCAGGCCGCCGACGCGCTCATTGCGGCCGGCTGGATGCAGCACGGCTGATGCAAGTTCCCGCGTCCGCGCCAGATCGGCCGGCTCTTCGCTACCACGGCGGCAAGTATATGCTCGCGCCGTGGATCATCTCGCACTTTCCCGCGCACGATATCTATACCGAGGTGTTCGGCGGCGCGGCGAGCGTGCTCCTGCGCAAGCCGAAGGTCTATGCCGAGATCTACAACGACCTCGATGACGAGCTTGTCGACTATTTCCGCATCCTGCGCGATCCGCGCCAGGCCGAAGAGCTTCGGCGCCTCCTCGAGGCGACCCCGTATAGCCGGACGGAATTCGAACAGGCTTACCGGCGCGGACGGACCAAGATGGAGCGCGTGCGCCGCCTCATCGTCCGATCGTTCCAAGGGCACGGCAGCGACGGGCATAACGCCGCGGTCAAAACCGGCTGGCGGATCGCCACGTCGAAGAGCGGCACGAGCCCGCAAACCGATTGGGCGGGTTTCCCGTCGCTCATCCCGATTTTCAGCGAGCGCATGCTCTCGGTCGGGATCGAACGACGGCCGGCGCTCGACGTTCTGCGCAAGCACGATGGCCCGCGGACGCTCCACTATGTCGACCCGCCCTATATGCCCGCCACCCGGTCGGACAAATCGCGCAAGTCGGGCGAGAAATATCACGCCTATAAGCACGAGATGACGACAGAGCAGCACGTCGAGCTTCTCGAATGTCTGCTCGAGCTTGACGGCATGGTTGTGCTTTCCGGCTATTCGCACGAGACCTATGACGAGATGCTAGCCGGGTGGTCGAGATTCGAGAAAGCGGCCCGCGCCGACGGCGGGCGGCTGCGCAGGGAGGTGATATGGCTAAATCCCGCCGCCGCCGAACGCCGTCCGACGCCGTGCCTGTTGGAAGCGCTCGCGAGCAATTGAAGCGTTGCCGCTGCGCAGAATGCGCGGTGGAAGATCGTTACGAAAAGTGGGGCTATTGGCAGATGCGTCTCCTCTAGGCCCGAGAAAGGATGATGATGATCGAACAAGTCGCCGCCGCGCTCCGGCGCGGACGCTTTCGCCGTGGCAGCGAAGCGATATTGCAGAAGGATATCGCCGAGCTGCTCACAAACCTTGTCGGGATCTCGGGCTTCAAAAAAGAGGCCGTCATCGGGGAGCGCGAGCGCATCGACTTTCTGGTCTCCGGCGGGATCGGCATAGAGGCCAAGCTGAAATGGCCGGCGCGCCAGATCTATCGCCAGCTTGAACGCTATGCCGAGAGCGACGCCATCACCGGCATCATCCTCATTTCCGGCACCGCTATGGGCTGTCCCGACAGCATCAACGGCAAGCCGATCTATTTTGTCAGCCTGGGGCTCACCGCAATATGACCGAACGCACTTACGGCGATCTCACTTTCGACACCGAAACGCATAAATGGACCATCACCAATCTTGAGCCGCACGTCGCGATGGCTTTCAAGCGCCTGTTTCCGAAGGTGCCGAAAGCGGTGGACGTGCTCGTCCTGGCCGACAGCGACGAAAACCGGGCGGACCTCGAATGGTTCACCATGCGCTATCCGCTGCGCCACAAATTCACCAATGCCCTGTCGCTCGGCGCGCGCAGGATCGGGAAGCGCATCGCGGAGCGCGGGACCATCCTCGCGCCCGACTGGACGCCGCCCGAGTTCATCGGCTTCAAGGAAGGCGAGGCCCCCTATCTTTATCAGGCGCAGGCCGTCCAAATCGCCCTCAACCAAGGCGCGCTGCTCGTCGGCGATGACGTCGGCCTCGGTAAGACAGAAACGGTGATCGCCGCGGGCGTGATGGGCGCCCCGCTGCCTATGGCGATCGTGGTCAAGCCCGACCTGGCTATCCAGTGGAAACGCCGCGTCGAACGCTTCTGCCATCTGCGCGCGCACATAATCAGCGGCACCCGCCCCTATGATCTCCCGCCGGCGGATATCTATATTTTCAAGTATTCGAACGTCGGCGGCTGGTTCGACATGCTCAAGCATTTGAAGTTCCCGTCCGTCGCATGGGACGAGATCCAGGAGCTTCGCCACGGCGACACGACGGACAAGGGGCGCGCCTCGCGAATGCTCACCGAGTTTTCCAGCTTCCGCATGGCGACGTCCGCAACGCCCACCTATAACTATGGCGACGAGATCCACACCGTCATGTCCTATGTGCAACCCGATCTCTTCGGGCCGCGGGACGATTTCACGCGCGAATGGTGCGGCGGCGGCAAGATCGTCACCGACCCCGACGCGCTCGGCGCGTTCCTCGCGGACAGCGGCTATTTTCTGCGCCGCGACGAGAATGACCCCGCCGTCGATCGCTCCATGCCGCCGCCGAACGTCCTCGATTTCAAGATCGACTGCGATGAGGGCGCGATTGACAAAGAAATGGACGTGCTGCGGATCCTCGCGCTCAAGGTGCTCGAAGGCAGCTTCAACGAGCGCGGGCAGGCGTCGCGCGCGCTCGATATGCGGATGCGCCAGCTTACCGGCATCGGGAAGGCCCGCTATGTCGCCGCCTATGTGAAGATGCTCCTCTCGGAATACGAAAAGGTCATCCTCGCCGGCTGGCACCGCGAGTTTCACGATATCATCATGCGCCAGCTCTCGCCGTTCAACTGCCGCCTCTACACCGGCAGCGAGAATTCGAAGATGAAGGACAGGAACGTCCAGGAATTCATCGAGGGCGACTGCCGCGTCATCTCCATGTCGCTCCGCTCGACGGCCGGCTTGGACGGGGTGCAAAAGGTTTGCTGGAATGCGGTGATCGGCGAGCTTGACTGGTCGCCGATGGTCCACAAGCAATTTATCGGCCGCGCGCGCCGCCCGGGGCAGATGGAACAGGTGAACGCGCATCTCCTGTGGACCGATTTCGGCAGCGATCCGCCGATGCTCGAGATGCTCGGCGTGAAACAGGACCAAGGCCGCGGCATCATCGACCCGGGCAAGGCGATCGCACCGCGCGAGGCCGACGAGAGCCGCGTGAAGATGCTCGCGAAATACGTGCTCGACCAGGCCAACCCGGTCCATGTTTGACGGCGGGAGCCCTCGGCGCCTCCACAAGGGCGAATGGATCGTGCGGCCGGTCGACGTCGGCGTTGCCCGTCGGCTGATCGAGCGCCATCACTATGCCGGCGGCGCGCCGAACACGCGCACATATCTCCACGGCCTGTTTCGCGTCGGTGCGGATCTCTTCGACGAGGAATGTCTCGGGTGCGCGTGGTGGCTCCCGCCGATCCTCAACGCGGCAAAGTCGACATATCCGACGGACCCGGCCGGCGTGCTGGCCCTGTCCCGCCTCGCGATCGCTCCCGAGGTGCCCCGGAACGCCGCGACCTTCCTCCTCGCGCGCAGCCGCAAGCTTGTCGATCGAGGACGGTGGCCGGCGCTCGTCACCTTCGCCGATACCTCGCAAGGTCACACCGGAGCGATCTACCGCGCCGACAACTGGACCTATGAGGGCGAGACGTCGCGCGAACCGCTCTACAAGCTCAACGGCCGACAGGTGAGCCGCAAGATCGGCGCGATCACGCGCACGCATGCCGAAATGCTCGCGCTCGGCTGCGAAATGGTCGGCCGCTTCTCGAAGCACAAATTCACGAGGATCTGCCGATGATCTCGCATGGGGAAGGTTTCGTCGCGCAGCACAAGAGCGGCGTCTATCTCGTCACATGGCGGTGGGCGAAAACTATCGGCCGCGCGCGTTGCGAAGATCCGAACACGCCGGACGCGATGATCTTCGCCACCACGCTCGACCCGTTCGCCGCTTCACTCGTCCATGATGAGGAGAGATTTCGCGACTGGCTTCGGCGCGAGCATTTCGATCTCGAGCGCGACGGCTGGCAGATCGTGCCAGGACCGGGATGCATCGTTTGCGGGTGCCGGTGGCTCAATCCCTTCACGACGGATTGGCACGGTCATCACCGCTGCGCGAAGCACAAGGATCGAAACCCCTGCGCGATCGAAGGTTGCCAGCGCACCACCGCGGTCAAGTCGACGACGGGCGCCGACCGCTATCTATGCGGCCCGCACTGGAAAATAGCATGCCCGCCGCATTCGGGGCTCCGGCGCACCTATAACCGCTTTTGGCGGATCGCGAAGAAACAGGGCGGGTGGGATGCCGCGCTCAACCGACGCTTTAACCGCTTCTGGAAATCGCTCATCCGTCGCGCGCGCGGCGGGCGCGAGGTGCCAGAGGAGTTTCTCGACGAGGACGAAATCAACCGCATGTTCGGGTGGGATCAATGAGCGACCGGAAAACCCTGCGCGACATGCTCTCGAAGGCAGCGAAGGCGATCCGGTGTCCCGCGGCGCGGCAGAGGTTTCGCCAGATGCTCGCCGACATGGACGATGACGCCATCGATCCGAACGAGCGCCAGGACCGCGATGCCGAGGAAGATCGGCCGGCGCGTCCGACCCGCTAAGCCGCGGCGATCGCAATAACGAGGGCGGGGCCGCGAGGCCTCGCCCTTTTTCGTGCCCTCACCAACGACAATAACGGCCGGTGCCGCTTCGGGGTCGCCGAAAATGAGCGAGCCTCTCCCCCTTTGCGGTCCCCCACCGCTCCCTCCTACGGAGGGGCCAGGAAGGACCCGTAAAGCCTCGCGCACGGAATAGACTCGCGAGTGCCGGCGCGTGCGATGGCGCGCGCGTCATCCTCTTTGCTCGAGGGCATGCCGCACCCTGCAGAGGTTCACCTATTCGCAACTATTGCGAATTAGGATTGACCATGCGCAGCGAATCGCTATGCCTATCCCTGTCACCGGCGCACCGAGTCGCCGCTAGACACTGAACCGAAGGAATGAAGCCGATGGCTACCAGCATGCTTACCGAATTCGACGAGGGGCGCCTTGCCAGCCTTGAAGGCGTGGCGCGCACCAATGCCAATTGCCCCTACATGGCGACGAGCGATTGCGCAGACGCATGGCATGCGGGCCATGCTTACGAAACCAAGCGCCCGACGGTCTACGGCGTTTCCAGCGTGACGAGCGGCAGGGGCTACCGTGTCAACGTCACCGATGGGACGGGCTACCCCAAGGGCAGCAAGGCGCCCCGCTTCTCCTATGTGCTCGATTGGGATCATAAGGACGCGCCTGCCGTCACTGTGGAGCGCGTGGCATGACGTCCGCTCGCTCCACCCTCACCGCCCTTGCCATCGTGGCAGGCATAGCAGGCGCCAGCGTGGCAGCGGTCGGCGCCACCGTGACGCTGATAGATGTGCGCAGCGCACCCCCCGCACCTTCCCCCGAAGCGCCCGTCTATGACGCGGTGGTGATGAACCCGCCTTTCGAGCGAGGCCAGGACGTCGAGCACGTCATGCACGCATGGCGGTTCGTGAAGCCGGGCGGCGCGGTGATCGCGATCATGGGCGCCGGGGTGCGCTATCGCGGCCAGCGGCCCTATTCGACGTTCCGCGACTGGATGGACGGCGAAGAGGTGACGGGCGCGGACGTGATCGACATTCCGGCCGGGGCGTTCAAAGAGAGCGGGACCGGCGTCGCGTCCGTCATGGTCTGCCTCTACAAGCCGGACCTTTAATCGCAACTATTGCGAATAGCGAAATCTCGCGCTACTCAATCCCTGTCGCCCCCGCCGAGTCGGGGCCGGACACTGAAACGAAAGGAAGCATCATGTTTAAGCTGCAATTCGACACCGATAACGACGCCTTCGCCGACAATCCCGGCGCGGAAATCGAGCGCATTCTCCACGACGTCGCCAGCAAGGCGCACACCGTCGCTTTCCCGGGCGGCGACTTTTCCGGCCGCGTGTTCGACGAGAACGGCAACGGCATTGGCTCGTGGTCGCTCAAGATGAAGGGAGGGAAGCGCTAATGTCCGCTCCGATCGTCATCGAGGTTTCGGCCTATCTCAAGAACGCCGACGGCTTCAACATCATCAACGACCGGCCGGAGCAAGCGCACGGCTTCGGCGTCTATATCCGAAACGACATGGCCTTTCATGTCGCCGACTTTGAAATCCCGAGCTGGCTCGACAATCACGAGGACGTGCGGGCGCGCACCCTCGCCGCGGCCTTCGAGCATGCGGCGGCACTGGCGCGCCATCTCGGCGGCGGCGCGAGCGTGGAAAGCGCGCTCGACCGGCCGAACGTCACCGCCGCGCCCATGTCGCACCACGACATGCGCGAGGAGCGCGACGCGGCGGCTTGCCTGTGGGAGTCGGCGCTCGCGCTGCGCAACGAGCTTGCGAGCACGCACGGCATCCCGCATGCGCTCCGGCCGTGGGAGGGCGCCTTTCTTCTCGATTGGGAGGATAACGGCACCGCGAGCATGCGCTACCTGATCGGCGACTTTGCGCCCGACTGTCACCGGGACTATCTCGGCGCCGTCGAGCACCACGGCTATGACAGCGCCTTCGATTGGGAATATGTCCCGACGTGGCTCCGCGCTGCGCTGCGCAAGCATTACATGATGAAAGGTATTATCGGGCGCGACCTCAAGCCGATCACCGGCAACGGGCGGCCTATGATCCCTGCCGATATCATGGACACATGGCACCGATGGGCGCCGTGGGCTGGCAAGGTCGGCGGCTATGTCGGGCCGAACACCGGCGCGAGGCTCCGCGAGATCGAACGCGACATGCGGGGGGAAGGCTGATGCGGCAGGCTGTCCAAGCTCTCGTGGTCGCAACGCTCGACGTTCCGGCCGAGATCGCCACCGCCGACCTCCCGGCTATCATCTCCGACGCGCTCCGCACCGGGTCGCACGCCGTCGCCAAGCCGGTCGGGTGCTTGGTGCGCAGCGTGCGCGAAGAGGCGGCAATCTTCGACAACAACCGCGACCAATGGGTTGTAGGGCCGCACGGCATCTATAAGAGCGACGCGCCGCAATTCTGCATCGGCTTTGCCTATAGTCAGGGCTTCGGCCAGCCGTTCCCCGATCGCGACGCCATGCCGGGCCGCATCGCAACGGCGCTCAATTTCATGGCTGGCGCGGTTCCCCCGCCCGTCTCGCTCGGTCTCGTCGCGGCTCTGATCGAAACGGCCCGCGATCTTGTCAATTCGGTGGAGGGGGACATTTTCACCGACGCGGAAGAATGCGAAGGCCAGGTGCAAGAGGTTTTAGACGCGGCGGAGGAGGTGCGCAACGCGATCGCCGATTATGAGAAGGGCGCGCCCGCTCCCTTCCCCGCCGGGCTCGTCGAAACCTTCGCATGGGCGCTCGGCATGGCAACCGAAGCGATATCGCTGCGCGAGAATTCCGACGATGACGAGGACACCGACTCCGACACGCTCGCGATGCACCGGGAGGAGCTTGCGAAGGGCGGCGCCATGCTCGAAGCCCTGCGCCGGAAAGGGGGTGCGGCATGACGAGCGCCCCCACCTCGCCCCGCTGCGCACATTGCGGCCACGATGGCACCTATGACCGGGAGACCGGACAGGGCGGCGCGCTCTACCTCACCGTCGATTGCATGTGGAAAGCCGACGTCGGCAAATGGGAATTGATGGAGCGCGACGACGAAAGCGGGCGCTCTTTCGACTGCCTCAAATGCGACGCGCGCACCGCCGTCAACGGCGCCGAAGAGGCGTGCTTCCCCTATGGCGCGCTCATCGCTCCGGCCGGTCACCCTGCAGCGGAAGCGGGCACCGTGTTTCACTGGCTCTCGGACGGTCTCGAAGCGAGCACCGACGGGCGGGGATGGGATGCGAACCACGAGCGCGCGCGGCTGCTCGCCGAGGCCTCGCCGCAAATGCTCGCCCTGCTCGAAACCATGCTCGACGTGTGCGACATGGCCGACCCGAAGCACGAGAATTTCGCCGACAGCGCGGCCGATTGCTTGCAAGTCATCCTTGAGAACGAGCAAGCCATGCGGGCGATCGTCGCGAAGGCTCGTGGCAAAGCGTAAACACCCCGGCCCGGCATCCCGCCCGGCCACTGAAACGAAAGGAACAGCTATGTATCTCGTCCAAGGAATTCACCCGACCACCCCCGGCGTCCGCGCGATCCTCTGCGCTACGCCCGAGCGTGCCGCCGTTGAGGCGAAGGCGCTCGTCACCACCATCGGCGACGATATCGCCACCATCGACGAGCGCGACCCTCTGGCAGATGGCGAATGGGCGCCGGGATGGGCTCTCGCCAAGGCGAACGATTGGGAGGCTGCGCTCGGCTGGCTCAAGGCGAACACGCTCGACGGGGCAGAAGAATTCGACGTCTGGATTGACGAGATGGAGCCGGTCGACGCCGACGCAATCAACGAGGTGATCTCCGAAGAGCTTGAAAGCGGCGTGTCGCTGTCCGTCTATTCGGGGACCGAAAATCTCGGAAGCGCCACGCTCCCCGCCGCTCGCCAGCACGAGCTACGCGAGCGCGAATTGCACGAGGCGCTGGCCCTCGCCATCGGGCATGTCGATCACATGGCCGGTTTCATCGGACGCCTCAAGGCGGGCTATTCCTTCGAGAGCCTCGGCGAGGATTATAGCCAGATGCGCCAGGCTCTCGACGCCCTCCCCATCGGGCGCCATCTCGCGCGCCGCGTCGAGCAGCTCGGCGCCAAACTCGCTACCGATGATCCGCTCCCCGTCGCGTTGGCGATGATCGACCAGATTATCAACATCGGCGGCGAACCGGCGATGCTCGCCCGCGCCGGTAAAAAGGCGCTCGCGCAGATGGTATATGCGGGCACCGAGCTTCACGCCAGCTTGGGCGAGGCTATCGAGCGGCACGTCTATGATTTCGACAATGGCGACGTGATCGAACCGGACTGCACCTTCACCGCGGCGATGCGCCGGTGGGCGGACGTGATGCGCGGCGACCCGATGGTATATGCCACCCCCGCATCGCCGCTGCCGTGGCGCGCGGTGATCTCGGACAAGCGCGCCTATCTCACCGACGCGCGGGACGCCGGGACCGGCATCGTCATCGAAAACCCGACGCCGAGCGAAAAGCGCAACCTTCTCGCGCTGCTCGACGCGGTGAACGCGCAAGCCTCGATCGCCATGACGCCCGAGGTCGCCGTCATCATGGAGGGCGGACAGGTGCAAACCGTCGTCGGACGGGGCGAGGGCGAGCCTATCACCGTGCATATCGTGGACTATGACGTCGAGAAGGGCGAGACCGGCCCCGATATCGTCGATATCAGGCAGGATGGGCGGCGCACGGCCCCCGCGCGGATCGGGACGCACCGCAAAATTCCGATGTGCATCAATGGCGAACCGTTCTGGCAGACGATCCGGTCGGCGAAGGCCCCGGCGTGAAAGACCTGGCCGACCCGGTTCAATCCATGTGGGTTGTGGTGAGGGCGCCGGACGGCGAGGTCGCCGGCGTCGTCATCACTCGCGCGTGCTGCGCGAACCGGGCGGCACGCAAGGCGGTCAACGCCGCTTTCCCCGATCGGGATGGGGTGCCGCGCGAATATGCGTGCCAGCTCCAAGGCCTCTTCCCTTGGCTGCTCATTCCCGAGCAGTTTCGCGAGCGGCTGCTCGACAGGGGCGAGGTCGCCGCCGTCAATATGTTGCTCTATCAACAGCAAGCCCCTGCCCCGACCCTGAATTGAAAGGAGACCCTATGCCCCGCCCCAATGATCCGATGACGCTCGACCTCTCCGGCGCCGACTGCATCGCCTATGCGTCGAGCGAGCGCGATGGCCGCGAGCGCTGGACCGTCCTGTCGGTGTTCCGCCTCGCCGACCTGTATGTCAGCCAGATCGAAGCGATGAGCACCGTCGAAGGCGAGCGCACCAAGACGCGCCGCGTCGCCCGCGTGAACCTTGAACACGCGCTCACCTTCTTCGACGACAGCGACCTTGGCCGCTCGGTCTGCGCCGCTGCGCGGGAATGGGCGGACGCGCGCCAGCCCTCGGCTAAGACATGGACCGATCACGAGGCGCTGATTGCGCTCTATGGTCCCGAGCCGACCGGCCGCAAAGGCTATTCCGGCCTCCTCGCGGCAGATTTCGGGGTCGGGGAGAGCACCGCGCGCGCCGCGATCCAGAAGGGCACGCCGATCAAGGTGCCGCTCGCCGCGATCATGCCCTTTCTCGACCTCGCTCGCCTCGAAGCTGCCCGGGGGACCGGCCGTGGCTAAAATGCTCGAAAGCCCCGAACAGAAGGAACGGCGCATCCTGCGCGCGCGGATCACCACGATTTGCGATGGCATCAACGACGCGGCCGAAGGCGGACATATCGGGGATTTCTATTTCTCGATCACCGACAGCATCGACCGGGCGAAACAGGACGGGTTTTTCGTCATCCGCATGCTCGACAGCGACACCTTTTACCACGCGGTCCCGCCCGAAATGGTGCGCGTCGAAACCCTGATGCTCTGCCGCATGATTGAGGTCCGCTATTTCGCAGCGGGGAAGCGGTGCGGCGAGGAGCTTGCCCGGCAGAAATTCCGCGAGGCCATCGGCATCGTCGGACACGAGGAGAAGCGCGATGCACGGTGACTATTCGGCCTGCGATCGTTGCGGGCAGCACGTCCACCACGAGGAGCTTGACGCCAAGCCGCGCCGCTTCGATCGGTGGTGGTGGCACCTCATCACTTGGCGGTGGGCTTACCGCCTCCTCGGGCGCGCGGCCGATCGCGGTGAGCAATTCGACGGGCTCTATTGCTCGTGGTGCTATGGACCGGGATATAACGATGTTTGAATGGATCGACCGGCTCGGCGAGCGCTTCGGGCGGGCGCGCCAGGACCGCGACGGCATCGGCGCGACCGGCAGGCAAGAGCTTGTGCTGATCGACGGGATGACCGCGGCGCCGGAGCCCTGCGCGCTGCTCACGCACTATCACGCGCGGCGGCATCCGAAGCGCGCGGTGGCGGAGCCGAAGATGAACGGGGTGCGCGGCATCGCCACGCCCGGCCGCATCGTCACGCGCAACGCCCTGCCACTCGACGCCGCGCTCCATTGCCGCCCGCTGCTCGACAGGCTCGAAGAGGAATTCCGCTGCCCGATGGTATTCGATGGCGAATATGTCGAGCACGGCGGCTTGCAAGCGACGCTGGACGCGGTGAAGCGGGGCGAGGGCTTCGGGGTGTTCTACCTCTTCGACGCGGTGCCCTATGACGATTGGAAGCGCAATCGCTTCACGCATAGCCTGTCCGTCCGCCGTGCGGCGCTCGTAGAGGCGATGGCGAGCGTCGACGCACCTTTCCTCGACCTCGTGCCGCAAGAGCCTGTCACGGCCGGGATGATCCCCGACATGGCCGAATATATCTGGAAGCTCGGGATGGAGGGCCTCGTCGTGAAGGACGCGGACAGCCCCTATTATCGCGGCCGGTCGAGCGCGTGGCAGAAGGTGAAACAGCAGCTCACCCGCGAGGCGCGCATCATGGATGCGATCGTCGAGAACGGCCGGTGCAAGTCGCTCCTCGTGAAGCTCGTCGACAATGGCAAGACGATGCGGGTCGGCTCGAATATCCCCGAGGATCTGCGCGCGTCGATCGGCTTCGCTCCCTCGCTCTGGACCGGCCGCACCATCGAGCTCGGCTTCACCGATACCAACGACGCGGGCGGCTTCACCGGCGCCTATTTCATCACCCTGCGGCCCGACCGCGACTAACCGAAAGGAAATTTATGACCATGATCCAGAACGCTTGCGCGATCGCCCTGCTCGGGATCGTCGCGTGTCTCTTCCTCCTGCCGAAGGCGATCCATCTGCTCATCGCCGGCGCAACGATGATGGGGGCAAACTGATGCTGTGGCTTCCCTTCATCTTCACCGTCGACCGCATCAACATGATGCTGGCCGCCAACGGCATGCCCCGGTGTGAGACCTTCACCCGCCATATCCCGGGCATCTCGCGCGAAGCGCAGGCGTGCGGCGCGCTTGAGCGCAAGCTCCGCATGGACGGGCTCGAGGTCGAGCATCTCCGCTTTCACATGAAGGACGGGCAGCGCGTCCGCATGCTGCTCGGCGAGCGGGTCAACGCCCTCGAGGCGCGTCTCACCACCGTCACGGTCGGCGACGTCTCGCTCCCGAAAAGCGAGATCGACGACGCGCTCGACGCCGCCGGGATCACCGTCAATGTCCACCGCGTCGAAACCACCAAGGGCGAGTTTCTCGACATGCCCTATTTCGGAGAAAAACGATGAAGAAGCGTGAGATTTCCGCCGTCCAGCAAGGCGACCGCCGCATTGAATATCAGCCATCCCCGCCGCCGCTGCGCAGCGTGCGCGACGGGATGAGCGAGACCGGCCGCCGATGGTCGGGGTATATCTTCGGCGTCGCGATCGGGGTGGCATGGACCGCCGTGGTCACCGCGCTGGCCTTCTCGGTCGGTGTCGATCGAGGGAACGAGATCGCGAACGATGCATGCCGCGCCGGTGACGTCTATGTCGATCCGTCCGTGTCGGGCAGCGTCGACTAATGGCGCTGTGGCCCCCGACCAATGCGGCGACCCTCTTCGGCATTCGACCGGCCGAAGTGGAGCACGTCATCCCTCCCGGTGTCGGCGAGGGCGCGCGGCGGCGTGAATTCGCCGTGCGGGAATACGAGTCCGAGCGCACCGTCTGCCGCGTCGTCATCTGCTCAATGGAGATCCACGAATATGATCCCCGGTCGAAGGCGTTCGTGGACGGGTGGATCAATATGAGCATCTTCAACATCGAAGGCGGACAGTTTCACCTCATCCAAGTCGAGCGCGCCGCCGAAATGGACAACATCATCTACGCCACCTTTTCCGGCGTTCAATAGCAAAGGAGCCTCATCACATGGAAACCGCACCCCGCCCCTATATCGACCTCTATCGGGCCGCCTGGCCGTCCGACAAGCGCAACACTGAACCGATGCAGCGGGAGCGCGAGCGCGTCCGCGCCGGCGTTATCGCGGTCCTGGCGCAGGAGCCGGCTCTCACCGACGATTTCAACGCCGACGAGCGCACCGCCGTCCAGTGGCAGGCCGTCGCCCTCGCGCTGGTCGACGTGCTTTCCCCTGACGCCCTCCTCGAGGTGCTCAATATCCTGCCCGGCGCATTCGGCGGCGCGCTCAAGGCATGCGTCGGCGCCGCGCGCATCGCCGATTTCAAGGGCATGGACCGCGGGCATGTGCCGCTTCGATCGCGCTCGCGCGAAGAGGAGCCCGGCCTCCCTCCCGTTCCCGACTATCTGCGCGATCAAGGTGCCGTGGCGCGCGTTCGGGAGCTTGAAGAGCTGCTCGCCGAGGCTTCCGACCTCTTCCGCTTCTACGAGGACAACCACCGCGCCAAGGTGACCCGATTCGAGGCGATGCGCGACAGCGCGACGGACGAGAAGGTGCGCGCGAATATCAGCCGCGATATCGTCGACACCATCGAGAAGGCGAACCGCAACAAGGCGATGGCGGAGAAGATCATCGCGAAGCTCACCGAGGGCTGATGATGGGAAACCGGCACGAGCGGCGCGCCGCGAAGGCGAGGCAGGCCAAGGCGCCGCGCCTCGCCGTCATCCCGAACCTTATCAGCAACGAGTGGGACAGCTTCCGGGAAGGCGTGCTCGACCAGCACGCTCCCGAGGTCCAGGTTACCGAGATGCGGCGCGCCTTCTTTGCCGGCGCGATGGCCCTTTTCGGCGTGCTGATGACCAAATTCGACGAGGGCGAGGAGGAGACCGAACGCGACCTCGCGCAGATGGACGCGATTGCCAAAGAGCTTCGCGAATTCGGGAAGCGCGTCGGGAAAGGGAAATGGTGATGGCGCCGCTCGAGCCCGGGCACCCCTGCCCGCTGTGCGATGTTCGCCCCGACGTCGCGTGTCGTCATCGGCCGGCCGATCCGAATTGGATCGTTATCACCGCGCGGCCGACGAGCAAGGGGCCGCCGAACCGCGAGTTCTCGTTCCTAAGCGGCATCCGCACCTTCACGCATGCGAAAACCGGCCGCACCTATCGCATCCAAGGGAGGGGAGATTGAAGCTCACCGATGACGATTGGTGCTGCGAGCATTGCAGCCTCGCCACCGACCCCAAGACGGGGTGCATGAAGGCCGGCTATTGCCGATACCGGGACGGCCCGCCGGATCTCGGGCCTTCCGATTTGCCGTGCCGCGAGAAGATGCTCCCCAACTATTCGAACCCGGTCCACTACCGGGGCGAAATCACGTTGATGCACGAATGGTTTTACGATGGGCGCTGGCACGCATGCGACCCGCGCGTCTGCCGCCAGTGTCAGCGCAATGCGAAGAAGGCTTGCGCGGAAACGGGACCGATGGCATAGCCAGCGACGACGATCGGTGGCCTAGCTGATCTGTCAAAGGGAAACCCCCCGGTGCTTCGGACCCGGGGGGTTTTTCTATGTGGTGGGGACGGGGCTCACCATCTCGAAATCGGCGCCTTGCTCCACTCCGGCGCGGACCAGCGACACATAGGCCTTGGCCTGGCTCATCACCCCGCGCTCACCGCCGATGATCTCGCCGTCGCGCGTCGGAAACTGGCATATCTTCGCACCCTCGGCTTTCCCGCCCTCGAGTGTCTGAAACTCGAATTCGACGGCGGCGGTGCGGATGCCCGGCCGGCCGTTCATCACCGCCGGCACGCGCTGGCGGATTTCCTCCATCTCATTGCCGGTGAGGCTTTCATCCCACGAGGTCGAAGAGATCTGGCGGTAGCTCGACGGCAGCGGGAGAACCTCGCGCGCCATAAAAGCGCACGCTTTCTCCTCGGGCGGCGTCGAGAGACCCGACGGCACGCATGCCGAGAGGGCGGCGGCGCATAAAATGATGGAAAAACGCATATCCGGTGGCCTTTTTTGAGAACCACCACTGGACGGGAGGGGGAAACCCTGTCGGCGAGACCCCGGCCGAGGCCCCTAAGGCATCCCCGGCGCACCCCCGTCCTTCTCTGCGGTGGTATGTCGTGAGCCCCGTTTACGGCCTTCACCGGGTCATGTCAAAACCGAGCTTGTCCCGGATCATCTTGAGCAGCTTCCGGCCGTCCTTCCGCTCCCCGCCGGCGAGGAAAGCCGCCTCGGCTATGTCCTGGTCATCCTCGAGGTGCGCCGCGAAGGTGTCGACGAGCCGCTCGAGCCTGATTTTCTCCATGCGCTCCCGGATCTCTTTGACCTTGGCACCCTTGATATGTGTTTTCGCTTTCGTCGCCATGCTCGCCCCCTATGAAAACGGCCGGGAAGGTTTCCCCGCCCGGCCGCATCGTTTCCCGATCGCAGACGGGCGGTTATCCCTTGAGATCCCCGATCGTCTTGTCAGCGTGGAGGTTGATCGTGGTTTGCAAGTCGCTGATCGTCTTGTCGAGCACCGCTTGTTCCACGTCATTGTCATCGCCGGCGAGATCCTTCGCCGCCGACAGCGCCTCCGCGACCTTGGTGCCGACCGCGATCGCAGCGGCAGCGCCGGGGACGATCAACGGGGTCACCTCTTTCGCCGCCGCGAGCAGAGTTTTGATGAGATCCGACATGGCTATTCCAATGCTGCTCGGAAGGCGATGAAGGCGGCCTCCGCTTGCGCCAGCGCAGCGTCATAGGTTCGCGATTGACCGAGCCGCTGCGCCTCGGTCGCCGCGTTGAGCCATCGTCGGACCCCCTCGGCAGCTTCGGCGATCTTGAGCGCCTTGGGCGAGCCGGGGACGATCACCTTGGCCGCAATGAGCGCGTCGATCGCATAGAGCGTCGCGTCGAAGCTCTTCCATGCGAGGATAAGCGCCTTGTCGTCGACCTGTGTCGACGCCAGCGGGGCGGGCGGGGCCGTGTCGATGGCGCTGGCGCCCGGCGGCGCGGGGCCGCCGCCCTCGATCGTCGCGGGCGTGCAAGCTGCCAGCCCGATCGCGAACAGGGCGGTTACGAGAAATCTACGCATTTCATTCTCCCTCTATCTGCCGGACACCCCGGCGGATCCTGTGCCGCTTCGCGCGCGCGAGTCGCGGCGAAAGCTATTTGACGACGGCGACCGTGTTCGGCGCCGCCTCGGCGGTTACGACAAGCTGCGCCTTGGTCCGGTAGGTTTTCCACAGGCCATAGGCGACGGTCGCGGCGACGAGCGCATAGGTGAGCAGCCCCTCGGTCGATCCCTCCTGGATATAGCCTTGCTTGACCAGCCACGGCCCGGCGAGCGCGATCGCATAGCGCACGGCGGCGGCGAGCATCGCCGGGAGCACCATGCCGTTGACCTCGATCGTCTCGCTCGTCTCCATGAATTTGTTCTTCGTCATGTCTTTCCCTTCCCTTCCAACAGAAGCTTCCAAGTCGCCGGCCCGACATAGCCGTCAACCGCAAGGCCGTTCTTCGCCTGATAGCCGCGGACGGCCTTGTCGGTGGCCGGACCAAAGTCGCCGTCCGCCTTGAGCGCATAGCCTGCCGTGGTGAGCAAGAGCTGCAGCTCTACGACGCTCTGCCCGCGCGATCCCTTGCGCAGCATCGCGCGTTTCGGCGGGACGTGCCCGATGCCGGTCGCGATCGGGGCCTTGCCCGCCATCGCGTCCTCCACCTGGTCGCGGAAATCGTCCATGTCGAAGGTCGGGTCAATCTTCCGGCCGCGCGGGGTCGCATATTCCTTGTGCCCCACCGCCATCACGGCGTCGGCCTTGATATGCGCGAGGATCGCCGCGACGCCGCGGACATAGGCGTCCATCTGCTCGGGCTCCCACTCGTCGACCGCGGTGCCGGCGTTCTCGGCTTCGACACCGATGAGCTCGGAGTTCCCCATCGTGACGCCGTGCCAGGATCCGACGCCCGCATGGTTGCAGCGGCCGGCCGCGACGACATACCATGTGCCGTCCGATTTCAGATAGGTTTGCGAGAGCGGGCCGGGAAGATCTGCGCGCCCTTTGATGATGAGATTGAGGCTCGGCGTGCCGGTCGCGTTCGCCGGGCCGCCGGTGTGATGGAGACAGACGCCGCGGGGCGTTCCCATCTCGGCGCGACCGCGTGTTTTCCAGCCGTCGACCTCGACGACTTTCAGGCCCGCCGCGCGGAGAACGTCGGCGAGCCAAGTGAGCTTGTATGTCATGGGAAACCTCCTGTTGCGAGGCGCGAAACATGCGCCTCCACGCAAGTTCGGTCAAGCCTCGGGCGTTTCCTTCGTCGGGAGACCGAGCGCAGCGCGCAGGGCCGCCATGATCCTCGAGCCGATAAGCTCGACCACGAGCAGGCCAGAGGAGCCGAGGCCGACGCCCCATGCGGTTGCCATACCGACGCCGAGGGGCTCGCCATCGCCGACCAGAGGGAATTCGCCGGCGACGATGATGACGAGCAGGATCGCGAGCAGGGCGGTGAGCGCGCGCTCCTGCCATACGGTGAGCTTGCGGGTCGCCTTCGGTGCGATGTAGCGGGAAAGAAACAGGCCGATGAGGGCCAACGCGAGGGCAGCGATCGGGAGCTTGAGACCGAACACCACCAAAACTGTCGGCCCTATCGACGGCGCTGCGATCGCCGTCATTGTCGCCCCCTCTTTCGTCATTTGAGCAGCGCCAGCCCCGCTGCTATCACCATGACGAGTATGACTATCTTCACATTTTCCGCAATGCTTTCGCGGCGAGGAGTGACCATAAACAAGCTCCGGTCCCGAGGTCCGACGTCGACCTCGGGGGCCGCGTGCATAAGCTCGCCGAGGTTCGGCTTGCGCTCGAATTGATCGGCGCGGACATGGAGGAAGATCGCCGCCGTGAAGGGGATGATTGTCAGGCCGTCGCACACCCTGTCCAGCGTCATCACCACCGCCATCGTCGGGTCGCTCGCCTCTCCCCATAGCAGCAAGAGCAGCACGTCGGGCGCTGCGCCGAGCACGATCACCATCAACAGCGCCGCCAGCGCCATGCGATAGAGCCCGACGTCGGGATCCACGCGCCAATCCTCCGCGCGAAGCTGCGCGGCGATGAGGATGAGCTTGCGGATCGCGAGGCTCGACGTCGAGAAGAGCGAAAAGAGCGCGAAGGCATAGGCCATGCGGTTGCCTGCGAACGACCGCGGAATCGCCGGGTCGCTGGCGGGATATCCGCTCGTGACAACGCGCATGATATCCGGGAAGCCGAGCACCGATGCGACCAGGACCGCAACGCCAAGCGCACCGAGCGAAACGAGATGACGGGTGTGCTTTTTCATACCACCTCCCGGGGGCGGGCGAAACTCGAGGCGAAACGGTGCATGCACTTATCCACCCTTCAAATCAGGCTGTCGATGGTGAAGTTGCGCGTGTAGACCGGGGAGGCAGGATTGACCACGCGACCCGCTGTAATTGCGCCATAAAGGATGCGATCGTGGAGGAACGAGCCTGCCTTCGAGTTAGGCACCACGAGCACCGGCGAGGTGCCGCCCACGCGCCAGTGCAAATCGCCGTATTGCGTTTCGTATTGCGCTTCGCTCATCATCGACAGGTCAAAATCTGCACGGCGCATTCGATAGCCATCGACACGATTTGGAGAGCCGCTTCGATTGCGCTCGAGCGAGCCGAGGTCGAGGGTGGTCTCGTTTTTATCGAAGCTGTGGTTCTTCGACGCCCTGTTTTTGCCGAAGATCATATGTTCGATATGAATGAGGTTGCCCGTATTGAGGTGGCTTATCTGGACCTTCCAGAATTCATACGATTGCGGAGCCGGCAAGCGCACGAGAGCATGATAGCCAGGTCGGCCGGGGAGGTTCGCCGATGCGCGAAACGGCAGCACGCCGCTATCATAGTCGGCGGTCGCGTTGGTGGTTCCGGCGAACACCCGCACTGTCCCCGCCTCGGCGACGTTGGTGTTGAGGATGGCGATCGTGTCTATGGGCTCGGCAGGAAGGCGCGCGGTTATGTCCATCGGCTGCGCTTGGCCGCGGAAGGCGTTCGGTGCATCATATCCGAGGTTCGACACCGGGAAGCCGGCGAGCACATTCGTTGCGCCCCACTCGAGCACCGGCGTCGGCACCACGAGAATAGCAGGCTCTATCATCACCGCTGCAGGGGCGGCCGGCCAGCCGGCGACGCTTGCCGTCCGAAAGGCGACGACATTCGACCATCCCTCTATGGCGCCAGAAGCTCGCCGCGAGCGGACGCGCGCATAATATGTGGTGCCTTGAGTGTAACGGCCTAGCGCGCGGGGCGATCCGCGGCCGACGATCGTCATCGGTGCTACGCAATACTGAAAATCAGGCCGCACCGACACCTGAAATTCGTTCGTTCCATCCGCCGCCTCCCCGACCAGCGCGAATGTCACCTGGACGCTGGTGACGGCGGTGACAGATAGCGTGATCGGCATGGGGCACTCCTCTGGACCCGATGCTTATTCGAGCAGCTCCACGCTGTAGCGATCGGAGCCCGTCTCATAAGCGATACCTCGCGTGCGCGCTACCACGTCTATGCCGCGCGTCTCGTCGATGAAGCGAAAATTCGGGACCGCCGGCGAAATCGAAATGGTGGTCCCGATCCCCAAGCTCTCCTCCACCTCCACGCCCTCGTGGATCGGCGAGGGCTTCGACAGGAGCGAGAGCTTTTCGTCGAGCATGATTTGCGCGTGCGCCGGATCGGCGAAAAACATTTCGATTTCTTGCGTCCCGCGGTCCTCCGCCTCGGGGTGAGCGACCTTCAAGGGAAGATCCTCGGACGTGATGACCACCCCGTCCGAGGTATATTTCGCAATGTCGGCCGGCAACGCCGTCATGGCTTAGCCTTCACCCTCGGGAGCGCCGGGCTCTCCTGCCGGCTCTTCTTCGTCGCCAAGGGCTTCCTCCTCGGGCTGTTCCTTATACTCCTCGAGGATATCGGGGTCATCCTCGGGGTCGGGCCAGTCGAGACCGGCCGGGTGCTCTTCGCCAAGGTCGCGACGCATCGCCGTCACGATCGCCGAGCCGCGACCATCGCCGAGACCGTGGAATCCGTTCATCGCAGCGAAGGCGATGAGCTGGCCGACCAGCGTCTTGCCGTCATCGTCGATCTCGTCGCGGTGCGCGTAAAGCACCTCGCCGGTTTTCACGATGCGGTCGACGGGTGAGGGCTGCGCCATAGCCGAAACCAGGCGCTCGCGAAGATCGTCGGAGAGGCTCGCCATATCGAGCGAGAGCGCATAATTCTGCGCGGCCTCGTTGACGGCGGTGATGTTGTCGAAAAATTCCATCGGTGGCTCCTTTCAGGTGGGCGATGTTTGACAGAAAAACGGGCGCGCGGCCAGCCCTACAGCCCAAGCGCCGGATGGATGCCGGAGAAGATCGCGACCGCCTCCATCGTGGTCTCTTCGCCGGTGAGGCCGATATCGGCAAGCGTCTCGTGATCGACCGCGGAGGCCGCGAGCGTCGTCTTGGTATCGAGCAGCGAGGGAAGCGCCTGCCAATTCTCTTTTGGCGAGACGTGATCGAAATCGAGACAGACGAGGTTCCATTGATCGCCGGCCTCGCCGTGGCTCGTGAGGTCGATATAATTCAGCCCGGGCATGTGATCCTTGATCGTCGGCATGTCGCGATCGTGGACGAGGAAATAGCGTTTCATGGTGAGGCTCCTACGGTTTTTGCGTGCCATTGTGGCAGAGCAGGCGTTGCGGCCCGAGGAAATGAAGATGCGGATCCGCAATGCCGATGCCTATCGCGGTCGCTTCCCGCGTGCAAAGCCTTAGCCCGGTGATCTCAACATGCTTATCGGCCGCGCGCAATATGTCGCCGAGGCGAACGTCGCGCGCCATGATCTCCCGGCCGTCGAGCGCGAGGTAGAGGAGATGGCGCGAGGTCACCTTCGCAATCATCTCGTCGCCGCTGTAGAGTTCATACCATTCCGAGGACGAGGCGCGCTGGATCTTGTTGATCGTCGCCGGACCATCGGGGCTCTCCACCGTGTCGCCTTCGCGCAAGTCACCCGCCCGGGTCGCACCGAAGGCCATGTCCTCGTGAATGCAATTCCAGCCGCCGCCGCCGCCGCCGCCAGAGCCCGACGCCGTGGTCACCACGGTAAAGGCGTTCATGTCGATGCGGTTCGACTGGTTCGCCTGGACGCGCGCGAGATAGCTCCCCGCATTCGGATAGCAAATGGCCGGCACGCCATAGTTCGGAGAGCTGGCACTCGCGACAAAGGCCATCGTCGCCGAACCGCCGCCGGTGTCGACGACATAGGGATAGACCTTGTATTGCGTGTTCGCTCCCAAGCTGTTGATAGCCTGCGAGCCGGACGCGATCGTGATCGTCGTTCCGTCGGGGCGGTAGAGCGTCATCGACGGCCAGTTGATCGTCACCGTCGTCGTCGTGGACGTATAGGTGAAGCCATTGTCGGGCACCACTGGCGGGATCGACCCGCGCGGAAGCACTTGCGCAGCATTCGAGAGATCGACGCTGTTCGCAGTCGCAAGGGATCCTTGGCCGGAGAAGCCCGCGGCGATCCCGAGAGAGGTGATCGTCATGCTCTCGGTGATCGTGGTGGTGCCGTCGGCGCGCGTCGTTTGCGTGATTTTCCGCTCGGTGATCTGCGCGAAGCTGGCGAAGAAGCCGGTGGAGGTGTTGAGGTTCTGGACCTGGTTGGCGACGGTGCCCGGGTTGCCGATCGTGCCGGTGTTCGTCGTCGCCCAAGGCCCCTGCCCGGTGACCGAGGCGGCGACGTTCAACCCGGTGACGTTCGCGCCCGCCTGCGCCGGCTTGAGCGCCTCGAGGGTGGTCCCGCTGACATAGGTGAAGTTCGTCGCGAGACGATCGCCGAAGAGCGTTACGGACTTGCCGGTGAAGAGATCGGTGTTTTGCGACAGGTTGGTGACGCGGGTTTTTGCCCCAATGTTGGCGCCGGTCGACGCGGCCGACCTGTTAACCAGCAACAGAACGCGAATGAAGGCGGCGCCGGGCGTGGTCAGGTTGGTGGTGACCTGGCCCGGCGTCGCCATGTTGAAGCCGACACGCGCAGAGAGGTGGCGCTTATCGTTCGTCGCGAGATTGAGCGCGCTGTTGCCGGTGAAGTTTCCGAGGAGAGCGAAATCCTTGTCCAGGACTCGGAAATAGAGATAGGCGCTCGTGCCCCCGTTGGCATTTAAGACCTCAATATCAGCCTCGAATTCGTAGATCGTTCCGTCGACCACCGGGAAATCCACGAGCGCACCGATCTGGATCGCAGAGCCGTTGATGGCGGAATCTATGTCGACGCCGCGACCGTTCGACATTTCAATGTAGGCGCTCGAGGATGGATTATCCTTGAGGTTGGTCGACGGCAGCGCGCCCGACCCCACCCAGGTTTCGAAATTTCGCAAGTCGAAGGTGCGCGGGAGCGCAGCGCTTGCCGAGCGGATCGCGCCGAGCAGCCGGCCGCTCGCGCTGGCATCGGTTGCGATCGACGCTTGCCCGGTGAAGCCGGACGAGATCCCGAGCGACGTCACCGCGAGGGCGTCGGTGAGCGGCGTGCTCCCGTCGTTCCGCGTGATGTTCGTGCCAAGCTGGACCGCATTGGAGAGGAGATCGTCGACGCGGTTAACGCGCGTGGCGAAGGGCAGCGTCCAGAACACCTTGCCCGCCGTCATGCTGCCGGTGAGCACATAGAGCCAGCATCGGAGTGTTCCGGCCGGGGCGACAAACGTCCCCGTCACTGGCGCCCCCCATGCGGTCGGAACGCTTGCTGCGAGGATAGTGATCGGCACCACCGACGTCGTATAGGTTCCGTCATTCTTGAGAAAATAGGCTTGCACATTGAACGAGGTGAAGGCGGCTCCGGCAGCTTTCGTGACGTGGATCGCGACGCGATAGGTGTCGCCCGGCGTGACGGCGAAACCATCCTTGTCGGCGCCGGTTGCGGAGTAAGCCCGGCCGGCGAGGAATGTCCCGACGCTCGCCGCGGTGCCTACGCGGGAGTGCTGCGCGACGAAATTGGTCGGTGCGCCGGCCGGCACGTCCGCGGCGTTCTTCGCCACCACCGTTTGAGAGGCTGGCGTGTTATAGTTCGTCATGCCGGTGAAATCGCCGGTCGCGAAGTCGGCATTCTGAATGAGGTTCCCGGGGATCTGCGCGAGGTTATAGTTCGTGATGCTGCTCGGGTCGATCACCGCGCCGGAGACGCTGTTGAGAACAGCAAGCGCACCCTGCCCCGCAAAGCCCGCCGAGATATTCGCCGCCGTCACGTCGGCGCTCAAGCTGCCGACATAGAGACCGCCGGATGCGAAGCGCAGGAGGTTCGACGCATTGGCCCTGGCAAGGGCAATGTTCCGAGCCAGGTCGCCCGAGGCGTCGAGCCCCGCCGCGATACGCCCGTCCGTCAGTTCCGTCGGCCGGCCGGTGAGCAGCCCGCCGCTCCACGAGATGCTTGCGAGCGTTGCAAGAGCGCCTTGGCCGGTGAAGCCAGCGGCGATGTTGGAAGCGGTGACGTCTGCCGCAAGCTGGCCGGTGAACAAGCCGCCAGTGGCATAACGCAGGAGGTTCGATGCGTTGGCGCGCGCGATTGCGATGTTACGGGCGAGATCCCCTGAAGCATCGAGGCCGGCCGATACTCGCCCGTCGGTGAGCTCGGTCGGGCGGCCCGAGATATTGGCGCCCCACGCTGCCTGATTGAGCGTCGCAAGCGTTCCTTGCCCGGTGAAGCCGGACGAGATCCCGAGCAGGGTGATCGCGTCCGCATCGCCGACACTCGTGCTGCCATTGTTGCGAACGACGTTGGTCCCGAGCCGCACCGCGGTCGGTGCGAGATCGTCCACCTCCCTCACGCGGTCGGCGAAAGGGTTGGTCCAATAGAGAACGGCGTTGGTCATCCCGCCGGCATAGAAATACAACCAGCAACGGATGCAGCGGGCCGGAACCACGAAACCACCCGAGAAGCGGGTCCAGGACGTCGGGACGTCGCCGGCGAGCACGCTAAACCCGATCGTTGGCCCGATGAGCGTTCCATCATCGCGCAGGAAATAGGCATAGAAATTGACGTTGCTGCCATCCCATGCGGACCCGGCCGCCATGTCGGCGGACACGCGCCACCGCTGCCCCGGCAGAACCGCAAAGCCATCGCGCTCGGCGCCAAAGTCGGAATAGGCCTTGGTTGATAGGAAGGTGGAGACTGCCCCCGCCGAGCCGCCGCGATCGTAGCGCGCGACATTGGCGGTGGGAGCATTCGCAGGAACGCCGACCGAGCCGCGCGCTACGACACTATGCCCCCCCGGCGTGCTGTAGGGCCGCATGCCGGTGAAGTCGCCGGTGGCAAAGTCGGAATTCTGGATCGCGTTGCCGGGCGCCGCCGCCAGATTATAGTTGGTGATCGAATTCGGGTCGACCACGCCGCCGTTGACCGTGCTCAACAGCGAGAGCGCACCCTGTCCGGTGAAGCCGGCAGAGATATTCGTCGCGGTCGGATCCGCACCGGCCGCGGCGGGCTTCAAATTCTCGATAGGCGTGCCGTCGGCATAGGTGATCCCGCTCGCGGTCGCCGGCGGGGTGAGGTTCTGCCAATAGGCGTTCGCCGTCGTCGGCCAGGCTGGCGGCGCGTGCCCCTTGTCGGGGGTCGCGTTGATGTAGAGCCACGAGCTTTTATCCGCCGACCAGACGACGTGCCCGGCGCGATAGGTCGCGGTATTGTCATAGACGCCCTTGTCCTCGATCGTGTCGGCGAAGAGCACCTCTTCATAGGAGAGGACGCGCGCCGGGCGAGCAGCTCGGGCGCGGAGGCGGAAGATCGGTTTTTGCGATGCGAGCGGCTTACTGTCGACGACGCGGGGAAGGGTGCTCCCATCCTTGTTCATCGTCGCGGTCGCGACATTCGACGTGCCGCGCGTGATCGAAACCTTCTTCTGGAAAGTGACGAGCGGAGTCGCGTTGATGCTGCCCGCCATCGCTTCGATCAACTCTTTCACGTCGCGCTGCTCGGAGGTCCAGTAGCGCGCGGCATAGTTGACCGTGACGTCCATCGCATCGAACGCCGCGGTGTCGATATTCCCGATGGGGACGCCGCGGTGAACCTGTAGGATGCGCTTCATAATCGCACCGAGCCGGTTGCTGCCGAACGTCGCATTCACCGTGATAGGCGCCGCGGGAGGGGCGCCAAGCCCTACCAGGCCCTCGGCGACGCATGTGGCCCACCGGCCGGGCGGGACCGTGCCAGCGTCGATCGCAGCGGCGAGGAGAGCATAGCTGGCATAGTTCGCGACGCGCGCGCCGCGATCGTCGAGACCTTCCATCAACCGCGTGATGGCGGTGGTGTTCGCATAGCCGTCGATCATGCCGATCCAGCGCGTCGTATCGAACCACACCGGCTCGATATTCTCGACAGCGCCGAAGCCGGCCGGCTTGAGCGTGCCGCGCTTGTCCGCCTCGCCGGTGAGGCCGCCGCCGCCGGTGAACGAGGCGGTAAGGAGCGGGCCTTCCAGGAATTCGGTCGAGACCTCCATCACGAGCGACACGAGGCCATTCTCGATATCAACGCTCGGGTCGATGACAAAGCCGTCGAATTCGGTCACCGGCGGCCATGCGAGATCCTTCGCCGAATAGATCGCCGCGGCAGCGCCCGCCCATTTGATCTGCCTCGCGGCGAGACCGAGCATCGACGCATTGAAGGACAGGCGCGCGCGGCCGGCGAGCACCTTGCCATCGAGGTCGGGCGACATGGTTTCGAGCGACATGACGGGCCGCTCGGTGATCGCCGGAAACCATTCTATTCCGCCGGTGCCATAGGTGTCCGCCGTGGGGCCATCCGCGAGGCGCACCTCAATCCGCTGCGCCGCTGCGATATCGAACGGCTGCAAATAAGCGAATATCGGTGTCATGGGCTGTTCCTATTGGAGCGGATTTTTCCCGATGCGACCGCCTCCGCCGCCGCCGCGGATCACCCCGGGGAGATAGCCTAGCGAGCTTCCCCCTGTCGAGCCAGTTCCGGCCGCGGGCGGCTTGGCGGTGTTGCCGTTGTCGTTCTGCGCCTTGAGCGCCGCGAGGATCTGTTGCAGCGTGCCGTTCAACGTGCCCGTCTGCGAATTCGTCGCGCCAGCGAGCGAGGCGATCGCGTTTTGCACCGTCGTATCGTTCGCGAAGGGCGAACCGGGGAGGTTCGTCACGTTGCCCGCGCCGCCGGCATTGTCCCGCGCCTTGGTGAGCAAATCCTTGAGGCTGTTGAAATCCGCGAAGAAGTCGGCGCCGGACCCGAAGAGGTTGCGCGAGGCTTCCTGAAAATTCTGCGCCGCATTGAGGAGCGCGTTCTGATCGACCACCTTGCCCGAGGCGATATCGCTCTTGAACGTGTTGAGCTTGTCCGAAGCGTTCTGGTAGACGGTGCGCTTGTTGAGCGGCGAGGAGGAGCCGCCCATCATTTCGTCCAGGAATGCGGTGATGGCAGACGATGCTTGCTGTGTTGCAGCTTCGATCGCCTTGCCGCGCTCGAGTTCGTAGAGGGCCGCCATCTCCGCATATTGCTTCGCCGTCGCGCCGCCTTCCTTGAGCGCCGCGAGCATCTGCGCAAACTCTTCGTTGAGTTCGGTGACCGCGAAGCGAACCGGATCGGTGATCGCCATAAGCCGCTTCGGGATGCTCTCGATGAGCACCGCTTTTTGGAGCTGCTTTTGCAGATCCTTGCCCGAGGCGAGGATGCGTTGCGACGCCGCGGAGATGCCGCGCACCACCCCGTCCTGTAGCGCGTTGCGCACCGCATAGGCGATGGCATCCTCTTCGGTGTCGAATTTGACCGTGCCGCCGCCCTTGGTGCGACCCTGCCCGGTCGGGTCAACCACGAATTTCTTCTTGCGCTGCCCGATCGACACGCCGAGCGAGCCGCCGAGGTCCGCGCCGAGCGCGTCCGCGATGCTGTTGAGCTGCTCGATAACCCCGCCGGCGAGGCTGTTCGCATTGTTCTTATACGAACCGCTGTTGCCGGTGAGGCTCGACACGCCAAGCTCACCGTCGACCATCCCGATCGTGGCGGACGCCTTCTTCGTCTTTTTGAAGAGCCCGCCGATCGTGCCGCCGACCAGGCCGCCGATGATCGACCCGCCCGGGATCGGCAGGAACGAACCGATGGCGCCGCCGATCGCCGCCCCGGTGGTGCTTTGTTTCAGCCCGAGCGCCTTGGCGAAGCTGCTCGCCATCATGCCGGTGCCCGCGCCTTGGAAGGCCTTGCCTACGCTGCCGCCGATCTTCTTGAAGAAACCGTCGGTTTTGAACGTCTTGTCCAAGGCGTCGCCAAAGCCTTCGAACATCGTATCATAGGCCTGCGCGCCCGTCGGCAGCTTGCCGGATTGTGGGGCGGGAACGCGGCGCGGCGCGGTGACCACGATCGGCGCATTGGGATCATAGCTCTCATCGCCATTGTCGTTCGCACCGCCGCCACCGGCGAAGATCTTGCCGAGGCCGGCGCTGCCGGTGATCGCGCCGAGCACGCCGGTCGCCGCCGAACCGATCCCGACGCTCTTGCCCGCGCTCTTCGCCGTCCGCAACGCGGCGTCGGCGCTCGCCTTGATCTGGCCGGCCGCCGTCGTCGGCACGCCGCCCGCACCGACCATCCCCGAGGTCGCGGCCTCGATGCGCGCCGCTGCCCGTTCGGTGGCGCTGGCGAGCTTCTCGGTGCCCGAGCTTGCGCGGGTCGCGTTCTTCTCAAGCATGTCGACGGCGACGTCTACGCCGCCCTGCCCGCTGATTAGCTTGCGCAAGCGCTCGTCCGCGCCGGCGAAGAGCGTCTCGGTGATCTTGCGCACCTGGATCCGAGCGATGTTCTCGAAGATCTGCGCGCCGAAATCCTTGACGGCGGAGAAACCCTTCTTCGGGATATTGATGAGCATATCCTCGAAGCTGTCGCGCGTCTGATCGGCGAGCCCCAGGATCATGCCGGTGATCCGCTGCCGCGAGGCGAGCGCATCGTTGATCCGCTTTTGCTGCCGCTCGTTCGCGAGGAGGGTTTCATACTCCTCGCGCGTCACCTCGCCGATGCTGTCCTGTAGCGAGAGCGCTTTCTCGAGGGCCGCGGCTTCATCTTCATAGCCGGCCAGCATCATGCCGCTGATTTGAAGCTGCCGCTCCTGATCGCGCAGGAGGTCGCGGATCGGCTGGCGCACGCCATAGTTGATCCGCTCGGCGTCGGCGTCCGCCATCTCTTGCGTGTAGATGCCCTGCCCGAGCGGGTTTTCTTTCGTGATGGCGGCGATGCCGTTCATCGTCTCGCCGACAAGCTGCCGGAGTTCGCGGGCGTCGCGCGCCGCCCGGTCGAGCGCCTTCGGCTCCGCGTCATACCGAGCGAGGATATCTTCACGCTTGTCGGTGCGGTCGAGCGCCTTTTGCAACTCGGCTTCGGCCTTCGCCGCCGCGTCGCTGGCATCCTTGAGCTTCTTCCGGCCGCCGGCCGCCTTCTCGACGCCGCCGGCCGGGGCGCCAGGCCGCTCTTGCTTGCTCGGGGGCGTCATCCCCGCAACCTCATAGTCACGATCGGTCGCGTTGCCGGACATGATCTTGTAGGAGAGGTTCTGTTTCAGGAAGCCGGTGGTGGCGTTCTCGAAGGCGTCGAGTTTCTCGAAGCTGCTCGCGCCTGCCCCCATATCGAGCAGCTTTTTGCGCGCCGTGGCAATGTTGATATCGCCGGTTTGCAGTTGCCCGAGCACGGCGTTCGCGCGCTGGTTACCGCCCTGCGGCAGATAGCCGAAGCGCGCGATTGAAGATCCCGACTGCGGCGCGGGGGTGAGGTCGCCGCGCGCCGCGCGCCAATCCTTCTGCGCCTCGAGGAGGCCCTGCCACACCTTGAGCTTTGCGTTCTCGCGCAGCGCTTGGTTCTGGACGAGGATCTTGCCCGTCGTGAAGTCGATCACGCCCGCGAGATAGTCCTCGCGCTTCGCCATCCGGTCGGCGGCGGCGGCGGCGGCGTCTTGCTGGAAAGCCCACGAGATGAGCAGGCTAATCCCGACGCTAAGCACGATGCCGAGCGGGTTGAGCGAAGCGATCACGCCGCGCAGCCGCGTGGCGAACGATACCGCGCCGGAGCCGGCCGTCGCCATCGCCGCGCGATAGCGCGTCGTCTGTGTCGTCATCGTCGCCGTGCTGGCCGAAAGCTGCCCGTTGACCAGTTGAAGGCGCTGTTGGCTATTGGTGAGCGCGACGTTCGCGGCGCGCGCCTGTTCCATCGCCCGGGCATATTCACGCGATGCCGTCGGGTTGAGGAAGCCCATGCCGCTGCGACGCGCATTCTGTTGCGCCTCTCGCGCGGTGGCGAGCGCGGCCGCGCGCTGTTGCCGCTCGACGTTGATGTTTTGCCGGATCTCGGCGCGCACCGAGCGCAGGGACGTGATGCGGCTGGCCGCCGCCTTGCGCGCGTCGCTGGCCGCGGTGACCTCGGCGCGGGCGGCAAGCTGTGTCTCGTTGCGCAGGCGCGAGGTTTCCGCGGTGCGCGCGCTGATCGCCGACAGCGCGGTCCCTGCCTTGTAGCTGGCGAACGCGACGCCGAGACCGAGCGCCGCATCCGTCGCCAGTTGAAGGTTTCGCGCGAGGAAGGCGAGTCCCTCGGCAAGCGCCGTGGTGAAGCCGAACGCCTGATCGCTCTCGCCGACCATCGTCATAAGCGAGTTCTGGAATTTCGACGTCGCCGAAGCGAGCGTCTCGGGGAGGCGCGAAAGCTCCTCGTCGATCCGCTTGCTCTCCTTTTCGAGCGCGTCGGCGATCACCTTCGGGGTGAGCTTACCCTCTTTGCCGAGTTCCTTGAGCTTGGCGATGGGGACACCCATGCCGTCGGCGATCGCCTTCGCCAGCCGGAGCGTGTTTTCGCGGATCGACTTGAGTTCGTCGCCCGCCAGCGCGCCGGAGCCCACGCCCTGCGCAAACTGATAGAGACCCGCGTCCTGGCTGATCTGCGCACCACCCGACAGCTTCGCCGCCTTCGCCGCGATCTCGGTGAGGCGCGATGCCTGCCGCTGGTCGAGGCCGACGTCACGGCCGGCGAGGGTGAGTTTGGCGTAGAGGTCGACGACAGGGGCGAGCGACGTGCGCGCGGCTTCGGCGATCCGCACCGTGTCGCGCATCGCGCGGTTGACGTCTTGCTGGCTCTCGTAGAGCGGAATGAGGCGCGAGCGCACCTCGGTATACTTGTTGGCCTGGCTCGCGATGAAGAAGAGGCCGGCGCCGACCCCCGCCAAGCCGAGGCGAAGCCCGGTGAGCTCGCCCACGGCAGACGCGAGCGCGCCGACGCGGCCGGCGATAGGACCGAGCGGACCTTGCACCACATTGAGCGTCGTGGCGGTGGTGCGCAGCGATCGTTCAAGGCCGGTGACCTCGCGCTTCGCCCCTGCAGCGGCCCGCGTCGTCTGGTTGAGCTGGCGATTGGTGGCGCCGGCCGCGGTCGCGACGCGCTGGTTTTCCCGCGCGACCTCGCGCAGCGCGTTCGCTTGCTGGCGCATCTGCGCCGTCTGCGCGGCGTTCATCCCGCCCCCGAAGCCCGAGATCCCGGCGGACATGCCCGCGTTGGCGCGCGCCGCTTGCTGCGCGATCCGCTGGAAAGAGGAGGTGGCCTTGCGCTCTAGCGTCGCGAATTTCGCGTCAATGGCGCGATCCGGCTCGACATTGATGTAGCTCGTGAATGTCGATGCGCGCGCCATCGGGTGCTCCCATTGCTCGCGATCGGTGGCCGACGACGGGCTTAACCGATCACCGCGACGAAAGCGAGATCAACGATAATTCTGCGCGAGGAGGCGGCGCATATAGTCGGGCAGGCGCTTCGCCTCGCGCATAAGCTCAACGTCTTTGTCGAAGCGCTTGGCCCGGCGCGTCTGCCGGATGAGCACGAAAACCACCGTGTCCTTCTCGGGGACGATGCGCGTGCGCGGGCGGCCCTTGCCGAGCGCTTTCGCCTGCCCCGTCTTGGGCGACAGCGACACCTTGCGCACCACGAGCAGAGCCATGTTCGCGCTGATTTTCTTGAAGATGAGTTTGCCGATCGAGGATTCCAGCCCCGCGGCGCGATAGCGCGATGGCGTGATGCGCTTCTTCCGGCCGCCGACGCCGACCAGCCGCGGCACCGCCGACGTCGCATAGGCAAGCCATGTCCCGTTCTTCGCGCGGATCGTGACGCCTTTGCTATACGCCTCGAGCGCGCCGCCGGCGAGGCTGTCGTCACCGCCCTTGGCGAAGATCACCCCGTATGGCGTGCGGTCCGTCTGCCGCTTGCGGTAGGCAGAGGTGTAACCGACGGCGTTGGACAGCCTGCCGAGCCCGGCCGCCTTCATTCGGGCCTGTATACGCTTCTGCGCGCGGCTGGCGGCAATATCGGTGGCTTGGAAGGCTGCGCGCTTGTGAGCGGCGGAGAACGCCCTCGCCTCGCTGCGCAGCCTGCCGAAGTTGGGCGGCTTCACGCTGATAAACGCCCGGGCCATCACTCCCCCTGTTCCTGAAAATACTCTTCGCAGACGGAAAGCGCGCGGCGAAGGCGAAGCGGTTGGTGGATGATGGCCCTCCCGTCTGGAAAGGAAGGGGGACCGCTTCCGTCCCCCCTCAACAGCAAGAAGAGATCTACGACTCGTCGGTGGTCGGCTCGGATCCGCCTTCGGGGGTTGGTGTGGAAGATGATTTCGTCGAAGATCCATCGCTGCTCACCGATGCGTCGCTCGGTTGAGGCGAACCAGTCTGATCTTGCCCGCTCCCGGCAGGCAAGTCGGAGTTTTTTCTTTCCTCCTCCCCAAGGTCGAAGCTGCGCTCGATTTCATGCTCGACCTCGCGGCGCGCGATCGGCCCAAGCTTCTGCCACAGTCGATCGAGGGACGCTTCGGCAAGGCATTCGCCATCCTCACCCTCGACATATTCCGGTTTGAAGCCGGTGCCTTTCCAGTCGACGATGTAGAGCCGGCTCATCATGCGCCGCTGCACAATCTCGTAGCTGTTTTGCTGGACGATGAGGTCGCGGATCCGCTGCGACCTGGCAGTCACGTCGTCAATCAGAAGCTGGCTCTTCGCCTTCGTCCGCATCGGGCAGGCGTTGACCGGGAAAGCATCGGGCTCGCCCACCTGGGCGCCGGCCGCCTTGTCGCGGCGGCGCTGGATTTCCTGTTCCTGCCAAAGCTGGACGTGCGCCTGATAGGCGCCCTCGTGCTGCCACACCTCTTCGAGAAGATTGGCCTTCTCGTCGGCTTCGGTCTCGTCGGGCGTGCCGTCCACGTCCTTCGTGAAGAGGTTGTAGATCTCGTCGATCATCGTCGCGCGCACGGTCTCCTGTGTGACCGGAGCGACGTTGCGGCGGAAGAGTTCCATGCCGAGAACGTCGCTCTCGGTCTCGGTGGGCTCGCGCAGGGTGAGGACGATGGGGGTTTCGTCGCCGAGTGACGGCGGAGTGAACGGCCTGCGCAGCGCGCTAAGCGGAATATACTGTTTCATATGAGGCTCCTCGGATAGCGACGCCGCCACCCGAGGAGCCCGAAGGTCACCAGAAGAGCGACAGCGCCGCCGACTTGTCTACGCCAGTGAAGGCCGCATTGCCAGTCAGATTGACGAAACCGTTGCGGTCGCCGGGGTTGTTGAGCGGGTTGAGCACCACCTCGGGCGCCGAGAAGGCGAACCGATTGCCGACCGCGCCGCCCCATACGCTCATCAGGCCAAGCACCGTCTGCGCGTCGACACGGCTGTCAATCGCGAAGTCGGTGATAGCCATCTGGTTGAGGTCGAGTTCAAGCCCGCGCTCGCCGGACATGATCTCGTATGCGTCCTGGCCGGCGTCCGCGTTCGCGTTCGATGCACCGGCCGTTTCCGCGCTCATCGTGAAGCGGTTCGACTGGTGACCGAGCTTCACGCGGTCGAGATAGAATTTGCCGGCGCGGTAGGGCGGGATCGACGTGAGCAGGCTGTTCGGCAGCGACGGGCTCGCCTCGTCAACCGTGCCCGCGGGAAGCCCCTTGAGCGCGAATTCGACCGAGGGATAGCCCTGGTTCTGCTCGTTCGACACCGGACAGTCGATGGTAAGCGAGGTCGGGCGGCAATCCATATAGTCGTAGCGCTTTTTGTCGCGCCAGATGGACACCGAGAGCAGCGGCGGCGCCGTGGTGAGCGTGCCGAGCACATAGGTCAGGTTCGCCGGGATCGTATAGTTCCCACCCGCGGGCGGCGCGACGATCGTCTCACCGATCGTGGCGAGCTTGCCGGTGCCGTCATAGTCCATGACGACGGACGTGCCCTTGACCGTCCCGACGGTGCCGATGTTCGCATGCTGGATCGGCATGCCGATGTAGAAATCATCGACAGCCGACGCGCCCGCGTCCAGCTTGAGCGCCTGCGTTGTGCTGCCCGCGACGAGCGCCGCGGTGAGCGCAGCGGCGAGGCGGACCTCGGTGAAGCCGGCCGCTTGCAAGATGCGCCCCTGCGGCCATGCGTTCGCGAGCGGCGGCGCCGCACCGCCGGGACCGCGCAGCGCGAAGGTCGCGCCGGCGTTCGACGTGCGACCGAGGTAGACGCGCGCGGCGTTCCACACCGAGCCCGTCGCCGTCGGATCGTCCGCCGAGACGATATCGTCGCCGTTCGTCGGCGGCGAGACGGGGATAAGATCCGCCGGTGCCGCCGGCGCAGAGAACACGCCCGGGACAGCCTGGATCTTCACGGCCATCGTCGTGATGCGAGATTTATGGTTCCAAGCCAACGGTCTTACTCCTTACCCGCGCCGGCGTTGGTGCCCGCGCCCTTGTTGCCCTCGACCTTGCCGGCCGCCTGTTCTTCCGCCTGCCGCTCGGCGAGCGCCGCCGCCTCATTGTTGAGGCGCTGCGCTTCGGCTTCGGCCGCGCGCTGCTGTTCTTCCGCGGCCTTGTCGTCGGCGGCATCGCTCTTCTCGAGCGCCTTCGTCGCCTTCGGGTCGCGAACCTGGACGATTTCGGTGACGCCGAGATCCTCGCGCGTCACGGCTTCGAGCTTGAAGCCCGGCTCGAGACCCGGGACCGCGACGCCGTGAAGCTTTTCGTTTGCGTCGTCGAGTGCCTTGTCAAGCACCTCCTGGCGCTTTTCGGGCTTCGCTTCGGCCGCGGCGTTGCCGGCCTTGAGCAGCGCTTCCATGTCGAAGCTTCCCGACGGGAACGACATGGGCGCAGCCTTAGCGGCTTCCTCGGGGCTGCGCTCGGTTTCATCATGCGGCTTCATAGGTTCTCTCCTGGACCCAACAAGACTGATCGGTCGCCCGTCGGCGTTCGATATAACACAGAAATTGATTGCACCAACCTTCCTTCGTCGGCGCTGCTGTCATCGTCGGGGCCGGCGCCTCGATCGACGATATCGTCACAGAATTGGAGCATGCCATGCTCCTCGTCGCGCAGCATCTTCACCACCGCATTTGCATAGGCGGTGAGGTGGCCGACCCCGGTGACGTCGCCCTTGGACGCCTCGCTCGCGAGATCGACGTCGAGCACGAGTTCGACCTCCATCGACCAGCACGCCTCGTCGGTCGAGTGGAAGGGCTGGCGCGTGTCGTCGGGCTGGACCTCGATGAACCGCGCCGAGTTTACCGGCCGCTCTTCCTTGCGCGAGTGGCGGTTGCGGAAGTGCCGAAAATTGAGCCGCGGGATATCCGGCAGCACGTCTTGCGTGTCGAAGGCTTCGCAGAGATCCGCGATATGGAGGAGAAGAGTTTCTTCAGGGCTCATCGTCACGCCTTCTGCAAATCAATCAGCCAGTAGCGACCACCTTCGACCGTCTGCCACTGTTCCGGCCGCATGTCGCCGGGGAGCTTCGCATGCCGGACGATGTGGTCTTTGCTCGGCACCGGCACGATGGCCTTCGCGACCTTGAGGCGATCGCCGTGATTGAGCGGGTCGAGGTTCCCGAATTCGGTGTTCTCACCCTCGGCGCCGATGAGGACAAAGGCTTTTATGATCGGGAAGGTGGCACCGTCGTCGCTCGAATAGCCGACGCTGTTGCCGAGGCGCTCGTTCGTTTTCTCGTCCAAGGCCGGCAAGATCGCGTCGAAATCCACCTTCAATCTCCTACAGAAAAGGGGCCGGCGCAACAGACCGACCCCTTCCCCTAATCACCATCGGGAGCCTCGCCCGAAGGCGAGAAGCTCATTCCGCCGGGGGGGCATCCTCGGCGCCGCCTTGACCTTCTTCACCGGCAAGCTGGTCGGTGGCATTGGTTTCGAGCGGGGGGTTTTGCGAGGCCGTCGTGTCGCGCGTGTCGGCGCCCGTCGCCGCATCCTCGAGCTTCGCGGCCTTGGCGGCGGCGCCCTTCTTCGCGGCAGGCGCCTTGCCCTTTGCGCCAGCCTTCTTCGCCGGAGCGCGGACGGCCCTCGCACCTTCGGCGAGGCGGCGCGTCGCGGCGTCGGCGGCCTTCTCGGTGGCGCGCTCGGTGACGCCCGGCGCATCATCGTCGCCGTCGTCATCCTCGCGGATCTTGCCAATGCCCTTGTCGACGAGCTTCTCGGCGAGCGAGCGCGACGTGCGGATCTTGCTCGCCTTATGGCCCTTCGCATTGTTGACATAGGCATAGCCGGTGCCGTCGGCGACGTGGCCCTTGCCGGTGGCGATCACGGTGACATGCTCGGTCGATTTCATCGTCTTTTCCTTCTCGTCCTAGAGCTTCGATCCTCAAGCGCCTTACGGCAACTCGAGGGTCATAAGGGCCTGCGGTGCGAGGCAGGCGTAGAGGACGTAGGAGCGGACGTAAATGTCCACCCATTCGAACATATTCGGGCGGTTGTCGGGCGACACCACCGAATAGATATCCTTCGCCTTCTCGTTGACCTCGGTGAAGCTCTCGCCCGGGAAGTGATAGGCCTTGAACACGTCCTTCGCGCCGGTCGGGAAAACCTTCGCCTGGCCGGCCGGAACCTGGAGCGTTTCGTCGTCGCTACCGTAGTAGTGATGCCAGGTGACGCCGCCGAAGGTGAGCGATTTCCACGCCATGCTCTCGCCGAGCATGTCGACCTTCGATTCCTGGAGTTCCCAGATCCGTTGCACGCCGGGGTGCCGGATGAGCTTCGACCAGAATTCATCG
>ERZ778017.406-NODE-406-length-61317-cov-7.678740_pt1 | contig 61317 bp, 41 predicted proteins | sample MGYA00375747_ERZ778017 | MGnify/ENA primary metagenome ERZ778017 (study PRJEB29350, sample SAMN05509838) | bioreactor metagenome | biome: bioreactor; material: wastewater | place: South Africa: University of Cape Town | collected 2014-03-17 ...
TAACGAGAGACACTGGTCCCTGTCTACAGCAGCTACAGCTCGCACCACGCTGGTGGTGCACTTGGCCCTCTGGCCCCAGGACCTGCGTCACACTGAAACACCTCGCTGATGCCCCCACGTGAGATTGGATAAAATCATCAACATTAATATCTGATAAAGTAGACACCACGTTGTTATGAGCGATTTCAATGACAAGTTTGATGACCTCAAATTAGTCGATAACAGTTTGAACCAGCCAATGTCGCCGTTGTCATTATCAGATAATGATGACAACAATTCCAAGCTTTTAGAAACATTGTCTGGAACCAATACCCCAGCAGCTACAGAGAAGGCAATAGCATCTATCGCCCCCATGTTGGAGCAGTTTGATCCAAAGACATCGAAAGAAGATTCCGGCAAGATTTCGTCATCAGCTTCATCAAAAAAGAACTCGATTACCGAGGACGATCTCGAGTACAAGCTTTCCAAGTCGGTTTCCAACACATCGACGTCATCGCAATCGAGAAAACTTGTTGCCACCATGCAAAAGGAAGCAGCTCGTCGTCCGTTGCCGATTATCGGTAAAATTGGTGTTTGTGCCATGGATGCCAAAGTGATGTCGAAACCGTGTAGAAAGATTTTGAATCGATTAATTGAAAATGGCGAATTTGAAACGATTATTTTTGGAGACAAGGTGATTTTAGATGAAGCGATTGAAAATTGGCCCACTTGTGATTTTCTTATCAGTTTCTTCAGTTCGGGGTTCCCGTTAGATAAAGCCATTGCCTACGTAAATTTGAGAAAACCGTACATTATCAATGATTTGATCATGCAAAAAACTCTCTGGGATAGAAGATTAGTTTTATCGATTTTGAATTCTGCGAATGTTCCTACACCCGATAGATTAGAAATTAGTAGAGATGGAGGTCCGCAGCTAGATGATCAATTGAAGTCGAAATTATTGGAAGTCGGCATTGTTGAAGAAGACATAGTGAACTTGACTTCTCAGCAAGAACCAGATTGGGAAATGGTGGACGAAGATACTTTGAGAGTTGGTGATAAATATTTAACAAAGCCATTTGTAGAAAAACCTGTCGATGGTGAAGACCACAATATATACATTTACTATCCTAAAGCAAATGGTGGTGGTGGAAGAAGATTGTTTAGAAAGATTGGGAACAAATCGTCTGAATTTGATCCTAATTTATCCACACCAAGAAGCGAAGGTTCGTATATTTACGAAAAGTTCATGGATACCGATAATTTCGAAGATGTCAAAGCTTATACTGTTGGCCAGGGCTTTTGTCATGCCGAAACTAGAAAGTCACCGGTGGTTGATGGTATTGTCAGACGTAATACGCATGGGAAAGAAATCAGATTTGTTACGCCTCTTACTGATGACGAAACCAAAATGGCAAGAAATGTTAGTGCCATTTTCAGACAGACTATTTGTGGATTTGATTTGTTAAGAGTCAATGGAAAATCGTACGTGATTGATGTCAATGGGTTTTCCTTTGTTAAGGACAATAATGACTACTACGATTCCTGTGCATCGATTTTGAGAAACTTGTTTATTGAAGCCAAGAAGTCTCGAGAATTATTGAAAACCAAGATTGTTTCTAGTGGTAATGGCAACCAAAGTCAGTTTGTTGAAAAAGAACAGAAATGGAGATTCAAGTGTATGGTTAGTGTTATTAGACATGCTGATCGTACTCCTAAACAAAAGTTCAAGTATTCTTTCAAATCTCCACTTTTCATTTCATTACTTAAAGGACATAAAGAAGAGGTCATTATACGGGCAGTTTCGGATTTACAAATCGTTTTGGAGACAGTAAAGATTGCTGAAGAAAAGCATTTAGAAGATCCTAAGAAATTGAAACAATTAAGGGAAGCATTGGAGAAAAAGATGAACTTCCCTGGTACAAAGATTCAAATTAAACCAGCTCTCAACAGCGAGGATCCTGAAATCGTTGATAAGGTTCAAATGATTTTGAAATGGGGTGGTGAGCCCACACATTCAGCTAAATATCAAGCTACTGATTACGGTGATCAAATGAGACAAAACTTAAAGCTTTTGAACCGTGATGCTTTAAACAATGTGAAAGTCTATACTTCGTCTGAACGTAGAGTGATTGCCAGTGCACATTTGTCTACAATGGCACTCTTGGGATTAGATAAAGAAAATGAAACTTTACCAGATGATTTCTTAGTCGTTAGAAAGGATCTATTAGATGATTCCAATGCAGCTAAAGACTTAATGGATAAAGTGAAAAAGAAGTTGAAACCCTTGCTTAGACAAGGTGCTGATGCCCCTTCACAGTTCACATGGCCACCAAAAATGCCTCAACCATTCCTTGTTATCAAGCGTGTTTGTCAGTTAATGAATTTCCACAGAATCATTATGGACTACAATTTCGAAACTCAAAATGTTGAAGAGTTTCAGGACAACTGGTGCTGTGGAGAGGATCCAATGTTGCTTAGAGAAAGATGGGATAAATTGTTCCAAGAGTTTACCAGTGTTGAAAAGACGCACCCTTCAAAGATATCTGAATTGTATGACACAATGAAATATGACGCGTTGCACAATAGACGATTCTTGAAAAAGGTGTTTTCATTTGATGCAAATAATGAGGAGCTTATGAAGAGATTAACTGAAAGCTGTCCAGATATCGTCAACTCCTCAGGATTAGTTAGCCAATACCCTATCAATGTTTTAGCTATGAATAACTTCAAGATTCCAGACAACAACTCAAGCACTACTTCATCGACCCATTCTGGAAACGGGCACAATAGTTCGAACTCTGCCTCTAACTCAGCTACTAACGTACTGAATATCCATTCAAATTCTAGTGCACCAGTTTCAGCAGGATCTTTGGGATGGGTGTTAAAGGAAAACGATAAGCTCGACACAAACAAAACTAAGAGTCATCAAAATCCATTTGATAGGCCAACTTTTGCAAGATTAAGAGAACTTTATCGATTATCCAAAGTTCTATTTGATTTCATATGCCCACAAGAATACGGTATAAAGGATGAAGAAAAGTTGGATATCGGTTTACTTACGTCGTTACCTTTAGCCAAACAAATCTTGTCCGATATTCAAGAAATGAAGAAAAACGACACAGCAGCTGTTGTCAACTACTTTACCAAAGAATCTCACATTTACACTCTTTTGAATATTCTTTATGAATCGCAAATTCCAATGAAAATTGCCAGGAATGCATTACCTGAATTAGATTACTTGTCTCAAATTGTTTTTGAACTTTACGAAGCTGAAGATCCAAATAGTCCAAGTGGAAAGAAACATTCTATCAGGTTATCATTATCTCCTGGTTGTCACACTCAGGATCCTTTGGATGTCCAATTGGATGACGACCATTACATTGGCTGTATCCCTAGACTTAGTTTGACTCGACATTTAGATATGGATTTGGTGACACAAAGATTGAAATCAAGGTTTTCAAGAGTTTCGTTACCCAAGAAATTCACTGCTGTCAACATCTCCAGTCCTTTATCTACTGGTTTATAGATATAATTTCCTACAAAAAATGAAGTTATAATCAATATGTAGTATTAAACGTTATATATATAATAAATAATAATGAAAGATGATATACTTTATGATTCAAATGGAGTACCACCTACCACCCGATCAAGCATCATCAACATTAGAAGAAAGTAAATTGATTAACAAACTCGACTATAACAAGTTCAAACCCCCGTATTAATTGTGTCACCACCTAAGATGATAAGATAATTATCACATTTATGCTTTTTCAAAAGATTCCCAGTTGTCAATGATTGCTTTAATCTTGTCAGATTTAGTCAACTCATAAACTTCTTGGAAGTATTCTTTAGTAATTTCGAATGGTTTGGCAGTCAAGTTTGGAATATATTTACCAATCAAATCCTTTGGTTTAACAGAAGATTTTGGAATCTTCTTACCCAAGAATCTTTGGAAAGGTTTGACACCAGACATTAAGTAAGAAGAATGGAATGGAACTGAAATACCTTTCAATGGAATAACAGCAAAACCTCTTTGTAAGTCGATTGGTTGTGGCTTGGCAATAGATTGAGCGGCAACTTCATCGATAATTTCCTTTAAGTGTTTCTTCACCTCTTCAATAGACAAACTTTGTTGTAATTTAACGATATCAACCTTGTTGATTTTGATAACGTTCAAAACATTAGTCAAAGTATCTAATGCTCTCAAATCACCAGCAGCAACATATTGTTGGTTTTCAACGTTGTAGTTGACAATTTCTAATAACCAACCAGTGACTTGGGCAACTTCGTCAACAACGAATCTTAATGCAGAATCGTCAAATGTAGGGCTAACTCTTGATGGGTTAACAGCACACATACCATAGTTAGATCTACCCAATTCATCTCTTGGAACTGCTACTTGCATGGTCATACCTCTGTAGAAAACGACATCAACCAACGATTCGATTGGCATAACATTAGCCAAAGAAGATAAGGCTGAGTATTCACCTAAGGAATGACCAGCAAACATAATATCGTGTGGAATCAATCCCTTGGATTTGATATCTTCAAAAGCTGCTTTTTCCATTAAAGTTAAGGCTGGTTGAGTAAATTGAGTTGCAGACAACAATCCAGTTGGGGAAACAAAAGTGTAAGAATCAGTGTTCAGGTCAATATCTTTGAAGATCTTTTCTGCCTTGATTTCACCATCTTCACCAACAGTTTCGAACATCATATCCATATAGTTGTCTCTAATTGCTCTACCCTTGGCACCACCAAAGTGAATAGTTAATTCATTTGGATTGTTTTGAACAATGTCAAGAATGGAGAACCCATAGTTTGCAACAAAATGTCTATCAGCTTTATCCCAAATTTCACGAGCAACTTCAGAAGAGTTGTACAAGTCCATACCCATACCTTGTTCTTGAGAACCTTGACCAGTGAAAACATAGGTAGTAATTGGTTGTTCAATTTCAGCTTCACCAACCAAGACAACGGCTTCGGTTTCAACATTCTTGGTTTCGACCTTAATAATCTTTCTACCGTTGATCATACCAATGTGTTCCATGGTAGTTTGTAATTTATCGTTTGGCAAAACCATACCGACAAAGTTACACTTGAAGGCTCTAACTCTGGCAGCATGATTGTCAGCAGCCCATTCTTCAACCAAACCTCTAATAGAAGCTGAAGAGTACATACCGTGTGTAATGGTACCTGGCAATTTAGCATAGTTAGCAAAAACACGAGAGACATGAATTGGGTTGTAATCACCGGAAACAATTGCGTATGGTTCGTTAGTAACTGGAGCCATGGTAGTTAATTCTTCACCGGAAGAAATTGGGATTGTGTTTTCAAATTTGACAGCTTCTTCAACAGTCTTACCGTTTCTGGATAAGTAGTCAGTAACTGGATTACCAAATGATTTTCCAGCTTCGTACTCAATAGAACCAACTTCAATCACTTCCTTGGTTGGTAATTCCAAATAAACTTTACCGGTAGTGACAATTGATGAGTAGATAGTGGCAGTCTTGAATTTGTAGACGGACTCACATCTAACAGTAACAGTTTCACCTAATAATTCAATATCTTTTTCTAAGTGGAACCATTCTTTTGAACTCAACACAGCCAAGTCTTTACCTGTCTTCAAAGAAACTTCATAAGTTGATTCGGTAACATTTTGGAAGGTGTTTTCATAGTCATCATAATCACCTCTGTACAAGAATTGAGAGGTAACTTCCATAACTGGTTCAGCATTTCTGTAAATGGTACCGATAACTTCGACCATCTTACCGGAAGCTTGGTTGACAACAGCCTTAATATCAGCGTTTGCAGAAACCACGTCATCCTTTTTCAATGGAGCAGCACCTGGAATCATTCTGTAACCGTTGGACAAGTGAACCAATTTCAATAAATCACCATCCACAGTCTTTGGGAAAATAGCTTTGATAATTGCTTTCCATCCAATCACAATAGCAAAATCCATTGGAGCTAATGTAACCTTACCTGGTCTAGAAACGAAAGCTTCACAGTTGTTACCAATAGCATGAGTGAAGTCGGAAATATCAGTTCCACTGATAGTAATTTCTTCACCAATGATAGCTTTATGAACGTCGATATTGTTGTCATATGGCACATCAGATCCGAACCACAATTTCCAGTAGAATTCCTTGATTCTTTCATTTCTACCTTCCATAACTTCCAAGATTGGTGCAAAACCATCGGCTGGGTTATAGGTGTACAAGAATGGTAAAGCAACTGGTTTACGGTCAGCAGTTCTATGTTCGATAAGTGAAACTTGAATTGTCTTGCTGTCAACCAAAGAAATTTCAACAACATTCTTGAGTTCACCCTTAATTTGCTCAGATACAACCAATTTGGTCTTGGATTGTTGTTCAGGGTTAAGGATTTCAACGATAATGTTTTCGGAAGGAGCCAAAACATCATGGACCGAGTTAGAAACATGCTTCTTGTCTTGGACAATTCTTGCAGTAGAGATCAAAGCATGTAACCAAGTCAATTTTTCACCAGCTAATAATTGTAACCATTCATCGTTGTTGACATTGGCAACATTGACAATCTTGTGGGTAATCTTGTCATCTGATTTAACAGTTTCAACACCGGTAATTGAAGGAACAGTTGCAGAACTAATTTGAGGGCCGAAGTATTCAACAATAGGAATCTTTGATTCATCGTTGTTGTAATCTTCTTTCAACAAGTAAGCAATATGTCCCTCATGAATTGAGTCCAATATTTCACCAATTGGTTCATTGACCTTGTTGGTGAATTGTGCAGCAACTGGACCATGTAAAATACATGTTCTTTGCACATCTTCGTCAACAACAGTTTCCAAATCTTCTGATTGCCATAAAGAATCCTTTTTGAAAAATAATTCAAATCTTTCATCTAAGGCTGGAACAAATGGAGCAGGTTTTTGAGTTGGTCTGGTACAGCAGTTCAAGAAGAAATCACAATCTTCTTCGGAGATTAATTGAGTTTTTGCTAAAGGATAAGAGTCGAAGAACTTGTCTATAAATTCTTGAGGGTCATTTTCCAATTGGTTGTAACTTTGAACCAAGGAAATCATGTCTGGTTCAGTAGCAAATCTTTCTTCAACTCTTCTTAAGTAGTCACCAACAAAGTTTCTTAAAGATACGTCGATCCATCTCTTAGATTTTTTGACATATTGTAATTCAAGCATTCTACTAGCGACTTCTTGGTATGTCATGTCTTGTAAATCACATACCCCAGAAGAGTTCTTACCGAACCAAGGTTTTTGGAAATCTTTATTCAATCTTTCAATGATGTAATCTTTCTTCTTGGTTAAGGCTTCCAATAATTTGTTCTTTGGTAAGTTGAAGATAGTTTCATCCAACTCTTTCCAAAGCATAACACCTCTAGTAGCCAATTTGTGAATTGGTTCACCCATTTCAGATCTGACGGTAATGATACCACCAGTTGGCTTTTTATAAGTGTTTTCCCATTGTTCATCTGGGACACCAGTACAATCAGCAATAGCCTGCTTAGCAGCTAAAGAGGTGTGAGCTTCTTTAGAGGTCATGACTCTTGAACCAAACAAGACACCATCAAATGGCATAGCTGGGTAGTTGAACTCGTATGACCATTTACCAGACAAGTATGGGTAAGATTCATCAGCTGAACCGAAACCAGAACCAGCAATCAAAATGATGTTGGAACATTTTCTCATTTTGGAGTACATTTGTAAGATAGGTTGGTGGAAATCTTCAAAAGAGTGGTGACCACCACCTCTACCACCAGTCCATTGAACAACGATAGGGAAGTTTGGATGAGCTTTAGCAATGGTAATACATTGAGAAATAGCTTCAATAGAACCTGGTTTCAAACCTAAGTGGGTAATTCCTAATTCTTCAATGTATTCAGTTGCAACTTCTAATGATGGAACACCAGCACCAATAGTTAATGATTGAACAGGATATCCCTTCTCTCTTAATTCCTTAATTAATGGAATACCCCATTGCAACATTCTTGGGTTAACATAAATTAAGTTAATACCGATGGAGAAACCAGGTTTCAATCTGGAGACAATGTCATCGATAGTTTTTTGCATACCTTCTGGTGAGAAGTAACCACCACCAGCTAATTCAATATGGTAACCGGCATTGGTAGTAGCAACCACGATATCAGAGTTAACAGTGGTTGGGGTCATACCTGGAACCATTAATGGTGCTCTTCCCAATAATTGGGAGAATTTGGTATGAACATAAACCTTACCTGTTGAAGTTTTAACTAATTTTGGTTTAAATTCGGCCAACCAATTTGGTGAGAATTTGATCGATTTGGAGTCAAAAATTTCTTGTTTGAAACCGTAATCGTCATCTAAGCTGGTATCTAAAGCACCGGCAATGATAATTCTTGATCCAGCACCTTGCTTGTTCTTGTGAGTTAAAACACCTAAACCGGAAACACCACCTGGACCAAATTCCAAGATGTGGGTAGCTTCAAATTTAGTAGCAGTTTCCCAGTAAACTGGTAATTCTGTAATCGATTGAATCAATCTGTAGGTAACTGATCCTTGATAGTTTTGATAGTTTTCACCATTTTCAGAGTCGAAAACTGGAATTAACAAGTCCTTTTGGTTGAATTCGATAGATTCACGTTCAGTGTCTTGCAAAATCAAGTCAGTTGCAGATGCTAATAAATGAGAATGGAATGGGGTGTGAATTGGTAAAAATCTGTTTGAGAATTTCAATTTTCTTTGAGAGTAAGGAACTCTTGATTGGTCAAGACCGGCTGGAGCTTTTTTACTTCTCAAGTTCAAGTTGAAACCATAAAGAGATTCTGGTGGACCAGATAAAACCAAGTTTCTTGCACCGTTAATCAAAGAGATAGCAATATGTTTCTCTTGTGGCAAGTGTTTGTTGGTTTCATCCATGAACTTGTTGACTTGATCAATCGATAAATCACGAACAGACAACATTGGAGATGGTCTTCCTTCACCATTGTCTAAGGAATCTTGTAACATTGATGGTGGTAATGTAGTTCTTGGGTAAGCAATTAAACATCTGGAACCAATGAAGAATAAAAGACCAACTGCTTTCATGGCATTTTCCAAAAATGAGTTCCAAGAAGTGGATCCAGCGATTGCAACGGCAGTAATCAAACCTTGAGAATGACCAGTGGTACCAATGAAATGCTTGTTGAATTCACCTGGGGTAACTCCCAAAATCTTACAAGTAATAGCATAGTGACACAATTGAATGATACAAATGATTGGGCAAGAAACTGGTGCAGACAACAAGTAATCTTGATCTGGAGTAGATTCTGGGAATTTCAACCATCCGATAATGTTGAGGCCTTGTGTGTAAATTTTGTTGAAGCTCGATTCATTGAGTAATAAGTTAGATAACTTTTCTGTGATTGGAATTAAGATATCATTGGTTAATAAATCACCGTACAAGTTGTAGATTTCTCTTAATTCTTCGAAGTAATCATCGGTGTTACCTTGACCACCGAAAATGGCTGCTAATTTAGCATCGCCATTTTTGGCAGAAAATAATAATTGCGAGTTAACGTGCTTTAAGCTGGTATTAGAGATTTTCAACGCATTGAAATAATTCTTGATCAAATGGTTTTTGATCTTGTATGTGGTGGTTGGTTCCGACTCGTTTTTCAATAAAGAAATAGCAAATGAATGAATATCAGTATCGTTTAAGTATCTCGAGTTGAATTCATTAATAACCTGGTTCAAAATAATGTCGTATTGACTATCAGCAATAGATTGATCGGCAATAAATTTTAAAAAGATACCGAACAATTCGGGAGAACTGGATGGTTCTTCGTCGAGACCAAACCCATCGGTTGGTTCTGGCAAGCTTTTCACGAACTCATCACGTAATTGACTGTAAGAAGAAAACTGTTGCGATGGGACTAACAAGGTATATTCAATAGACCCGTGATTTAAGGAAAACGGACGGTGGGTGGATTGGACCATAACTAACGCTGTAATGTGGGGGGAGCGAGAACTGTCGATATAAACGGAAGATAATCAACAAACGATTGATTATTCAATGGATAACGTGTTAAAAATTCGAAAAAGACTTCTAGACAAAGGTGGTACACTAGAAATCAAACTCGAAGATAGCGATTATTACTTGTAGAACTAAAACTAGTTTCGCCAATAAATACAGCAGTTAACAATTGAATCTATAAAGACAACTGGTACGCTTTTTTTTTTACCCGAAGGCCTTAAGCGGTATATATATATATGTACTATAGTAGTATAAAATAGTTGAGAAAAATGATGGGCTCAGTCCGGAGTACGTTAGTCTGGACAAAAACCCGGTTTTTTTTACGGGAAAAAATTGGAAACCGACAACACCATCATGGACGGTGTTGTCGGATTAGGTGCGTGTTGTTTTTGACTTTCTGCTGCTCTACGCTGCTAACACTTTGACCCATCCCTGGTGGATATTCGCCATTTTGCAACATTTTCTACGCCAGTCTGCATATTAATTGTTGAACTTAGCTGTAGTCCGGTGTGTAACCCATCTAAATCCAGGATGTTGGGATAATACCGTTGTTTCTTATTCTTCGCGAATCCGGTACATTGCCAGATTTCTTGCTATTTATCATCGTGGTAACGGCAAATCGTTTGTCACGTGTATATGCACGTGATAAAAGTCTCACCCAACCATTAATTATGCATTCCCAACCCAAGGTGGAAAGGCATCGAATCCCAACCAGACGGTATACGGTGCCCGTGGAATGGTTACGGCTAATAATTTTGTGTTTGTAAGGCGTTATGTAATCATTTCTTTTTCCATCCCGTCCATGTGGGCCGCAGGTCTATGTTTCTTTTTCGTAACGGTGCTTGGGCGGGCATGCTGGGTCAAAAAGGGTGCGTACAGGCTAATCGTTCTGGCTAGGTAATTGTTTCGGATGCTATTCGGGTGATTAAATATGTACGAAAATGTTTAGGGTGCTATTCCGGTAGTGACTAAAATATGTACGTAAATGTAGAAGACTTTTGAGGGTATTTCATTGCTGTTTTATAGACAGCGATTGTGAAGTTATTGATTTGAAAGAGTGTTTGCTGGGCTTTCCTGAGATTACAGTCTACAGAGCCTGCAGCACAACAAATTTATTAGGGAGGTTTTTGTCTAGTGCAAAATTATTAAATAGAAAGGTCAAGAAAACACAGCCAATCAATTGTGGTACACAACACTCACCGAAGAATGCTAATTTCTTGAGACATGTGAAACGTGTCAGAATTGTGGTTGAGTTCGTAAATGGGCCCTAATAGTCGGATGTTGAGCCAGGGGGTGGCATGTGCATGAGGGTTGATTTGTGATTCAGAAAGTGCCAATAATACAAGTCATGACGAGCCAGGTCTCAATGGGTATTAGTTGACTATTTCACTGGTGACCTTGTAGGGTTTAGTGGATCGTCTGGTTAGTCCTTATTCTTGAACCATCTATCAGTGCTTATATGCAGGAAAGACGTCTGATTTGGTCCAAAGTAATTACCATTGGAATCACACTCATTGTCGATCTAGCTCTCTTCTTAAGCACTAGAAAGTAAATTGCCTAACCCTATTCTGCAACGTGTTTGCAACCATTTGCACAACTCGGTACGTCTTGGGGTGGGTGTCTTGACCTTTATACAACTCGAGCAGATGATATCAGACTCTTACGTAATAGTCCCACCTGTGATATTGAACTCGGTTCAATAACGAATTTTTTGGTCCCGGTTCGAGTTTGTGGTGTTCCATTTGTAATTTGGTAAAAACCCAATAAATTCACCTTGGAGATACGCTTAAAGTTAATATTACCCTTGTACATATAGTCCTGATGAATTATTTCTAGCTAAATACTTAAAATCCCAACTCTGGGAAACAATTGTGGTCTATATTATTTCTTGGAACGAGTTCACATAAACTGGAAATATTTTTCATATTTTTCAAAAAACATAAAGAAATATACTAATCACACAACAACATAAAACATTCACGAACTGCTGGAAATACTTGTTTCCAGCTACAATACATATTTTATTACGACACAACACCACTTCTGTCTTTTCACCCATTATTTCAACTGTTAAGGACATATACCCCAGATCTGGTTCCAGTATTGCATAATATACTGGAGAGTTCATTTGCAGCCATAACTTCCAACACAGACCAATTTTTTCACAAAATACTTCTCATATCCCAACATCTAATACCAGAATCAAACAATATTGCAAAATACCGCTTGAATTGCCAATATCCGTCTAAGAAGTTCGGCCAGAGTAGTTCAATTACGGTTCAGTATTCATGGTGTGCATACAACCATGTTGCACCATACCGATGAGGTATAAGCCAAATCGAAACTTATTGTGAACTACAGAAGTGTAGCGAAATGAGTAAAGCTGTTTATTCTACATTGGGTGCTAGTACCATTGGTATAGTGTCATATTTCTGGGGAAAATCTAGTTCCAGTGGTGCCAGTGACGCAAGTGGCAGTGTTGGTGGTGTTGTTGGAGGCAACAACAAAGGTAATGGAAAAGAACTAGTGGTCAAATCGTCAAACACACCATTTGATCCCGCCACCGTTAGACCTCAAGATTTCTTCAAGTACGGTTTTCCTGGTCCAATTCACGATTTACAGACCCGTAGTGAGTTTGTGTCGTGCTACGATCGTGCTACCAGAAACCCATACTGGGTAGTGGAACATATTACCAAGGAATCGTTGCAAAGATCCGAGGGTGTTGATCGTAAGAAATCAGTGTTTACTGAAGACGAACAAATCCCTGCTAAATTCAGAGCCAGATTGCGTGATTTTTTTAGATCCGGTTTTGATCGTGGTCATAATGCCCCAGCAGCTAATGCCAAGTTCAACCAATTAGCAATGAACGAGACTTTCTATTTAACAAACATGTCTCCACAAGTTGGTGAAGGGTTCAATAGAGACTACTGGGCTCATTTTGAGGATTTTGCTAGAAGATTAACTACCAAATATGACAGTGTAAGGATCATGACTGGACCATTATTTTTACCTAAATTGTGCGATGATGGTAAATATAGAGTAACCTACGAGGTCATTGGGTCACCACCAAACGTTGCTGTTCCAACCCATTTCTTCAAATTGATTGTTGGTGAGAGAAACGGTAGTGATCAAATTGCTACTGCAGCATTTGTATTACCAAACGAGGTGATTTCTAACGATGATCCTTTAACCAATTACCAAGTGCCAATCGAAGCTTTGGAAAGAGCAAGTGGGTTGGAATTATTGCAAAAAGTCCAACCAAATAAGAAGAATGATTTGTGTAGGGAAGTCAAGTGTGAAATCATTGTTCGGGAATTCTCTAAACAAGCCACTCAATTGATCGAAAAAGCATAGACGGATTGCATCATATATGTACATAGGAAAAGCAATTAGATACATTTTCAAGACAAATGTAACCATTCGGAGAGGTTCAGCATGTATTATTGTAAAATTTTAGTATCTAGGTATTATTAATTAATCATCTTTTTTGGCTTGTTCTTGCTTCTTGCTTCTTTTGTCCCTTATTAATTTGAGTAAACCGATCAAACAAACTGTGCTTACTGGACCGATTAAAGGTAAGAACACCGCCATTTTATGCTCACTTGGGAAGTATGCTTGTTGGACCATTTCTTTCTCGAAGAATGCATCATTAGAGTTTTGTAATGCTTTGGACGATAATGTCATGGATAACTTGAAGTCTTGGTCTTCTACTGCGTACATTGACTCCTCGATGTAATCCAACGAGTCTAACACGTACTGTCTTGTCAATTCGGGAATGGAAATCTCACTCAATGACTCAGTCAATTTGACCAAAGAATTCAAGTTCTCCAAAGCTTGTTTTAAGTTTTTGTAAACAGTCAACCTCGACAACGAGTCGATTCTGATTGATGGAGATTTAGGTTTTTGTGGCATCCCCAATAACTGGAACAAGTGGGACGCAAAAGTTTCCATTATCGGAAGCAAGTCTTCCTTTGTAATGACGTTTTCGGTATCATGTGCCATAGGTTTGTTCAAGATCGAAACACCACCCCATTGTGGAACAAGGAACGAATTTGACACCGAGTTTTCGATGATAGAGGGGATGTCTTCGTAGTTCGCCTTAGGAAAGAACACCAAGAAGTTGATTGTTGGGTTGATATCGTGAGTGAACAAGTTCCAGTCACCAAAGTTGATGAAGGTAGACAAGTCTGATTGACTAATGACGAAGGAATCGTCTTTCTCTACAAAAAGATCATCTGCCAAGTTTGAGTAGTATTGGATCTGGGACGACACCGTGAAGTTTGTGAAGTGGCTCAATTTTTCGAATATTGGCGTGAAAAGACTCACAGACTCGTCAATGTCCCACGATAACGTCTTTCCTGATTCTGTGAATAACGAGAAAATGACGTTATAATTCGAACTATACGGCAAGATGACATTTGACTCTTTTTTGTTAGACAATAGCTGGTTGAACTCCGCAAGCTCGTCGCCAAATACGTCGTTTAACAATACGTTTGATACCAACTCAAGCAAGGTATCCTGCTGCAAGTTTCGAGGAGACAATTCGAGTTTGATTTCCTTGCTGAACGGCGAAATGTACACCGAGTGAGCATCTGTGCCCATAGTTACCTTGTAGCTGATCACGTAGTCATCGTTGGCATCACCCATGCCTCGTACAAATTTGAACGACCATATGTTTTCAAGCTGAGGATACGACGTGTACAACTGGCCGTTGATGGCCGATTCGGCAGTAGGAATGAACTTTGCTAATGAGTTGGGCAAGTCAATGTAGATGGGAATGGTGAAATGTAACGATTGCGAGAGTTGTTGTGACAATTGGGTGATCTCGTCTGCTGGCAATTCTGCTCTGTAGATGGAAGTGGTCGACGTAAACAAAAAGTACCCCACAGAAAAACATATCGAAATTATAACGAGCGTAATCTTCAGTCTGATAAGACTGACAGACTTGGCTTCTTTGCTCATGGCGGTGGTGGAGGTGCCGTTGGGACAGGGATGTCTGGGGGGGGATGTACGAACAATAAACGAAGAAGAAACGGTATGAAAAGTTTCGCACGCGGTGGGATGGTGGGATGGTGGGAGTGTGGTGGTGGAAAACGCGTTTCTGCCGCGGGGGCAGCACAGCAACGCCCCAACGTCGCACTACGGAGTGGTAAACAGTGCGCACCACACTACGTAGTGGTGCATAGTTATTTCCAACTAAAGAGCATCTTTTCTCCAGTTGTGTTCTTTTGCCACTGTTTCTCGAGAATCACCACAATGTTCAAGAAGAATCCTCGGCCAAAACCCAGTGCCAATATAAAATCGTCGGAAAGACGAAAGTTGGTCAACTTGATTTGCCAAACTTACCACATCGACCAGGACAAATTATCCAAGGAGCATGTCAATGCCATTGTTCCACCCACGATCAAGCAGGCGAACTTTAACAACCAGACCGACGTCAGTGGGATTATTTACTTCAACGAGAACGAAACGCCCGTTTGGTTCAAATCCAGAGACTCCCAAGTATACCCTTCGCTTTTCACCGTATGGAACTTGAACTTTTTGCCAGTAGTGAAGACCCATCCTCATGTTATTTCAGTTCTTAGTAACGGTGCTGACCTTATGTTGCCGGGAACAGTGCCTCCATTTGACAAACGGGCGGTTAAGGGCGCCATTGTTGGTGTTGTAGACTCTGCTAATCCTACTGTGGTCAAGGCCATCGGGGTTTGTTGCTTAGACATGCCTCAGTTTACCAGAGTAGTGGGACACACCGGGGTGGCAGTTCGTATTATCCACCATCTTGACGACGAATTGTACAAATTGAACACTCTTGTCGATATTCCCATGCCAGCAGAAGTACCGGTATTGTGCCAAAACGGCGAGTCTGAAGCTGCTGATGCTGAAGCTGGAGATACCGAAACTGATACTGCCATTGAAGTGGAAGATGAAACGCCCGATGCTGAAAATACTGAAAATGGCGATGATATTTCTCTGGCCATCGATGATATCGCAGAGTCGGTTTCTACCCTCACGGTTGAAGAAGTCGACAACTTCTTTACTAGATCGTTGTTACAAACCATCAAAAACGACACATTTGAGCTTCCAATTACTTCGTCTACATTCATGTCGCAGCATATCTACAAAAACTTACCTGCCATAGATCCAAGTTACTGTAACGTCAAAAAGACTTCGTGGAAGAAGACATCGAAATTTTTGAAAGCTATGGACAAACTAAAATATATCCTGGTCAAGGGGAAGGATGAAGATCTATCTGTCATCAAACTAATGGACAAGTCAAATCCAACTATTGAAAACTTTGTACCTCACAAAACTATGGGTTCAGTAAAGTCCGTCAAGCCTCCACCAACACCATCGAAAAAGGCAAACGAGTTATCGGTTCAATTACTATACAAACCAACTTCAAAGTCTAAACCAGTCTTTGTGGCAATTAAAAAAGTTTACGACAAGTATTACACTGCGACAGAGTTAAGAAGCGTTCTAGAGGAGTATATAAAGCTTCAACAGTTGGTCAACGAACGCGACAAAAAACAGATTTTAATCAACGACACCTTGAGATCAATTACGAACTTGAAAGAGTCTTCGGTTACTCGAGATGTAGTGTTTAAAGCCTTCTTGAAGAATTTTTCACCACATTACCAAATCATAAAGCCAGGTGAGAATTCTGCAACTGTTCATAAGGGAGAACCACCAAAAGTGTCGATTGTAACGGAGATGAAAATCGGAAGAAAAGTGATTACCAGAGTTTCGAACTTCGAACACTTTTACATCAAACCACATTTGTTGTCTGATGAATTGAAAGTGAAATGTTCGGGTTCAGCTACAATTGGACCATGTGTTCATAATCCTAAACTCACCGAGGTACAAGTCCAAGGTCCTCATGGTAAGCTCATTATCCAATTATTAAAAGACAAGGGAATACCTATATCATACATCAACTTTGAGGATAAACTGAAAAAGAAAAAGAAGAAGGCAACATAAAATGACTTCATTGTTGACAACATTTCATTAATAAATACGTAAATAAATTATTGTCAATCAAATTACAATTTCAATCACCTTTTGATACGGACCAGCAATAACAAAAGCTGATTTTGTAAGAGGATTGACATTAAACTCTTGAGCTGGAACCCCTTCAGGGTATGCATGAGCGTTCTTGCATTGACTAATATCAATGAATTTCAATGGGGCATAACCACTTAATAACGCATCGACTCCAGCCCTAGTGACTCTCGTGCACCCTCTTACAATTAGTCGTTCTAGTTTGCGTAGTTGAAGTGATATGGCTACAAGTGAAGAGTCACTAACAGCAGAACCACAAAACGATAAATCCAACTCTCTAAGATTCAGGTTCCCCATACACAAAACATCTATAGCAACTTCGGTCAACGAACAGCAAAAGTTGGAGTTCAAAATTTCCAAGTTTGGCGCGGCCCTGGTTAAGCTTATAATCGACTCATCAGTGACGAATGTACAATCTTTCAACGAGACTTTTTTCAAGTTGGGAAACGAATTGTATGTCCAGTACTGAAACCCTTTGTCTGATATTGTAGTACATCTCGTCAAGTCCAAACACTCCAAGCGTGAACCGCCATTTTTCGACAAATGTAACATGAACCTGTCAGTAATATGTTTACAATAACTAACGTTCAATATTCTCAAGTTTTTACATCCAATCCTGTCAGAGTCATAATCCATTTCAAAAGGATCGTTTTGTGAATTTGATGAATTCCAACCAATGAGTCGTATAAGCACATCGTCTTGAACTTTCCGACAGTTGGACAAGTCTAATTCCTCTAGATATTTACCCACACTTGGTGCAGTTAAGTCCATGATTGCCATTGCACTGATTTCCCAATCTGACTTCATTTTCAAGCTTTTGATTCTTCCAGCCATCCCAATTTCATTGATCATGTAACTGAACCCTTCGTCAGTGATATGAAAGCAATTGGAAATGTTAATATGCCTTGGTCTTGAACCAACAAAGTCCGTAATCTGAATTAGCACTTTATCTGTTATTGTTGTATTCCATGGTGTTAAATCAAGAACATTCATCAAATTTGGCGCAGCGTTGAGCAATTGTCGCCATCTTCGACTCACTATTCTTAATTTCATTAGTTCAGGTAACAGGAGGTATTCAAAAATTCTTATCAAAACCTTGTCAGGTAAAGAACCATTAATGCTAAGAATAGACGACCTTCGTCTTCCTCCCACATTGGCTAATTTTAACCTTTTATTCAATGGAACATACTGAAAGTTTCCTTCTGCTTGTTTGTAGGTATTGGTATTAAAGTTGTTCAATGATGGAGACCGTGGGTTCAGTGGAGGTAAAGTCAATGGAATGGCAGTTTCTTCATCATATACCGACGTTCGTTTTCTTAACGGCGGTCTTTCAAATGTTGTTGGTGATGGCGAGGTAGTGGCTGAATTCACAGGTGATACTGAACGGGACTTTTTTGATTCTGAGGAACTATTAAAATTCCAAGTTTTGGAGAAAATTGGTTTCGGCTGGTACAACGTTGCGTTTGTATTTGTGCTCGAATCGTTAAATGTATCATTTTCACTCAATTCAGTTTTTAAACCAGAACCAGTCAGGTATTGATTTTTGAGTATTCTATCAGTTGTGTTTTTGTCACTATTGCTGGTGTCACCATTGGATTCATTAGAGTGTGGAAGCGGTGTAAAATATTCATCCGATTTGACACTAGACTCCGCATCATTTATCAAGTAATCTATACTTAATTTTGATTTTGGGACGGTTCTTTTTTTCTGGCGGATTCTCATGTCGGCTGTTCTTTTCATTTGGTCAATTATAAATGGGTATTCTTCACATAATCTTTGTAAATGTTTTGATTGAACAACGAGGAGTTCTACGGTACCGATAGATCGTAGCGTAGCTGTTCGTGCTACATCAGAAACATTGTTCAAATACCCCAAAAACGTGATTTCGCCAAAATAATCAGCCGAAGACAACCTGCCCAACTGTTTTTCTTGCTTGTTCTCGTCATAATCCAATACTTCTACATCGCCGTCAACAATAAAGTAAATATTAGCTCCAGTATCACCTTTTTTAAAGATATATTCGTAAGGTCCCACACTGACCGGCTCGACATTTAATGCAATCTTGTGGATGATATCTGCTGGTAGAGTAGCAAAAATTGGCAACTGCCTGATGAAATCCTGAATTGAAAGGGTTTTATTGGGCAAATACAATGGATGGAATATAAGTGATCTGTTATTGGGGATTTCAAACGATCGAAGATAGTTTTTGGAAAAACTTCCATCGTCAGTAGTAGGTTGAGCGGGACGAAGGTTTTGACAACTCGAGTCGAATAATGCATGCTTCTTGTAGCGTTTTTTCCTCTTTTCTTGCATCGCCAATCTTTCTTGGGCTTCATCTCGTATTCTTCTTTCTATCATGGGGTAACTTTTCAACACGGTATTTAGGGCTTTTGTCGTCAAGACTGCCACCAACACTCTGGTTCTGGCGATGACGGTGGCAGTTCTAGGACGGTTGTACAAGGTACCGATTTCGCCAAAGAAACTTCCTGGCATTAGCTCTGCGTAGACAGACTCACCGTCTGTTGACGTCACCACCACTGTGCCTTTCAAAATCCAGTACATGGCAGTAGAGGGATCACCTTTTTTTACAATGTAATGCTGAGGATGGACGCTCAAGAGGGTTAATTTCGTAGCAATATTGGAATGGAACGATTTGGGAGCGTTTTTGAATAACGGGAATGTCGCCAATTGACGCAAGAACTCTGGTGGCACCGACGGGTTCTTGGGAGACGACGCATCGTCATCGTCGTCATTGTCACCATTGGTGGTAGGAGTTATGGAGTCGAGCCGAAGAGACTCACCACGGGACACTAGCGACGACGGTGGTTTTGATGCTAACGGGGATGGAGTCTGGGGGGTGAATGTGGAATCTTTGCTAATGAATTTCATATATACCACAAGACATAAGACTGGTAATTCAAACGTCGATACTGAGCAAATTCAAGGTGCAACAAAAAGATAGGGTCCCCTGCGGGTGATTTAAATAAGTACCACCACGAGTGAGATAAGACAGAATCCAAAACAGGAAGTAAAAGCAGATAAATTACAAGTTCAACAAGAATCAGAACAATTTCAGAAGAAGCATATTTGTGCGTCGAGGACAATATAGCAGACCCACATAGTGTCATAGTGCCGAACAGTGGGGAGGGAACCAAAAGGCAATTACTATGCATTAGCACCACTCCAGCGGAAGAAACAGCGAGGTACCACCGACATTAGGAACACGACAGACAATGTACATTGACATTGACAAGTCGACTACGGCGTTACAATCTTATTTCATTTAGAGGAGGTGCGACGACGACTAATGTGGTTTGACAGAAGGGTCGCAGCAAGGACACTATTGTAGTATACCAACAATACATCATACAAGCAGGATGTCGGAGTTCTTGCTGACATCACGGCCTTTGTTGGAATGATTGTTGTTAGTATTGTGTGATTTTTAGTAGGCAGCTGGATACATAATCGCACTGGAAGTACGACGACGCCAGAACCCTGCGGGCCAAGACATGAATCGACGCAGAGAACAAATAAAAGAGGGTAAATGAGGCGACGGGTTTTTTGGGAACAGAGGAGATTGTGGGGCAACAGAGGGACAACATGGGAGGATTATATGAGAGTGAGTGTGGTGGTAAGTGGGTGGTGAAAATGGCATATTTGTATGATGTAGTTGTGTAGTGAGATTGCAAAAAAATTAATTTGGGATTTTCGACAAAAGGATCCAAAAATGGAGGTTTCTGCAAACATAGAACTTTTCAGGAACTTTGATAACGTACACAAGACAGTGGGAGGTGAAGTAGGTGGAAACGTAGTCCACAGTTAACTGTATTCGTGTAATTTGTTCTGTACAAAATAAGCTACGTCTAGCAGTACTATGCAGATAATCATGGGCAACATACCACTGCACAAGGCAGTATCGGATAGCGTGGGGCCCAAACCGGTTCCGGAGATGAGAGGGCTCAAGAATTGTAGGAAGACGAGATGACACACAAATGTACGACAGTGCATTATGTTTAAGGATGAGATGAACGAATGTTGCGTACTTAAAGACCAGTTGCGCAGAATGGTAGAGTACAATAGATATGACAGTGTCTTTGTTGCAATTTGGGGACTGACAGGTCATTGTAGAGGATCCTACAGTAGGAGGGCAAATTCCAGCACTAGTCTACCGCGTTACAATGATCATTTTGCTTTGATCCTAGTAATTCCAAACGGTATTTCACTAGTGAGTAAATGCTGCTAGCCAGTGTGACATGGATTTTTAAAGGCAATGGATTAATATTTCTGCAATAGGTCAAGAGCATAAATTCTATGGTGCAATTGGATTTTGCAACCACATGTTCACATTAGTACTAAACAATTGAGTGCAAAACACAGAAATATTGTAATTGGACACTGAAGAAGTACAATCAATCGTACCAATACACAGTATATTAAGTTGTGGTACAGCAATTGAACTAGAGTTGGTGCATTGGTGTGGGACAAACGAGGGGTCGTTTTTTTGTATTGTTGCATTATCTAGCAGAAGAAGCTTACAATCAGCTCGTATCCGCAGTACTACAAAATCCATCAAAATTAATGTACCACACCAACCTTGTGTTATATCTACTTTTATGTCTCTTCATACCACGTTCTAAGATGATATGACAAAAGGAAAATCTTGGGTATCGCAAAGAGACTTTCTGTCCTCTTGCAAGTGTGAAAAACTTTGGGAGCTAACAAAATAGCTCTAGTCTGTTACATCATAAATGTGAAGTGGTCATATTTGTCTGTTGCAGCCATATTTGTTCCTACGACAATAATCGGTATCTACACAAACAGATAGATACAATCATGGAGGTCGAACTCGTCTAACATGCTCTGGCTCGTACTCCCAAGTATACCTGTTTCAATTTTGTCGAACAAAATACAAACTCAACAAAACATGGAACCAAAGTCGTTGCCATTATTGTGCACTGTTTGCTTATCAAATGCCCCTGCTACCGGCGACCTGATAGCTCACAACATGTTATTGTCCCTACATAGCTCTGGATACACAGGACTCTTCAACACACCTCCAGAACTAATTTCCAAACAAAATTCGAACAACAGTCTTATAACTTAAAAAACTCCAGAAGAACCTATTAGTTATCGTTCTACCAGAGAAGGCCCCTGTTGTCGTTGCATTTGTCGAGTTGGTAAATTTGCAGCCAAAATTACTGGAAAGACACTCACGTGCATCCACACGTGAGTAAGCTACTACTAAGTAAAATTTTCCAAATAAAATTTTCAACTCGTGAACCAACTATCAAGCAACATGATTAGGGCCATAGGGTATGGGATACGTCCGAGTTGCAGTTCGGTGAGAGCTTTCTCGACGTCATTAGCCGCATTCAAACCAGGAGCAAAATCCGACTCCGCTAGCGACTCCAAGAGAAAGTTGAGAAAGCAACAAGCCATTAAACAAAAGAACAAGCAAGCACCAGAATTGCACCCATTATACATGGAAGTGCCACAAGCATTGAGATATTTGAGAGCAGCTGAAGTTGGAAATCCAAGCAAAAAGACCACCATATCGATTTTGATGACGGTTTTGCCAGAAAAAGGGTCCAAGCCATTACAAGGAGAAATCTATTTACCAAAGCCAATCAAAGAGTCCAACGTCATGGTTTTCAGTTTGAATGAAGAAGTTATCAAGCAAGCAAAAGAATTGGGAGCAGTATATGCTGGAGGACTTGACTTAATTAACGAGATTTCCCTGGGTTTAAAGTTGGATGGATTGACCCATGCATTTGCAACTCCAGACATTTTGAAAGATTTAAGACAAATAGCAAAACAGATTGGTCCTAAAGGATTGATGCCAGCTTTGAAAAAAGGCACTGTTGCCGAGGACGTTTCTGAGTTGATGAGAAAGTCTGTAGGGGCCTTACCATTTAAACAGAAGGACCAACATTTATCTATTCCAATTGGTAGATGTGACTTTTCCGACAAGGAAATCATCGAGAACTTGAAGGCTGCCAGCGATGCCATATACGGAAGTCAACCTCCAGGTACCAAGAAGCCTAATTTGATTGGTAAAACATGCTTATCCAGTACTCTTGGGCCATCGATTGTCATTAATTTCAAGAACCAATAAGCAAAACCCACTCTGTATTTTAGGTAAGGGGCACAGGTGACCGAAAATCCATCGAAACTAGAAAGTCATCGTCATTATATCTCTTCATCACTATTACCGATCAGAATATCCTGTAAATATTAATACATAACTCCATCAGATACGATCCAAATTCGAAAATGAAAACTCCCCTGTATTTCCATCGTGTACTATACGCCAAAACACGAAATTCGTAGTCCAATTGCTAACAAAATTTGTTTTAGGAGAATCCCTCATCTTTGTAAACCAGATCGCGATTTTTCAATTTAAGACTATTTTAATTCATCTCAACACAAATGGGTAAACATGCTAAGTTTAGTAAGTAGTAATAAGTTTATGGGGTTTTCTGACGGTATTGTCGTCAGCTGGTGCCCAGTATTAAACTTGTTGTTTGTTTCCATGAACAAAATGTCCATTTGGGTATACCGTTTGAATGGTGATAGAATCTACTCCATAAACAACAGACTGATAATTCGACACATAGACTTCATTAGTGACGGATCGATGTTTTGTGTAAGCGGAATTGATAATACTGTGAAGGTTTACGACTCAAATAGTGGAAAATTGGTTAAGGTTCTTTACGACTTTCGCAATATCGCTTTGGTCAGCTGGAATGTCCATAATTATATTCCCACAGGCAAGTTTGAAGACTTGTATTCAATTGATATCATCCTGCAGTTGCCGAAGTTACTACTGTTTCCATCTACACTCAATTACCTCGTCATTGTCGATGACACTGACATCACGATCAACTTCAATAATTACTTAACTGTCAAGCACAAAATCGATGCTGGGGGCGAAATTGTGGGCCATTTGCACAATAACAATTTGTTTAAACAGGTTTTTGTGTTGAAAAAGGAGAATTCTCATCGATTTTTATGCCTAAATTCGAAACTATCGAGTTTAGATAAGAAGTATCTCTTGACAGTAATTCAGTCCCAGTGCAAATTGGTCGCTTTGATTACGCATATTGAGAGCCAATTTACGCAAATAAACGACCAAATCGTGCCGTTTCTTCAGTTGTTTGACAAGTATTTTGGTCTTCTTTTGCTTGAATACCCTGGGGAGCCAAAATCAGTAATAAAGAACTACTTTGCAAATTACATTTTAACTGGCTTAATTCAAAAGAGTTCAAAGGACTTTTGGCTCAATCAATTTGGAGAACGTGGATATAAACGATTATCGACCATAGGAAACTCTTGCTACGATAATTTACGTAAAATCATATTCTCCCAAATTATCCTGGCAATAGAACGAGTGACCATTATTGCCAATGAGCTTCTAGGATTGGCTAAATGGGTCATTAGCTCAGAAAATGCATTCAATTTTGGATTGAGCCCGGCGTCATTGGAAAAGTTGTTGGATGTAAGTGGAAAATTGTTGAAAGAATCCTACAGATATATACAAAGTATCAATGACGAGCAAGCATTGTTCAACAATTTCTTGGATATGACAAAACACGAATTGATTGACAAGTTGACAAAAGAGGACGAACTAGAAGCGTACTACAAGATTAACAAGTCGTTTAATTATTCACAAGTGTTGAAGTATATCAACCAGAACATGTTTCATAGTATTTTGGTACCATATTCGAGAATCGACACCAACGACTACGAAATATTGCAACTGGCAGAATCTAACGAGGAAGAACCAACTATAATTGAGATTTTTGATGAGGTTAGTGCATGTAATGGTGAATTAATTGATTCAATCAAAGAGTTCTTTCCCTCTATTTTCTCCAGTAATGAGTGTCTTGAATTCAAGGATTTTGAAAATATTACTATAAAAAGTAACGACGGCGAAACTGCTGTTGTTTGTGGAATGAAGGAACAAGCAATCGAGCTCATGAGGATTACTAGCAGTTTCGAGATTACTGAGAAAAAACGTGTTACAGTATCTGGCTTAATCAACTATAGACTCCATGAAAATCACTTGATCTTGTTGTATAAAGATAAGATTGTTCAAATTGATACTGGAGATATTTGGGGATCAAGCTTGCAAACTGTGGAATTGAATTCAGTGAATTATTCTGAGATTCACGTTACTATTGATAACCCTAGTATAATGGCTACATCTGATTGTTTCGGTTGTGTTTTGGATGAGAATAAGCAAAACTATATGGTGTTTAAAAAGACCTAGCTTTTTAAAATGAGATTCATTGGGTACTGGTTTGGGAAGATATAGAAGGAGTATAGATCATGGAGTTATGAAAGTATAGCACTATAGCTTCCGTGTACGAATGCAAAATAATTGGTAGAGTCTCTGAAAATGGAGACATGCAAAACAGAGGGAATCTTTGTAGTTTTAGAAATCGTTGTTGGTTCATGATTCCTTTAAGTCCGATTTGGGTTCTTCATTATTGGGTTTTGAGTACTTTAACAAGTCTTGAACTAATGGAATGGGATTCTCATTTTCGTAGAAGTTATCCATCCAGCTCGGTTTGAATTGGCCGTCTTCAATGTAGAACAGGCTCATGACGTAGCTTCTGTAGATTTTGCGGATATTATTGTCTGTGGGAATCAAATGTTTCGGCCGAATCTTCTTCAACACTGGATTGTACTGGGGTTTGATCCGGTTCATGTATCTGAAAAACCCGGGATTTATGTCGAGATCTGACGGCAGCGATGGTTTGTGAATTGCAACTTTGTACAAATGGACCAAATCCAGTTTTTCAATGGGCTTATATTTCTGGAGCAAGGTCTTGAAAAACACCACTTTGGACCGTAGAAGATTATCCCGAATTTTTGGGTGCACAGGGCTAGCAAACCTGTTAGTTGGATACGCCACTTCCAACATGGGCAATTTATCAGGACAAATGTGCGGGTTGTTGTTGAGCAACTTGTGATACTCGGTCAACTTCGACACCAAGAACAGCTTTGATTTTTGGGCCGAAGCGTAGGCCCTAACCAACGGGATTGATTCCACGGTATCTGGATCGAAGCCAAAGTGTTTCGATACCGAGAAATCGTCGTTTTTTTCCTTCTCGAGCATACGGTTGTACTTCTTCAACGCTGCTGAGTCGTCGATGGCATGAATGAGATGGTACTGGGGCCAGTACGGCTTCAACGACTGGAACGACAGGCGCAAAAACTCAACTGCCCACTTCTCGTTCCACTTTGTGTAGCAAATATCAAGCACTTCCGGCACCTTTGTGAATTTCCACTCGACCAAGATTTCGTCTAGAAGCCTAATAGTCCGGTTATAGCGACCACGAGAGCCATTTTCCAAGGCAAAGTTCGTTTTGACAACACCAACGGCACCACGTAGCGTACAAGAGTCCACGGGAAGCCGTCGCACTCGTCGAACCAACTGCTTGTACTGGGATTTCACCGTCATCCCACCACCACCAAAAACGTACATTCTGAAAAGAAAATACGCATTTTGAAAATTTATTCCACAACAAACACTGCTCCAAACATGGCATTGGCTGAAACGTTGTTGAGGAAAGTACACAAGTACGAGTTGATTCCTCGGAGTATCAAGCTTCTTCCCGTGATATCGTTTGTGGTAGCCGTCAGTTCGGTGCTCTGGCTAGCATGGCTACCATTAGATGGGAATTATAGAAACGTATACATTTCAGAGAATGCGTTGATGCCGTCGCAGGTGATGAGTTATTTCCGTGAAAGTGAGTGGAACATTGTCAGAGGATACCGGACGGAGGTTTCTGCTATGGAGTCGCTTGCCATTGACGGGAGAAATGCCATTATCGAGTCGTGGTTCAGAGATTTTGGCTTGGTGACAGAGTACCACCAGAACGGTAAGACCAACGATACGTTGTACGCGGTGATGCACGCGCCTCGAGGTGACGATACCGAGGCTATGGTGTTGGCTACTCCGTGGATCACTAGTGACGGGGAGTATAACGAGGGAGGGATGGCGTTGACGGTGGCCTTGGCTAGGTACTTTTCGAGAATGTCGATCTGGTCGAAGAATATCGTGATTGTCATTCCGGAAACTGGCCATTTGCCGTTGCGATCGTGGGTGGACGCCTACCACACGTCGTTAGAGATCACGGCAGGGTCGATTGACGCTGCCATTGTCATGGAGTACGGGAAAAACGGCGACTACTTTGACTACTTTGAGATGATATACGAGGGCCTCAATGGTCAATTGCCAAACTTGGACTTGCTCAACACCGCCAGTCTCATTGCGTACCATGAAAATATCCACTGCTCTATTCAGAACACAAAGGGGGACCAGCTTAGCAAAAATACCTACTTTACTAGATTGGCAGTGTTGGTTAAAGGGATTGCCAAATTGGCATTGGCTGGGTTGAACAGAAATACGCCGGGGTGCGAGGCATTCTCGGGGTGGCAGATCCAGGCAGTCACCATCAGAGCCAGGGGAAACCTGGGTCCAAACGATGTGACTCAGTTTGGGAGAATTGTAGACTCTACTTTTAGATCGGTGAATAACTTGTTGGAGAAGTTCCATCAATCGTTCTTTTTTTATTTGTTGATGAACCCTCGAAACTTCGTCTCCATTGGTACGTATTTGCCCGCTGCTGTGTTGGTTACGGTATCATTTGCGTTGAGCTCGCTAGGGTGCTTGTTGAACAGTGGGGTGGAATTTACAGAGTACGTTTCTAGTATTAGCAACTTGTTGACGATTTTCACTGCTATTGAGTTGTTTGGGGCTATTTTGTCAGTGGTTTTGCCTTGGTTGACGATTAATGCTGGTGAAGAGGAGGACGTAGTTGCGGGATTGATCTTGTACACGTTCACTGGGTTGAGTTTTGCTATTTCATTATCGCCAATTGTGAACTTGAATGTCACCAAGTTCAAATTGTCCAAGCCAACTACGTACTCGTTGATTTCATTGGCATTGTTCTTCATTTCAATGTTGCTTGTGTCATTATTGATTGTCCACTTTTCATTAGCATTGTTACTTGGTTTGATGACTATACCACTAACATTCATCCAACCATTGATCACCAAATCACAAAGAGCCAAAATTTTCCAAATGAAACAGCCAGCAGTCTCAGCAAGAAAGAATCCTTTGGTTGATTTTATTAAATCACACGAGTCTCAAGTCAAGATAGTTTTATGCTTATTGGTCAGTAACCCATTTTTTGAAATTTTCCTTGTTGGAAACTACTTGAATGGTGCTGAAGGACCAATATTTTTAACAAGAGGGTTGTTAACCAGTTGGTCAGAGCTCCAATGCTGGACATGGTTTGTGGTTATTTTAGGATGGTTTACCGCATGGTTATGTGTTGGGTTAGCTTGTTTCTTTGGGGACTTTGAAATCGATCACACTGAACTCCAAACGTTGAAAGCCACCAAACAGGAATAATTCATATGACTATCATAGATATACTCAAAATATTTAAGAATATATATATACGGAGATAGTATCAGTAAAGTTAGCCTGTTGATATTAGAGATGATGCCATACATCAGACGATTTAGCGAATGAAGTCTCAGTACGATAGAAACTGTGTGAGGCTCGACTATGCGTTGTCCTTTGGCCAATACTAACGAAGAGTCAGAATAACAAATTTCTAGGTCAGTGGAAATATAGCAATTCTGAATACGTTTTACGGTGAGTATACAGCCTGTTTACCGTACTGACATTATGTTGCTTTTGGATAGGGAAGGTTTATTGATTGAACTGACGTGCATATGCATGGGTCGTATTTATGCAAGTAGCTAATAATATTTGTAACTCCAAGTGTACTTTGTTGCACGCAATGAGCACACCAGTAAGGGGAGCCAGCTTACTTTATCTAAATATTGGCATTGCAAATGTCAGCAATTGAAAGCTTCCTTTGGTTGCTTTGGATGTATTCTAATATGCTGCTAAAGACGTTTACCTCATCATGTAGCAAGAAGACGAAGTTGTTTACACTACTACCTGATTCGTAGGAAAGGAAAAGAGCAGGCTCGCTCGACGATTCGATGAGTTTATGCATCAGTGGGTACTGGGAGAAAGTTGGACACAGCTATGTTTCGACTTGCTATGTTCTTTCCCATGCCACAGGTTCAACCTGAGTTCGGTAGGAGACTGGCTTTACTTATCTGCAGAATAGGACAAGTGGTCTTGTATATGCACTGTACCTGTGTTGCAGAACACCAGTCTAAAAGACAACACGTTCAATATGGCAATGTAAGCAAAAGAACTCGGAAGACCAGCTAAGTCAAGTAATCGCCTCTAAACTGAGTCTTCCACAAAACTGAAGACGAACACACACGCTCCGCAAGCCAAGCTAGTCTACAAGTGAAAATTGTGGTTTGAAACAGACAAGCACAAACCTTCAGCCCAAATACACGAGAACAATTTTGCTGATACCGCAGGGTTTAGCTCAAGAAGAGCCAGCAACCATAGCTCCCACCCCCAAGCCAACCGCCCAAACGCAAACCTCCAGCAAACCTCCAGCAAACCTCCAGAACCTCTCCTACCGGCCCACCTGCATACCACTCCTATGGTAGCGCCAAAACGGTTTTCAGACCTGAATGTTTTTCTATGGTAGCGCCCGCAATTGTTCAGACGTGTTTTTATACCAACAACACAACCACCAACGACAACAGCATGAGTGCAAACGAATACGCCGACAGGAGCAGCTCTGCTGCCTTGCGTAAGAGAAAGATCATGAAAAAGCTGATCAATTTTTCCGTGATGATTGTAGGAGAATCAGGCATGGGCCGGTCGACCTTGATCAACAGTCTTTGTGGTGGAAGCCAGATTGTTGTGCCTGGAACCACGGCAGCACAAGATCCATACAGCAAAAAAGTCATATTGAGGCACGATAACGTCGAGTTGGAAGACAATGAGGGCCACAAGATTTCCTTGAACATTATTGACACTCCCAACTTTGGCAATTCGATAAATTGTGATGAAGATTTCAAGATCGTGGTGGACTTTATTCGTCACCAGTACGACGAGGTTTTGTTGGAGGAGTCGCGAGTCAAACGGAATCCTCGGTTTAAGGACGGAAGAATCCATGTTTTGATCTATATGATTAATCCTACTGGCCATGGGTTGTCTGAGATTGACATCAAGTTTATGTTGCACGTCAACCATTTGGTGAACCTCATTCCTATTATTGCTAAGGCAGACTCGCTTACTCCCAAGGAGTTGAAATTGAACAAAGAGTTGATTTTGCAAGATTTGAATCATTATGGTATCAACTACTACAAGTTCAACGAGTACGAATACGAACAGGACTACATTGATGACGAGATCATCGAGTACAACAAGTACTTGAACTCGGTGGTTCCATTTGCGATTATCGGTGCCAACGAGTGCCAGGAGTCGCCAGAGGAAGACGAAGATAAGTTAAAGTTGAGAGTGTTGAATCCTCTCTACGCAAAGCCCATCAACATTGAAAATACCGATTACAACGATTTTGCGATTTTGAAAAACGTCTTGTTGATCACCCATCTCAACGAGTTCAAAGAATTGACCCACGACTTGATTTATGAAAACTACCGTACAGAAGCGTTGTCTGGTAAACAATTCCAGTACAAGGATCAACCCGATAAATTGGACGACGCAGACTACACGCAAGAGTCCAGTTATTTGGTCAAGGAAGAGCAGATCCGGTTAGAGGAAGAAAGATTACAGAAATTCGAAGAAAGAGTGCATCAAGACTTGATCAACAAGAGAAAAGAATTATTGGAAAGAGAAAACGAATTGAAAGAAATCGAAAAGAGATTATTGGCCGAAGGGTTAGACGTACCAGAAGAACTAGCACCTGTGCACACTGAGACCTAACCCGTGAGACAATACTTCTGATAAAAAGACCACACCAAGATGTAAATTATATTATGGTACAATTCAATCTCGGCCAGCCATATGTTAAATAGAATTAATCCATACATAAGGAGGCAGCTTTCTGTTTCTGTTTGATTTCAATACACATGTTACAAGCGACTTTTATTCCAAGTATAAAGTACTATAGACCCATTACACCAGTTGATATTTCAAAACCACTTCGTCGAACAACTTGTTCTTTTCTTTCAAGTCAGACAACAACGGGTGGGCGTTGTCCAATTCTTGCAATTGAGACAACAACTTGGGGACGTTTTCCCCATTATGGACCAAGAAATCATATGTGATTTGGTTAGCAATAAAGTCACTATTTGGCTTTGGACTCAATTGCTCGATTTGTTTCAAGATTTGCTCGGCTTCAGGGTAATGTTTCAACTGCAACGTCAAAACAAACAACACGTTCAAGATCCTGAACTTGGATTGGTTATCATCGTCAAAGTCAGTAGACAACAATTCGTCGTAGAAGTAATACGAATTGTTGATGTTTTCAGTTTCTCCTTTGATCGACTGAATCCACGACGCAATAACCTCATAAATGATGTTATCAGAAACGTTACTGGAAATCTTCTGTAAGCTGTCAAACACACCAAGTGCTTGACTGAACTTGCCCTGGACAAGATATAATTGAACCAACACCAAAAATGGTTCTAACTGGAATTGGTTTGAACAAGAGTCAATGTACTGAGTCAAGAATGTGATCGCTTGGTCGATGTCCTTATCAAATTTGACGAGGTAAATCGCAGTCAACACCGCTTGTAATTCAAAGGTAGCTACCTTGACATCTTCAAAGTAGGTGGAGTTATCGGTACCAAACAGCTTCAAATCGTCAAACGCCTCTAGTAACTGGAAAAACGCTTCACTTTCGGGAAACAAGCTCTTTCCTTTTTTGATCAACTCGCTGGCATCTTGTTCCAATGCAATTGTTGACCTGATTTGGAATTCGAGCACTTTTAATTGATGTTCCTTGGAGAACGATCCCAAGTCGTATGCTTTTACGCGGTGGTGCTGGTTGGTGTAGAATTGGTTTCTGATGGTGTAGAGTTCTCCTGAGTCGCCGAAATCGTCCATTGTGTGTGGTGGTGGGATTGCTTTATTCTCGACGTGTTAAATTTTAAAATCAACACTGGGACCACCGCGCGCTCTGCGTCGAGGAATCGCTACGTCCGCTTTACGTCGGAGCTACCATGTACAGGCACAGGGTGCGGTACTACCACTATTGATTCTACGGAAGACCCAAGTAACCCGAGGACTGGCAGAAACACCCCAGGACTGGCACAACTGGCCGTTGCTGCCTTCAATTATTTCATATACTCATGCCGTATGTACTCAAATTGCCTTATTCGTTATTTCTTTCTGATCTCGTCCCACTTGGACTTGAACTCACTCTTGGTACCGTCACTCTCTAGTACTGGCTCAGGCTCAGGCTCAGGCTCATCCTCCCTAAGTTCAAACGGATCCAGGTCGACAGATGGCCCGTCTTCGGCCTGGGTAGTATCAAGGCCAAATCCGTTCTGGACCCTGACTTGGTCCCAATGGGACAACAGACCGTGGTTTTTTTGGATCTGCTCAACATGGGGAGGATGGTATCTAACCTTGTGCAAATTTTCGGCGGTGAATGTTCTTGGATCGTCTACTTTAAACGACGCATCTGTAGATGACCGTTTGTAATATAAATAAAATAATCCACACTGGTGGTAGTCTATTGCGTCCCATACATTTTTCTGACGGGTTTTTTCTGGCATGCCCTGCAATTTTTGTCTTTGTTGGTTAAAGTAATATTTTGCTCCCTGCTGGTGAACTGCTAGTAATGTAGTTAACGCAATTACAAACGACATAAACGGCTTATGTATTACAGGAGCAAATCCCTTTGGCGGTGCTGGCACAACCACCGCGGGCTTTTGGAAGAACCGACGGTAAATCGTCGGGGTGAAAAACGCAAAGATGGCTGATCCATACCCCATGGCTGACGTTTTGAACAAAATCGATTGCATGTCATCAGCAATGGCAAACCGGTCAGCGTTGGAAAGGACAGAGTCGGCTTCGTAAAATTTTACACTGGCGTCAAACTGTTTTGGCGAAAGGTTCGCCTTAATTGGGTTGTTTTCTGGGTTGTTTTCACTCATGCTCAACAGCTGTTGCCATTATCGTTAAGCAACGGAGTTTTTGGTTTTGTTACTTTGGTGGCGCTACCTTGCTGGAATTATCCTTGGTTTTGTGGGACTGCGAAAATACAAATCTCGCTGTTTCAGAGTACGTGCGAAATGTTTCAGATGCTGGATTCTGAAACAAATCCGAGAAAATGCCTACTCTTGGTGGTGTTGAACCACTCTGAAACTTACACAAACTACTACCATGGTGGTTCCGTTTCACATTGTGTATTGCAGCGAAAAACCATATATAAGTAGCTAGTTGCTTCTCTATACTAGAACATTATCACTTCTCTTTTCGTCTCTCAATCTGATTAATTGTTGAACAACATCATCAAATTTGACCATGGCATTCTTACCTTGGGCTTCAGCAATATCTCTGTTTCTAACGTTGACGGACTGACTTTGTTCTTCTTCATCACCGACAATGAAGATGAAGTTATATTTGTACATTTGCCCGGTTCTGACCTTCTTTGGCAAGGTGTTACCGGAAAGATCGACGTCAGCGTAGAACAAGTATTCGTCGTTTAATCTCTTTTGGATAGATTGAGCATAGTCGAAGAATTTTGGTCCAACTGGAACAATCAAGATTTGTCTTGGCGACAACCAGAATGGCCATTTACCTTTGAAATGTTCGGTCAAAATAGCAGTCATTCTTTCGACGGATCCAAGAATGGCTCTGTGGATCATAACTGGTCTGGAAGTGGATGCACCCTTGTCGTTAGTTTCAGCCTTGTATTCTAAATCGAATCTATTTGGTAATTGGAAATCTAATTGAATAGTGGCACATTGGAACCATCTCTTTAATGCATCACTGATCTTGATATCAATCTTTGGACCGTAGAATGCACCGTCTGCTGGGTTTAATTCCCATTTGCCTTTACCAAGGAACTCGTTAAGAGCATTTTCTAACTTGGCTTCAGCAATATTCCAGGTTTCAATGTCACCGACGTATTTTTCTGGTCTAGTGGACAATTCCATCTTGAATTCAAATCCAAAGACTCCATAAACTTTTTGCAAGAAGTCAAAAACCCCAGCAATTTCAGTACCAATTTGGTCGACGGTACAGAAGATATGGGCATCATCTTGTTGGAATCTTCTCACTCTGGTTAACCCAGATAAAGCACCAGAGAATTCGTTTCTGTGAATAACACCGAAATCGGCAACACGCCATGGCAATTCTCTGTATGATCTTTCTCTAGATTTGAATAACAAGCAATGACCAGGACAGTTCATTGGCTTAAGACCAAACATTTCCTTTTCAACGTCAAAAGTGAACATGTTTTCTTTATAGTTGCCCCAATGGCCAGAAACTTCCCACAATTTGGAGTTGTACATGTTTGGAGTGATAACTTCTTCATATCCTCTTACTCTGTATTCCTTTCTCAACATTTCACACAAGGTGTTGTAGATTCTAGTACCGTGAGGCAACCAGAAAGCAGAACCTGGAGACATTTCGTTGAATAAGAACAATTCTTGTTCTTTACCAATCTTTCTGTGGTCTCTTTCGGCTGCTTCCTTCAAGAATTGCAAGTGTTCAGTCATGAGTTTTTTGTCTGGGAAAGAAATACCGTAGACTCTTTGCAATGAGTCGTTGTTGGCATCACCCAAGAAGTAAGAAGAAGAGTTCTTCAACACCTTGAACGCCTTGATTCTACCAGAGTGAGGAATATGTGGACCAGTACACAAATCAATCAAAGGACCACATCTGTAAACGGTGGTGGAGGTGCCGTCAGGAATCTTGTCTTGAATGAACTTGACCTTATATTTATTGTAGTGGAACATTTTCAACAAGTCTTCCTTGGTCATTTCCAATCTTTCGAACTTTTGCTTTTCTTTAATGGCCCTAGTTGCAACGGATTCCAAGTTAGAAAAGTCCGCTTGCGATACCGCAGTTTCCCCAGCGTTAATCGACATGTCGTAGAAGAAACCATCGTCAGTTGGAGGCCCGTGAGACAAGTGACACCCGTAATGACACTCGCAAGCTTCACCAAGAATATGGGCAGAAGAGTGCCAGAAAACGGCCTTCCCTTCAGGATGTTCGAAATCCAAAAATTGCAACTCAACATCTCCTTCTAAAGGTCTTGGTAAATCCCACAAGTTACCGTTGACCTTGGAAATAACTTGTCTTTCAAGGAACGATTTCCCAATCGAGGTAGCGATATCGAGAGGAGAGGTCTCAAATGCAATACCTTCCTTGACAGTACCGTCTTTCAAGGTGATTTTGATAGGAACACGTTCCTTCTTTGCCATTTCGGCATCGTATTTAGCTTTCAATTCGTCAAACATCTTGATTCTTTCATCGATAAACTCTGGTTGTGGGTCCAACATCAAAGATGGTTTGGCAGACTTGGACTTTTCCTTCTTTGGTTGGGGTTTTTCGCCAACTGACAAGTCGGCTACTTTATCGACGACTTTGTCGGCGTTTTGCTCAACAGCAGGAACTGACATTTGTAGCAATGGTGTTTTTGTAGAAAAATGCAAATGTTAAATTTTCAGAATGAAAAATTTTTGGCCTGTAGCGTGGTTAACAGGAAAAAGAAGAAAACATGACACCATCGCGGTTCTTTCTCCACCACGATAAAATGGCAGAGCTAATAGTACAGTACGTCTTATAGTGGTCGAGGAGAGCTATACACTGAGCAAATTTGTAGTAAATTTGGCCTACTGGTTGTGGAGTTACGCCATGATGTAGTTCTACTGGGCCGTACCACCGTCTCAGTGTAGCACCACTGAGACAGATCGTACTGCTGGTGTTATCTACTGTAGATCTTGGGTCAAGCTGGCTACAAGTCTGGGTGTGACTCATTTGGTGGTATAGCATGGCGTGGTGTGGGGAAACCTCTCACTATGAGTAATAGCAACGAATTGTAGCTGATTACTCTAGAAGGCAATTCCGTGTAGATCGCGTAGTATCCTCCACGGTGTCGGCCGTTTCTTTATTTCTGTACTAAATTTCGACTTGTAATGTTTAGTTTAGACCGTTCCATGTTAATTTAAATCCGTTTCATGTTGAAACAAGAAAATATTCTACTACATTCCCCTTCTCTGAGCTACATTGGACTAAATGGATCGTGGATTATATATACAAGAATTAGACATGATTGGGTGTCGAGATGCAATGGTTAGAATGTCTTTGGTGCCAAAGAGACAATCTTGTTGTACTTCAAGTCTCTCAATTCTTTGGCCACGACCGACGAGACTCTGGTTCCCAATGGGTCTCCCGATTTGTTGATCAATACACATGCGTTGTCGTCGAATCTCACCACAGACCCATCTGGTCTTCTGAATGGGGCCTTTGTTCTTACCACCACGGCTCTACAGATATCTCTTCTTTTGACTCTGTTGGACGCACTTTGTCCAGTGATTTCCATATTCAATGGTCTTGCTTGTTTGACAACCACGGTGATCTCATCACCTACTTTGGCAAAGTTTCTGGGACCATGTCTTAAAACCTTAATACATTCTACTACCTGGGCCCCAGAATTGTCAATAACGTTCAACAAACTTTTCAAATAAATCATTCTACTACTATACGAGTCCACGATACAACGAACAATCAACTGTACTACCTCGACCCTCTGTGTAGTGTTTCAGAACCTTGAGGTAAAACGCAGTAAAATCAACTAGAAATTTTTCACAAAAATTTCTGCACCCTATACAGAATTGGTCATTTTCTACTAACAATTACTATCACCATTTTACTACCGTTTGCACCACCACCAACACTGGCACCACCACCAACACTGGCACCACTACTACCACTACACACTTTAGCTGCTGCCACGAATGGTTTTATGGAAAAGGAGTTTTTCCAAAATTGGTCAGTGGTACGAGTCGAAAATCATTGTAGACAAGCACTCCAAGTTCCAATCACGACATGTAGAGATAAAGTGCAAAGACGACATCGACGAGGCTCTCACGCAATTACGAGGCATAAAAGAAATCTCAAAAGCGACCCATCCGCATATGATTGCGTGGAAAGTAGACGATCGTGAAATGGGGTTCAACGACGGTGGGGAGAAAGGTGCTGGGTCAAGATTACTAGACTTGCTACTTCAGTACAAGTTGAACAATGTATTGTTAATCTGCACACGATGGTACGGAGGAAAACCGCTCGGAGGTGCCAGATTTAGACACATCAAATATACGGCCGTAGATTCGTTGAGACGAGGAAATAAAATTCCTTAAGACTCGAGTCCTGCAGCCCCAAAGATAAGGTCTCTAAATCGAATTATTAAAATGACGAATGTATGTATATATGGTATAATAGATGTTCCTGTCCGTCAGGACAGACGGAGGTGAGTGTGGTACTGCGGTCGTAGCCAGACCGACCGGAGTAGCAGGAATATTATATCAGCATGTACCTGTTACGCAAGCTTTGGTGCCATTACATGATAACTGTCCAACGAGAAAACTTTCTAGTGGTTGTATGCCGCCGGTTCAGTTTATTGCGTTGTGCTGCAAGATACCGCTTTCTGCTACGACCGTTGTAGCAGAAATATTAGACCAGTATGTATCTGTTACACAAGTTGTACGTACTGGTGCAATTACATGATGACCCTACAACGGGAAAAGGTTCCATTGTATGCCGCCAGTTTAGTTTATTGCGCTGTGCTGCGAGATACCCCTTTGTCTAGTGTCGTAGTCAAACTTTGTTTTCGTGTTTTCTCTGCTTCTGTATATTCTGTGGAACCACAACCAATACAGTATCTCGCCAACAGATGCCATACAATAGTGCTGGGCAACAACAATGGCAGAGCCATATCACGTCTTGTAGTATCGTGGCTACGTCTTTGCTACAATGATCATAATTTAGTTCATCTTAACTCGGAACTTACGGTGCGAAATACGATCTGAGGTGCCACAAATGGAACCAGTCGATTGAGCCAGTAATCTTGTCCTGCTCTCCAATTACACACCCCACATACGCATGTAACTAGCGTGCCCTGTGCTGGAAAATTCCATAGAGTGTATGTATTTATTCATTTCCATATGATAAACATTGTATGGTGATATTCACGCATGCCGTTTTGAGCAATGGATTAAATACTTCACTATAAGCTCTTTTTCATCAGTCAAGTATTTCAAGCCTACATGATTGCAATAGATATACTAGCATTTGCTCTTTGTGCATCAGGGCTTTTCGAGTCGATATCGCTTCCATTGCCAGATCATTTGGCCGATGGAGGAAGCTGGCAATTCTTAACAAACGTAGGTAGTTTGTTGACCTGTCTATACATACTCCTACAGATGCTGATTCCCACAAATGCATTTACCATTTACTTTTACCATATAGTGTCTGCTGTAGAGTGTGCCATCACCGTGGGATACTGGTGGACAGCGCTATTCTTTCCACTGAGCTTGAATGGTGACGCTGTCGCCGTCAGCACCGCATTGGATTTGCAGGTCCATTTGCTTCCATACGCATATTTACTATGGGTTATCAAACCAAGAATTAGATACAAAGAATCTTTGGTATTGTCGGTGTTTGTACTTGGTGTATACTGGACTTACATTGAATACTTGATGTATGCGTACCCTCCATTAGTGCCTTATCCATTCCTTAAAGACCTTTCGACATTTTGGAGGTTGGCCCAATTGGGCAAATTCATTCTTTTGTCTCAGATCAATTATATTATTCAATGGGTTAGAGGAACAGTTTATAAAAGGGTATTAAGATTGGCTTTATTATAGTTAATTTATAGAGTAAAACAGTCTATATAATTAAAATCAAATATGCTAAACCAGAACTGTACTATCCAGCAAATACTGTTTAAATGTCCTTTCTTCAATCTCTATTTCTTTTTATTCTCTTCCCCACGTTTTATTCTCTGTTCCACACGTTTACCTTCTTGTACTATTAACCTTTTTATCGAGATTTCTTCCTCACTGTTCCCATCTCGTAACCCGCTACGCATTTGCTGTGTTCATATAACCAGCTTTCCCCTGTCCTGTTTCAAACATTAAATGTTCTTTTTCGCAAGTTTGTGGTCAATTTCGGCAGAAGCTTCTTCGGTGACACCAACAATCGCATCGTAAAGTTTCCGTAAGCTGAGAAACTGACAAAACGCACTTAGACCAACCATCGAAAACATTATTGCTCTTTGTAGTTCAGTATCGACATTCAAAAATGCATAGGGATAAAGCCCCCCATTTTCGAGATCGATCAAGTATTTCAACAAAAACCAGTAGCAAACGGTAAACACGACGCAGATCATCAATGCTGTGGAGTTCCGAATGGTCCATTTGGGCATGAATACAAGATAATCAATCAATAAACTAACTATGGGCATCAAATGGATCGACAAATCGATAGAGAGCGGGATCATCATGAGAGATGGATCGTTGGCCAATAAATGGATAAACCAGATTCTTAAGGGCCAGTATACAAGAGCAACTATACTTTCAAGAGCAATTCCAATAGGATGGATAGTATTTTTCAAGGCAAAGAGGGTTTGATTTTTCGTCAAATGTGCAATGAACCCCAACCCAAAAACAACCATTGAATAAATCAACGACAAGTTCGTCAAGAACTGCCAGTGGCCCCCACCAGCCAAGTGTGGTGGAAGAACACATGTCAAGATATTACCATAAATCCCGTAACCTCCAATCAAAAGCGAGATCCCGTCAATCGTAAGGATTACTGGGTTTCCTACAACTCGTCTAGACATGATTTGTGGTCCGATTTTATTGTTTTGTGGGAAGGTAGAAAAACGGTTAAATGAAATGATTTTTTGTACACTCTTTATACACGAATTTTCATGGAAAATTAAATTGCTCGGAGTTGCAATTATGCTTTGTGACCACTCAACTCTATATATGTATCATGCTAGTCTGTGTAGTTGTACAAGAACAGTAGGGTTAAAATATCGTTACCATCGTCAATATCATATTTTTGGTGCTATTAGTGTTCGTGTTTTCCAAATAGCTTGGAGAACCTGGTTCCAGTCCTGCTTCTGGAGGTGGATCTGCTTCTAGATCTTGCATTGTCTTCGGTTGTATCGTGATGCCTTTCTTCGCCTCTCGGTCTGCCTCTGTCTGGAACCAACTGGGCCAAGTTGGTGAAACTACCATTTCTCGACGAAGACGGGCTGAGTGCTCGGGACGACGACGGACTCAATAGCGCCATTCTCAGGCCCTTGTTGGCGTTTCGCTTGTGCTTGTGCTTCAGGTAAGTCTCGCTCAAATCGATGTTTTTGATGATATCCTCAAAATACGTTTCTGACGTAATTGGGGTGTCGAGAAGCTCGACATAATGGTAGTTTGGTTTCACCAAAATAACCGGAACCAACGCACTCTCCAAAAAGTACTTGGAAAACGATGCTTTCGGCAATAATGATTTATGCATTTCTGTGTCATGTCGATGGGTACCAATAATCATCATCGCTGGTTTATACTCGTTGATTGCGTCTTTAAGCAACTTTTGCGGCTTTCCAATCACGATTTCTAGCACCAACGACACCTTCTTGGGGTGCTTGTTCAACATTTCTATCTTCGTCAACGCCTTGTTGGCGTTTTCTCGATTAATCGCATGGTGTTGTTTCTCGTCGAGCACCTGTAGCACGATAATGGTATCACCATGGACGACCATTTCGTCGAAAAGCCACTCAATAGTTCTAATGGACTCCGGGTCGCCATTGTACCCTGCCAAAAACGTCTTGTTGTTCCTTCTAAACTTGAACTGCGGATGCTTGACTTTGAAAGTAAGCGATTTTCTATGGTCTTCCGAGGTATCGAACGAAATACCACGCTCAAACGACTGTAATCTCGACAATTGTGGTCTCGGGAGCGACGTTCGTGACGATAAACTGGAGGTGGTGGGAATGGCTCCCAAGTTGGGAACAGAGTGAATGAGTCCCCCGGTGGGAGTGGGACTCAACAACGGCGTGGATGGCCCCGATATCAACGGCGAGATAATCAGATCAGAGTCGTAGTCGTCGTAGTATAGTCTGCCTAACAAATCCGACGAGTTGTTCTCTTGTCTGTACATGGCAATGGAATCATCAGAAACATGGTACAAGAGGGCATTCAATTTGGTATTCAACTGGGTTTCGTCCAACTGTGCCGGTTCTTCAGGCTCTTCTGCCTGGTTCTGTTCAGGTTCTGGTTTCTCTGGTGCCTCGTTTCCGTCACCAGCTCCGTTGACGGTTTCGTGTGTTTCTTCACCAGTAGTGGGGCTGGAGTCGGCACCGGACATGGGCTTCTTTCTGGTGTACCGATTCACTTTGGTGGGATCCACGTAGCCCGGTGCCACCTTGTGGTCGTGATGGGACCCAAACAAACGTACCATTATCGTGATGGTGTGGTGAAGTTTGTTGACACAAATGCTGTTATCAGAAATCAACTAGGCACGGTGTTGGCACGTCCACATCGCCGTGCGATATGAATTGGGGAATTTCGCTAGAAATTCCTCAGCCAGGACAAAATGCCGGTACGGTGCCGCTACGGCGCACGTCGTGGCGAAGTTGTGTGGTTGTAGCGACCCAGGTTGATCTGGGCAGTTCTACTGTTGGTTAGGGTAGTGGTTTACTTTCTATATACATGAGGGCCGAGATATCTTTATCGCAGACACGGCTGGTGGCGACGGTGACGGTGAAGATGAGGTGAAGATGAAGATGAAGATGGTCGGCAGTTTGTTTCGGTTGTAGCTGGTGATTGCTGTGGTTGTAGCTGGTGATGTGGTTGTAGCTGGTGATTTCTGTGGCTGTAGCTGGTGATTTTCTTCACTCTGGCTCGATTACCTGCTTTGGCCAGCCTCAATATACCTTCCATTGTCAATCCCCGAGTTGTGCTCAGCAATGCCCCACAACCGGTCCATCTTGAGCCCCCCGATGTTGTCGACAACGTAAAAGTTTCTGTTTCCGCTCTGCCAGGTGCTGTAGGGACGCAAAATCCCGTTATTGTCCACCACTTTCAACTCATGGTTGTTGGCGATGGGCAACAACTCGTTATATGTCCGACTTCCCCATCCATTCAACTTCTCCATCACCAACTTCTCGTCGGAAACCAAGTTTTCCAACGTCTGCGGCTGCGTCTTGTCGTATAATCTCCATATTCTCGTCACGTAGTCCTTTGTCTTGTACTGGATGGCTACTGCTGGGGCCGACGTGGCCAAGATCGTGTACACTGCGTAGATGTCGTCGAACTGTACAGACTCGTAGAATAGTTTCGCACCGTAAACTCCCAACACCGCAAATGATATACTGAGCCGTTTCAACATCGAGACGTATTTGGCACCTGGTGATTCATACAATGGTGAGTATGACAACCGGTACTTGTCGTCCATTGGGGTTGATTTGAACTTTCCAGGACGCTTGATGTACACGATGTCGTTGTACAACGTGGGCGACCATGGGTTGTTGTCGGTGACGATTTCGTCAGATTCCACGTTGGAGTCGGTATTACGAAAATTTGATTGATGCTTGACCATGGCGATTGTCGACTTGGACAACGGTCTGTACCCGGAAACTGGGATGTTTTGGGCGGAAAATAACGCCCTTCTCGCGCTTGTTGCAGCGAGTCCTACAAATGCTCCGTTTCGCATCATCCGGGACCGTCTCAACTGAATGGTTTTTGGGTCGGTAGACTTTCTTCTTTGTAGATTGTTTTAAGACTATTTTTGGGTATATGCAGGTCGATGTCTTATAGGGAAACACGGAAAGGGGCAAAACCGAAAAAGGAAAGGGCAACAAGGAAGTCGCAAGGAAGACAATGTCTCTGGCGTGGCCGCTTGCAAGCTGGCGGTCGCGGCTGTTGTTTCTGTTTTAGCGATTGTGGTTGTGCAATTGCTAAATTAGAGGGAGAGAATGTCGCGTGCTGATGGCCGCCGCGACAATGTCGTGCACTTGAAATTTTTTATTGGCAAAGTAAAGAATGATTTTGTTGTTTTTACTCAAGGGATAAATTCGCCACACAACGCAGTAGAAACATGGATTCGGATGCCACTAGCAGGTTTGTGCCTGAGTACCGTAGAACTAACTTCAAGAATAAGGGGCGTTTTACCAACGATGAGTTGAGAAGAAGACGGGAAAACCACCAGGTTGATTTACGGAAGCAAAAACGGGAGGATGTGTTATCCAAGCGGAGAAACTACCACAACGAAGGAAACGACAGTGAAGACGAAGACAGTTTTGCCACGGGAATCAAGAGTGACGAATCGAACTTCTACATGAACTTACAACGTGATTTGCCCAAGATGATTGAGGCTATTCAATCACCAAACTTCGACCAGAAGTTGGAAGCAACCATCAAGTTTAGACAGATTTTGTCCAGAGAACACAACCCGCCAATTGATTTGGTTATACAGTCGGGGGTTGTGCCTACTTTGGTGGAGTTTATGAATGACGAGCCTGATATGTTACAATTGGAAGCAGCATGGGCATTGACCAACATTGCTTCTGGGAACTCTGTCCAGACGAGAGTGGTTGTTGAGGCCAATGCTGTGCCTCACTTTGTCAATTTGTTGAACTCGCAGTCGTTGGAAGTCAAGGAGCAAGCCATCTGGGCCTTGGGTAATGTTGCTGGGGACTCTTCTGACTACAGAGATTATGTGTTGAAGTGTAATGCCATGGAACCGGTGTTGGCACTTTTCAACTGTTCGAGAATGTCGTTGATTAGAACTGCGACTTGGACGTTGTCGAACTTGTGTCGTGGTAAAAACCCCCAACCTGACTGGGATATTGTTCTGATGGCCATTCCTACTTTGGCCAAGTTGATCTATTCTTCTGATTCTGAGACTTTGGTTGATGCGTGTTGGGCTGTGTCGTACTTGTCTGATGGTACTACTGAAGCAATTCAGGCGGTTATCGATGCAAGAATTCCTCATAGATTAGTGGAATTGTTGGGCCATGAATCCAACTTGGTTCAAACCCCTGCGTTGAGGGCTATTGGTAACATTGTTACTGGTAATGATGTTCAAACTCAAAATGTCATAAATGCTGGGGTGTTGCCGGCTTTGGCGCCATTATTAAACTCTCCTAAGGAGACCATTCGTAAGGAAGCTTGTTGGACGATATCTAATATTACTGCGGGAAACACTGATCAAATCCAAGCCGTTATTGATGCGAACTTGATTCCTCAAATCATCAGATTGTTAGCGCATGGTGAATATAAAACTAAAAAGGAAGCTTGTTGGGCTATTTCCAATGCGTCGACTGGTGGTTTAACCAGACCAGATCAAATTAGATACTTGGTTAGTCAAGGATGTCTCAAACCATTGTGTGATTTATTGGCCATTGCTGATGCCAAGATCATTGAAGTTACTCTCGACTCGCTTGAAAACATCTTGAAATTAGGTGAAATGGATAAAGAAGCAAACAACACAACTACAAATCTTAATGCTACATATATTGAAGAAGCAGGAGGTATGGAAAAGATTTTTGAATGTCAAGCCAACCAAAACGAAAAGATTTACGAAAAAGCATACCATATCATTACGAAATACTTCAACGAAGATGAAGACCAAATTGAAGATGACGGAACCGAGCCACAGGCTTACGGTGAAGTATTTGGGTTTGGTGTCAACCAACAGCAGCAACAACAAAACTTTCAATTTTGAATAATATCTCTGTCCATTTTTAAGTTACTCATGATACCAAACATCATCCTCATATTCTCTCTTGATCTCAGACTTGAACCACATCAAATTCATCATACCATAATATAGGTTGTACTCTAGGTGTTCTCTCAATATATCGTTCAACGGATGAACAAACCTTCTATGTGAAACGTCACATTCATATATATAGTAGCATGTCTGTATTCTCTCTAATATACATCTCTCAAAGAACGGAATTTTTAAAGAATTTTCAATATTTCTCAAGAAATGGAGAATATACTATATAGAAGATAGACCTTGAAGTGGAAATGGTAGCGGAAAGAGTAATTAACGTAGCGAAACGAAGTAAAAAAGAATGTAAAGTAACGATCGTAGAGTTGAAAATTGTCAGTATGGAAGAACTAACAAATAAGCTTCTCAATTATACTAAACCAGATTTCGACAAATTGCAAAAACAGCACCCAGAAGAAGCGCTCCAATTGGACCTAGGAGATGCACAGATTTTAGGCCGACTCACATACTGCTACACTATTAAACTGTCCATTCCGTAAGGTGCTGAATGAAGCATAGAGAAAATGGCAGGGCCGGTTCGATAGCAGAGGACAACAAAAATCGCTCAAATTGCAACTGAAGAGTTTGGACACAACATCAATTTCCCATAGACATGACATATCCTAATAGGTTACAAGAGTCTCAGACTCAGACAATTTGGAATGACTACGTGCTCATCTCTTCCTACACTCATCTACATTGCACAGAAGACTGTGGTGGAGCAATTCCTACTACCGACTTCCCGAACAACCCAGCGCAGAATGCAGATAAATGTCTCACCAGAAACAGTATGGCGATGACACCATTTCAAGTCACACACGGTCACCACCGGTGCTTCGAGTCGTCAGCTAACTGCAAGTGAAATCTTGTCACCAAAGTATTCGTTTTATACTGTCCCATGGTGGTCAAGTCTGGCTTGACAGGTTCTTGTACATGCACAGGTTACCAAATGGGACGACAAAATAACCTCATTACGTAATCAGACGAGGGAACTGTGGGAAAACACTCTTATACAAAACGTTGGCAATCGGCCTAATTGGGACGGATAACCCCCGAAAGCAAAAGAAATAACGAATTATATGGGTACGGTGTGGCGGTACCTACATATAACACCGCTGTCTGCAGTATGAATTGACGGGCAAACACAATAATCATAACAAACGAGGGAAAAAGCAATTTTGTTCCGACGTCGTGGGACTATCTGCCGTAGGGAGCTGGAAAATTCCCTCAATAAATTTTTTCCCTTATATATATATAGGAAGCAGGATAGGACGGTAGTTTTTTTACTTGGTTTAATTCTTTCTAATAGATTTACTCGAATTTTATAGACAATGAAGGTTTCCGCTGTTTTATTAGGTTTATCTGCTGCTTCTGTTGGTGTTGCTGGCGACAAGATTATCCAAAACGCCAGAACCGTCACCATCACTAAGTCTGGTTGGGATCCAAAGGCTACCAACAAGTTCGGTAGATTTGACCACACCACCAGAATTGCTACCACCACTGTCTGGACCGGTAAGGAACCAGTTTACCATCATAACGAAAAAAGAGCTTCCTCCAACACTACTGGTAACTCCTCTAACTCTTCCAACTCCACCACTTCTTCCCACGCTAACGCTGGTGTTGCTGCTGGTTATAGCGCTGGTGTTGTTGGTGCCGTTGCTGCTGCTGGTTTATTATTGATTTAATTGATTTAATTCCGTTAAACAAAAAAGACTTCATATCCATGTTTCATTAGTACGTTATTCATTTCTATAGATACCGAAAGGTTATAATATATGTAATTGTGAATTTCTCATCAGATTAATTGGTGTAAGATGTTAGTTTAGCATATGTAACTCGTTGTTTACTGTGCTTGACTGTCTTGTAGGAACTTTCTAACTACAACATCGCTATTGTAAAACTGGCATACTCGGACTATTTTTCCCCCTCTATTTACATTTCCAATTTTGTTTGTTTTGGGCTGCAGTAATACATTGCGTGAAACAACATGGGAGAAGAACCCTGAATCGATACAAGAATCCACATTATCAACAAGCTTAACAATAAGCTTAAACTACTTTGAGCTGCTTGTGCCTGTGTCTGTATAGAAGCCATTTTGACCATCGTTTCATGTAGTTTCGCTCCACGACTCCTATTTCTCTACTAGATTATGCTGCACAATATTTTTTTTTGTGGAAATAATTTGCACCACCGACTTTTGTTGCCGGTTGAACTCCACATCGATGCGGTTCTACAACTACCCGTAGTATACTGTGACACAAATGCTACTGCTACACCCTTGTATATACCAGCAATATCTATTCCCTGGATACTGATCTAGCGGTACCTTTGGCTGCGGCAGAAGGTAATTCCCGGTCAATAAATCGGCAATAAAATTCTCTGCATACTACATGCAACTACATGTCTGAGCTCCATCACTTCTCTTCCACCAATGCCGCCAACTCCTCTACACTCGTCTCGCCATTGAGTTTCCCTGCTGTCACAGATTATCTGAAACCGGCAATCTTGCTTTCATCACTGCCGACAATACGGGTATTGTCACTTTTCACCGCTAGTTGATTGCATTGTAGTCGGCAAAGTTTTTCGGTGGTATGGCATCCATGCTGCCGGTACATTGCACCGTTGTCTGTCGGCACCCCAGTCAACTGGAGAAGTCAAATTACAACGCAGATGAAGTGTCTGGCAAAATTGTCATCCCCACTTACGAACTGCCATAGCTCCACTTTCGCTTTTTGACTTGCCAGCAGTCCACACTTTTGTCGCTTGCACTTTCCTGATAATCTCACTGTTAGCCTGCTACCAATATGTGGAGCACATTGACCCAAAGACAAAAATCAACCATGCTAATGACCATGGCCATCTACGCCAAACCAATACATCCTATTGTATCTAGACAGCATCAATACCAGCCTCCCAATTGTCCTTTGATGGACCACAATCGCGGTTTCGTCAACTCATGATCGGCGCTACCGCCCACAGTCCCGCCGTATTCGCACCTTTATGTCCACCACCTGCCGCTCATCTTGTAAATCTACCAGATTCTGATACGCAGCGCTACCATCTTGATTTTTCCATATTTACTGTTTGTACGTTGGCTGCTACTAGTTACAACAATAAGTACTAGGAAAATGAATGTTGTCAGAATTGTAGCACATCCAACAGCACACCGTTGTGCACAGTTTCATACCAAGACAAGAATACCAAGATGAACATGATTGGCAAGGAAATGGTCTAAAACGTTTGGCCGTACGATCAGGTGACCGGCCCTGCCATACTATATATGGCGAACGAAAGTATAATTCAAGCAGCACTACATTTCGTACCAAGCAAGGAAGTGAAAATGGTTGAATTAGACGTATACGATGTTGTCAGAGTGAAAGAAATAATTAATCACAGAATCAGATTTCAACTCCCACTTGACCATAATGAGCCTAATGGCCAAAGCATTACGATAATGGTTAACATAACCCAGAAGTATGATGAGAAATTGCATGGCAAGGATAAGGATAAAAAGACTGTGCTTCCTGAAAATCCAAAATTGATTTGTTACTTACAAGGAGGTCCTGGTTTTCCATGTGCGGTGCCATTGTCGAATTCTGCCTACACAAAGGTATTATTGGACCGTGGGTACCAAATTGTTTACCTTGATCAAAGAGGTACAGGATTGAGTACCCTGTTGGACGTTGAGACATTCAACCAATTAGTTCCACGTAAAGTTGGTGAAAATGACGACGACTACACCAAACGTCAACTAAAATTCATTCTTAACTTTAGGGCTGATTCCATTGTGCACGATGCGGAAATGATCAGAGAAAGATTAATTGGTGAGTCTAAATGGTCTATTATTGGTCAATCGTATGGTGGATTTACCAGTTTCACGTATGTGTCCATGTATCCTGATAGCCTTAAAGAAGTCTTAGTAACTGGAGGAGTACCTCCAATTGGGTATCATGCAGATGATGTATATACTGCCACTTATGAACGAACTAGAGAAAGAAACATTCATTACTACGAGAAGTACCCTCAAGACAAACAGAAAGTCAGAAATATTTTGAATTACCTTAGTAAGAATCATGTTAAATTACCAAATGGTGGAGTTTTATCAGTAGAAAGATTCCAACAAATCGGATTAGGATTTGGAGGTCTTGGTGGAACCGACAATATTCATCAGTTGGTTTTGAAGTTTGATCATGATTTGGAATTATTTGGTAAACCAACCCACAACTCTTTGATTTCAGTACAAAACAACTCTTCATTTGGTACTAATATCATTTATGCATTATTTCAAGAAGCCATTTATTGTGATGGACCAGGAAAACCAACAAACTGGAGCGCCGATAGATTGAGATACAAACACGGAAATGAACAATTTGTTCACACCACCGACAGCGATACCGATATTTATTTCACTGGTGAAATGGTATACAAATCCATGTGGGATGATTTCGTTGAATTGCAACCATTTAAGAATTTGGCAATTGCATTACATGAAAATACAGAATGGTCCAAATTGTATGATATCGAGAAGTTGAAAGAAACTTCCTGGGAAAAGGTCTCAATTGTGGCTGCCACATATGTATATGACCAATACGTTGATTTTGATTTGACAAGAAACGTTAAAAATAATATATTCAAGGACAACGGAAATTTGAAGCAGTTTATCACTAGTGAATTCTTCCACAATGGAATTAGAACTGATTCAGAAAAAGTTATTGGGTCATTACTTTCCTTACTCGACTGTGAAATTGATTAAGTATCACGTACTTCTTTATGCGGAGCAACAACTACAGCTCCTAGGAGTTTACTGTCTAGAGAAAAGGCTTACCTAGATTTATGTACCACAATGACAAAATGATACATTAGGAAACCAATTTCGGTTATTTTCAACCAACTGTAATTACGAACACCACAACGTATAGGTATTACTTAGAGACAGGCGGAATACTTCATAAATCCGTGCCGTAGTCACATTTTTCATGACATCTGTCTCCTCATTGAGGTATGTTTGGCGGCATTATAGTTAATGCGGATGCGGGATCGGAGATGGGCCGCACTTTTTGCAGCCAAATATACCCTTTAATTATCATATTGAAAATGCAATTGCAACCCACCTTAAATGCTTTCTCTAACAACAACATTGTACTACCCTTAATATTTGATTACTTGTAATTTAATTCACCTTTGTTACCTTAACGGTTGCACTATCTAGCAATCATGATGTGACTGTTCGGACTTTAACTTGAAAGAACTGTATAGAAAAAGCGTTAGACCGGATGGCTGCGAAATTTCAAGCCAAAATATCCTCGGAACCGAGGACGGAGTACAATGTTAAAGTTTATACAATGAAAACTAGGTAATACATTATACTGAATGATGTATAATCTGGGGTATACCACGGCCATATCTGTATTATGACTAATATCTTTATGTAAATTAGAGATGAAAAATTAATATAAATAGATTTCATTTTTCTCATGATTTGAGTGAACCATCCTCTCTACACACACACATTCAATAAAGACTTTGAATGATTCAGTAAGATTCACAGTTAATACAAGCTATATTCTTTGCAATGTCTTACAACGATCCAAAAAAGGACTCGATCTTTAATGTTTCTGTTCATCTGGTCAATTCATATGATGACGACACTTCCATTTTGGGTGCAAATTTGGAACGCTTATTGCAGGAACCAATGTTGATCATTGGTCAGTCGATGGTCCAGATTGGTAACTTTGAAGTTAGAGACATTTACAACGTAAACGGAAACAGTATTGGCTTATTTAAATGGAGCACAGGTGAAGTTGTGATCGAAGACAATGACAACTGCATACTCTTGCGCATTGATTCTCAAGCTCCTACCCCGAAGAGTATGTTTCAGACGTTGAAATCACATTTTAAAAAACCAGCTGACTTATCGGAACTTCAGATTCCAATTATGGTTCCAAGTAATGATTCTCAACCTTTACCTAAATGTTCAATCGAGGGAGATTCTGCATTATTTATCATAAATTTTAACAATTTTGGTATCGATTTAACCTTAGATAAAAGAAGTTCAGTTTTCAAAACTGTTGTTACTCTCTATTTCAACTACTACTTTAAAAACCAATAGATATTTACATAAATGAATGAATGTTTACTAATTGAATTGAAATTGTAATATTTTATAGGAAACTATAAATTAGTATCTCTAATCCCTTCTAATTGATTTAATAATTGAGATTTTGTTTGATCTAATTCGTCAATTTTTTGTTTAATCCTTTCCGTTTCTTCTTTTAATTGCTCCACATTAGCCTTTTTGTTTTTGGATCGTTTTGTTTTCATCAACTTCTTCTTCAATTGACCCTTCTTGACCATAGAAGTAATTATCTCATATGCAACTTGGGCCCCATTTGTAGCAGTGACTTCAGCACTATCAAATGCAGGGGATACTTCCACAATATCAGCACCAACAATATCCAAATCATCAATACTTCTCAAAACATGTATTAATTCTCTAGGCAACCAACCACCAGGTTCTTGAGTTCCAGTACCTGCAGCCATACCAGGATCCAAAACATCGATATCCACAGAAATATATGTTGGGGTGTTTTTAGGAACTTGTTTTAAAATCCTATCTACAACCTTTTGTGCACCATCCAACCAAATTTCATCAGCTTCAATTCTTACATAGTCTTGCGCATCATCATCATGATAATCCTCAATACTCGTCAATCTAGTCCTTAAACCAGCATGAATATTAGTTTTAGTGGTCAAACCTTCTTCGTGAGCCTTCCATAACATTGACCCATGATTCAATTCTGCTTGCTCAGAAGTCCAAAATGATGGGTATTTATCTGGAGCCCAAGTATCTAAATGCGCATCGAAATGAATAAGGTTTACAGGTCCGTATAATTTGTTTAAGGAACGCAAGTGGGGTAAAATTACAGAGTGATCACCACCCAAAATCACGTATCTTGGTGGTAAACTAGGGTCATTCTGAGAATGACGTTTCAACAATAATTCGTCAAATGCTTGATCCATCTGCTCAAATGCCAATTTGTTATCCACCGGAGTGACGGGGATATCACCACAATCAACCACTTTGGCCCAATCCTGGTATGGATTAAAGTGTGCTCTGTGATTGAATCCACGCAAACTAGTCTGTCTTTGCGATGCTGCCCTAATTGCTCTAGGACCAAATCTGGCTCCTGGACGATAAGATACAGCAGTGTCAAAAGGAACACCAATCAATGCAACATCGTAGGTCTCCTCCGGGCGCAAGAGACATTTGTGGTGAGGCAAGTGGGCAAAGGTGTTTATACCTTGGAATGGCCACAATCCGTCCCACATCTCGGTTAACTTAGACACAGTGGTATTTGTCAGATAGACTATTTGATCTTCATGGCCCAAAGGCTGCTGGTGGCACAAAACTGTACTAACGACAAATCCATATGCTAAAGTGCTTATCTTCATTGCTCAATTGCTGTCTAATATTGCCGACATCCATCATGGCTTTCTCGATGTGGCCCTGGTTTATATAGTTAAAGAGCGGAATTACCCTTCCTATTTGGAAACATGCCGCTAACGTCAACTTAAAAATTCCGCCCTTATCGATAATTGATAACGGTGCTACCATATGGAAAATCCCGTCACTTGCCATTTTCGATCGATGAGGTCCAGTGCGTTACATCAATTGCGATGTAGTCACTTTAGAGTGTCTGCATCTGACATTCATGCAGACAACATCGACCTAGTTTATGTCTCGTTTGAAGTACCCCACCGTAGAAAAAAAAATGAAAAGAAAACAGACACTGGGGGTGGAGATACCTTTTACGTTTAGCGCTACCATATAACGTCCACTAGTATCACCGAATGGGAAGATATAGCCCATTTTACGATCAAGAAGCTGGACAACGCAACATGGGAGAAAATGAACCGTACATTAAAACAGTTATTTCTCCCGATTCCTGTGGAAATATTAAATTTCTGTTTATTCGAAAAAGGTTATTTTCCACGCGCTGAATTTCCTGGATTTCGTATATGCTATCCACACTAACTGTTTTGCTATGGTGTTTGGACATTTGCGTGAAGCTATCAAAAGGTTGGATGTGAAGGATTCTAAGGATCGTCCATACAACAGGCCACCGGCTCCATTACCAGAATCGGCCCAAATCCCACTCCATGGCCAAGTTCCATTTTTACCGGTAATCCATAATGATGGTGAAGATATATTTAACTCTACCATTAGCGAAGGTGAACCCCCAAGTATATATAAACGTGTACAGCACAATGTCATTCCAAAGGGCTGCAGACTCGATGGGCCAATTCAGACAAACAATTTTTACAACAACTTGACATTAGAGGATCAGACATTTCCTATCTGGACACAGCCATACTCTCTTTGGGTAACTAACGACGCAAATCAATTGTATGGGTTGGCATTTAACCACACAGAAAACACCCAGAAAGTGTTTGGACCGGATAATCAGGCTCAATTCTACTTCAATCCTCCAAAAATTAAATCATGGGTTCTTTCTGGTGAAGGCTTGAACAACAACACTGGGTTGACACTAGATAATCACGGTAAATTGTCAGTAACAGCAAGTTTCAACTACAATGGTGGTAATATTACATTTCCACTTGTGCAGGGGATGGGATTTATCACGTCAATTTATACCAATGTTCGACCAATTCTTGGTTCCCAGGTGGGTGTTCAGGAATTTTCCCAAGTCGGCCACAACAAATATATTGCCAAGTTGTTCAACCAAGTTGTATGGTCAGTTTATGTGACTGGAGATATTCAACTTCAACTTAGTAATCCAAATCAAATTGTTGGTAACAGGGTTGGGAATGCCATCATTCAATTTGCTCGTGGTGACTCTCGTCATTATGATGAATGTGCTGGTGCATACCAAGTTTCACTCGAATTGTCAGGTAAAGTATACGGTGACAATGGAGAATACTGTTTTAACTATGGTACACAAGGTACTTCCATTGCTGGTACGGGACTTGTGTGGTGTTTACCCCATCATTATGAAGCTCTTGTTGATACTTCCAGAGACACTCAATTGCAATTAGATTCTACAACCAAGGGGGTAATGAAGGCATTTAAGACTAATGTTTTAACAATGAAGGAGAGCTTGCCAGTGAATGTTAATTGGGAACCATGGGCAACATTCTCAAGTTCTCCTAATTATTCACAAAATTCCATAAACTTAATTAGACAAGCAGCTGAGAATGATGTTAATGCTGATGTTGTTGCAATGGCTAATATCGATTCCATGTACACTTCAGGAAAGATACTTGATAAATTCTCATACATTGCTTACGTTTGTCGTTTCATTTTGAAGGATTCTGAATTAACTAGTAAGATTTTACCAAAAGTTAAAGAAGCTATCGAAATATTTGCAAACAACAAGCAAAAGTACCCTTTGGTTTACGATTCAACTTGGAAGGGTCTTATTTCTTCGGCAGAACCTGCTGCAGATTTTGGAAATTCCAACTATAATGACCATCATTTTCATTATGGATATCACATACACGCAATTGCATTGGTCGCCAAGATAGATCCTAGCTGGTTGCATGCAAATAATGACTTGGTGTATAATTATGCTAATATGTTGTTAAGAGATACGGCATCTCCAAAAGCAGACAGTTATTTCCCTCAATCAAGATCATTTGATTGGTTCCATGGTCATTCATTCGCCCATGGTATTTTTGCTAGTGGTGATGGTAAAGATGAAGAGTCATCATCTGAAGACTATCACTTTGCATATGGAATGAAGCTTTATGCTAAGGTAGTCGGAGATGAAAAGATGGAGGCCAGAGCTAATTTGATGCTAGCAATTATGAAACGTTCAGTCAACATGTATATGTTGTTCAGCGATGATAACAAAATCCAACCTCCACAAATCATCAAAAATAAAGTTGCCGGTATTAGTTTTGAGAACAAGATAGACTATGCAACTTATTTTGGAAGAGGAACCATTGCAAACGAATGGATTCATGGTATACACATGTTGCCAATTACACCTATCTCGTCTTATATTAGAAATGAAAAATTTGTTAGAGAAGAGTGGGACCAGAAGTTGGAAAGCATAATTGATGCGATCCCTGATGGGTGGAAAGGAATTTTGATGCTCAATTTAGCATTGTCTGATCCTAGACGTGCGTGGAAATGGTTTTCAAGAGACAATTGGGATGATAGATTGATTGACAACGGGATGTCAAGAACTTGGTCGTTAGCTTTTATTGCTGGTATAGGCGGAGACAGTTAAGGGATGGTAGTAGTTGGTAAATATTGGTAGGTATAAGTCTTTGGCTAGTAATAATTTGGAAGTTAACCAATAACTAGCCAGATCATTTCTCGCATACTTGAGACTGATATCGAAGTTCAATACATACTAGGTGAAATGTTATCTAAAACCCAATAGAAACAGATTTGTACTGATCTCTCAACAGGTATACAAGACCCCAAATGAACTGCTGAAAGTACTAATTTGGAACAGAAGAGAGCACTTTGATTGTACAACCTTGAAGTAAGCATAAATCTCAAGAATTCAAATGAACAACACTAATATGAGGCGACTACAGTCGAACCGAAAGCTAGTACCAATCAACAAATTCTTTATCCACATTTCTACACTTTTACAAACACATCCCTGCCTGGGGTGCGGTATTTCAAACAAAACAGAAAACGCACAGTGGCACTTTTTAATGAAACCTATATACCAATTTGTGACAAGCATAGGACTCTGTGGGCAAGATTAGATGCAATGTTGCTATATAGAAGTGTAATTCTCATTTCAAGACAGTGTTGATAAACAATTACCAATTCAATATGTTATCATACCATGATAGAAAATGACCCAGAGCTTTTGTAGCTAACGATATATGACATTGATCTTGATTGATTTGTCCATTTGAAACACACTTCAGGTTTCTTACTGATGCTCAGGGCATCCTGTGTACAATAAATTCTGTTTCACAGTTCTTGGTGAAACATTTATGAAACCATTTTTTTCATGAATCAATGCTACGAACAACAAATAACCAAACACAATTACAACTATCCAATGCTAATCCCAAAGACAATGCTTACAAACTGAGTTTAAATTATCATATATAGCGAGATATACAAGAATATGAGGCTAGGACAATTGGAAACGGTGGATAGAGTTCTATTGTTGCCGTCATGTTGTACATATCCGAGGTGAAATGAGTAAAACGAAATAACCAACGACGCAGGGGTGTGTTACAAGCATGTTTTAGGTTGTTAGAGCACAAGGAACACGGAAATCATTTGCTGAAATATAGTATTACCACCACCACAGTGATATTGGTTCTAACCGTGATAGAAGGGTTTATCAGAAACGAACCCGAGATGAATTACTGGTATCTTTATTACACTAGTATGTATACGATCCATTCATGGGTTCTATTTCAAGCTCAATTCAGTTATTCTCGAGTAGGAGTTACATATTTGATGCAGACAAATGACGAAAACTCTACAACGGAAGCTTGAATTAATAAACCTACCAATGTCTCTTGTTACCAGCATCCAATTGCTCCATGAGTTTTCAATCCAGCTCACTAGTTAATCTGTCGCTATAGATATGTGCTTTTCCCATAATTGAGAAAACTATACCATGACAGGTTTTACGCCTTCATGTCGGGCCACAATACACCATACTAAAACAGGATACCACAACATGATTCCTCGAAGTGTGTGACACGATATTGATAAATTCAAGATTACTTCAATACCGTTACTCTTAACTATGTGAACTGCATAATGTAAATGGCTGCAAAATTGCTGCAAAACAAAATGTTTGCAACAATATTGAAGAGATCCAATACCAATTGTAATGTCTGACAACGCTACCAACAGTCCTTATACCGGCATTCCATTGACTACAGATAACGAACAGATCGAAACCGAGACTTTTCGTAGTATCAATGAGTATAGGGCCCGTGTACTTGAATATTTAAATCAAGACAAACCAGGAGAAGTGGACCAATTTGCAGTGATTGCAACCAATAAATCACGCAGGTGTTTTAGAATTGGGGGTATAACTCGCCCTAGTGAAACCGCCACCGATCAACCAGTTAGAAGAAGGAGATTTGAGGGAATTTCACGTTCACAAAACCAGCCGCCAATAACACAAAATGTTGAAAGTTCACAAATTCTAGATGATATAGGCGGTGAAAACTCAAATGAAATGGATATACACAACATTTCTGCTATTCCTTGGGGTGATTCGTTAATCCGTAGAGGTACTGATCGAAATGCACTACGTACACAAGATGGACAAGATGGACAAGATGGACAAGATGAACAAGATGGACAAGATGGACAAGATGAACAAGATGGACAAGATGAGCAACCCTCAATTACAGAAGGTGCCTCAAATGTCGAAAGTTCACAAGTTCCAGGCAGTATAGGTCGTGAAGCCTCGTATGCCTCATTGAACAACACTATAGAGAATGATGAAGGTACTGCTGCCCAGGGTGGAGAAGGTGGACATACTGAACCAAATGTTGAAGAAGTTATTACATGCCCTTCTCCTAATTCAACCGATAATACGCCCAATGAAACCACTGAAAACGAGTTCAGGAATTTTTCGATTCCGGAAAAGTTAACTGTTTGCAAAATGTTCTCTGAAAGAGGAAGCGAATATCCAAGATGGCTACAGAACATAGTAATTGACTTTGAAGTTGCAAAAACAATTCCTCCAAATTCACCAACAGTTGGTACTTTCGACGACTTGAAGAAATTTTGCAGTTTGAGATGTCGAGTCAATCTAAATGTGAGCTTCTCTGAAACATTTACATACGTTCAGAAAGTTCTAGGTCACATTATGGAGAACATGAACATGATTCAAATCGAATTCAACGAGCCCTCCCATTCAAAAATTAAGGAAATATTTATTAATCCCACAACCAACAACAAATTCGATGAAATATTGAAAAACGAACAGATAAAGCTTCATACATTAAGAGTAAGAGAGGTACAAGATATTAATATACTAAAACCGGTAAAACTTTCAACAGAATCATTAGTTGTTGACTCGTGTGTCATCAGGGAACTCCCAGAATCTGAATCTAAAATCAAATCAATGGTTTTCATTTCCTTACCAACATATGATTCTATTATGGTACCAGGTAAGTTAAAGCATTTAAGATTTGAGAAGGGTGAAATTTCAGGTTCTGCTTTAGAAAAAATTAATAACGCAATTGAGGGATGTAAACGTCTTCGGAAATTCGAAATTATTAAACCTTGTACTTTAGAGAACGAACCCGACATAGAAAATAAACTTGAAACATTGATAAATCTGCTTCAGGAGAATTTAGATTTGCTTCATATTGATTTGCCAATAGAGATTTCATGGTTAAACACTAAGATAATCAAGACGGCAGTTATTCACCCAAAAAGTATTACAAATTATTCAATGATGTGCACTAATTTGGAGCTTAGAAATGCTGTATTAGATGGTGATTTAGAATTTGGTGAGCATGACACTTTGACGTTGTCAAATTGCACAGTTAAAAAGTCATTAAAAATATCGGGTAATATCAAAAACCTTAATTTGATAGACGCAAAAGTACAGCCATTACAGTCACAGACACACAATAATGATAATGGTTTGGTGTACATTTATTTGGGACCTGATATCAAAAAAGTGTCAGCAAGTTTGAATTGGAATTTAAACTCGACCTCATTAGTATTCAAACCAGTTGATCAAGGAGATTGATGTATTGGGAATCGAATTTTTGACTTAGATATAGCTACAAGGTATCTATAGGTAGGTTGTTTCTCTTATAGATGTGTAATTCAAATTGTTGTAGCGTATTTTATATGTTCGGTTTGCTGGGATTTCTGTGTATACCACAGTGTTTACTTTTACTGGATGGCTCATGACACTCAGTAATTGCCCACAGTATTTCAAATACAGCGGTGACACTAGTTGGGATATGGACTCGGTTGATCATCCTAGAATGATTTGAAAAACCCATGAAAACCGTTGTGGTCCCTGAATCGTACAACAGATTTTACGAAACCGCATGCATGTTCTACAAAACACTAGTCAATTGCCAATTTTTTCACTTGATTGTTCTGATTAGGTCGTTCACCCAATGGCGTTATTAGGTTACCACACCCAAGGAAACAAAAGAATCCGGAACTAATATAGTTAGAGTAGAAGAAAGTGCAGGAGAATTTAAAGCGTAGGACACTTTAAAGTGCAGGGGAGTGGGACGTGCAAAGGTGTGGGATGTGTAGGGGAGTTGCCTGCATGGATTAAGTTTCAAAAACTAAGGAAACTTCACAATTTCAACATTACTGATATGAATCCATTCAAACAAAATGACCAGATAGAGCTGTGAACAATCAAGTTTCTGATCCACAGGAAACTTAAGCAACAGTAATTGAAAATAACTAACACAAAATATTCCCTCTGCAATAGCACAATCGTGGGTCGATAGTCAGCAATACTCATGGTAGACAACCACGCAAATATTACTTGTCTGCATTCGTTGTAAGAATGCATTCATGTTCATACATGGATTTCGTTTTAACTAATTCAGATTAAGAATGTTTCTCGAAACTTCATTTGATTAGCGTGTATCGAACTTTGAATAATACAAGGATAAAATACGCAAAGATATGACCAAAGTTTCGACTTTCCCACACTGTCAATTGTGGAGGAAGAGGTTTACCTGATCAGGAAAATCTTCATCATATTTGTGATCAATAAACGAATCATGGTTTTGAAGTTGAACGAGCTATCAGATATAAATTCCAACAAACAACTGGGAGGACGACTAACCTTGTTGGAATCTAAAGAGCACAACCATTTTTGGTTCAAAAAATTTTAAAAATTCTTCGAGGGAAATGCATTTACCTACTACCGGTGTTGTAAAATTTAACCAGAACCTTTTTATAGTGTAAATGAAGGGCTGGAAATGAAGCTGAACATTTCTTGAGATTAAAAGATGCCACATGGGAGAGGTCAGAAGGATCAAGAATTTCAGAGAAGGCTGGGATCAAAAATGATAGTCTCTTGTTAGAACCCTGACATCTCATTTTTTGGAATGAATAGTCGCTCAATAGATGTACTACTAATAAAATATTTGGGCTTCGTAAGATTAAGAAATACCCGACGTGGTTAATCTTTATCGAAAATGAGGCTACAATGTCTGGTCATAGCAAGCTGGACTCACGAACTACTCTTAGTAGTTTGAGAGGATATAAAAATTTAATCCTCCTATTAAACTAAAAGCAAAGTACTGTGATGTTTAGAGGGATCTTAATAATTCTACACCAGATACGACAAATATTGACATTAAAATCAGCAAACACATATATTCACAAATATCAAAAAATTGCAACAATGGCACTTCCCATTTTAAAAAGTATAGGAATATAATCTGCTCAAGCTCCACAATTTAAGTGACATGAATAACATGACATAATTTGCTAGAATCTAGAAAACTTTCAACAGAAGTATTAGTTTTTGACTATTATAATAAGTTTCCAAATGCTGGACGTGATATAAAATGATAGAATTTCACTTTGTTAACCAACAATCAAAAAATAACAGTACAATATGGAAAAATACCTTTTGAGGAGTGAGAATTTTAGAAAATCTTGTAAGTATGTGGAAGTTGTTCAGAATTAAAAATATTTGAAGTTAATAGTTCGTCAAACATCGCAAGCTCAATAAAACTCGATTTTTAAGTCAACTTGATTTCAAATATGTTGAGTTTGGTTAAAATATGAGTTGCCAATACAACTAAATTATATATGCAATAAGAATATTGAAAGACCACATTTTTTATCCGAAAAAAATTACAAGTATACCCCAAAGTACATGAATACAATTTGAAGTTCACGTATATGACGATATTGAACTCTGCGAGAGGAATAATTTGCACTTGACAAATTGCTCGTTTAAAAAAATCATTGACCGTCTAAGGAGACACAAAAAAGACGTCAAATGCTTTAGGTTGAAAGATTCCAGACTGTGAATCATGTATTAAGCTTATGTTCATTGTTGCAGTCGAACACTCTACCTATTAGTTCTCTACAAGTGTATTTAGGAACAGATATAGAAGTAAAATTCCCAGATACGAAATGTGAGACTTGTACTGGTCGACACCTAGGCAGGTAATAGCATAACCTTTGATTTTCAGGCTACGGTGTGAAATATTGCCAGCCATGCCAACCCATTCGACTAAAAATATTAAATGCATCGGCTAGCTAAATCCAGGACCATAAAATGAATAGTTGAAGTTACTGCCACCACCAATGCCCATGACGCCAAATGGATTACCACTCCTATCGCATTGTCTCAAACTTCCTTTAATCCATCTGTAGGTAGGTTATTCCTCCTGTGGATCAGTAATGCGAATTGATGTAACAATTTCCTATTGTGAACTTAAGAAGAGTGTTTAGGGGGATTTTAATGTAAACAGAAGCCTGTGTATCGTTTGGTATTAATATGATGCCATTATATATAATGCAATTACTTGGCAAGAAATAAACTTCTCATAAAGTCTTTAATCTTTGATGGCACAAACTTCTCCGATTAAGAAATGTATATTCTGGGAGATATTTGCTGACCAATATAACCTTCCAGATAT